>Ga0208117_100066_pt1 | contig 91670 bp, 67 predicted proteins | sample LakWasMet26_LOW6_2_FD_183870 | JGI IMG/M metagenome (GOLD analysis project Ga0208117, IMG submission 183870) | Freshwater sediment methanotrophic microbial communities from Lake Washington under simulated oxygen tension - Sediment Metagenome... | ecosystem: Environmental > Aquatic > Freshwater >...
GCCCACGACCCTCCGGCGCGGGCTCGAGCGCCTCGTGATCGCGGCGACCGCCATCGCGACACTGGAGTCGATCGGGCCGCCGAAAAAGACGCGAAAGCCACGGGCGAAATGAGACCAGAGGACAACCCTTACGGGCTGGGGTCTGGCTCTGGTCGCTGGCGGCCTCGCGGTCGTACCGGGGAACTCCCCGCCGACGGCCTCGCGGTCGTAGCGGGGACTCCCCGCCGACGGCCTCGCGCTCGTACCGGGGAACTCCTCGCTGACAGCCTCGCGGTCGTACCGGGAACTCCTCGCCGACGGCCTCGCGGTCGTACTCCGAACTCCAGCCCTTCCGACCGCCCACTTGACCCGAGGCCCTCGCGTCGCGTTGGCTCCCTCCCCTGATGCACCCCGGACCCTTTCCGCCGCAGCGTCCGCCCTGGGAGGCGCAGCCTCCTCCCCCTCCGTCCGCTCGCGGCGGCACCACCCGCATCCTCGCCTTCGGCTGCCTCGGTCTCGTCCTGCTCACGGCGCTCGGCACCGCGGCGGCGGTCTTCGTCTTCGGCTCGAAGCTCGCGGGGAGCAGCCTCGCCTCGACGTCCCTCACCCCGGGCGCTCGCGCCTCGCTGACCTTTACCGACCCCGGTAAGGGCGCCACCGGCGTCTGGCTGGACGTGGACGTCGCGCACACCCAGGGCTTCCGGGTGATGGGGATGTTCACCGCCACGGCCAACGGTCGGGTGCTCGGTCAGTACAACCTCAACGGCGACCTCTCCGGGCGCTGCACCAACCCCGTCATCGGGCAGAACGCCTCGGCCTGCGTGAACTGGCGCTTCACCCAGGTCGGGGCCAGCGGGACGGTCTCCGGTCGCACCCGGCTCTTCGAGATCCCTGCGCAGCCCTCCGGGACCGCGGTCTCGGTCGTCGGGACGCTCTACCTCAACACCGGCGTCACCCCGCGGCGCGTCGCGCTCGACGCCCGGGACTGAAACCTACTGCGCCGGCGCCACGGGCATCGCGTGGGCGGCGCTCGCGGGGCGGCCCTCCTCCGGCGCGTTGGCGCGGGAGTGGCGCAGCTCGACGCGCGCTCCAGGCTGCGTCGTGCCCGCGTACACGCCGTGCCACCCCGCGGGCAGCGCCGGGTCGGCCCACAGGAACAACCACCGCGCGTCGGGCGGGCTCATGTTGATGCAGCCGTGCGACATCCTCCAGCCGAAGTAGCTGTGCCAGAAGGCCCCATGAATGGCGTAGGAGCCGTGGAAGTACATCACCCACGGAACGTCCTCGATGCTGTACGGGCCGTCGCCCGCGGTGTCGCCGTCCATGGTGTTGGTGATGTGCCTCGACTGGATGCGGAAGCTCCCGGTCGGCGACTCGTAGTTGCGCACCCCGCTGTTGCGGTCGCCGCGCCCTGAGGAGATCAGCGTCGCGAAGACCGGGCGCGTTCCCTCGTAGGCGACCAGCACCTGCTCATCGAGGTCGACGTCGATCCATTTCTCCGTCGGTCCGACGCCCTCCGGCGGAGTGCGCAAGAGCGCCCGGCGGACGTTGCGCTGGTTGACCGCGCGGCCGTCGACGGTGCGCCAGAAGGTCTGCGCCCCGGAGCGGATGGGCGGCGCGTCGGCGAGCGCGAAGGGCGTGAGCCGAGGCACCCGGCGGTGCGACGAGGCGCCGAGCCCGTTGGCGAAGGGCGTGTACTCCCAGCCGGTCTCGCTGACCATCCAGGCCATCGGCAGGCGGTGCGTCTCGTCGAGCACCTGGCCCTCGAAGCGAGACCAGTTGCGCACCGGCGCAAGGCGCCCGTTGCGGACGAAGCCGCCGCTCTGCGTGCGCCAGTAGACCTCGTCGGTGCCGGAGCTTCGGATGGTGCGATCGAGCGCCACGTACATGCCCGAGAGCAGGCGCCGCACGACCGGCCCTCCCCGCTCGCCCGCGAGATCACCCAGCCGGGGAGGACCGCCCGCGTCGCGTACCTCCGCCACCCGCCTCGCGGCGCGGCTCTCGGCGGTGTCGCTCGGGTCGGCCTCGGTGCCCGAGGGGCTGGTCGGGGGAGTTCCTGCGTCGAGGCCCTCGGCGGCGGAGACCGAGCCCGCGTCGGGGGTCGATCGGCTGAAGCGCCAGGGCTCGTACACCCTCAGGTCGGCGAGCGTCGGGAGCCGCCGGTACATGATCGACTGGCCGTAGTTGATGGCGTAGGGGTACGGCATCCCGGCGTCGAGATCGGGCTGCGTCGGCGCGCGATAGCCCCGATAGGGCGCAGGCACCGCGAAGCCGCCGCCGACGCAGATGTATCCGCCGCCGCGCACCCGGTACCAGCCGCCCTCGGGGTGGTCGCGGTGCACCACGCAGCCGTCGCGCCCGGCGGGGCCGTCGAGGATGTCGACGGTGGCTCCCGCGCGGAGGTAGCCGAGGGCCTGGGCGTCGCGGCGGGGCTCGACCCGCACGGGGGTCCAGGTCGCGAGGGCGATGAGCGCGGTCGGTCGCTCGAAGGGGAGCCCCGCGTCCACGGGCTCGGCCGCGGCGGCGGCGATGGGAGGGGCGGCCGTGGTGGAGGCGTCGACGGGCTCAGCGGGGCGGTGGACGGGCGGCGCGGGCTCGGCGAGGAGCGCCGGAGCGCGGGGCGCCGGAGCGCGGTCGGAGAGTGCGAACACCACCGCAGCCGGAATCGCGCCCCAGAAGGCTGCGCGGGTCGAGTGGAACCATGGGGAGCGTCGCACGCTGGGGGGAACCTGATCTGGCGCAGCGGGTGGTCAGGGAGTTGTCCACCCGTCTGGCAGGGTCACCACTTACCGCAATCTGGCCGTGGATCAAGCATCCCGGGTCTCGCCGAGGCGCAGCTCCGGTCAGCGTCGGGACAACGACTGTGACCAGTACCGCCCACCGGAGGTGTCGGCTACGGTCGAGTCGATCCACAGGGCGGGATCCGTGATCGGGAGGCCTCCTATGTCCATGAGCGATGTATTCAACCTGCGCGGCGCTGCGCTTCCGAGCAGCGCCCGGGTGCTGGCGTTCACCGGGCGCGAGGAGATCTCGCGGGCCTACCGCTTCGAGGTGTTCGTGCTCATCCCGCACGCCCTCATCGACGAGACCAGCCTCGACGACGCCATCGGCACCGCGGCCACCCTCGAGGTGCAGCGCGACGACGGCACCGCCCGCAACCGCTGGCACGGCGTGCTCTCGGAGATCTCCGTGCTCCACGAGCTCCCCGGCGCGGCGCTCTACCGGGTGGTGGTGGTCCCGCGCCTCTGGCTCCTCACGCTCACCCAGCGCAGCCGGGTGTACGTGGGCGACGCGCTCCCCGCGGTGCTGGAGAAGTCCCTCCGGGAGGGCGGCCTGCGCGACTTCTCGCTGCGGCTCCAGCGCAGCTACAAGCCCCTCGACCACGTCTGCCAGTACCGCGAGAGCCACTTCGATTTCTTCTCCCGCTGGGTCGAGCGCGAGGGGCTCTACTTCCACTTCGAACACGGCGAGGACGCCGAGACCCTGGTGGTCTCCGACGCCCGCCCCTACGCGCCGCCGGTGGGGGCGCCGGTGAGGTTCCTCTCCGCGGCCGACACCCGCAGCGGGGTCGAGGCCCTCACGCACCTCAGCGTGCGCCGCCGCGTCACCGCCGCGGAGGTCACGCTGCGGGACTACGACCCGCTCAACCCCACGCTCGACCTCTCGGGCCACGGGGCCGTCGACCCGAGCGGCCAGGGCGAGGTGCGCCGCTCCGGCGACAACTTCCTCAACCCCGTCGACGGTCGCCGCTACGCCGGACTTCGCGCCCAGGAGATCGCCGCGCAGCAGAAGATCTACGAGGGCCGGGGCCGAGCCTTCGACCTGCGCGTGGGCCACAGGTTCTCGCTGGTCGACCACCCCCGCGCGGCGCTCGACCAGGACTACGTGGTGCTCTCCCTCGACCACCGGGGCATCAACGTCGCCGGGAGCCCGGAGCTTCGGGCGCTGCTCGACATCGCCGAGCGCGACGAGCAGGTCTACTCGGTGAGCTTCACCGCCATCGAGGAGACGGTGCAGTACCGGCCCGAGCGGCGCACCCCGTGGCCGCGCGTCTATGGCATCGAGAGCGCCACCATCGACGGCCCGGCGGAGAGCGACTACGCGCAGATCGACTCGCACGGCCGCTACAAGGTGAAGGTGCGCTTCGACGAGAGCGGCCTCGAAGACGGTCAGGCGTCGACCTGGGTGCGCATGCTCCAGCCCCACGGGGGCAACCCCGAGGGCTTCCACTTCCCGCTGCGCAAGGGCACCGAGGTGATGCTGGTGTTTCTCGGGGGCGACCCCGATCGGCCGGTGATCACGGGCGTGGCGCCCAACGCGCTCACCCCCTCGCCGGTCACCTCGGACAACCACACGCTGAACATCGTCCACACGGGCGGAGACAACCATTTCGAGCTGGAAGACAGCGCCGGAGCCCAGCACATCGAGCTGTTCTCCCCGACGCAGACGAGCTTCCTCTCGCTGGGCGCCATCCACGGCCACGCGTCGCACAACACCGTGTCGAGCACCGACGGCACCGGGCTCATCCACACCGGCGGCAACCACGACCGCACCGTCGGCGGCGCCATGACCGAGGACGTCGTCGGCAGCGTCACCGAGACCTACCACGCGACCCAGGACACCACCGTCACCGGCCACTGGACCGAGACCATCCACGGCGGCGGGACGCAGACCATCCACTCGGGTCTCGCGCAGACCATCAACGCCGGGCGATCGCAGATCATCAACGGCGGCGACACCGTGCTGGTCAACGGCGGACGTACGCAGACCGTCCACGGCGGCGTCACCAGCACCGTCAACGGCGGCGAGACCAGCACCCTCAGCGGGGGGCTCACCTCGACGGTGAACGCGGGCATCACCGCCACCAGCAACGGCGACGTCAACGCGACCGTCAACGGCGTCGTCAACCTCACCGTGAGCGCGGGCATCAACGTGGTCAGCCCCGCGGGCGTGCACATCACGGCGCCCGCCGGGTACACCTGCATCGCGCCGGGGGGAGTGACCATCCTGGCCCCGTCGATCCACAACGAGCTGCACGTCACCTGGATGAAGGTCGCGAGCGACAGCTCGGACTGGAAGCTCACCAGCGTCGGAGGCTCGGCCTTCAGCTTCAACGCCACGGGCGTGGGCATCGACGTGAAGGGCGTGTCCATCAGCGCCACCGGCGTGGACATCTCCACCAAGGGCGTCGACCTCAGCATCGGCGGCCCGGAGGCCAAGACCCGCGCGGTGAAGCTCGGCTCCCACGGCCTCGAGCTGAAGATCGCCGGCCTGCACGTCCTGCTCTGATGAAGACGATCAAGCCGATTCGCGCCGGGGTCCTCTGCCGCCCCTTCGAGCACCAGGGGCGGTGCCTCTTCGCGGTCGGGGTGATCGCCTACTTCTCCCTCGACGGCGACGCTCCGGGCTGCCTGCTCCCGGAGGTCGCGCTCTGGCCCGACCTCGCCGAAGAGCTCGGCGCCGACGTCCTCTTCGACGAGTCCATGCCCAAGCTGCGGGGCGAGCTCCTGGTCTCCGGCCGGGCCTTCGCGCCCGGCGGCGTCGCGCAGCCCGCGGTGATGGTCAGGGCGAGCTGCGGCGACGTCGACAAGAGCCTGCTGGTGGTGGGCGACCGCCGCTGGGAGCACGGCGCCATGACCAGCCCTGCGCCCTTCACCGAGATGCCCCTCTCCTGGGCGCGCGCCTTCGGCGGCGAGGGCTTCGCGCTCAACCCCTCCGGCCGGGGCTTCGCTCCCACCGTGGAGGACGGCCGCCCGGTGCACCGCCTCCCCAACATCGAGCGCCCCGATCGACGCATCCGCGCCGTCTCCGACCGCCCGGAGCCCGCGGGCTTCGGCGCCATGGACTTCCGCTGGCCCCAGCGCAGCAGCCGACTCGGCACCTACGACGACGCGTGGCTCCGCTCGCGCTGCCCGGGCCTCGCCGACGACATCGACTTCGGCCTCTTCAACGTCGCCCAGGACGACCAGCACCACGGCGGATTCTTCCGCGGCGACGAGGCCTTCCGGCTGGAGAACCTCCACCCTGCCCGACCGCTCATCGAGGGGCGGCTCCCCGGCGTCGCGGCGCGCTGCTTCGTCACCCATCGCACCGCGGAGGGAGACGAGTTCCGGGAGCTGCCGCTGCGTCTCGACACGGTGCACCTGCTCCCTGCGAAGGCCCGGGGCGCGCTGGTCTTCCGAGGGCTGATGGAGATCACCGAGGACGACGCCGCGGACATCGTCCACATGGTGCTCGGGCTCGAACACCTCGACGCCCCGAAGCCCGAGGAGCACTACCGCGCCACCCTCGAGGCGCGCCTCGACAGGAGCCGAGGCTTCGTCCACATGCTCCGCGACGCCGACCTGCTGCCCGAAGCCCGGGGCGAGGTCACCGCCCCGAAGCTGGAGACCGGCGACCGCATGGAGGGGCTCACGTCGCCGGAGTTTCTGCTGGCGAGAAACCTCCGGCGGCGGGTGGAGCGCGACCAGGAGCGGGCCCGCGACACGCTGCTCGCCCACGGCCTCGACCCGGCGGACTACCTCCCGGAGGCCCCGCCGGAGCGAGCGCCCCCCTCGCTCGACTCGCTGCCCGAGCTGCTCGACGACGCCGAGCGGCTGCTCGAGGAGAGGAAGGCCCAGGGCGAGGCCGGCCGTGAGGCGGCGACGGCGCTGGTGAAGAGCGAGTGCGCGAAGTACGGCATCGACTACGAGGCGACCTTCGGAAAGCGCCCGAGGAGGCACCCGATCGCCTTCCAGGCGCGAGAGGAGATGGCGAAGCTGAGGGCGCTGCACGACCGGGCCCGGTCGCTCGACGCGAGCGCCCCGGAGCTCGACCGGATGATCGCCGACCCGGACTTCGAGGGCCGCATGATCGACGGCGAAGACCGGCTGAGGGAGGTCTACCGGGCGCACGCCCACCTGCTGGAGTCGGCCTCCCGGCGTGAGGGCCTCGACGCCGACGACGCCCGCTCCATGGTGGTCGCCCGCCTCGCCCGAAAGGAGGGACTCGCGGACCTCGACCTCACCGGCGTCGACCTCTCGGGCCTCGACCTTCGCGGCGTCGACATGCGAGGCACCTTCCTCGACAACGCCGACCTGCGCGGCTGCGACCTGCGCGGCGCCGACCTCTGGCGCGCCGTCGCCTGCCGCGCCGACCTCACCGACGCCCGCCTCGACGGGGCCCAGGTCGCCGAGGCCAACTTCGGCCGAGCCCTGCTCGCCCGCGCCTCGCTCAAGGGACTGCGCTTCGAGCGCACCGTGCTCACCGGCGCCGACCTCACCGGAGCCGCGCTCGACGAGGCCCGCTTCGAGGGCTCCGACCTCTCCGAGGCCACGCTCAGCGGCGCCTCGCTCCGCGGCATCGAGGCCCGCTCGCTGATGATGCTCGGCGTCGACCTCTCCCTCGCGAAGCTCGACGGCGCGAAGCTGGTGAAGTGCAACCTGCTCCAGTGCAACCTGCGAGGCGGGTGCTTCGACGGGATCACCCTCACCAGCTGCGTGCTGCTCTCCTGCGACGCCTCCGGGGCTTCGTTCGTGGGCGCCCAGGCGGACAACCTCCGGGTGGTGAAGGACTGCAACCTCGACGGCGCCAGCTTTCGCGGAGCCTCGGTGAAGAGCGCCACGCTGAGAGAGACCAGCATGCGCGGGGCGGTCTTCGCGGAGGCCGACGTCTCCGGGTCGGACTTCTCCGGCAGCGACCTCACCGGCGCGTCGTTCTTCCGGGCGACGGCGAGGGAGGCGCGCTTCATCCGGTCGCGGCTCGACGGCGCGACGCTCACCTCGTGCAACCTGATGAGCGCGCTGCTCTCCAAGGCCAGCCTGCAGGACGCCGTGCTCGACGGGGCCAACCTCTTCCGCGCCGACCTCGCCCGCTTCCGGGGGAGGCCCGCCCGGCTGGAAGACGCCTTCGTGCTTCAGGCGAGGGTGATCGCCCCGAGGGGGCCCGCGTGATGGACGCCTCGGAGGTGATCTCGCGCGTCCAGCACGGCGACTCGCTGCGAGGGGTCGACCTCGCGGGCATCGACCTCTCCGGGGCCGACCTCGGCGGCGCGGTGCTGGAGGGCACGGTGCTGCGCGGCGCCCGGCTGGACCACTGCAACCTCGTCGAGTGCAACCTCATCGAGTGCGACCTGACGGGCGCCTCGCTGCGCGCCGCCCGGCTCGATCGGGCGACGCTCTACCGGGTGCGCGCCCCGGGAGCCGACCTGGGCGGGGCCTCGCTGGGGGTGGCCAGGGTGGTGGAGTGCGACCTCCAGGGAGCGCGCTTCGAGGGCGCGGAGATGACCTCGCTGGCCTTCATCGAGTCGCTGGTCTCTCGGGCCTCCTTCGCGGGGAGCGCGCTCGACCGGGTGGCCTTCGTGGAGAGCGAGACCGAGGCGCTCGACCTGCGCGGCGCCTCGCTCAAGGGCTGCGTGCTGACCCGCACCGACCTTCGGGGCGCGCTGCTGGACGGGGCGCGCTTCGAGCTGGTGGTGATGATGGAGTGCCGGCTCTCGGGCAAGGACCTGCGATCGGCCCGCTTCAGCGCGTGCCAGTTCAACGGGTCGGACCTGCGCGGCGCCGACCTGCGCGGGGTGACCCTGGAGCGCTGCAACTTCAAGGACGCCGACCTCCAGGAGGCGAAGCTCTCCGGGGCCAACCTCCAGTGCGCGCTCTTCCTCTCGGCGAAGCTGCAGAAGGCCGACCTCTCCCGCGCCGACCTGCGCCTCGCGGTGATGATCGACGCCGAGCTCTCGCTGGCCGACCTCCGAGGGGCCAACGCCGAGCAGGCCCAGCTCACCCGCGCCCGCTGCATCGGCGCTCGCTTCGACGGCGCCAACCTCACCTACGGGGACTTCACCCACGCCGACGTCTCCGGCGCGGACTTCTCGGGCGCCACCGTGCACCGGGCGCGCTTCCACCGCACCATCGACGCCGGGGCGCTGGGCCTCGGGTCGGGCTGGCTGGGCGACGACGAGGCGCTCGCCAGCGCAGAAGATTTCCGTTCACCCTACTGAAGGAGGACCTTTCCCCATGAGCGCTCCGACCCGTTCGATCAAGGCACCGCAGAGCTTCCAGGACAGCGGCACCGTGCTGCGCGTCGAGGGCGACCGCGTCGTGGTGCGGGGCGCCGCGGCGGAGTTCGACTGCCGGCGCGCGGTGAGCTGCGTGGTCGACCCCCGCCCGGACGACCTGGTGCTCTTCGCGGGCATCGCCAGCGGCGAGCGCTACGTGCTCGCGGTGCTCGAGCGCGTCGGCGACCAGGCCGCGGTGTGGTCCGCGCCGGGCTCGGTCACCTTCGCGGCGCCCGAGGGCCAGGTGACCGTGGCCGCCCGCGACGGGGTGAGCGTGGTGACCCCGGCAGCGGTGCGGGTGACCACCGACGCCGTGAGCGTGACCGCGCGAGAGGGAGAGCTCGCGGTGCAGGCGCTCAGCTACGTGGGCTCCGCGGTGGTCGCCAGCCTCGATGACCTGAAGCTCACCGCGCAGCGCATCGACACCGTGGCCGAGCGGCTCTCGCAGAAGCTCAAGCGCGCCTACCGCACCGTGTCGGAGATCGACCAGCTCCGCGCCGAACAGGGCGACTGGAGCTTCCGCAAGACCCTCGGGCTTCACGCCGCCAACGTCGTCGCCACCGCGAAGGACCTCGTGAAGGTCGACGGCGACCAGATCCACCTGGGCTGAGAAGGGACCACCCAGACCATGTTCGCCAACACGCAGATGATGGGCATCGACATGGGCTTCCCGGACGTGTGCCTCACGCCCGCGCCGCCCGCTCCTGCGCCCATCCCGATCCCCTACCCCAACATCACCATGGGGCCGCTGGGCGTGCCCGCCGCGTACAACGTCCTCTTCATGGCCACGCCCGCGCACAACATGGCGACCACCATGGTCACCAGTATGGGCGACAACCCCGGCGTCGCCACCGGCGTCGCGTCGGGCATGGTGATGGGCCCCACCCGACACGTCACCGCGGCCTTCACCGTGCTGGTCGGCGGCATCCCCGCCACCCGCATGACCTCCGTCGGCATCCAGAACTCCACCAACTGCCCTGGCATCCGGCTCTCGCCCAGCCAGGTGAAGGTGCTGCTGCTGGCGCCGTGAGCCTCGCCCTCGACCTGCTCCGGGAGCGCCTCGCGGCGACGCCCCTCGCCCGCCGGGGGTTCTCCGTCGAGGCCCACGACGACGGCGCCCTCGGCTTCGCCCACGAGGGGGTCGACACGGGGCTTCGGGCGGTCGTGCGCGTGGTGAAGGTTCCGATGCTCGAGGCCCTGCGCGCGGAGGGTCGCTGGGTGGAGGCGAGCGTCTCGCCGTCGCTGCTGGCCGAGGCCGCGAGCCCGGTGGTGGTGGTCGTCGTCGACGCCGCCGGGCACACGGTGTGGGCGACGCGAGACGAGCTGCTCGCCCGGGTCTCCGACGCCCAGCGGCAGGACCACACCGCGGCGACGTGGCAGGTGAGGTACAGCGCGCTCGCGGGCGCCGGGGGCTTCGGGCTGCACCGGATGTTCCTGGTGCTGGCGGCGGCGTGGCTGCGACCGTCGCTGGAGGCCTCCGGAACCTTACCGGATCTGGTAAGGACCAGGACGCTGCTCGGGCGCTTCCTCGACGACGGCGACGGCTTCGACGCCGCGCTCACGGAGCTCGAGGCGCTGGGCGTCCCCCGGTGGTTCGTCGCGGCGAGCGCGACGGCGAAGGACGAGGCGACGGTGACCTTCGCGACGCCGCCCTACTTCGAGCGGCTCTCGGTGGAGCTTCGGAGCGCCCGGGAGACGCTGGTCGTACGCGACTGCACGCTGCGCTGCGCCCGCGGCGGGGCGGCGCGCTCCACCTGGGTGAACGACCTCAACCCCGCCGCGGTGGGCCTCACGCTGCGCCTCGACCACGCGCACACCACCATGGAGATCCGGGCCTCGCTGGCGGGCGCGGCCACCTCGGCGACCTCGCTCTCGGTGGCGGCCCGCTTCGTCTGGCGCTTCGGGCAGGGCGGCCGGGTCACGCTGCTCCCGGGCTGCGCCGCGGCGGGCCTGGGCATCGGGAGCGTGTTTCCTCCGCAGGAGCGCGAGGCCCTCCACCACGCCGTGGTGGAGACCCTCGACGCGCTCGCGGCCATCGAGCGAACGACCGGGGCTTCCTTCGACATCGACCCGGCGAGCCTCGCGGACCCCGCCCAGGTCGAAGCGGTGCGGGAGCTGCTGCTGATCCGGTCGTCGTCGCGCATCGATCGCACGGCCCACTCCATGCGGCTCTCGCTGAGCGGCGCGGAGGTGTCGCGGCTGCTCGAGGCCTCCGGGATGCAGCGCAGGATCACCTTCCGCATGCCGCCCTCCCGGGTGAGCCAGTCGGTGCTCGGGGCCTCCGTGGCGCTGGGGCTGCGGGTGCAGGAGGTGACCGGGACGCTGGTGCCGACGCCTGCCGAGCTCGCCAGGGCGGTGGCCTCGCTCGGCCCGGCGGAGCGCCTCGACGTGGAGCTCAGCGCGGTGGAGGTGCGGGAGTTCTACGAGCCCTCGCCGACGGCAGCGCCCACCACGGAACCTCCGGGCGCTCATGGTGCTCCCAGTGGTATCCGCCGAAGTGGAAGCACGTGAGCAGCGAGAGCGCGGCGCCCATGTCGTTGCTCCGGGCGCGGTGCCTGTCGACGTAGCCGCCTGGGGGCTCGCGGTGCGGGAGGAAGGTCCCGAAGTAGAAGAGCTGCGCCGTGGAGGCGAGCGAGGGCAGCACCCAGAACAGCAGCAGGTTCACCTGCGAGACGTGAACGACGTGCTGGAGCACGTTGAAGATCACCGCGTGCCCGAGCACCTGCGGCCACCGGAGGTAGTGACCGATGAAGCGCAGGTACCAGCGGCCGAAGCCGTCGTGCGAGCCGTCGTGGTAGTCGGGGTCGCCCGCGCTCGCGGGGTGCGCGTGGTGGAGGCGGTGCTCGCTCCGCAGCGTGGCGTAGGGGAAGAGCGCGTACAGCCCGACGGAGAGCGCGCCGACGAACGCGTTGAGTCGGGGACGGCGGGGCGCGACGGTGCCGTGCATGGCGTCGTGGGCGACGATGAAGAGGCCCGTGTGGGACCAGATGCGGAGCGCCACGAGCGGCAGCCAGAGGGCCGGGGGAATGGCCTCGATCGGGAGGCCGAGGGCGGCGACCAGGGAGAGCGCCCAGGTGAGGACGATGACCGCCGAGAGCGCGAGGCTCACCGCACCGTGACCCGAGGCAGGCCGCAGCGGACGCCGATCGCGTCGAGCTCGGAGCCCGATCGGCCGCTGAGGGTGGTGACCGCGGTGTGCTGGCCCGAAGGCGCGTCGGGGCAGGCGTAGGCGAAGACGCTGCCTCCGCCGCCACCCCAGGTTCCGCGGGAGGCGGTGGGGAGCAGGTCGAGGCGCCAGCCCGAGGCGGGCGAGCCCACGACCTGCCAGTAGCCGCACTCGAAGGCGAACTGGTCGACCCGCGACCCCGAGCGGCCGCGGATGCCCGACACGAAGGCCCCACCGTCGCAGAGCGCGCTGAAGGGAGTACCGCCGCCGCCGCCGCGAGCGCCAGGGCTGCTGATCGCCCCGGTCGAGCGGACCGTGTAGCGGAAGGGCGACACGCTGCGGTCCTCGACGAGCTCGAGGCGCATGCAGCGCACGCCGAGCTGGTCGATGCGCGACCCGGCGCGGCCCTCGAAGCCCACCGCCACGCCGCCCGGGCAGACGTCCGCGAAGGAGCCTCCGCCCGATCCCCCGAACTGCAGGCTGCTGAAGCGGTCGCCGAGGTCGACGAGTCCCGTGGGGCAGCCGTCGTCGACCACGCCGTCGCAGTCGTTGTCCGCGCCGTCGCAGACCTCCGCCACGGTGCGGCCGCACGCGCCGCAGTTGCCCGGCGTGTCGAGCGGCGTCTCGCAGCCGTCGCCGTAGCTCCCGTTGCAGTTGCCGAAGCCCGCCGCGCAGGTCGTGATGGCGCACATCGAGGCCGAGCACCCGGCGGTGGCGTGGGGCACCGAGCAGGCCCGGCCGCAGGCCCCGCAGTGAGAGGCGCTGCTGCGCACGTCGACCTCGCAGCCGTTGGCCGCGTCGCCGTCGCAGCTCGCGAAGCCGGCATCACACACGAGCGCGCAGGCGCGGGAGACGCACGCGGGCGCCGCGTGGGGGCGGGCGGGGCAGGCGGTGTCGCAGGTTCCGCAGCGGGTGGGCGTGGTGACGAGGTCGGCCTCGCAGCCGTTGCGCGGGTCTCCGTCGCAGTCGGCGAAGCCCACCTCGCAGGTGATGCCGCAGCGGCCCACCACGCAGGTGCGGGCGCTCACGTGAGGCCCCGTGGGGCAGGCGTTTCCGCACGCGCCGCAGTGGGCGACGTCGGTCTGCGCGTTGACCTCGCAGCCGTTGGCCGCGGCGCCGTCGCAGTCCGCGAAGCCTCCGGCGCAGGTGCCGACGGCGCAGCTCCCCATGCGGCAGAAGGCCACCGCGTTGGGGAGCCCGCAGCGGTTGTCGCAGACGCCGCAGCTCACCGGGTTGGCCATCAGGTCGACGCAGGCGCCGCCGCAGCAGGTCTCCCCGCCCGGGCACGCCCTCGACGGGCTGCACCCGGCGACGCACGCCCCGCCGGTGCAGAGCCGCCCGCTCGGGCAGTCGCCGTCCGCCACGCACTGCACGCACTCGTGGCGGGTCGTGTCGCAGCGGAGCGCGGCGGCTCCGCCGTCGGAGCTCACCCGGCAGCCCTCGTCGGAGCGGCAGCCCTCCGCGCAGGAGAGCGTCGCCGGGTCGCAGTGCCTCGACGGGGAACATGTGTCGGCCGTGGGAACGCAGCCCACGCAGCGTCCGGTGAGGGCGTCGCAGACCCGGCCGTCGGGTGACGAGGAGCAGTCGGCGTCGCTGCCGCAGCGGGCGGGGCCGGTGTCCACGGCCGCCTCGGGGAGGTCCATGGTCGAGGGCGCGTCGAAGGCGACGGGGAGGTCGAGGCCGACGGGCACGTCGGGCCGATCGAGGGCGACCGGCGGGGCATCGACGACGTCGTCGACTGCGCCGAGGTCGACACCGACGTCGAAGGCCTCGCCGGCGTCCGGGACGATCACTCCGGCGGTGTCACCCGCCTCGCAGCCGAGGGCGCCGAAGAAGACGCCCGCACCGAGGAGGGCGAGGAGCGGGACGCGTGCGCTTGGACTCATCGGGCTCGAAGACCTCCGTCGGAGGGTGAAAGGGTCCGCCACGATAGGCCCGGCGCTGCCGCATCTCCAACCGGGACGACCGTGAGATGCCCGTCAGTAGCTAACGGGTCGCGAGCTCGCGGAGGCACTCCGAGGCCTGCCGCTCGGCGTCGGCCGGGGAGAGCGCGTAGGAGCGGGGAGCCACCGTCAGCCGCGAGCGGTCGGCGCACATCGCCTGCCGGATCGCGAGGTGCCCCCTCGCCGTGGCCCGCACCCGGTAGGGATCATCCGCCGGAGCCACGACCGGGTGCGCGGCGAGGTCGAGCGAGAGCCGCTGCCAGAACTCCTCGTGGGCGCCGCCGCACAGGGTCTCCAGGCTACGGGTGACGGAGGCCGCTCTCTGGTGGTGCTGCTCCGTCGCGATCACCCGGAGCGGGCGTCCGGCGAGCTCGTCCGACCAGCTGCGGCGGGAGACGGCCACGCGCAGGTCGTCGCAGTCCGACTGGAGCAGCGCCCGCTGGGCTCCGGCCACCTCGCCGAGGCCGCCGACGGCCTCCTGGGAGAGCCTCCCCAGGGCCCTCCGGGTGGACTCGCCGCAGGCGCACACCCGCTCGGCTCTGCCCCACCACGCCGCGCGGCTGCGTCGGGCGCGGAGCACCGTGAGGGTCGAGCCGAGGGCGAGCAGCGTGAGGGCCGCCGCCGCGCCGAGGGAGCGCCGGGAGGGCACCGCGCTCACCGGAGGGGCAGCGGGTCGACGAAGAGGGGCAGCCGGAAGGGGCCGTTGAGGGAGTAGTGCTCGACCGGCGCGGTGGCGCGCTGGCCGAAGCGCCCCAGCACGAGGCCGGAGCCCTCCATCACCCAGGAGAGGAAGCTCTCCGCGGCCACGCGACCGAGGCGGGCGCACATCACCTCGGGGCGGTCGGACTCGCCATCGCCGACCGAGCGCCAGGTCATGGCGAAGCGCTGGAGGGTGGCGAGGCGGTCCCTCGCCCTGGCGCGCTCGGGCTCGGAGCGCACGGCCAGGAGGGAGTCTCGCAGCACGTCGAGCGGCCGCTCGGCGGAGGGGAGCACCACGCGGCCGAAGAGCTCCTTGCCCTCGTCGGCGGTCCAGATGACCCGGGCGCCGTCGGAGCGGAGCTCGGCCTCGCCCAGGAAGTAGAGCCAGAGCGCGAAGCCCAGCGCCCGCAGCTCGCCCACGTCGACGAGCCTCGACGGAGGGCCGAAGCGCTCGACGAGGCCCACCGCGAGGGCCCCTTCGCCCCCGGGCACCGCCACGATGCGAGGGGGGGCGTCGCCGGGGGTCCAGCGGGCGAGCAGCGCGCCCGACTGCGGGGCGGCCACGCCGGGCTCCACGCGGGCGATCACCTCGCGGGAGAGGTGGATGCGCACGCCCCCGGCCTCGGCCTCGGCGGTCTGCGCCACCACCAGCCGGATGCTGTCGGGGAAGAGGATCGGGAAGGCCAGCACGTCGGCCTCGGTGACCGCCGCCCTCCGGTGCGAGGCCGCGGAGGCCGAGAGCAGGGGGTTGAGCACCAGCGAGCGGTATCCCTGGGCGTTGGGGTGATCCTCCAGCCAGTGGGACTGGCCGTGGCCCCGGGCGACGTTGGCGATGGCCTCCAGCCGACCGACGCCCGCGAGGAGCTCGACGCCCGCGGCGGGGGCGTTGTCGGCGCCGCCGCTGGTGCGGCCTGCGCCGCTGTCGCGAGAGGCGTCGCGGGGGGCCATGCGCACCGTGACCACCGCGCGGCCGTTGGGGTCGACCAGCTCGACGGTGCCTGCCTCGCTGCGCACGGGCTGGAAGAAGAGCAGCTCGGCGAAGCGGGCGCCCCAGCCGGGGTCGCGCTGCGGCAGGTACACGATCGCCTCGCGCGCGTCGCTGCCCGTGCGGGGCACCACCTCGAGGCGCAGCGGGCCGACGCCTCGGGCGTCGCTCGACAGCGCCCCCACCGACGGAGCGGTCTCGCCGAGCAGCACCTGCAGGCCCTTCTGCCACGGCGGCGCGCTCTCGTGCCCCGGCGACCAGAGCCCGTTGCGCTCGAAGCAGCCGCGCCACTCGGCGAGCAGCCGCAGGGCGTCGGCGCGCTCGGCGCTGGCGTCGATGCGGGTCTTGAGGTCGCTCCAGTAGTTCTCCCGGGCGACGCGGGGAGCGCACCAGAAGAGGCACATCGGGTCGGCCGCTCCGACCAGCAGCCGCCGCCCCTCGGCGCCCTGGCGACGCGCGTCCCGGAGCATCCCCAGGAAGCGGCACTCGGGGCGCAGGTCGGCCAGCATCGCGCCGAGGTTGTCCACCTCCGGCCGGAGCAGGTCGACGGTCTCCAGGGTGAGCTCTCCCAGCACCAGCCCCAGCAGCAGCAGCCGCCAGCGCTCGAAGGACTGCTGGAGCCTCGGGTTGACCAGCTCGGGCTGCGGCTGCTGGGCGCCCGGGTCGAGCAGGAGCTGGCCCAGCAGGTGGGACATCATCTCGGCCTGCGCGAAGGGCGTCGGGAAGCTCTTGGTGCGCAGGTGCGCGTGCGTCGGCTGCCAGGCGCCCTTCTTCTGGTCGAGGGCGAAGGTGTCGGTGGTCGCGGCGTCGTTGGAGCCTGGGATGAGTTGGATCACGGCGTCAGCTCCGGAGGGCGGCGAGCAGCGAGCGCTCGATCTTCATGGCGAGCTCGGCGTCGGGGGCGGGCTGGTGCCCGCGCTCCCGCTCGGCGCCTGCGGTCGACTCGAACTGAAACGCGTCGATGAGCAGCTTGAAGGCGTCGGGCGCCTTCCACTGCCGGTGCTTTCGGAGGGCGTAGAGCTGCCGGGCGCGGGGGTCGCCGAAGAGGGAGAGGTCGACGTCGCCGAAGACCCTGGTGAACCACTGGGTGACGAAGCGCAGCTGCGCCCCGCGGGCCTCGAGGGCGTTGAGCACCTTGCGGGCGAAGGCCGAGTCGCGGTCGTGCTGGGCGCGGGCGACGTTGCTGATGAGCGAGCCCCAGGTGCTGCGGGCCTTCTCGTAGTCGAAGTCGACGAAGTCCGAGTCCTTCTGGCGAAACGACCCGTAGACCTCCTGGAGGATGAGCGCCTCGACGATGCGGGCGCCGAGCGTGGCGTCGCGGGAGCCGCGCGGGGTGTTCCACTTGCGGCGCAGGGGCCAGGCGGGGTCGTGCTCGTCGTGCGAGAGGCCGTAGGTGCGGTGCATCCCGCGGGCCTGGGTGTCGGTCTTGTCAGGCAGCATCAGCAGCCCGTAGGCCGCGAGCAGCGGGTACATGCTCTCGGTCTCGTCGTTCTCCGCGGCGGCGGGCACGGCCTTGATGTGCGCCGTGGGGTGGTCGGGCACGCCCAGCAGCGTCGAGGCGTCGAGCAGCGAGCGGGTATACCGGTAGAAGTATTCGAGCCCGTGGCCCATGCTGGCGAGCAGCGTGGAGGTGTCGACGGTCTGCCCCGTGGTGGCCGGCAGGTCGAACCATCGCAGCAGGAACGCCCCGAAGATGGGCTTCGCCGGGCCGACGGCCTCGCGCACCAGCTTGATGAGCTGGTGGGTGATCCCCGCCCCGGTGCCGCCCAGGAAGGAGCCCACCACGAAGATGCGCGCGGCGGTGCGGGCGCGGCCGAAGAGCGGGTCCATCGCGCCGCCCTTGCTCGACGCGAAGACCGCGCTGCCGACGCTGGGGTTGGCGAACATCCCCTTGCCGATGTCGACGCCCGCGGAGACCCCGACGCCGCCGTCCACGCCGCCGGACTCCTCGTCGTAGAAGAGCTCGAAGAGCTCGCGCTCGAGGGGGTCGGCCCGGTCGTCGAGGAAGATCCGCCGGAAGGCCGTCTCCTTCATGGTGTCGCGCGCGAAGGGCGGGACGATGGCCTCGGCGCCCTCCAGCGGGTGCGGGCACCCGGCGCTCACGGTGTTGCCGAAGGAGCGGAGCTTCACGGCGAGGCGCGAGTCGCTGTCGGCGTCGATGACGAAGGCCTCGATGGGCTCGGCCAGGGCGCCGATGCGGAGGAGCCTCGCGATGCTGAGGGCGATGTGCTGACCGCCCCCGCCGACGGCGATGACGAGATCCATGGCGGTACGAAGCTCCCCTCTTAGGGTTTCAGGTGCGGTTGGCGACGAGGCAGCCGGTGAGCGTGACGACGAGCGTCGGGATGAGCCCGAGCACCAGCGCCCTCGCGAAGAGCTGCGTGCCGAGGAAGACGTACTGCGAGAAGTCCGCGGAGTGCATGCACTGCTCGAGGATGTCGGCGCGCACCGGGTCGAGGCCGGCGATGGTGGTGCCGATGACGCACGCGACGCCGACGCCGGTGAGGTAGCGCACGAAGGCGCTGCCCCAGAGGCGCTTTCGCATCACGACGAAGATCACGATGCCCAGCAGCGACGCGCCGACGGTGTAGCCCGCGGCGGCGATGAGCCCGCTGCGGCTGGCCTGCTGGCAGGTCTCCTGGGAGAGGTAGCCCGAGCCCGGCGTGGTGACCGCGAAGGAGCCTCCGCCGTCACCTCCTGCGGCCGTGACGGTGGTGCCGGGAGCGGGAGCGGGAGCGGCCGTCGCGGCGTCGTCGCCGTTGGCCGGAGGGGCCGGTTCGGCAGGCCAGCTCGGCGAGTTCGCGCGGGGTTGGAGCAGGAGGCTTGGGTGCATGCGGGCCGGGAGCGAGCCACGCCCCGTGACGAGCGTCAAGGCCATCGCGCGCGCCGCGGCGGGCCCCGGCGCTTCGGTGTGCCCGGGAGCCGCCCTCTCGTGAGACAGTCGAGGTCCCACACTCCACGGAGGCATTGGCGGACCTATGAGTCGACGCGCGTTTCGGGCGAGGGCCCTGATTCCGATGGTGATGCTCGCGCTGTTCGCGGGCTGTTCGGAAGACTCGCCGCCGGGCGTGCTGGACACCGACTCCGGGCTCGGCATGGATCTGGGGTCGACCGACCTCGGAGTCGATGGCTCGATCGACTCCGGCGGCAACGACACCTCGATGGACGTCCCGGTGGACACGGGTCCTTCGCGCTGCGCCGCCGATGGAGACTGTCTCGGCAACGCGGGCGGCCCGGTCTGCGACGTCGCCAGCGGGCGCTGCATCGGCTGCCGCGTCTCCCCCGACTCCTGCCCCGCCGACCAGCACTGCGACGGCGCCTCTTCCCGCTGCGTCACCGGCTGCCGCGCCGACGAGGGCTGTCGCACCGGCGACGCCGGCACCGGCGGCCTGCGCTGCGACACCGCCGCCCACAGCTGCGTGCAGTGCGTCACCGACGAGCACTGCCCCTCGGGCAACCTCTGCGTGGGCAACCTCTGCGTCACCGGCTGCACCGACACCCGCGGCTGCCCCGGCGGCCAGACCTGCTGCAGCGGCGCCTGCGTCGACACCACCAGCAACCTCGCCAACTGCGGCCGCTGCGACACCCGCTGCACCGCGACCAACGCCACGCCCGCGTGCCGCAACAGCATGTGCACCGTCGGCACCTGCACCGTGCCCTACGGGGACTGCGACTCGATGGCCAGCAACGGCTGCGAGACCAACACCTTCACCGACGTCTTCCACTGCGGCGGCTGCAACCGCCCGTGCGAGGCGCGGGCCCACTCCACCGCCGCCTGCAACGCCGGTAGCTGCGCGTACACCTGCGAGGCGGGCTTCAGCGACTGCGACGGCAACCCGGCCAACGGGTGCGAGACCAGCACCGCCACCGACGCCGCCAACTGCGGGGCCTGCGGGTCGCGCTGCATGCCGCCGAGAGGCACCGGGGCCTGCATGGCCGGGCGCTGCGTGGTCACCGCCTGCTCCGCGGGCTACGGCGACTGCAACACCAACGCGGCGGACGGCTGCGAGACCAACACCAGCAACACCACGGACAACTGCGGCACCTGCGGCAACGTCTGCCCGTCGAACACCAACGCCGCCGCCGCCTGCGTGGGCGCCTCGTGCGTGACCTTCTGCGTCACCGGCTTCCTCGACTGCGACGGCCGCGACTCCACCGGCTGCGAGGTCAACGTCCGCACCGACCTCGGCAACTGCGGCGCCTGCGGCCGGGCGTGCACCACCGCCAACGCGACGCCGGTCTGCCGGTCGTCGCAGTGCGAGGTCGCGAGCTGCAACACCGGCTTCGACAACTGCGACGGCGCGGCGGCCAACGGCTGCGAGGTCAACCTCCAGAGCGACGTGCGCAACTGCGGCGCCTGCGGGACGCGCTGCCCGGTGGGCAGCAACCAGCTCGCCACCTGCAGCGCCGCGATGTGCGGGCTCGCCTGCGCGCCGACCTACGTCGACCTCGATCGCGACCCGGGCAACGGCTGCGAGTGCCGCAACACCGACCCCGACCTCCCCGACGACGGCTTCGCCGACACCAACTGCGACGGCATCGACGGCGTGGCGGCGAGGGCGATCTTCGTGGCCCCGGGCGGCAACGACGGCAACCCGGGCACCATGGCGGCCCCGAGGCGCACCATCCAGGCGGGCATCGCCGCGGCGGCCTCCGGGCGGCTCTCGGTGTACATCGCCGCGGGCACCTACGCGGAGTCCATCACCCTGAGCCCGGGCGTCAGCCTCTACGGCGGCTACTCCGCGAGCGACTGGAGCCGCAACGCGACCAACGTCACCACCATCCAGGGCGGCACCACGGCGGTCTTCGCCCGGGTCAACGAGCCGGTGGTGCTGCAACGGCTGACCATCACCTCGAGCGACGCCACGGCCGCGGGACAGAGCAGCTACGGCGTGCGCATCGCGGGCTCCGGGGCGAGCGTCACCCTGCAGCGCTGCACCGTGCGCGCGGGGCGCGGCGCCGACGGCACCGCCGGCAACACGGGCGGCACCGGCGCGGGCGGCGGCAACGCGTCGGGCACCTCCGGCGGCGCCTCGTCGTGCGGAGCGAACGGCGGCAACGGCGGCGCGGCGGTGAGCGGCGTCCGCGACGGCAACCCGGGCGGCGGGGGCGGCACGCCCCAGGGCGGCGGCGGGGGCGGCGGCGGGAGCGCCGGCGGCGGCTGCGGCAACTCGCGCAACGGAGCCAACGCTCCGGACTCGGCGGCCCCGGGCCGGGGCGGTCCGGGCGGCGCCTCGGGCGGGAGCGCGGGCGCGCAGGGCAGCGTGTCGTCGAGCGACGGAACCTACCTCCCGACCGCGGGCGGCGCGGGCAGCACCGGCCAGCCTGGCGGCGGCGGCGGCGGCGGCGGCGCGGGCGGCGGCGACGCCCGGTACACGGGCTTCTTCAACTGCACCAGCCAGACGAGCGGCTATGGCGGCGGCGGCGGCGGGGGTGGCTGCGGCGGCGGCGGCGGCGGCGGTGGCGCCAGCGCCGGAGGCAGCTTCGCGGTGATGTCCCACTCCAGCGCCGTGAGCATCGAGAACTGCGAGCTCTCTGCGGCGTCGGGCGGCACCGGCGGCCGCGGGGGCAACGGCGGCGGCGGCGGCGGCTTCGGCGCGGGCGTCGGTGGCGGAGGCGGCGGCGGCACCGCGGGAAGCGGCGCGCCCGGCAAGAGCGGCGCGAGCGGCGGAGCGGGCGGCGGCGGAGCGGGCGGCGCGGGCGGCCCCTCGGTGTGCGTCTACTACGTGGGCGCCACCCCGACGCAGAGCAGCGTCACCTGCACCCGGGCCGGCGGCGGCGCCGGGGGACCGGGCGGATCGGGCGGGACCGGCACCGCCCCGTCGGGCCCGACCGGGATCTCCGTCGACACCCGCGGCGGCTGAGCCGACGTCCGCGGTTGCGACGCGCGGTGGTGTCCTTCACCCTCGCGCGTCGTGACCGAGGGCAACGATCCCAAGCGCGACGCCTGGCTGGAGGTCAGCCCCGACGCGCCCCCTCCCCTCGCTCCCTCTCCCTCCTCCGAGCCGCCCATGGCGTGGCTCCAGCCCGAACCCGAGGACGCACCCCGAGAGCCTGGCCGTAGGAAGGTCCGGGCCTCGGAGCGCGCGGCGCCCACCGCGGCGCAGGACGCCGCCTCGCTGGCCATCGTGGCGGCCCTTCAGCGAGAGCTCCCCCTGATGGCCGCGCTCTGGCCGGACGTGCGGCCCGCCGAGCTGCTCCGCTCGCCGCCTCCCGTCGAGGCCTTCCAGGCGCGCTGCGACTTCGCCCGCCGCGCCATCGACGCCGTCGGTCGGCGGGACGCGGAGGCGCGGTCCAGGGCCGAGCTCGCCCAGCGCCGGCTCTCGGACGAGCTGGCCCGGCTGGGTCAGCACGGGTCGCCGCTCGACGCGGCGCTGGCGAGCCTCGAGGCGATGCAGGCCCGGGAGCTCCTCGACGCCGTGCGCACCCTCTTCCGCGACCAGCGCACCCTCTTCGCCGGCGACGTCGCCCGGGTCGACGCGGCGGCCGTAGAGGTCGGCATCACGCCGGCCAGGGCGCGGGAGATCCTCGCCGCCGAGGGCTTCACCCTTCAGTCCGTGGAGTCCCGGCCGTGGTCTCCCTTCGCCCAGCTCCCGGGCGCTCCGGCCACGATGGACCAGCTCGCCGTCGCGCTCATGGCGCACCCCGCCCAGGCCATCGAGCTCTTGCGCCAGGGCGCCGTGCTCGACTGGCTGCGCGCCAACGGGGCGAGCCCGATGGTGATCGAGCGCTCCCGGGAGGCCCGGATGTCCGCCGAGCGGGGCGCCTCGCCGATGCTGGCGGTGCACCTTCAGACCTGGGCCCTCGGCCGACGCGAGCTGCGCCTCGGCGACGTGGCGGTGCCCACCCCGGACTCTCTGGGCTCGCTGGTGCGCTCGGGCTCGCTCTCCCTCGACGCGCTCGCCACCGCGGCCCGGGAGGGCCTGCTGGCGACGTGGCTCCGGATGTCCGGCTGGATCGTCGCCGCGGGCGCCGCCGACCTCGTGGCCCGCAACGAGCCGAGCGGCCTGCGTCGCCTCGCGTGGTCGCTCGGGGAGCCGCTCTACCTGGGCTCCGCGGCCATCACCGACGTCTCCTCCCTCGCCCGGATGGTGCTCTCGCAGCCCTCGCTCCGAGAGGCCCTCCCGCCGCTGCTGGCCTCCGGGGACCTCGTGGCGTGGATGGAGTCCCTCCCCCCGCCCCGCCGGGACGACGCCTGGCTCGACGCGCTGCGACGCAGCCAGGGCGACCCCCAGCTCCGCGGCGACACCCTCGCCTTCTGGACCGGCGTGCACGCCCTGACCCGCGCGCCCTCGCTGGAGGTGCTCGACCGCCGCGGCGAGTCGCACGCCTTTCACAGCGTGCAGTCGCTCACGGTGACCGCCGAGCTCGCCGGGGCCTGGGACGGCCTGAAGCGCAGCTACCGCAGCGGCGAGCTCGTCGCCTGGGTGGGCACCCAGCGCCCCGAGCTGGCGCTCCCCTCGCTCCCCCGGCCGCCGCGCGAGGACGAGGCCGAGCTCAACGAGTTCTTGTGGGCGCTCGGGCACCGCGGGCTGGTGCTGGAGTGGGGCGACCGCGACCTCGCGATCAGCGCGCCGACCGACCTCGTGAGGGCCTACCGGGACGACTGGCGCAACCTCGAGGCGCTGCTCTCCCGCGGCCACATCTTCGCGTGGATCTCCCGCTTCCACGGCGACCGGATGCTGGTCCCCCGCGACCGCGAGGGACACGGGCTGAGCGTGGCCGAGGCGATGGAGGCCCTGCGCGCCGAGCTCCCCAGGCTGCCGTCGGGCTTCGGGGCGCTCAAGATCGCCCTGCTCTGCGGGCTTCGGGCGCTGCCCACGGACCCGTGCCGCCCCGGCGACGACGCCACCGTCGAGGGCTTCGTCGACATCACCCTGAAGCCCGACGGGGACGCCCGCGCCTGGGACCCCTTACGTGCCCATGTACTCCACGGCACGGCGCTGCTCTGGGTCGCGCTCGATCCCCGGGTGCGCCGCCCGGTGACCCGCTCGCTCCTGCACGCCGCCTTCGCCGCATGGAACCCGGGCGCCGACCAGGTCGAGCACACCGAGCGCCTCATGGCGGGGCTCTCTCGCAGCTTCGGTCGGCCGGTGCCTTCGCCCGCGCTCGAGGCGAGGCTCTCCCAGACGGCCCGGGAGGAGCAGCGCTCGCAGGAGATGAGCCGCGAGCTGATCGACGCCCGCCGCGGTCGCCGTCGGCTCGGGGCGCTCGCGATCTTCTTCTTCCTGGCGCTCTGCGGGATGGCTGCGCTGCTGCTGCGCCCCGCGGCGGGCGTCGGAGCGCAGGACCCGGGGCCCGACGGCGACGCCCTGGTGCGCCTCCGGGTGGAGGTGACGATCCCTCGCGCGCAGCGCAACCACCCGTGGGACCCGGACGGTAGCGGCCCGGAGCTGCACCTCGCGCTGCAGACCCGCGACGGCCCGGTGGAGATCGGCCCCTGCGTGGCCGACCGGGAGTGCGCGCAGACCTTCGACAACGTGCGCCTCGCCGCCAACACCCCGCTGCAGCTCCTCGTCGACGAGGACGACCTGGTCACCCGAGAGCTGCTCGGTCGCATCTGGCTTCGCTGGCAGGGCGGTCGGCAGGAGACGCTGCGAAGCGTGGTGGGCCCCTGCGTGGTCACGGTGGAGGTGCGGCGGGTGCTCCAGCTCCCCTCGCCGACGCCCCCCGCGGTGACCCCTCCCCCGGCGCCCGCCGTCCGCGCCGACGCCGGAGCGCCCTCGACCACGCGCCCGCGTCGCTCGACCCGCACCCCTCGTCGGCCGGCGCCGTAGCCTCCCCTCCGCGCCGTCAGGTCAGCCCGGGCAGTCCGAAGCTCGCCCTCAGCGCCGCCTCGCCCGGCTTCGCCCGCTCGCTCGCGACCTCCACCGCCGTGATGCATTCCGCCGGAACCCGCCGCGCCAGCAGCACCCCGTTGCCGCTCCGGTAGACCCTCAGTCCGCTCGCCCGGAGCGCCTCCGGGTCGACCCCCAGCAGCACCGCCACGCCCGCGCGCTTGCCCACCCGGCTGTCCGTCGCTTCGGCCAGGTGGACGTGCGTGCGCTCTCCCGGCAGCAGGCCTTCGCGCGCGATGGACTCCGCCGCCTCGAAGGAGGTGCCGTGCCAGATGGTCGAGGCCCGCAGGTCCTCTTCCCAGGAGGCTTCGAGCGCCTCCAGGGTGACCGGCATGCCCGCGAGCGAGTGGCCCTGGCAGGCGCGGATGCGACCGTCGCGCAGCTCCAGGCGAGACTTGTTGTTCTCTCGCACCACGACGTCGAGCAGCTCTCGGCTGAGGCGGGCGACGCGCAGCACGTCGTCGACCGACGCCCAGCCCGCGGCGTCCATGGCGAGGCCGGCGGCGCCGGCGCGGTGGCGGAGCAGCGCGCTGAGCGAGTGGCTGGCGCGGGTGATGTCCTTCGGGTTCATGGGCTTCTCCTTCGAGGTCTCCCGAGAGTGCTACGGCGGCGGAGCACTCACGCGGAAGACGCATCTCGTGATTCACCATCACGCGCCGTGATAGTGCTCCCCGGGCGATGGTGACGCCCGCGCCCGACCTCGACCTCCTGCGCACCTTCGCGGTCTTCGCGGCGCAGCTCAACTTCACCCGCGCCGCGGCGCTGCTGCACCTCTCGCAGCCCGCGGTGCACGCCCAGGTCGCGCGCCTCGGGGAGTCCCTCGGCGTCGCGCTCTACCAGCGGCAGGGCCGCGCGCTCGCGCTCACCGACGACGGCCGCCGCGTCGCGGCCTTCGCGCGCGAGACCAGCGAGCGCACCGAGGCCTTCGTCGCGGCGCTGCGGGGCGACGAGGCGCCGCGGCCGGTGTGCCTCTGCGCAGGGGCCGGGTCGTACGTGCACCTGCTCGGCGAGACCCTTCGAGGGTGGATCGCCGGGAGCGCCGCCCCGACCCGCCTGCTCACCCGCGACCGAGAAGGGACCCTGGAGGCCGTGCGCTCGGGCGAGGCTCACCTCGGCGTGGCGCCCGTCGAGGCGCGCCGAGCCGACCTCTCGGCCGAGGTGCTCGGGGTCATCCCGCAGGTGCTGGCGATGCCTGCCGCGCACCCGCTGGCCGGGCGCCGGAGCGTGCGCCTGCGCGACCTCGACGGGGTGCGCCTCGTGGCCCCTTCGCCCGACCGGCCGCACCGGCAGGCGCTCGACGCGGCGCTCGCCGCAGGGGGCCACCGCGCCGAGGTGGCGGTAGAGGCCAACGGCTGGGAGCTCACGTTGCGCTTCGTCGAGCTCGGCGTCGGCGCGGCCGTAGTCAGCGGGTTCTGCCGCCTGCCGCCGGGAGTCGTCGCGCGCCCGATGCCCGAGCTGCCTGCGAAGACCTATCACCTCGTGCGGCGACGGAAGGGCGCGCGACGACCGGAGCAGGAGGCCCTGCGCCGAGCGCTCCTCGCCGGCTGCGCGACCTGGCGGCGGTGATGCCCGCCCCCCCGTCGGGGTCGACCCCGTGGCGTCAGTCGCAGGACGAGGCGGCGCAGATGGCGGACGGCGCCCGGGGTCCGCTCCGAGGTGGCGTGAGGTGCTGCTCTCGGGCAGGTGGCCTCGCCCGCCGCGACCCGAGCAGCTACTCAGGTCGGGGCAGTACACCCTCACCCCGCGCCAGCTCGCGGCGACCTCGCTGCCCGCCGTCAACGCCCGCGGGACGGTCGCGGTGACGGTCGACCGGGCGGCCTCCACGCTGCGGATGCGCTGGACCCACGCGAACGGGACCACCTACGACGAGACGTGGCGGATTCGCCCGTAGCGCGGGGTGCGCGACCGCATCCTTACGTGATGGCGTAATCTCCGCCATGCTCCAGCCGGCGAAGGGCGCCTCCGAAGGGAGCGGCTACTTCTCCACCGGACAGGTGCTCATGCCTGCGAGGCGGTAGATCGGACAGAAGCCGAAGGCGCCTGTGATCAGGGGTACGAGCCCGACCAGGCCCCAGAGCGTGTGAGGGCCGACGAAGGTGAGCGAGAGCAGCGCGAGGCCGAGCGCGACGCGGGCGGCGCGATCCCAGGTGGCTTCATTGATCTGCATGGTGGCGGACTCCTTGCGCAGTGGGAGCCGAGCCCTCGGGGAAAGGGTTCGGCCCGTCGCGACGAATCGCCGACAGGCTCGACGGTCGCCTCGGCTGAACGCGAGCAGCGAGCGCGTCGTGACCGCACGGCCTACTGCGGGCCGACAGGTTCGATGGTCGCCTCGGCGCGAAGCTCGATCGAGCGCACGTCGTCCGCGTCGCCGAGTGCCGCGAGCGAGCGCCTCGGGACGCGCACCGCGAGCTGCTCGCCGCCGGCCCCCGAGAGGACGACGCCCCCCTCGGCGAGCACCGAGCGCTCGACCGCGCGGCTCGGGCGGAAGAGCGTGATCGACAACTCCGTCGGTCTCCCGGGGGCGGCGACGATCCATCGCGCGAGGGCCCGCAGCGGGGCGTCGGGGTCGGGGCCGCACGGCGGGGCGTCCTCGGCGTCGGGAGAGCGGGCGAGCGGCTCCAGGCGCTCGTGGGGGCCGTACGCCGTGACGAAGGTCGCGCCGGCGACGCGTGAGGGCAGCCGTCGCGCGGCCGCGGGCGTCGCGACGACGAGCAACGTCGCCGGGCCGAGGCTGTCGACGAGCACGGCCCCGGAGGCGCTCAAGGCGCTCGCGAGCTCGTCGAAGGCCGTCGAGGACGCGCCGAGCTGCACGAGAAACACCGTCGGGGCGCGCGACGCGTGCCACGGCGGAGGTGGCGCTCGGCGAACCCGGGCGGGCTCGCGCCGCAGGTCGGCGCAGCGGAGGCGGTCGACCCCGTCGCGCACCGCCGCGTCGAAGCCATGCTCCTGCAGTGCGAGGAGCTGCGCGTCGGTGGCCCTCGCCCAGAGTTCCGACGACCCGGAGGCGACAACGCTGGACACGAGCCGCGAGGCCGCCTCGCGCCCGATGCGGTCGGCCGAGGTCCCGAAGCGGATCACGACGGTGTGCACCGTGCCCTGCGAGCGGCCCGCGAGGGGATCGTCGTCCGTCGCGGGAGCGGCCATCGCGGAGGCGGCGCCCCCTCCGACGAGCTCGCGCGCGCCGCCCGCGCTCGTCTCCGAGGGGCAGGCGGGGACCGGCAGCGAGCGCACACACCCGGCCTCGTAGTCGGTGAAATAGACGTTGCCCGCGGCGGTGGTCACCGCCCCGGCGCCGCCTCCTTCGGCGATGGGTACGCGAGCGCCCCTCGCGCGCTCGAAGGCGACGACGCCGCGCGCCCCGCCCGCGTACACGAGGCACCCGTCGACGTGCAGCGCGGCCACGCGGCCCTCGATGCGACCGAGCTCGACCGCGCGCCCTCCATCGCGGGGAACGCGCACCACGAGGCCGCCGTCGGTGCCGACGAAGACGTCGCGCGCATCGACGGTCATCACGCTCGGGGCGGAAGGGAGCGCCGAGAGCCTCCGCGGGGCGGCCCCCGGGCGCACGAGCACGACCGCGTCGGCCGTGGCGAGGTACACGTCGCCGTCGATCGCCGCGAGGTCCACCGCGCCCGCGACGTGCGTGAGCCCCTCGGCGAGGTCGCGCGCCCGGTCCGGGGCGACGGCGCGCCCCTGGGCGTCGAGGCGCGGCACCCGCCGCAGGTTCGGCGCGTTGGCCGAGAGGTAGTAGAGGTGCGTGGCGTCGCGGGCGATCGCGTACACGGGCTGCGACGAGACCAGGGGCGTGTGCATCCCCGCCGCCGTCACCTGGAGGACCGCGTCGGAGTACGGCGCGATCCACGCGTCGTCGCCGTCGGCGAGGAGGCGCCTCGGGTAGAAGCCGACGCCGCGCACCACGGTCCTGGGTGAGTCTCCGCGCAGCGGCAGCAGCACGAACGAGTCGCTGGTCGTCTCGGGCACGACGAGGCGGTCGGTGAGGGCGAGCAGCGCCGTCGGCTGGATCACGCTCGCGACGACCCTCGCGCGCGGCACCTCTGGCGCAGGGCGCTCGGTCGGGGTCGGGGTCGGGGTCGGGGTCGGGCGCGCGGTCGGCGGCAGGACGCGGGGGTGGCAGGCTGCCACCAGCGCGAGCGGGAGCAGCGCGGCGCGCACGGCGAGGCGGGACCACATGCGCCGACGATACCGGGTCGGTCGGCGCGAGCGAACCGGTGGCGCCCCTCGCGTCCAGGCGCGCTTCATCGGACACTCGGCCTCGATCCCCCCGATGGACCGTCGCACCTTCGTCCGATCGCTCGCTGGCGTCTCCGTGCTCGCGGCCGCGCCGCGGGCCTTCGCGCAGCGCCCCGCGGGCCCGATCGCGACCGTCGCCCTCGCGCCCCTCGGGGCCTTTCCCCCGCCCTTTCTCGCCGAGATCGAGGCCGGGCTGCGCGCCGAGCTCGGCGTCGCCGTGGTGCTCCTGCCGCCCTCACCGCTCCCTCGGGCGGCGTGGTACCCGCCGCGCCGTCGCTACCGCGCCGAGCGGCTCATCGACTTCCTCCGGCCGATGGTGCGGGCGCCCGCCACGCGGGTGCTGGGCGTCACCCAGGCGGACATCTCGACCACCGCGCACGGGGTCCACGACTGGGGCGTGCTGGGCCTGGGCGACCTCGGGGGCCTCGGCTGCGTCATCTCGACCTTCCGCTGCCGGATGAACTCCCCGAGCGAGGCGCAGACGCACTTCCGCATGGTCACCACCTGCATCCACGAGATCGGTCACACGCTGGGCCTGGAGCACTGCCCCGACACCGCCTGCCTGATGACCGACGCGCGAGGGCTGGTGCGCACCGTCGACCACACCACGGGGCACCTCTGCGCCCGCTGCCGCTCTCGCCTCGGCCTGCGCTGAGGAAGCCCCACCGCTGGTACAGTCCGCGCCCTCAACCCCATGACCCACGCGATCTTCAGCTCCGACGGGAGCGCACTCCTCTTCGCCGACGTGTTCGGCGTCACCCGCTTCGCCCTCGGCAAGACCGTGAAGGCGAAGCACACCGCGAAGGTCTCCTCGGCCGTGGGGGACCTCTCGATGAACGCCTCGGCGACGCTCGCCCTCGTGCGCGGCCGAGTGCAGACGGGCGCGTACGGGAGCACCGCCGTGGTCACCGTCGGGCTCCCGGCCCTCGGCATTCGGGACAAGCTCGCGGCGAACCACGACCCGCACGCGATCACCACCACCGAGGCCGGCGACCGCGTCGTCACCCTCTCCTCGAACGACGCGCTGATCGTCTACGCGCTCCAGGGGGGCGCGCTCTACGAGGAGCGCAAGCTCGACCTCGCGGCGAAGTCTGCGCGCTCGCTCGACCCGAAGGCCGTCGGACCGCAGGCCGAGGGGCACCCCCACAACGCGCTCTACGTCGCGCCCGACGGGCGCTTCGTCGCGCGCGGCCACAAGGCCGTCTACGCGGGGCGCGTGGGCGCCGACGAAGCCCGCGACGAGGTGTGGTGGCGCCTCCCCCTCTCGGCGCATTGCAGCGCCGAGGTGACGCTCTCGATGGCGGGCACGACGGCCTGGATCTTCGTGCGCGACGCGGCCGCCGAGCTCGTCTACGCGCTCTCCGTCGAGCGCGACGGGAGTGTGTGTGAGATCACCCGACCGAGCCTCGCGGCGCCCGCGGTCGACGACGCGGTGATGCTCACGCAGCCAGACAGCCACACCGTCGTGGCGCGCTCGCTCACCGACGGGAGCGAGCAGCGCTACGAGGTCACCGCCTGGAACGCCCACCCCGCCGAGGAGCCGGAGATGAAGGCCTACCCGCGGGGCGTACCTCCGATGCCGACGCGCTTCCCGGGGGTGCTCGCCGTGCGAGGGGCTCAGCGGTGGTTCGTGCCGTGGCACCGCGAGTTCGCCGTCGACCTCGGGCGCAACGCGTCTCACCCGCGCGGGCTCGACGCCGCGGCGGGGCCCTTCCGCCGGCTGCTCCTCGAGCGCTACGCGCAGCTCAACGAGTCGCTGCGCGCGATGCACATCGAGGTGTGCCTCTCGGCCTTCGAGCGCCACCCGAAGGAGCCGCGCGTCTCGCTCTCCGGGTGGAAGCCCCCGCTCCCGACGGGCCTCGCGGGGCGCGTCGCCGAGGCCCTGGTGCAGGACGTCTACAACCGCGTCGAGCTCCACACGCACGGGCACCGGTGGTCGTCGTTCGGCAGCGAAGGCGGCTACTCGCAGGACTCGGGACCCGCGTCGCTCGACGAGGTGCGCGCCCTGCTCGCGTGGATGATCGCGCACGACGTGATCCCCACGGACGTCGCCGGCATGCTCGGGAGCGCCTACGACAACGGCCTCGGCATCCCGAGCGCGCCGCGCCCCAACGCGTTTCCCTTCGAGGCGGAGGGGGAGCGCATGGCGCTTCGGGCGGCGCTCGAGACGCTCGCGGCCAACGGCTGGGCCGTGACGTCGATCCCCGACGCGTGGCGCTCCGAGCCGATCACCCTCGACCACGCGCGCGCCGCGCTCTCGGGGCGCGAGGCCTTCACGCGCTACCGCAACCGCGACACGTCCCACATGCTCTCGAAGATGATCGCCCGTCACCTCGACGCCGAGGGGATGCCGCTGCTGCTGGCGTTCTTCGAGTCCGCGGTGGCGGCGCCCCTCGCGCACGACGACCTGCGGCGCTTCGGCGAGGCGATCACCTGGGTGGCGCACCACCACCCCGAGCTTCGCGACGAGGTCCTCGCGCGCATCGACGCGTGCCTCGCTCGCGGCCACTCCGGGCAGCACGACGCCCGCTACGACCTCCAGCTCACGCGGGAGCGCGTGGCCCGCGGCGCGAAGCACTTCTGGTCCAACGCGTAGCGGGTCAGGCCCTCGGCAGCACGACCCGCACCGTCGTGCCCGCCCCCGGGGCGCTGGTGACGTCGATGCGGCCGCGGCTCTGGGCCACGAGGTCGCGCACCGTCGCCATCCCCACGCCGGAGCCGTGCTCCCTGGTGGTGTAGAAGGGCTCGAAGATCCGGGCCTGCACGTCGGGCGTCATGCCCGCGCCGGTGTCGCGCACCTCGAGCGAGACCTCGTCGCCCGCGGTCGCCGTCGCGATGGCGAGGGTGCCGCCCTCGGGCATCGCGTCGCGGGCGTTCATCACCAGGTTGACGACGAGCTGCTCGACCTGGTGGCGATCGACGAACGCGGGCGCCGGCTCGTAGCGGGTCTCCAGCACCACCGAGGGAGGGACCGCCGCCCGAAGCAGCGGGGTCATGGCCCCGATCACCTCCGCGAGGTCGAGCTCGGCGAGCTGCGGCGCCTGCTGCGCCCCCAGCGTCAGGAGCTGGCGGGTCAGCGCCGCGGCGCGGGCGCTGGCCAGGTGGATGTTGGTGACCAGCTCGACCAGCGTCGGCTCGGCCCCCACCCGCTGCGACAGCGCGATGCTCGACATGTCCACGATGCTCAGGAAGTTCTTGATGTCGTGCGCGACCCCGGCCGCGAGGCGCCCGATGGCGTCGAGCTTCTGCGTGTGCAGGAGCGCCTCGCGGGCGCGCTCACGCTCCTCGTGGGCCTCCTTCAGCGCGGTGATGTCGACGACCGAGCCGCTCATCCGCGCGGCCTGGCCCCCCGCGTCGCGCTCGATGGTCCCGTGCGAGGCGACCCAGCGCACGGTGCCGTCGGGCCACCGCACGCGGTGCTCGAGGTGAAACTCCGTGCCGCTCGCCAGCGCCGCGTCGAGGCTCGCCTTCACGGCGGCGCGGTCCTCCTCCGCCACCCGCGCGAGGGCGTCGTCGTAGGAGCTGCCGAGGCGCTCCGAGGTGACGCCGTACAGCGCCTCGAAGCCGGGCGACCACTGCACCCGGCCGCTCGCACGGTCCCAGTCCCAGAGCCCCACGCGCGCCGCCGCCAGTGCGCGGAAGAGCCACGCCTCGTTACGGCGAAGGTCCGCCGCGGTCTCGACGAGCTCGGTCAGGTCGAGGCAGGTGCCGAACATCTCCCGCGCGACGCCGAGCTCGTCGACGGAGACCGCGGCCCAGGAGTGCAGGTACCGCACCTCGCCGCCGGGCCGCACGATGCGCTCGCCGAAGGACGCCGCGCGCCGCTCGCGCAGCGCGCTGGAGAGGATGCCCCGCACGCGCTCGCGGTCGTCGGGATGGACGCGAGAGAGGTAGCCCTCGAAGGAGGCGCCGAACTCGTCGGGGCTGGTGCCGTAGATGCGGTAGAGCTCGTCCGACCAGGTCACGCGGTTGGAGACGACGTCCCAGCGCCAGAACCCGAGGTGGGCCATGCGCTCGGCCTGGTCGCGGGCCGCGGCGAGGTTGCGCTCGGCGAGCTCCGCGAGCCTGCGCTCGGTGACGTCGGAGAAGAAGATCGCGAGGCCGTCTTCGGAGGGGCAGATGCGGTTCTGGTACCAGCGGTTGCGCGGGGCGTAGAAGGCCTCGATCTGCCGGGGCAGAAGGTCGGCCATCGAGGCCTCGTAGGCCCGGCGGAAGGGCTCCCCCACCCCATCGGGAAAATCCGCCCAGATCTGCCTGCCCACGAGGTCGCGCGGCGCGCGGCCCAGGAGGGCGCCCGCGCGCTGGTTCACGTAGGTGTAGCGCCACGACCGGTCGAGCATGACGAGCGCCTCGCTCATGCTCTCGAGGACCCGAACCACGAGCGCATGATCGTCGGCGTTGCCTTGAGACATGGGCACGGTCCTCGATTGACGGAGGTCGCGGGACGCCCCACCCGAGGGAGCGTCGGGCGCATGAATCTCCCCTCAGGAGAGACGCTCCGAGAATGATGGGACCGGGTCCCGCGACTCCGCAAGGAGGGCCCCGCTCAGCGGCGGCTGGGGGCGTTGGGCTCGCCGGAGAGGCGCTCGCCCGGCTGCGAGAGGCGCTCGAGGGCGTCCTGGTCGACGTCGAGCTCGGTCTTCTTCACCGTGTCGCGCCCGGTCTGGCTGCGCTGCCGCACGTCCTTGTTGACCACGACCTCCTCGACCACCCGCTCGACCTCCCGCTTGCCGACGGAGAGCCTCTCCTCCACCACCGGGATGGCCACCCGGCCTCGGTCGAGGTCGCGGTTGGCGTAGAGCGCCCGCTCGCGCCGGATGTCCTCCGCCGTCAGCGACGGGGCGCTCGCGTCGAAGCCCTTCCAGCCGCTCTCGCGCCACTTCGCCGCGCGGTCGCTCACGTTCACCGCGTGGTAGCGGGTCATCACGTCGCTGACCCGCTGCGCCAGCACGTCCGGCGAGCTCACGGTCACCAGCGTGCCGCCGCGGCGCACGCCCTCGGCGTAGTGCTGCGCGTGCTCCTCGGGGACGCCCACGTGGGTGAGCGCGCCGATCACTCCGCCGGTCACGGCGCCGATGCCCGCGCCCGTGAGCGCGGCAGCGATGGGGCCCGCCGCGATCACCGGCCCGAGGCCCGGGATCGGCAGCGCCACCAGGCCCACGATGAGCCCGCCGATGCCACCGGCGACGGCGCCGATGCCAGCGCCGGCCATCGCGTCCTCCCCGGTGGTGGTGATCTCCGGGGCCGTGTCCCTCGTCAGCGCATCGCCGCTGCGGTTGGCCATGAGGCTGATCTGGTCGCGCTCGATGCCGAGCTCGCCGAGCTCGCGCACCACCGCCTGGGCGTCGGAGGCGTCATCGAACAATCCAACGATCGTCTTGGCCATGGGGCTTCTCTCCTTCGTTCGAGTCGTTGCGTTGCGAGCCACCGCCGCAGCGCGCGGCGGGGGAAAGGTCCTTCGGGGTCTCCCTGAGGGCGCTCAGCGCGGCAGGGACGGTCGGCCCTCGTCGGCGCCGCCTGGAGCTGGTCGCGCCTGATGGGCACCCAGAGCCGCTTGCCGTCATCGAGGAGGATCAGCGCCTGCGCCCCGTGGCCCTGGTCGGCCTGCCAGACCTCCACGCGCCCGCCGACGCCGTCCTGCAGCAGCACCCTCCTGTCCTTCTGGATCTCCATCGGCGGTCTCTCCTCCCTCCGCACCACCGGCCGATGGCCCCCTCAGGCCCAATGCCGGATCGCGAAGATCGCGAAGCCCACGAGCGACAGGAGCAGCCCGAGGAGCAGACCGATGTGCTCGCGAGCCCAGGCCGTGCGCGGTCGCTCGTAGACCCCGACGCCGCCGGGCATCGAGACCCGGCCCGGCGTAGCTCCCTGGGTCGAAGGCGTTGGATCAGCCATCGCGTGATTGCTCCCATCGCTGCGGCGGCGGCTCCCTGCGACCGCCCAGAGCCAGTTTGCAGCGATCGGGCCGACGCGACCTACGTGCGAATTGGCCTTGTTCTATAGGCGATCACGAGGATCACGGCTCCGGCAAAAGCGCCACAGGCTGTGACGTCACCGCGCACGCCGACGTGGCTCCGCGCGGCGACCGCTGCGCCTCAGGGGGCGTGGGACCTGAGCACCTCGGCGCGAGGCGCTCGGCTCGGGCGCTCGTGCGAAGCGGCGTCGAGCAGCGCGCGGGTGCGGCCGAGCAGCTCGTCGGAGGCGAAGGGCTTCTGCAGAAACTCGCGCCTCCCGGGCAGCAGGAAGTCGGGAGTGACGGTCTCGGCCGTATAGCCGCTGCAGATGAGGCACGGCAGCGCGGGCCGGTCGACGGCGAGCGCCTCGTACAGCTCGCGCCCGCCCATGCGCGGCATCACCGCGTCGGTGATCAGGATGTCGATCGCATCGGGCGCTGCGCGGAAGCGATCGAGCGCCTCGAGCCCGTCGCCGCACGAGATCACGCGGTAGCCGGCGTCGGAGAGCATCGACTCGACCACCTGCCGCACCCGCGGCTCGTCGTCGGCCAGGAGCACGGTCTCGTCGCCGCGCAGCGCGCCGCCCGCCGTGGCCACGCGGGCAGCGGCGCTCATACGCTCCACGCTGAGCGGCAGGAACACGGACATCGTGGTGCCCTCGCCCAGCGTGGACTCCACCTCGATGGAGCCGCCCCACTGCGCGACGATGCCGTGCACCACGCTCAGCCCGAGCCCGGTGCCGCGGTCGGGCCCCTTGGTGGTGAAGAACGGGTCGAAGATCCGCGCCCGCTGCTCGGGCGTCATCCCCACGCCGTCGTCGCGCACCCGGATGCACGCGTGGGGCTTCTCGACCCCGTCGGCGCCCCGTCGCGGCGAGAGCGCGGTGCTGACCTCGAGCGACCCGCCGTTGGGCATCGCGTCGCGGGCGTTGACGCAGAGGTTCATCAGGATCTGGTCGAGCTCGTACGGAGCGCCCCACACGGCGATGGGCTCCCCGGCGCGCTCGACGCGCAGCTCGATCGACGCGGGCAGCAGCCTGCGGATCAGCGTCAGCGAGTGCTCGGTCGTGGCGTTGAGCTCGAAGACGTCACGGTCGGCGACCTGCTGACGGCTGAACGCGAGCAGCTGTCGGGTGAGCTCGGCCGCGCGCCGCGCAGAGCCCTCGATGGCCGTGACGGAGTCGGCGAGCTCCTGCGCGTCGCCCGGCAGGCGCCGGCGCATCCCCTCGGCGTGGCTGAGGATCACCAGCAGCAGGTTGTTGAAGTCGTGCGCCACCCCGCCCGCGAGGGTGCCGACCGACTCGAGCTTCTGCGCCTGCTGGAGCTGCGCGAACAGCGCTCGCTCCCGCTCCAGCGCCTCGAGCCGCTGCGCGTTCTCTCGCGCGAGCGCGTCGAGCAGGGCCTGGCCTCCCAGCATCGCGCTCTCGAGCTTGGAGATCAGGAACGCGACGCACACCACCGTCGCGCCCGTCACCGCGGCGAAGGTGGCGATCACACGGATCCAGTTGCCGGCCTCGAGGGGGTTGACCATCCCCGGGTCGGGCACCGTGTAGCCGCTGGTGAAGAGCGCGGCCATGACGCCCAGGGCGACCACGCTCGCGGCCAGGGCCATCAAGGCGGCGCGCGTGCCCAGCCCGAGCGCGAGCAGCACCACGACCATCATCAAGCCGAGGAAGGCGTTGGGCGCGCGCACGCCACCAAAGGACACGGCCCCGATGCACGCCGTCACCATGCCGAGATAGAGGCCCAGCCCGCGTACGCGCAGGTCGAGCTGCCGCTGCCACGCGGAGAGCCCCACGACCATCCAGGCGCCCGTCATCATCGCCAGCACCGTCCACTGCCCGGTCTGCAGCGCGCGAGGCAGCATGAAGACAACGGCCAGCGCGAGCGTGCCCCATTCGGCCCACAGCACCCGCTCGAGCATCACGCGTCGCCAGATCAGCACGATCTCGCGACTCGGCTGTTTGAGCGACGCCCGGCTCTCGTCGCCAGCAGCTGGGAGGGCAGCACTGTCGTGCCCCGAAGTCATGCCGGCATTCTGCCACGAGCGGTGCACGGCACGGCGCCTCACCGGCGCTTGCGCCGACCGCGCAGGTCCTGCACCGGCCCCTGACGACGCCCCAGCGCCGGCACATCACTCCCACTTTCTATTCTCAGTGACGGATCGCGCGCCACAGCCGAGGCGCGAACATTGCTCAGCGCCCGAACACCGGCGTCCGGAGGTGGTGACGGCGGTTGCGCCCGGCGCGCGACCGCTCGGGTCCCGTTTGCGCTGGCAATGACTCCTTCCGCTACGAGGCACTCCCTTGAAGACAATCGCACTCGTCCTCTTCGCTGCTGGCATCGTCGGCTGCTCGGATCCCAGCCCGACGGTCGCGGCGGTCACGGACCCGATCTGCTCGGCCATCACCGCGCGCTGTCACCCCTTCGCGTCGATCCCCGGGCTACCGACCGAGTGCCACGAGGTCGGCGACTCCAACAACGCCACGACGTGTCGCGCCCGCCAGGCCGAGTGCTTCGCCGCCTGCGTCGCGCCGACCGACAGCGGCGTGACCGACGCCTCCGTGGACGCCTCCGCAGACGCCGCCGTGGACGCCCCGCACGAAGACACGGCCGACGCTGCGGCAGACGCGCACCACGGGCACTGAGGTCGCCGGGGCGATGGTTCCCCGCGCGGAGGCAATCGAATGGACCAGATCAAGGCGCATGCGTGCATCTCGTCGGCGCTGATCGCGGAACTCGTACGGCGGCGAGCGTGGTTGCTCGCGTTGCTGTGCCTGGCTGGCCTCCTCGCACCGCGCCCTTCGGAGGCGGTCCCGGCCTTCGCGCGTCGCTACGGAACGAGCTGTCAGACCTGCCATGTGGTGTTTCCGAGGTTGACGCCCTTCGGGGAGGCCTTCCGACGCAACGGCCACCGCTTTCCGGGCGGGCAGGACGAGGACTTCCGACGTCAGGAGCCCCTGGCCCTGGGCGCCAGCGCGTACCGCGACCTCTTCCCCAACTCGGTGTGGCCGGGCGAGATCCCCAGCGCGATTCCGCTCGCCGTCTTCATGTCGTCCACGGCCTCCTACGACCGTAGCGACCCCGCGAGGGCGAGCTTCGCCGGGCTCGGAGGCACCGTCCGCGTCACCGCCGCGGCGAACCTGGGAGAGCGCTTTTCGGCCTGGGCCGGGGTGAACGTCTCGGCCGGCACCGGCGAGACCGCCTCGGTCTCGTTGGAGCGCGCGTTCCTCTCGGTGACCCCCTTCCGCAGGCCGTACCTCAACCTCCGCGTGGGGCGCTTCGAGCCGGGAGTCTTCGGCTTCTCGATGCACCGCCTCCCGGGCCCGATGCCCTGGATCGTCGGGACCCCGGTGCGGGACAACCAGTTCACCCTCGAGCCCACGCAGCTCGGCGTCGAGGCCTCCGGCGTCGCGGTACGGGGGCGCGGCACCTACGCGCTCGGGCTCGTCGAAGGCGCGGGCAACCAGCTCAACCTCCCCAAGGACGTCTACGGGCGCCTCGGCTACAAGTTCGGCGGGCTGCGCCTCGACGGGATGAGCTCCGCGGGCGACGTGGACATCGCCACCCCTCAGCCATGGAGGGAGTGGAGCATCCAGTTCGGCGTCTTCGGATATCTCGGACGGGCGCTCATCGGCAATCCCGCGGCGGCCACGCAGGAAGACCGCTTCGTCGTGGCGGGCGCGGACATCAACGCCCACCTCGGCGACCTGATCCTGATCGCGGCGTACTCGATGGGCGGCAACTCGCGCCCCTCGCTGGCCGACCCGACGCTCTCGCCCACCACCCACCACTGGATGGCCCAGGTGGACTACGTGCTCTTCCCCTGGCTCGTCCCGGGCATCCGGGCGGAGCAGAACTACGTCGACGGGCACGCGCGCACCCGACTCATCGGACAGGTCTACGCGCTCGTCCGGGCCAACATCCGCACCTCCGTGACTGCCATCTTCGAGCAGCCCAGCGAAGGGCACCTCGACTTCACGGCGCTCCAGGGAACCGTCGCCCTCGGCTTCTAGAGAGATGGAGAGCTATCCGATGAACCGCTTCGCACACTGCATCCTCGCCCTCTCCGCGCTGCTCCCGGCGTGCGGCGAGGAGCCCGTGCGGCGTCACGTCCAGCTCGCCGCGGAGGAGGGCTGGCCGCGCGCTCAGACCAGCTATCTCAACAACGCCCTGCGGGTCGAGGTCACCCACATGGAGCCTCTGGGCGCTGGCGCCGCCATGCACGCCTGGCTGCACCTCCACGACGGCCGCGTGGTGCGGGGGGGCGAGGTGTCCGCTGCGGCGCCGAGCTTCCTCGATGGCACCGCCCTGGGCGTCGACTGGGCGCAGGTCCACGAGGTGGTGATCACCGAGGAGAGCGCGGGGGCGACGCCCGCGGCGTCGTCGATCCACGTGCTCTTCCGTGGCGCTGCAGGCGCGACGCTCGCCGCCGCCGTCGAGGGGAGCATCACCGGGCTCACGGCGACCGCCGAGCTCGCGGACGGCACGCTCACCCTCTCGGCGCCCTCCCTCCCGCTGCTGGGCTCCCGCATGTTCTACGGCATCTGGCTCATCGGGTCGCACGCGCCGGGCGACGCGGGCGCCGGGGCGACCTTCGTCGGGCGCACCTACGTCCGAGGCACGGTGTCCTTCAGCAACCTCGGAGCGACCGCGCTGCGCCACGAGGTGGCGGTGACCGTGGAGAGCGAGTCGGGCGCGGACGCCCCGACGCTTTCCGCCGTGATCCTCCGGGGTGTGGTGCCCACGAGCGCCGCGGCGCCGACGTCGGCAGGCAGCGCCCCCGCGGAGGCCGAAGCCCCGAGTCACGTGCACTGATGAGGGCGCCCACTTCACCCGCCACCCGGTCATCCCCATGGCGCTCGTCGACGACCTAGAGCATCCCCCGACCTCGCAGGAGTCCGCGCGACGGCGCTTCCTCGCGGCCGTCGGCGGCGGGGCGCTCGGCGTCGGCGCGCTCGGCGCCGCGATCACCACGCTGCGCTTCATCGAGCCCAGCGTCGTCTACGAGGAGGACAAGCGCATCGCCGTCGGCAGGCCCGAGGAGATCGCGGTGGGCACCGTGCTGGTGCTCGCCAGCGGGAAGGTCTACCTGCTGCGCACGGAGGCCGGCTTCATCGCGCTCTCCACGGTGTGCACGCACCTGGGCTGCATCGTCCGCCCGGAGGCCGGGTCGGGCGGCTTCGCGTGCCCCTGCCACGGCAGCCGCTTCCGGGCGGAAGGCACCGTGCGCCTCGGCCCGGCCGTTCGTGGGCTGCGCAGACACCCCATCTCCGTCGAGGATGGACTGCTGATCGTCGACGCCGGGGCCTTCACCGAAGACCGCGCCGCCTTCACGGTGCCCGCATGAGCCGGCTGCTCGACGCGCTCACCCGCAACCGCGTCTGGAAGTCGATCGTCCGGCACGGCTATCCCGACACCAACAAGAACCGCACGCTCCTCGTCTTCTCGAACTTCTTCCTTCACGCCCACCCCGTGAAGGCGCGGCTGCGGGCCTTCGCGTTCAGCCGGACGCTCTACCTCGGCGGGCTCTCCATCGGGTGCTTCGCGCTGCTGATCATCACCGGCACGCTGTTGATGTTCTTCTATCGTCCGGCCGTCCCGCAGGCCTATCACGACATGAAGGACATCGAGTTCGTGGTGTTCACTGGAATGTTCCAGCGCAACCTCCACCGCTGGGCCGCGCACGCGATGGTCGCCCTGGTCTTCGCCCACATGGCCCTGACCTTCTATCGGAAGGCCTATCGACCACCCAGGGAGTTCAATTGGGTCATCGGGGTGCTCCTCTTCGTGGGCACGGTGCTGCTCTCCTATACCGGGTATCTCCTGCCGTGGGATCAGCTCGCCTACTGGGCAGTCACGGTCGGCACCAACATGGCCGGCGCCACGCCCTTTCTCGGCGACTGGATCAAGCGGCTGCTGCTCGGCGCCGGGCGCATCGGCGAGAGCACGCTGATCCGCTTCTATGTCCTCCACTGCGTCGTGCTGCCCCTCGCGGTCGGCTTCGGCATCGGCCTGCACATCTGGCGCATCCGGAAGGACCGCGGGATCTACCTTCCCCCGCGCCCGGGGAGCGTCGAGTCCTCGGGCGACGAGCCCGCCGACGAGCCCAGCGCGATGACCTTTCCGCACCTGCTGCTGCGGGAGGGCGTCGCGGGCGTCGCGCTCACCCTCGCGCTGAGCCTCGGGGCGCTGCTCGCCGACGCGCCGCTCGAGGACATCGCCAACCCCGACCGCACGCCCAACCCGGCGAAGTCACCGTGGTACTTCCTCGGGCTCCAGGAGCTTCTCCACTACTGGCGCCCTTCCATCTCCGGCGTGCTGCTCCCCGTACTGACGCTGGTCGCGCTCGCGGCGATACCGTACTTCCAGATCAACCTCGATCGGCGACCGCTCTGGGACTCTCCGCGCAGACGCACGCTCGCCCGACTCTGGGCCGCCATCGCGCTGCTCACCGCCCTCTTCTGGAAGTCCGGAGCGCACCCGGTGTGGGCCATCATGGTCCCGCTCTGGGGGATCGGCGTCGTGATGAGCCTCGGCGCCTTCGTGCAAGGAAAGCGCGGCGCGGCGAGGGCGATACGTGAGCGGAGCCTCCCCTTCTGGATCTTCACCTGGTTCCTGGTGATCGTCGTGGTGCTCACCGTGGTGGGCACCTTCTTCCGAGGACCAGGCTGGAGCTTCGTCTACCCGTGGCGCAGCGGGCTGTACCTGTGAAGAGCAAGGTCCCAACCGCCGGACCTCCGCTGCACTTCACCGCCCTCCTCGCGGCGCTGGCGATCCTTTCGGTGCTGCTCGTCGCGACGCTCGCGCTGGCCCCGGCGCGCAGCTACTTCACCGGGTGGCGCCGGATACAGCGGCGATACAACACGCTCGTCGCCCGCACCCACGGGCGACCCGTCACGGTCGGCATCAAGCAGGTCTGGATCCCCGAGCGCGGCGTCGTCGATCGCTGCCCGACCTGCCACCTCTCCGCCGGGGTCGCGCGCCCCATCGAGGGCGATCGCCTCTTCGCGGCGCACCCGGTCATCCCGCACGATCCGCGCAAGCTCGGCTGCACGCCATGCCACGGCGGCGAAGGGCGCGCGACCAGTCAGCGCGAGGCCCACGGCGAGGTCCGCTTCCGAGGCGAGGCCCTGCTCGCCCGGGCCGACGTCGAGGCCGGGTGCGGGAGCTGCCACTCGCACCTCCCCACGCCGAGCCGCGCGGCGGCCGAGCAGGGACGGCGCATCGTCGAGGAGGTCCGCTGTCGTGACTGCCACTCGGGCGAGCGCGACCTGCGGAGCGTCGGGCTGCGCGGAGTCCCCGCCGACTGGCACGCGAGCCACCTGGGCCGCACCGTCGGCGACGTCTCCTTCGGACCGCTCGCCGACGAGGAGATCGCGCCCGTCACGGCGTGGCTCTCCACCCTGGTCGGGGCGCCCCGTCTCATGGCGGCGAGGATGCTCGCGGCGGAGTCCGGCTGCCGCGGCTGCCATCGCATCGAAGGGGTGGGCGGCGACGTCGGACCCGACCTCACGGGCGAGGGCCGCCGCCCCATGGAGGGCCTCGACTTCACCGCCGTGCGAGGGCCGCATACGCTGCCAGGCTGGCTGCGCGCGCACTTCCTCGACCCGCAGTCCGTCGTGCCCGAGAGCGCGATGCCCGGCCTGGGGCTGTCCGACGAGGCCGCCGGGCTCCTGACGACCTATGTGCTCTCGCTCCGCGCGGCGACGATGCCCCTCGAGCAGGCGCCGCCCGACCGCGTCCGGGGCCTCGGGCTGCGACAGCGTGACTTCGCCGCGGATGGCGAGTCGCTCTTCGGAGTGTTCTGCGTGGGCTGCCACGGACGTCGCGGCGAGGGATCGAAGCTGCCCACGCTGGGGTCGCGCGTGCCCCCCATCGGCGACCCGGAGTTCCTGGCCATCGCGGAGGATCGCTACCTGCGAGAGAGCATCGCCCGCGGCCGACCGGGTCGGCTGATGCCCGCGTTCGGCTCGACGGACACGGGGCTCCGTCCCGCCGAGATCGACGCGCTGGTGGGCTACCTGCGGGGCTTCATGCGCGCGAGCCCGGAGCCCGAGGCGGTGCTCGCGGAGCCGGTCGACGAGGCCCTCGGCCTGCGGCTCTTCGCGGAGAACTGCGCGGGATGCCACGGCGATCGCGGGGAGGGAAACCTCATCGCGCCTCCGCTCGGAGCGCCCGACAACCTCACCACCCGCGCGGACAGCCCCATCCTCGGGACGCTCACCAACGGCGTGAACGACACCGCCATGCGCTCGTTTCGCCACCTCGACGCGAGGAGCCTCCGGGCCCTGGTGGCGACGGTCCGAGCGCTGCCGCCCCCGCCGATGGCGCGCACCGGCTGGACCCGGCGGCCCGGCGACGCCGCGCGCGGCGAGGGCCTCTTCGCGACGCACTGCGCGACCTGCCACGGACGACGCGGCGAGGGCGGCCGGGGGCCCTCGCTCCGCAACGCAGGCTTCCTCGCCTCCGCGACGGACGACCACCTCACGGCGTCGATCGTGCGGGGCTTCCCCGGCACCGAGATGCCCCGCTTCGGCACCGGCGACGCGCTCCGCGCCCGGCTGCTCCCGGCCCAGGTCGCCGACCTCGTGGCCTTCCTCCGGGGGTGGGCGCCCTCCCCTCGCACGCCCCCCTACGGTGCGCGCCATGCACGCTGACTCCAACGGCCCTTCCACGCTTCGAGAGGTGTAGCCATGACCGACCGCTCCATTGATTCCTCGACCGACCGTCGCTCGTCCGCGCTGCTGGCGGCCGCCTGTGCGCTGGGGGTCTTCGCCCACGCGTCCATCGCTTCGGCGCAGCCGAGCCCTCCGAGCGGGGCGCTCCATGGCACCGTGGACGCGCGCCCGGCCGCGGCCCGCGCCTCGGCGGTGGTCTACCTCGAGACCGTCCCCGGGACCTTTCGCCCGCCCCCCGCGCACGCCCGGGTCGATCAGCGCGGGCTGCAGTTCATCCCCCACGTGCTCGCCGTCCTGCGAGGCACCACGGTGGATTTCCTCAACAGCGACAACGTCCGCCACAACGTCTTCACCCCCGACGGCACCCGGTACAACCTGGGCTCGTGGCCGCAGGGCGAGGTGCGCTCCACCCCCTTCGCGCAGGTCGGCGTCTTCCGTCAGCTCTGCCAGATTCATCCCGAGATGCAGAGCTTCGTCGTGGTGCTGGCGAATCCCTACTTCGCCGTCACCGACGCCGAAGGGGCCTTCCGCATCCCCAACGTCCCCCCGGGGACCTACACGCTCAAGGTCTGGAGCGAGCGACTGCCGACCACGTCGCAGCAGGTCACCGTGACCGCAGGCGGCGACCTCGAAGTGCACCCGACGCTGCGTCGAGCGCCGTAGCCACCCTGCCCCCACTCCACTCCCGGTGGTCACCGGAGCCCCAGCGATCGGAGGCCCCGAGGGAGCCCACGCTGACCATGCGCCCCCGGCGCAGACCCTCACGATCGGCTGCAATTCCCGTAGAAGTCCGTGCTCTCTGAGGGTGGTACGCCGCTGGCAGAGCGGGTGCCCGAGACGGTCCGCTCGTCCCCCCGAAGAAAGCCGCCATCGATGACCGCCAAGGCCCATCCCCTCCGCACGACGATGCAGCGCCTTGCGCTGGTGGCCGTGGCCTTCTTCGCGGCGTGCGCGCCCATCGACGACGACGGCAACATCGACACGGACATCCAGGGGCTCACCGGCGCCGCGCGGCGCCCGAGGCTCCAGCGCATCCGAGACGTGGCGGCGGCGGCGGGGCTCACCAACGGGGTGCTGCTCGCGGGCATCGCGCAGGTCGAGACGGGCCTGTCGCACTGCTGGTCGGAGGCGACCTGGGCGTGCCGCGGTCCCAACTCGACGAGCTGCGGCGGCGGCCCGGTGATCGCTGGCGCCTCGGACGGACCCTGCTCGGCGCAGCAGGGCGGCCTGGGGATGTTCCAGTTCGACGGCGGCACCTTCTCGCAGACGCTGGCGCGCGACGGCCGAGACATCCTCACGCTCGACGGCAACATCCGCCACGCCGTGGACTTCGTCGTCACCATCGTCGACCAGGAGGTCGCCGGGGTCGACAACCGCGCCGAGGCCCTCGCGTGGATGAACGGCATGACCGTCGCTCGCACCGACGCGCGCTTCACCCGCTGGGTCGCCATCCTGGCGTGCCGCTACAACGGCGCCTGCGGATCGGCCTCGCAGGCCGCGCGCTACCGCGACGCGACGCTCTCGGTGCAGAGCGAGGTGGGGGCGGCCTTCTGGCGCATCTGCGCGCCCTCCGCGGAGGTGTGCAACGGCCGTGACGACGACTGCGACGGCCGGGTGGACGACGGCATCGCGGCGGTGAGCTGCGGGGTGGGCGCGTGCCGGCGCACCGCGAGCTGCACCGGCGGACGCATGGCGACGTGCACCGCGGGCCGGCCCGTCGCGGAGCTGTGCAACGGGGTCGACGACGACTGCGACGGCCGGGTGGACGACGGCATCGCGGCGGTGAGCTGCGGGGTGGGCGCGTGCCGACGCACCGTGAGCTGCGCCGGCGGGCGGATGGCGGCCTGCGTGCCCGCGGCAGCGCGCGCAGAGGCCTGCGGCAACGGGGCGGACGACGACTGCGACGGGATGATCGACGAGGGCTGCGCGGGCGACGCCGGGGCGCCGCTGCGGGACGCCGGGGCCACGGTCGGCGACGCGGGAGAGCCCGCGGACGACGCGGGTACGAGGGACGGCGGGGTGGCTGGCGACGACGCTGGCGTGAGAGACGACGCCGGGGCGAGCGACGACGCGGGCGAGAGCGACGATGGCGGCGCGGAGGAGGACGACGCCGCGGTGACCGACCCGGACGGGGGCGAGCCGGCGGTCGAGGAGTCCCTGGTCGACGTCGCACCGACGGAGGTCACGACCTGCGACGTGGGCGCGGCGGGCTCCCGGGGCGGCGCTCGGGGGTCGATCGTGGCGGCGCTGGTGCTCGGCGCGGTCGCCACGCAGCGCTCGCGGCGACGCCGACGGTAGCGGCCTGGAGGCAACGCCCCGGCGCGACGTAACCGACCGCGCCCCTCGCGACGTATGGACGCGCGAACGCTTTCAGCGAAGGGGTACAAGCACGCATGTCATCCGAGAGCGCCTCCAGGAGGCCCGTAGTCTTCGTTCATGGTCTCTGGCTCCACGCCGAGTCGTGGAGCCCCTGGGTCAGGCTCTTCCGCGAGAGCGGCTACGACGCCGTCGCGGCGAGCTGGCCCGGCGACTCGGAGACCACCGAGGCGACGCGCAACAACCCCGGCGCGCTCGCGGGCTACGGCGTCGCCGAGATCGCCGACCACATCGCCGGGCAGCTCGCCGGGCTCCACCAGAAGCCCATCCTCATCGGCCACTCCTTCGGCGGACTCCTCGCGCAGAACCTCCTGGGTCGCGACCTCGCCGCCGCGGCCATCGCCATCGACCCGGCGCCCATCAAAGGGGTGCTCGAGCTGCCCGCCTCGGCGCTGAGAGCCGTGCTCCCGGTGGTGGCCAACCCCTTCAACTTCAACCGCGCGGTGTCGCTCACCGAGGCGCAGTTCCGCTACGCGTTCACCAACGCCGTCTCCGAAGCGGAGTCCCGCGAGCTCTACGCGAGGTACGCCATGCCCGCCCCGGCGCGCCCGCTCTTCCAGGCCGCCACCGCGGCGCTCAACCCCAACGCGGCCACCCGGGTGAACGTCGCCAACGCCAGCCGCGGGCCGCTCCTGCTGCTCGCTGGAGAGCTGGACCACACGGTCCCCTCGGCGGTCGTGCGCGGGGCGCTGAAGCAGTACGGGGCCTCTCCCGCGGTCACCGAGTACAAGGCCTTCGAGGGGCGCGGCCACTCGCTCGTCATCGACAGCGGCTGGCCTGAGATCGCCGCGCACTGCCTGAGCTGGCTCCGCGGCCGGGGGCTCTGAGCTCGCAACGGGCCCCTCCGCCGGCCGGGTCCGTTGTAGTCTCGCGCGCCCCTCTCCCAACCCCCCCCCTACTGGCGCCCACGACATGTCCGGCCGCATCCAGACCCTCGCCACCGCCACCGCGCGAACCCTCGCCATCAGCTTTCCCACGGTGCTCGACCAGCTCCTCGGTCGCACCAGCATGGACGCCTGCGACCGCCGGCTGAAGAGCTGGTCGCGGGCGCTCCTCGACGACGTGGGCATCCGCATCGAGGCGCGGGGCTTCGAGCACCTGAGCCCTCGCTCGCCGATGATCGTGATGTCCAACCACCAGTCGCTCTACGACATCCCGGTGATCTTCCAGGTGATCGACCAGCGCCTGCGCATGGTCTCCAAGGTCGAGCTCGCGAGCGTTCCCGTGTGGGGCGCCGCGATGCGCGCCTCGGGCTTCATCTTCGTCGACCGCCGCAACCGCGAGGCCGCCATCCGAAGCCTCGGCGAGGCGCGGGCGAAGCTCGACGAGGGCGTGCTCGTCTGGATCGCCCCGGAGGGCACCCGCAGCCGCGACGGCTCGCTCCTGCCCTTCAAGAAGGGAGGCTTCGTGCTCGCCGAGGAGATGAACGTCCCGGTGCTCCCCATCTCCATCCACGGCACCTCCACCATCCTCCCGGCGCGCACCTGGGACCTCCGCCGCGACCAGGGCGTGCGCGTCACCATCCACCCCCGCATCCGCCGCGACGCCTTCGCGACGCGCGAAGACTTCATGGCCGCCGTGCGAGACGCCATCGCCTCCGGCCTGGGCGACGCCCCCACGCGATGACCGCCACCGCGTTCACTCCCGCGCGCGAGGAGGCGCGGGTCCAGGCGCTGCTCGCCGCCGTGCGCTCCCGGGGGCTCGACGGCCCGCTCTGGCTGCTCTGCCCCCACGAGGGCCGCCGGGGAGCGCTCCTCGACCACATCGCCCGCGCGGGCGGCGGCTGGATCCACCCCCTCGACTGGCACGGCGCGCTCGACCTGATGGAGCACCGCCTGGGCCTCGAGTCTCGCCCGCTCCTCGCTCCCTCCGACCGGCTGCTGGTGGTGGAGTCCGCCCTGGAGCAGGCCGCCGCCCACGACCGCGCGCTCACCGCCGCCCTCCGGGGCAACGCCCTCGACGTGGCCCACGCCGTGGCCGGGGTCATCGACACGCTCCGCCTCCACGGCTGGGAGGCTGAGCTCCCCTCGCCCGCCGACGCCCACGCCGCCCGCGTCGCGCTCGGCCACCTGGGCATACTCTCCAAGGTAAACGTCGCCCTCTCCGCGCACCTCGCCGCCACCGCCTCGACGGACCTCCCCGACCGCCTCGCCCGCCTGGCGCTCGCTCCTCCCCGCCCGGCGCTGCGAGGCGTGCTGCTCTGGGTCGACGGCACCGACCGGCTCTCCCCTCGAGAGCGCCACGCCCTCACGCTCGCCTCGGCCTGCGGCGCGACGGTCTCGCTCCCTCCCTGGATCGACCAGCCGGTCGACTCGCTCGACCCCGACGCCACCGCCGCCACGCTGCTCGATGCGCTTCGCGAAGGCGCCGCGAGGGCGGCCACGGACGACGGCTCGCTCTCAATGCACCTGGCGACCGATCCGCTGGAGGAGGCCGAGGCCGTCGCGGCGCTCATCGACGCGCACCTCTCCGCGGGGGGGACCGCGGAGGACGTCGCCGTGGTCTGCGGGCCGGAGTGCGGCGCGTGGCCTCGCGTGGCGCGCGCCCTCGACCGGTGGGGCATCCCCTGGAACGGCGGCGGATCGCTCCCGGTGCAGCAGTCGCCGCTCTGGCAGATCGTCCGCGCCTCGCTGCGCCTCGCCTGGAACGGCCCCGACGCCATCGACCTCGCCACGGTCCTCGCCGCTCCGGGCTCTGGCATCTACGGCTCCGACCGGGACTATTTCCTCTCCCAGCTCCGCCGCCGGGTGCCCTCGACCTGGGCCGACGTGCGCGCCCTGCTCGACGAGTCGACCGCCGTCGAGGACAGCACCATCGGGGCCGACCCCTCCGCCGCCGCGCCCGACCCCTCGGACGCCGAGCGGCGCGCCCGCGGAGAGCAGATCCGCAAGCGCGTGGGGCCGCTCTTCTCCGCCTGGGAGGCCGCGGGGCCCCTCCATCGCCGCTCTCCCGACGAGCGCGCCGACCTGCTCCCCGAGGTCATCGAGGGCGTCGTCGTCCCGCTGCTCGACCCCGAGGCCATCGCCCGCGCCGTCCACGACCCTCGCGCCTGCGCCGTCTGGATCGCCGCCGCCGACGCCATCCGCTCGGCCCTCGACCTGGTGCGCCGCCGCCTCGCCAGCGCCCCCCATCGCTCCCGCCGCCTCCACGACGTGGAGCGCCTGCTCACCGACCTCGAGGCCACCTTCCCCGTGCTCCGCGACAGCGCGCCCGCCGCCCGCCGCGACGGCGTCGCGCTCCTCGGCGAGGACTCCTGGCGCTGCGACCACCCGGGCGTCCTGATCGTCACGGGCTTCCTCCGCGGACGCCATCCCCGCATCCCCGGCCCCTCGCTGCTGCTGGGTCCCGCCGAGCGAGCGCTCCTGGCCACGCTCTCCGACGACCTCAGGGCGCTTCCCGACGAGGAGGTGCTCCACGCCCTCGCGCGCCGCGCCACGCTCCGGATGCTCTCCTCTCCCCGCCGTCGCCTGGTGCTGCTCTCCCCCCGACGCACCGCCGACGGCGACCACGGCGAGGTGGCCCTCGCGCTCCGCGACCTGCTCGACCGCCTGCCCGGTAGCGCCACCCTTCCCCAGGAGCTCCCTTCGTCCGCGCCCCGCTCCCGCGCCGCCGCGACGATCCGAGACCTCGGCCGCGGGGACCTCGCCGCCGCGCTCGCCTCGGGCGCCGAGCTCGCCCGCTCGGACCTCGCCTGGCGCGACCTCTTCGCCGCCCGGCTCCGCCCCGACCGGAGCTTCTCCGTCGGGGCGCTGGTGCGCTCCCTGGTGCGCTCCCGCCTCCACGACGCGGCCGACCTCGAGTCCCTGCTCACCTGCCACTACCGCTACCTCATGACCTCGCTGCTCGACCTGCGCCCCGCGCCGCTTCGACGACGCCCTCGCCTCAGCGAGTCGGTGCGCCACGTGGTCGGTCGCTCGGTGATGGCCAGGCTCGACGACGCCCTCGCGGGCTCCCCCTCGGTGCCCCGCAAGGCCATCGAGGAGGCCGTCGAGTCGGTGGTGCAGCAGCACGCTCCCTGGTCCGATCGCCCCGACCAGCGAGACCTCCGACGAGCGCTCGTGGCCGACTGTCTCGACCTCGCCGACCGCTACCTGGAGCTGCGCCACGCCGTCGCCGGCGCCACGGTCGAGCCCGTCGCCGAGGCCTCCCCGAGGCCGCTGCTCTCGCTCGACGACGGATCTCCCCTGCTGGTCGAGATGCCCGTCGCCACCACGCTGCGCGTCACCCACGAGGGCGGCGCCGAGACCCCGGTGCTGGTGCAGCTCACCCGCGCCAGGGCCTCGTCGCTGCCGTCGCGCCGGGACGTCGGGCTCGACGTGGAGGGAGCGCTGCTGGCGCAGGGAGCGGGCGCCGTGATGCGCCTCAACCTCTCCTCGTCGGCGGTCGACGTGATGACCGCCGAGGAGGCGCCGGATGCCGACGCGGTGCTCGACGCCGTGGTCTCGGGCGCCGTGCGCAACGAGCTGATCCACAAGGCCCAGCTCACCCTCGACGACCACGCCGCCGCGGCGAGCGCTCGCATCGCCGAGGCGCTGGCCACCATCGACGAGGAGGAGGGCCTCTTCGCTCCCCTCGACGCCGACCGCGCGGAGAGCCTCGAGAAGGTGAAGGCGCTCCCCTGCCCCCGCTGCGACGCTCGGCTCGGGTGCCGCGTGGGCCTCGCCGGAGGAGCCTCGTGAGCACCCTGCGGCTGGTCTCCGCGGGCGCCGGGAGCGGCAAGACCTGGCGCATCGTGCAAGAGGTCGTCTCCCGCGTGGAGGCGGGCCTCACGCTCGACCGCATCGCCGCGGTGACCTTCACCGAGGCCGCCGCCAGCGAGCTGCAGGACCGCATCCGCGCCGGGCTCCAGCAGCGAGGGCTCACCGCCGAGGCCGCGAGGGTGGAGCGCGCGAACATCTGCACCATCCACCGCTTTGCCCTCACCCTGCTGCGGCGCTTCCCGCTGCCCGCGGCGCTCCCGCCCGACCCGATGGTGCTGGAGCAGGACGAGGCCTCGGCGCTCTTCCATCGGGCGCTCCAGGCCGCCCTGCGCGCCGACGGGGCGGAGCTCGAGGAGGACACCGCGCAGCTCATCGCCACGCTGGTCGAGAAGGCCCGCTCCCTCGGCAAGGACGACGAGGACCTCCGACGCGAGGCCCCGCTCGCCGCCGCGTGGATCGCGAGCGCCTTCTCCCCTCCGCTCGACGGCGCGACCCTCGACGCGACCTTCCGCGCCGCCCTCGACGAGGCCTTCGACTGGCTCGACCTCCGCGCCAAGGCCCGCGTGGGCGACGACGGCATCCGCCGGGAGCTGCGTCTGCTGCGACGCAACATGCCGGGCGACCTGCTCGACGCGGCGATCCGGGTGCTGCGGGCCGCGAAGCCCACCAAGACCTTCTCCAAGGAGCTGCCCGCGCTGCTCCCCGCGGCGGAGGCGATGGCGCTGCTGCACCCCGGCGCCCGGGGCCGCATCGACGCCGCGGTGCAGCGCCTCTTCCACCTGGGCGCCGCCGCCGCGAAGGGCTACGGCGACGAGAAGCAGCGCCGCGGCGCGCTCGACTTCGAGGAGATGCAGCGGCGGGCGCTCGGGCTGCTCACGGAGCCCGACGACCGCTACGCGCGCTCCGTCGTGGCGGAGCTGCCGTACATCGTGGTCGATGAGTTCCAGGACACGAGCCCGCTGCAGTTCAGGCTCTTCGAGGTGCTGCGCTCGGCGGGCGCGGAGGTCTGCTACGTCGGCGACCTGAAGCAGGCCATCTACGGCTTCCGCGGCGCCGACTCCTCCCTCTTCAGCGCGCTCCTCACCTGGTCCTCCGAGTCCGGAACTCCCCCGGAGGTGCTCGACCGCTCCCGCCGCTCCCGCCCGGAGCTGGTGCGCTTCGCCAACGAGCTCTTCTCCCGGGTGCTCCCTCGCCAGGGCATCCCCTTCGACCCGCTCACCGCGGACAACGACTACACCCGCGCCGACGCCCCTCCCAGCACCGGGGCCGTGGAGCTCCTCCGCGTCCCGTCGAGCCACCGCAACGGCCCCCGCATCGACCTCGGCGCCGACCGCATCCGCGACCTCCTGCGCTCCGGCCTCACGGTGCTCGACCGCTCGACCCGCGCCTTCCGCCCCGTCCGCCCTGGCGACATCGCCGTGCTCGGCCGCCAGCGCTCGCAGCTCTCCCAGTGGGCCGAGGCGCTGAGGGCCCGAGGGCTCCCGGTGCTCCAGGAGTCCGACGGCCTCTTCGACACCCTGGAGATCCGGCTGGCGCGCGCGTGGCTGGCGATGCTGGCCTCCCCGCGCGACCGGTCGGCCAGCGCCATGGTGCTGCTATCCGAGCTCTACGGGCTGCGCCAGCGCACCGTGGTCGCCCTCTCGGTGGAGAAGCTCAGCGGGTCTCCCCGACGAGCCCTGGAGCTCGCCACCAGCGAGCCCGAGCGCCTTCCCCTCACGGACTTCGAGCGCCGCGCCCTGGAGCGCTGCGACGCCGACCTCCGGCACTGCCGCGACGCGCTCCGCTCGCTCCCGCTGGGAGAGGCCACCGAGCTGGTGCTGGAGCGGGTGAGCCTCCGGGAGCGCCTCGCCCTCCGCTGCGACGCCGCGCAGGCCGCGCAGCTCGGCGCCAACCTCGGCTGGCTGGTGGCCGAGGCGCACGCGCTCGGCGGCCGGCGAGACCACGCGCTGGAGCTCGGCGGAGCGACCGGCGCCACGCTGGAGAACCTGCTGCTGCACCTCGACGCGCTCTCCTACGAGAAGCCGAGGCAGCCGGTCGCCCTGCACGACGACGTCGACGCCGTGCGGCTGATGACCCTCCACGGCGCCAAGGGGCTGGAGTTTCCGGTGGTGCTGGTCGACCTGCTGCACACCGAGCTCAAGGTGCGGGTGCCCCGCGTCGACGTGCTTCGACCGACCGACGCGGCCGCGCTGCTGCGACCCGACGCGCTCCGCAGCTTTACCGTGCGGTGTATCCCCGAGACGGGGATGCCCCCGGTCGACGAGCTGCTGCGGGTGCGCCTGGGCGACCTCGCCGAGGAGCTGCGAGAGTCCCTTCGCCTGCTCTACGTGGGCGTCACCCGGGCGCGCGACCACCTGCTGGTGACGTGGCCCACGCTCGCAGCCAGCAGCAGCCGCTACCTCCTCCGCGACGCCCTCGGGCCGATGCTCCCGGACCTCCCCGAGGGCCGTGCCGAGGGCGTCGACGCTCGCTGGATCGACGCCGCCGTCCGGGTCTTCACCGCCGCCGAGGCGGGCCCCGAGGCGCAGCCCGCCGCGCCGCCCCCGGTCGACCTCGCCCCCTGGCGGGCCCTCGTCGACGACCCCTCGGCGCCGACCGCCGCGGACGCCCCGAGGAGCACGGTGGCCCTGCTCGCCCGGGTGACGCCGACGGATCTCTGCAAGGTCGCCGACTGCCCCGAGGTGCTGACCCTCGCGAGGGTGCATCACGGCGAGCACCTGATGGCCCGAAGCGAAGGGGCCGAGGTGCTGCGGGTGGGCGTCCCCAACGCGTATGCATCGCGGCTCGCCATCGAGCGCGACCAGGTGGCTCCCTCCCGCGTCGGTCTGCTGGTGCACGCCGCGGTGAGCAAGGCGAGCCTCCTCGCGCCCAGCGCCTACGACCCCACGGACGAGCAGCTCGCCGACGCGGTGCTCACCCAGCACGGGCAGAGCGAGCACCGGGCCGCGCTCTCGCTGCTCATCGTCGACACGCTGGTGAGCCTGCGCGCCTGCGTGAACAAGCTCCGCGCGGTGGCCGAGCCCGCGAGGGAGATCCCCTTCGTGCTCGACCTGCGCGGCACGACCCTCCACGGCATCGTCGACCTCGTGGTTCGCGCGGGCGACGGGCTCCACGTCATCGACCTGAAGACCCACCCCCTGCGCAGCGCCGACCTGCCCCGCTGGGCGGGCTACTACCGGCCGCAGCTCGACGCCTACGCGCTCGCGCTCCACCGCCTCACAGGGATGCCCGTGCTGGGCCGCCACCTGGCGATCCCCGCGGCCGGGACGCTGCTGACGCTCACCGACCCCTTCGACCCCGAGGCGACCCACGACCGCCTGGCCGACCTCGCCGACGCCATCGCCCGCGGCGACCGGGGACCGTCCCGCGACTGCGCCCGCTGCGGCTGGAAGGCGAAGTGCTCCACCGGGCATCGGCACCTCCGCGCCCTTCCTGTCGTCGGGTGAACCCCGCCGTGCTCGCCCGGCGGTAGAGTGGGCCGCCCATGATCCGCATTTCGGTCCCCTGCTCCACCAGCAACCTGGGCCCCGGCTTCGACAGCCTGGGCCTCGCGCTCTCGCTCTCCCTCGACGTCGAGCTCCGCCCCTCGGAGGCGCGCACCGTCACCCGCCACGGCGACGAGCTCTTCTCCGCCGTGACCGACGCCGACGACCTCTTCCTCCGGGCGCTCTCTCACCGCCGCAGCGCCCTCGGCCTCGCCGACGTCCCCTTCGCCGCCACGTTGCGCAGCGCCATCCCCACGGGCCGCGGGCTGGGATCGAGCGCCGCCGCGGTGGTCGCCGGCGTGATGGCCGCCGACGCGCTCGCCGGGCGCGCACACGACCCCATCGACGTGCTCCGCGCCGCCACCCGGATCGAAGGGCACCCCGACAACGCGGCGCCAGCGATCCTCGGGGGGCTGTGCTGCGCGGTGGTCGACGAGGACGTCCACGCGGCGTGCATCTCCAGCCTCGCGGACGTGCGCGCGGTGGTGGCCTCCCCGGAGGGGGTGTTTCCCACGAAGGCCTCCCGGGGAGCGCTCCCGGCGACGCTCGACCACAAGGCCGCGACCGCCAGTCTCGGGCGGGCGGTGTTTCTCTCCCACGCGCTGCGCGACGGGCGCACCGACGGGCTTGCCTGGGCCTTCCGCGACGCGTTCCACCAGCCGTACCGGGCGCCCCTCCTGCCGGGGCTCCCCGAGGCGATCTCCGCGGCGCACCAGGCGGGCGCCATCGGGGCCTTCCTCTCGGGCGCGGGCTCGTCGTCCATCGCGCTGGTGCGCGACGATCGGGAGCGCGTGGCGAAGGTCTCGGCGGCGATGCGCGCGGCCTACGACCGGGTGGGAACGGCCGTGACGATGCGCGCGCTCACGGTGCACGCGCGGGGCGCGATGGTGTCTCGGTAGTCGAGGGACCGAGGGGCGCCGCCCCAGCGGGACGGCCGCCGCGCTCGGGTAACGGTCACGGGACGAAGCGCATCGCGCGAGCGGTGCTGATCCCCGTCGGGTCGTTGAAGGAGTGCTGCCGTCCGGCCGAACCGTCCGGCGACTCGATGCCCACGGTGGCCGAAGCCCCCGTGGCGCGCGGAGCGTCCGCCCCCGGGGTGATGGAGCAGTAGTGGAGCTCGATGGCTCCGGCGCCCTCGAAGAGCTTCGCCTGGAAGGTCAGCCGCGCCCGGTCGTCGCCGAAGATCGCGTACTGCGTCCACTGCACCACGAAGCGGCGGTCGGGCGCGACGCCCAGGGTGCGGGTCAGCACGCGCGACCCCATCACCGGGAGCAGGTCATCCCAGAACGCCGCGATGAACCCGTTGGGCACGCCGCGCTCGGGGATCGCCGTGTTGCCGTAGGAGTTGCTGGGCATCGCCCCGGTGATGGCGGGGAAGAGCTGCACCAGCCCGTTCGACGAGACGCTGTACTCGAGCATCCGCTGCCCGAAGAAGGTCACCGGGAAGGGCAGGTCGACCGCCGGGGAGACCGTGTCGTCGCCGGTGACGCCCATGACCGGGACCCCGGCGGCCATGTCGTCGCAGGCCGTGACCACCACGGACTCCTGGTACTGCCGCGCGATGGACACCTCCAGGTCGAAGAGCCCGTTGGTCGCGTTGGTCGCGCCGCCCACGGCCAGCAGCACCGTCTGATCGCCCGCGGTGGTGTTGGTGTACTCCCCGCGCTCGGCCGCGCGCGCCGCGCCGGTGTTGGTGCTCGCGAGGCAGGTCGTGGCGCCGCACGCCGACAGCACGCGCACCACCGCGTCCATCGCCCCGAGCGGCGTCGCGCGGGCGGTCAGGGTCTGCCCCGCGGGGACCACCGCGCGGTACCAGAGCGCCGTACCCGTCGCGGCCGGGAGGCAGGCCCCGGTGGCGTTGTCGCTCGCGACGGCGGCGTTCTGATAGGTCAGCCGCGCCCCGTTGGCCACCACGGCGGCCGTGGCGCAGCTCACGTTGGACGGGGCCGGAACGATCGTCGCGCTCAGGTCGAAGCGGCCGCCGTTGGAGGGCTCCAGCGAGCCGACGGCCAGCACGAGGTCGCGCGCGGTGGCGTCGGGGTTCACCCAGGTGAGCGTCTCGGGCTGGTCGGCGCCCGCGGTGCTGGACGACGCCGCGCACGACCGGGAGTCGCACGCGTCGAGCGCGCGGACCACGGGGTTCCAGCCCCCGCGCGGCGTGGCGGTGACCAGCGCGGTCGCCCTCGCAGGCACGCTCAACCGATAGAAGAGAGAGGCCCCCTGGGCCTCCGCGGCGCATACGCCGCCGAGCCGCGCGGAGGCCAGCGAGGCGTCCTCGCCGGTGAGCGTCGCCCCGGCCGTCAGCACCCTCGCCGACGCGCACGCGGCGTTGGCAGGGGCCGCCGGAGCCGGCTCGAAGGCGAGGCCGAGGGAGAAGGCGCCGCCGGAGGTTCCGCTGGTGCTCGCGACCGAGAGCGAGAGGTCGACCGGGGCGGCGGTGCGGTTGTCGTAGCGGGCCACCGCGGGGGCACCCGCCGTGGGCGAGGTCGCCGCGGCGAGGCAGGCGTTCGCCGCGCATCCGGCGCGGGCGCGCACCACGGCCGACCAGGCAGGAGCTCCAGCCGGGGTCGCGGTCACCACCGCGCGCTGCCCGGCGGGGACCCGCACCGTGTAGAAGAGCTGCGGCCCCCACGAGCCGCCGAGACACGCCGTGCCCGAGGCGCCGCCGGAGGTGGAGTCGCCCATCACGGGGGTGCCGGCCGAGAGCGCGACGCCCGCCGCGCACTCCGCGTTGTCCGCGGGCGTATACGAGCGGAGGTCGAGGGAGTACGCGCCGCCCGTCCCCGTGGTGGGGCCGAACTGATCGACCAGCACCGAGTAGTCGCCGGGCTCGAGCACCCGACGGAGGAAGGCGTTGTTGCCTCCGGGGACGTCGTCGTTGCAGGCGACCTCGCTCGTCGGATCGGCGCACACGCGGCGGATCGAGAGCACCGAGTCGAAGGGAGCGTTGACCGCGAGCTGCACGCCCGTGCGGACGGCGACGCGGAGCGGATAGACGTGCTCGGGGCCACCGGACTGGGCGCACATCGCGGTGAGCCGACCGGCGCCCGAGGTGGTCCCCATCGCGCGGTCGGCGGGGAGCGAGAGGGCGCGCTGGAGGGGGACGCCGCAGCTCGACACGGGCGCATCGACCGGCACGACCGGGACGTCGTCGGGCGGGATGGGCGCGTCGGTCGGAGCCACGACGTCTTCGGGGGTGACGGGCTTGTCCGTCGGCGTCACGACGTCTTCGATCGTCGCGTCGGGAGCGCCGCCCCCGTCCTCGTCGCCGGCGTCGGGGAGCACCTTGCCGGCGTCGATCTCCGTCGCATCGACGACGGGGCGATCGAGGGGCGCCGCGTCGACAGAACCCGCGTCGACCCCTGGCGCGTCGAGGACCCCGGGGGTATCGGCGACCGATCCATCCGGGGTGGGAGGACCGCTGATCACCGTCGGCGCACACGACGAGAGGACACCTGCGAAGAGGACCTTCAACGCCCGCGCACGGGCACCACGCTCACTCATGCCTCGACGCTATCACCGCCGTCGGGCTCGCCGTGATGGGCGATTGCGTCCGACGGCGCCAGGTCTTGCAGCTCGACCGTCGGCGAGCGACGCAGCGCGTGCCCGGCGCCCAGCGTCGCGACGAAGAACAGCATCGAGTTGGCCTGATGCAGCGACGCGAGAGAGATCGGCACCGCGAGGAGCAGCGTCGCGACGCCGAGCGAGAACTGGGCGACGAAGGTCGCCATCACCAGGTGGCACCACCGCCGGGAGCGCCGGTCGATGGGCGCGCGGAGCGAGGCGATCCAGAAGCCCGGCACCGCGAGCGCGAGCGCCAGGGCGAGCGCCCGGTGGTCGAACTGCACCGTGGTCACGTCGAGCAGCGCCCCGAGGTACCAGGGCTGGATCGGGAAGAGCCCCGCCGGCACCAGGCTCCCCGCCATCAGGGGCCAGGTGTTGAACGCGAGCCCCGCGTGGTTGCCCGCCACCAGCGCTCCGGAGAGCGCCATCACGAAGACCGTCGCCGCGAGGACATCCGCCGAGCGCGACAGCGTCGACGGAGGCTTCGGCGCAGGGGCCGCTCCCTCACGCACCGTGAGCGCCGTTCGCACCAGGAGCCCGACCAGCACGAAGGCCAGTCCGAGGTGCAGCGCCAGGCGCACCGGGCTCACCCGGGGGTCGTCGACCAGCCCGCTCTTGACCATCAGCCAGCCCATCACGCCCTGCGCCGCGCCGAGCGTGAAGATCGCCGGGAGCCGCACCCGAAGCGCCGCCGGGAGCTGCCCCTTGCGCCAGAACCAGAGCAGCGGGAGCGCGAACACGAGGCCCGTGACCCGCCCCATCAGGCGGTGGATGTACTCCCACCAGAAGATGCGCCGGAAGCCCTCCAGGGTCATGTGGGCGTTCTCGATGCGAAACTGCGGCGACTGCCGGTACTGCTCGAAGAGCACGGCCCAGTCGCGCAGATCGAGCGGCGGCACGGCCCCGGTGACCGGGCGCCACTCGACGATCGAGAGCCCGGAGCCCGTGAGCCGGGTGAGCCCGCCGATCACCAGCATGAGGAAGCACAGGAGGGCGCACGCCAGGAGCCAGCGGGCGATCGCGACGCCCTGCGACCGCGGGCGGTCGTGGGCGGTGAGGTGCATCGGAGGGGGGTTCATGGGCGCGGGCGAGAGCCTTGTTGCAGGTAGCGGTTCACCGTCGACACCGTATACGCCCAGATGGCGATGCCCCAGACGATCACCAGCGGAAAGGCCTCGACGAAGCGTCCGAGCAGCAGCGACGCGGTGAGCAGCATGAGGATGTTGTCGCCGCCGACGAAGCCCACCTTCCAGAGCAGCGAGCGCAGCGCGGGGTCGTCGCGCTCCGCGGCGTCCTGCACCGCGCGGCCCAGCGGGGTCATCGAGTGCCCGGCGCTCGCCCGCTGCCACGGAGCCGTCGGCGGGCCGAGCACGCACCACTGGAAGCCGTCGACGATGCGGCTCATCTGGAGCACGGCGGGAGAGCGCGCGTCGGAGGAGCGCCGCAGCGCCTGGTGCTCCTCCGCGGTGGTGTCGTAGCCGCAGGTGAGGAGCGAGGAGAGCGAGCGGCGGAAGTAGTCCCAGGCGGCCGAGCCGCTCGCGGCGATGAGCGCGGTGGCCAGCACCAGCACCGCCGCCGCGGCGGGGCCGTGGGCCCGAGACAGGCACACGAAGCCGCCGATCATGAGCGACGCGAAGCCGATGGTGTCACCGAGCTGATCGAGCGCCCGGCCGGCGGGGGAGCAGAGCTTCTTCGCGCGGGCGAGCTCGCCGTCGAGGCAGTCGAGGATCGCCCTGCCCTCGAAGAGGAGCCCCGCGACGAAGAGGGCCCGCGGGGTCCCGACCGTGATGATGCCGCCTGCGATCACGGCCATGATCGTGTGGAACACCGTCACGTGCTTCGGGGTGACGGGGGTGCCCATGAGGGGCCCCACGAGCAGGCGGCTGATCGGGTAGCGCCAGAGCCGATCGGCCGGGCACGTCGCCAGGTCGAGCAGCTCGTCGGCGTGGGCAGGATGGCTCATCGCGTCGCCTCGCTAGAACTGCACCGTCCGCGCGGCGTAGTCGGAGTTCTGGATCGAGGGGCGAGCCCGGTAGAACTCGCGCCAGAGGTGGAGGTAGCCCTCCAGCAGCCGCTCGGGGCTCATCTTCGCCGGGCGGAACACCACGTTGGCGTCGTTGTACTTCGACCAGTCGCAGTGGAGGATCCGCCCCTCGGCGCGCAGGCGATCCCACGAGGGGGTGCCGGGATACGGGGTGAAGATCGCGAACTCCGCCTTGCGCACGTTCGCCGCTTCGGAGAACTCCAGCATGCGGTCGAAGACCCCCTCGTCGTCGCCCTCGTTGCCGACCATGAACGACGTGTACGGATCGATCCCGTGGTCGCGCGCTCGCCGGATGGCGTCGACGGCCTTGCGGTAGGCCACCGGGTCTTCGCCGCTGAAGGCGCGGCGGGTGATGGGGTCGAAGCCGCCCACCAGGTAGAACATCCGTACGCCCGCGTTGCTGAGCTTGTCCCAGAGCCACGACGGCGTCGCGAGGAGCATGGGCATGCTGGTGCCCACGTAGCTCACGCAGCGCAGGTCCTCCGAGGCGATGGCGTCGAGCACCTCGCCCAGGTGCTTCTGCGCGCCCGCGACCGGGAGGAAGCTCGTGTCCTCGGTGAGCGACCCGAGGCGCCCTCGCTCCGCGATCTGCCGGAGCTGACCGAGCACGTGCTCGATGGGCAGGTGGCGCATCGGCCGACCCATGCTCGTGGGCAGCACGCAGGCGTCGCACCGCAGCGGGCAGCCTCGGGTGAGCTGCACCGGGAAGTCGTCGGGGTGGTAGCTCTCGGTCTCGCGCCCCCAGTAGAGGTCGAGGCGCGGCACCGGCAGCTTCGAGAGGTCCGCCGGGGTCTCGCCGTTGTATCGCGGCTTGAGCGCCTTGCGGCGGAAGTCCGAGAGCAGCTCGAGCCACGCGACCTCGCCCTCGCCGGTGACCACGGCGTCGGCGTGCTCGCCCGCCTCCGCGGGGCGCATCGTCGGGAAGATTCCCCCCATCACCACGGTGCGGCCGCGGGCGCGGAAGCCGTCGGCGATCTCCATCGCCCGCTTCGCCGAAGGGGTGAAGCAGGAGATGGCCACGAGGTCGACGTCGTCGTCGAAGCCCACGTCGTCGACGCGGTCGTCTCGGAAGTCGAACTCCCACTCCGGCGGAGTGACCGCCGCGAGGCTCGCGATGCCGAGCGACGGCGGGCCGAAGTACTCGTTGGCGGAGACGAAGGTACGAAGCTCCGGATGCGCGTCGGCGTGGCGCTCGAAGCGGGCATAGACGAAACGAATCTTCACGCAGACCTCCCGCTCGCCCAGGGCGAGTAAGCACGCTTGGAGAGCGAGGCAGCGGCCCGCTCGTCCTCTTGGATGAAACGCAGCGCGTCGAGCTGCCGATGGCCCTCGCGGGTCAGCTGCTCGACGGCGAAGGCGGCGAGCTCGGCGCTCTCCGGATCGGTCGCCGCCCGGTCGAGCGAGGCGCGCGCGGCCAGGGCGCACACCTCCGCCCGCGCCAGGCGCGAGGTGAGAAGCTGCCGCTGGGTGCCGCGAATCCCGAACTCGGCGCGGTTCTCAGCCACCAGCCGGGCGAGGCGCCGCTCGAACTCGTCGAAGGCCGCGTGACCGCTCGACGGCGCCTCCGGGCGGGCCCTGGCGACCAGCAGCCCGGCGCCCAGGTGCACCAGCAGGACGTCGTTGGCGCCCTCGAAGATACGGGTGATGCGGCAGTCGCGCAGCGCCCGGGCGACGCCCGTCTGCTCGAGGAAGCCCATGGCCCCGTGGAGCTGCAGCGCCGCGTCGCAGATCGCGAAGGCCCCTTCGGAGCAGAAGACCTTCGCGGCCGCCGAGAGTCCGGTCAGGTCGCCCCCGGCCTCCGCCGCGCACGCGGCTCGGTCGGCCAGCGACTCCATCGCGAAGAGCGTCGCGGCCATGGTCGACACCTGCATGCGCACGGCGTCGAAGTCCCCGATCGGGCGGTGAAACTGCCGCCTGGCGGTCACGTGCGCCAGCGTCGCGTCGAGCGCGTACCGGGCGGTGCCGGTGCAGCCCGTGGCCATCACCACCCTGCCCCAGCCGAGGGCCTCGTGCGCGAGGTCCATGCCCGCGCCGGGTGCGCCGAGGAGGTGGTCGCTGGGCACGTAGACGTCGTCGAGCCGCACGGTCACCGTCGACGAAGCCCGTATCCCGAGCTTGTCCTCCTCCGGGCCCACGGAGAGCCCCGGGGTCTCCCGAGGGACGCACACCATCGAGAACGATCGCTCTCCCCCGAGGCCCGGCGTGCGCACGAGCAGGGTGTAGAGGCCCGCGAAGCCGCCGTTGGTCACGTACGACTTCTCCCCGTCGATGCGCAGACCGGAGCCCTCCGGGCGGGCGACGGTGCGAATCGCCTGGAGGTCCGATCCAGCGCCCGCCTCGGTGGCCCCGAAGGCGCCGACGCGCTCCCCCTCGGCGAGCGCGGGCAGCCAGCGGGCGCGCCGGGCGTCGCTGCCGTGGACGACCAGCGAGCGCGTGCCGAGCCCGGCGTGCAGGCCCACCATCGTGGCCACCGAGCGGTCGACCCTCGCGAGCTCCGCGACGATGGTGCCGGCCGAGCGGAGCGGCAGCCCGAGGCCTCCGTGCGACTCGGGGAGGGTGAGCGCGAAGAGGCCCGCGGAGGCCGCCGCGGCGACGACGCGATCAGGGATGCGGCCGCTCGCCTCGATCGCGGCGGGGTCGACCTCGCGCGCGAGGAAGCGACGGGTCTCCTCGATGAGCAGGCCCATGACCTCGCCGTCGGTCGGGGCGTCGGCCGCGACGTTCACAGCGACCCCCGCACCCTCTGGGTGACGAGCGCGACCACCTCGTTGAGGGTGGTGAGCCCGTAGGTCTCCTCGACCTCCAGGTCGATGTCGAACTCGTGGCTCAGCGAGGAGAGAAACTCCAGCGCGCTCAGCGAGTCCATGCCGAGGTCGGCGCGGAGCGAGTGCGCCTGCTGCACCGTCTCGGGGTCGCGCTCGAGGATGGTCGCCAGGAGATGCACGGCGCGCGCGCGGATCTGGTCATCGGAAAGGACGGCACGGGCTGGGGGGTCGACGAGCAGGGCGTTGGTGGTCATCGGTGCGATCGCGCTTTCATGAGGGTCGTTGGGAGGGCTCGAGCGCCGCCGGATGCGGCGCCGGGGACGGCAGGTGGCCGGTGCGTCGAAACCAGGCGACGGACGCGTCGAGCGCCTCGTCGAGCGGGCGCGGGTCGAAGCCGAGCTCGCGCCGGGCGAGGTCGTCGCAGACCGGCGCCCCGGCGAGGGCGATGTCGACGAACTCGCGCGGAAACACCACGCGACCTCGAACCGGGGCCGCGGCGCGCTCCTCGTCGTCAGCGCGAGCGAGGGCCGCGTCGGGAGCGAGAGAGCGCTCGGGCACCGCGCCGCCGTAGCGCTTCGCGATGCCGCGCAGGAGCGCGGAGACCCGCACTCCGTGGCCGGCGAGGTTGTAGGTACGCTGCGCAGGCGCGACAAGCGCGGCCACGTGGGCTCGCGCGACGTCCCTCACGTCGACCATGTGCACGAGCCCGTCGACCCACCAGGAGACCGCGCCGCGGACCACCGCCACCACCACGCCGCCGGTGCCGACGTGCATGTCCCAGGGCCCGAGACACCCGCCCGGGCGCAGCACGACGACGTCGAGGCCACCGCGCCGGGCGTCGCTCACCGCGCGCTCCATGTGCCACTTCACCGCGCGGTAGACCGAGCTCGCCGGAGCCTCCGGGGAGACGTCGTCCTCCGCGGCGGCGGCCCCGCTGCCTCGCTCGAGCACGCCGATCGAGGACGTGTAGACGACGCGCCGCACCCCCGCGGCCTTCGCGGCGTCGAGCACGTTGCGCGTCTCCCGCAGCGCCGTCGCGATCGCTCCGACCCGGTCGAGGGAGTAGCGCGGGTAGTGCCCCGCCGCGTGAAACACCACGTCGCGCCCGCTCATGGCCGCGCGCAGCGAGCCTGGGTCGGCGAGGTCCGCCGCGACCGTCTCGTCGAGGCGCCCCCGGACGAAGAAGGCCGGCGCGCGTCCCCGGTAGGCCCCGGCGACGTGGTGCCCCTCCGCGCGAAGGGCGTCTGCGACGTTGATCCCGACGAAGCCGCTCGAGCCAAGCAGGAGCGCGCGCTGCTTCGAGATCCGGGGCGTAGGGCTCATCGCGCCGGATGCTGCTCCGGCCGCCCGCTTCCAAAATGACGATGGTCAAGCGCCTGGTCCGGCGCGTCCCGCACTGGGCACGATCTCCCCGATCGGGGTTCGGTGCTGCCGCGGGAGCTACGCGGCGCGCCGAAGCCGTAGCGTCAACCGTCCCACCAGAGGCGGGGGCGCACGCCCGCCGCGATGCCGTCCACGCGCACGACCACCACGCCCGAGCCCTGCGCCGACGGGGCCACGACGCGCACCACCCAGGCGTCTCCCTCCCTCGCCGCGGGCGCCGCGAGCCGCCCTGTGCCGTAGAGCAACTCGGCCTCGACGCGGGCCTCGGTCCTCACCGAACCGTCGGGAGCCCGGGGCGTGATGCGCAGCACCGCCTCGGAGCGGCCGTCCGCGGGCAGGTGCCTCGTGGACGGGGTGATGTCGATGAGCGATGGCTCCTCGACGAGGTGCACCGTCCCTGCGCGCAGCCCTCGCAGCTCCTGCACGGTGCCCGAGGGCCAGGTCACACTCACCCTCGCCGCGGCCCTCGATGCGCCGAGGCCGACGAAGACCAGCGGGTCGGAGACCACGTAGGGCGAAGCGCTGCCGCCCACCGGGTACGACTGCGAGGGCCCCGCCTCGGACGGCCAGACCGTCACCCGTGCGCCGATCCCGAGCGTGTTGCTCGTGGTGCCCCGCAGCCTCAGCGCGAGGCCCGCGTTGCCCGTCGCGATCGCGTTGCGATAGACCCTCGGCGCCTCGCCGAGCCCGCCGACGATCAGGTCGGCGTCGCCGTCCCGGTCGAGGTCGCCCACGAAGAGCGAGCGCCACTGTCCCCGGCGCCCGAGGTGCGAGAGCGCGGTGAGGTCGGTGAAGTGGAAGTCGCCGCCGTTCCAGTGCACCGTCGCGTGCTGCGGACCGACGAAGGAGGCCGGGTTGGTGGCCGACTCGTGGTCGTCGCCGTGCACGGCCACCACGTCCGAGCGGCCGTCGAGGTCGAGGTCGATCAGCGCGGTGCCCCAGGGCTTCATGGCGCGACCGCCGTCGGCCCTGATCGCCTCCATCGCGGTGCCCGCGCTGCGGTCGGCCATGAGCCACTCCGGGCCGCCGCGGAAGAAGGCCTGGAGGGGGTCGAGGCTGACCGTGAGGTCGAGCTGGCCGTCGCCGTCGAGGTCACCCCACGCCGCGCCCATCGGCGATCGGCAGTCGATGGAGGGACACGGCCGCTCGGCGCTCGCCTCGTGGCGAAACACCGCGTCGGGCGGGGTCGGGTCGAAGGCCGAGAAGCGCGGCAGACCGTCGGCGCCCAGCGACGACGCGCGGAAGAAGGCCGGCGGCCGCTCGCCGCAGCCGTCGCCGAGGGCGCCCAGCATCCGGCCGCGGGCTCCGAGCGTCGCGGCCATCACGGCGTAGAGCCCCCCGACCGGGTTCTCGAGGACGAGGTCGGGGCGATCGACGAAGGTGCGAGGACCGGTGCGCAGAAAGGGGTGCAGCGCCTGGCAGGTGGGGCAGCACCGCGCGTTGCCCAGCAGCACGTCGAGCCAGCCGTCGTCGTCGAGGTCCTCGAGCGCCGCGGCCGCGATCGAGGTGCCGCCCCGGACCAGCGAAGCCGACTCGAGCCGCGTCGAGGAGCCGAAGGCGCCGCCGCGCTCGCCCCACACCACCCTCGGATCTTCCATGCCGGTGAGCAGGTCCGCGACGCCGTCGCCGTCGAGGTCCGTTGCGGCGAGCACCAGCGCCCGGTCGGAGATGGGCACGCCCGGGCCCGGCACGAAGCGGGATGCGGCCTCGTCGAAGCGGTAGACCAGCGCGGTCCCCGAGGAGGGAGCGCGGTCGTTGGCGACGGAGAGCAGCAGCTCGGCGAGGCCATCGCCATCGAGGTCGGCGAGCGCCCCCGCGGTGCCGATGGGCTCGTCGTCGCGGCCCACCGCGCTGGGAAAGCCGGGAGGGAGCGGAGGGGTGATGTCCACGAAGCCGTCGCCGAGGCTCGCTGGCGGGCGCAGCGCGGGCTCCTCCTCGGAGCGACAGCCCGCGAGGGCGGCGCACAGCATCAGGCTGCGGGCGATCGCCCACAGGCCGCGACCCCGACCGCGTGATGGGCTGCGCATGGAGCACTTTCATACACCAGGGCCACGGCGGACCGCCCGCCGCCCGTGCGGCGCATCCCACGCAGCACGCCCCGTCGAGCGCCCCTTGACGGGCCGTCGCGGGCCGTCGCGGGCCTCTGCGGTCGCCTCGGTGGTCGTCCAGACCGCGGGAAATTCCCTCCGCCCCCCGCCGAGGAGCATCTCAGCTATCCTCCCGCGCCGAGCGCACGGATGGAGCAAGAAAATCACTGCGAGCACTGCGGCTTCGACCTGAGCCGCCTGGAGATGACGGTGCTCTTCGCGCGCAAGGGCGCCGAGCCCCGCAAGCTGCACTGCCCGATCTGCCGCAGCGACCGGGTGAAGATCCGCGCGCTGGAGCGGGTCTTCCCTCGCGCCGACTCCGGGCGCTGGGTGCGGTGGCGCGAGGGCGGCGTCGCCGGGGCCGCCAACGTCATCACCGTCGGCCGCCTCAAGCTGCGCGTCGAGAGCGAGATCGAGTCGCTCTCCAAGGAGCAGATCTGCTTCCGCTCGGTGCCGGTGTTCATGTCCGGCGGCGAGCGGCAGATCCCTGTGCTCCCGGTGATGCCCGAGTACCTCGACTGCCTCGACCCCGCGCAGGTGCGCCTCGCCCGCGAGAAGCCCCACCTCTTCGGCCGGGTCATCCAGGAGCGCGGCAAGTCCCGCTACCAGTGCGTGCTCCCGCTGCGAGGGCTCAAGCAGACCGAGTGGCCCACCTACGAGTGCGACCTGCTCCCGGCCAACCCCTTCTCTCCCAACGCGGGCGACGTCGACGCGGTGGCCTTTCGCGGCGTCACCCTGCGCGTGTGGCCCAACCTCAAGCGCCCCACCAACGCGTGGCGCTACTACGTGGTGGGCATCCAGGCGGCCACCGAGGAGGGCATGGCGCTCTTCTCCCAGGGCAGGATGCTGCGCGCCCGGATGCTCGTCCCCCCGAGCGACGTCGACGGCCGGCCCACCAGCGAGACCCGCCTCGACGTGGTCGCGCTCGACCAGGAGGTCGGCCGGGAGGGGGAGAGCGGCCCCACGGGCTACGTCGGCGCCACCCGCAAGGGCCGGCCCTCGTGGGTGAGCGTGGAGTTCATGCAGGCCACGCAGGGTGGCGGCGCCGAGGCCGTCGGCGGAGGGCTCTTCCCGCTCGCTCCTCCGGGCGACGCGCTCCCGAGCGACACCTGGTCCTTCGGCGTGGACTTCGGAACCTCCAACACGGTCATCGCCGTGAAGCGCCGCGACGGGAGCCTGCAGTGCGTGGCCCCGGAGCGCAGCCGCGACCGCACCTCCACCACGCTCAACCTCCTCGACGGGGGCCCGCCCACCATCCACCGAGGCATCGACCTCTGGCCCGGGGGCGAGTGGTCCGGCCCCTCGCACGACCTGCTCCCGAGCGAACTCGGCTGCGTCCGCAAATGGACCGACGTGGCCTCCGAGTCGGCCATCAACGCCCTCTCCTTCGGCAAGGACTTCGGCGTGCCCCTGCGCGGCGCCTCCAGCGCGGTCTCCTCCGAGCACACGGTGAGCGAGTTCAAGTGGCTGCGCGCCGTGGAGAAGGACAAGAGCGCCCTCGCCCGCCGGGAGATCGTGCAGGCGCTCCAGTCGCGCTTCCTCGAGGGCGCGATGCTGATGACCGCCGCGTCGCTGCTCTCCGAGGAGGAGGCCGCGCCCCGCACGGTCAACGTCAACTACAGCTTCCCGCTGGCCTTCGACGAGGGCGACCTGGAGACACTGCGCCTCGCCGCCGAGGAGGCTGGGACGCGCCTGAAGCAGCTCACCGGCGCGGACTTCGTCTTCCCCGCGACGCCCCTCATCGACGAGGCCCAGGCCGCCGCGGGGCACGCCTCGTCCGACAAGATGTTCCGCGTCTACCTCGACCTCGGCGGCGGATCGCTGGAGGTGCTGGTCGACGACACCCTCGCCCGCACCAACAGCCAGGGCCACTCCGGCTTACACCCCCACGTATTCAGCTCCTCGATCTTCTTCGGCGGCAGCGTGTACCTCCGCTCGCTGGTCGGCGCCGGCGAGGGCGACCGCCGCGGCGCCTGCGTGATGCCCGGCGTCGGCTCGTACACCCGGCTCGCGAGCGCGGTGCGCCAGAGCCAGTCGGCCAAGGCGCTGCTGGAGTCGCCGCACGTCATCGCCGAGGCGCGCAAGGCCACCGCCGAGCGCCGCGCCCGGGTCTTCATCGGATACATCGTCGAGTATGTGGCGCGCACCCTCGCGGGCGTCTGCCTGGAGCACGGGCGCACCGCCCAGGGCGCGCTCGACCTCTCGCACAACCGCCTCTTCTCGCTCTCCGGATCAGGCGCCCAGCGACGGTGGATCCTCGGGATCAACAAGGGCCCCCAGCAGAAGCGCGTGGTGGAGTTCTGCCTGGTGCTGCTCGGCAACGGCTGGGGCTTCGGAGACATCGTCCGCGACGGCATGAAGACCGTCGAGCAGATGATGGCCCACCGGGTCTACGAGCGGCTCCTCGACCTGCTCCGGGAGACCGACATCGCCGGGGAGATCAGCGACGGCGACATCAGCCTGCTCGACCCGAGGCTCACCTTCGACATCTCCTTCGTGCTCCCCGCGGAGGGGTCGCACCGCAAGGCCGCCGTCGCCCTCGGGCTGCTCGGAGCCCACCACAGCACCGAAGACGCCGCCCGCTTCTTCAAGAACCGCGCGCCCGAGCGTCACGGCGTGCTGGGCTTCGACCTCTGGCTCAACGACCAGAGCCGCCGCGTGCCCTGGTACCGCCCCTTCGGTCCGCCCGCGCAGGACGACCCGAGCCAGTTCGAGGTCTTCGTTCCGCCCGCGGAGGCGCCCGCCGCGCCGGTGGCGGTGCCCGCGATGCTCCCCCTCGCGATGCCCTCGATGCCCACGATGCCTGCGATGCCCGCGACGCCCGCGATGCCCGCGGCGATGCCCTCGCCCATGGGGGCCTTCCCGGGCTTCGCGATGCCGATGGAGATGGTGGCCTTCGCGCTGGTGCAGCAGTGGCCGATGCTCGCAGCGCAGGCCGCGACGATGGGGGTCACGGCGGTCGAGTTCGCGCAGCGGCAGCTCTGGCAGCAGGTGGTCACGCAGGCCTCCCAGTCGGGTCAGTCTCCCGAGCGGATGCTGGCCTCGCAGCAGTGGCAGAAGCTGATGCAGACGATGGTGATGCCGGGCATGACCCCGGAGCAGCTCGCCTGGGTGCAGAACCAGCAGATGACCTTCGTGTCGTCGCAGGCCACGCAGCGCGGACAGACCGCGGAGGTCTTCCTCGCCGGGCAGCGATGGGAGCAGCTCACCGCCATGCTCACCCCGCCGCCCGACCCGACCCCGGGCGGCATGCCCCCCATGCCGGGGATGCCCCCCATGCCCGGCATGCCCCCCTTCGGAGGAACCCGATGAGCCAGGACATCAAGACCCCGCCGGTGATCGGTACGCGAGCGCACTACCGCTTCGGCGAGGAGCCCATCGCACAGAAGGTCCAGGTGGGCATTCTGGAGACCCCGAAGCTCCCTTCGGAGCTGCCGTCGCCCTCGAAGATCGACCCCGGTCTCGAGGCCACCAAGATGGCCCTCGAGGCCCAGCTCGCCAAGAACGCCATCGCCCCGCTCCCGCTCGTTCCGCCCGGGACCACCCGCTGGCTTCGCTTCTCTCCCCTCGAGCTCTTCATGGAGCACGTGCTCGCCCGCCGCCTCTGGACCATCGAGTAGACCCAATACCGCCATGGCACGCCCACTCCGCGTCTCCGTCCGCTGCCCGCACGCCAAGCCCGAGGACCTCTGCTCCCTCCCTCCGGGCGTGCGCTACTGCCTCTGCTACGCCGACCAGCACCGCGAGCCCGTCGGGCAGGTGAGTATCCAGCACGGGCAGATCCTCTGGTCGGTGCTCGTCGGCGGCCGCGCCCGAGGCCACTACTCCTACGTGGCCGTCGTGCGGCAGGGCACCCTGCTCGCCCCGGTCGAGCTGCAGGACGAGGTCTCCGTCCGCGAGACCGTCGAGAACGGCCGCGCGGTCTACGTCGTCCGCGGCCCGCGCGACCAGCGCCTGGAGATCGAAGCCGCCTCCCTCATCGAGGCCGCCGTGGAAAACCGCGAGTACGTCGATGCCGCCGTCGTCACCTCCCACTGACGCCCGGGTGCTCGCCGCCCGCCCCCTCGCCGCCGCCGCGCTCCTCACCCTGGCCGCGTGCAACCCCTCCCGCTCGCCCTCTCCGGCCCCCGCGCCCTCGCCCGCGTCGCCCTCCCCCGTCGCCCCCGCCGCGACCCCCGCGGCGCCGCCCGGCCGGGGCGCCCAGGTCTTCGTCGACGTCTCCGAGAGCATCCGGGGCTTCACCTCGACCCGCTCCACCGCCCTGCAGACCCTCCACGCCCAGGTCATCGAGGCCTCCCTCTCGGCGCTCCAGCTCAACAACCCCTTCCAGCGCTGCGCCGTCGACACCGCCGTCCACTGCGAGGCCCCGCAGCTCACCGCCCAGCAGGCCCGGCTCCCCGCGACATACCGTGGTGGGTATTCGGCGCTGCACCTCGCGCTCCGACGGCCGCCGCGCGCCCCGAGGCCCGACCTCCAGCAGCCCGACCCCCTCGACCCCTACAACGTCACCGTGCTGGTGACCGACGGCTTCCAGAGCACCAGCACGCCCTTCCAGCCGGGGGCGAGCGGCGACGTGGCCTGCACCGCGGGCGCCGACCCGAGCTGCCTCGCGGCCCTGCTCCGCCAGCGCGTCGAGGAGGGCTACGGCCTCTGGGTGGGGCGCCTCATCCTGCCCTTCGACGGCCGCTATTTCGCCGAGCGAAGGCTCGACCCGCCCATGTGGTCGCGCATCACCCAGCACGTCGACGCCCTCAACACCGACCCCGAGTGGAACGGCGTGCGCTTCTCCGCCAGCTCCCCGGCCATGAACGGCGAGTCCGGCGCCTTCCGCTGGCAGGGCGCGCGCCCGCTGCTTCTCTTCGTGCTCACCCGGGACATCCCCCGGGGGCGACAGCTCGTGGGCGAGATGCAGCGCCGCCTCTCCGTCGAGCGCATCACCCTGCGGCAGTCGCCCGCCGACATCGCCTTCAGCGAGTGGTCTCCCTTCGAGGGGCTCACCGCGCGCGTGCTCAACGCCGTGCGCAACGAGAGCGGCGGCGCGGCGGACAGCGTCCTCGTCGACCGCCCGGTGCGCCTGGGCGAGACCCTGGTCATCCCCGCCCGCTGCGATGTCCACGGCCAGGCCCGCATCCGCCTCGACGGCGTGATCCAGTTCGGCCCGATGCCACCGCCGCCCCTCGCGACGGTCTCGCTCGCCTGGCAGTCGCCCACCCCCCTCGACGGCTTCTTCCTCATGCCCCGAGAGGCCATGCGCACCCTGCCCGGACCCTTCACGGTGCGCACCGGCATCGACTGCCGGCAGCTCCCGCCCGGCACCCGCGACTACAACTTCGGGCTCTACGGCCGATGGACGGTCAACCCCGCCGCCATGGCCTCGGAGTGGTTCACCACCGGCAGCGCGGAGACCTCCTACGACAGCCCGGAGAAGGTCTTCGGGCTCGCCGACCTGGCGCGCACGGTCATCGCCGCGGGCGTCAACCGACAGGGCTACCTCGACCGCGTGACGCTCCGGGTCACCCGGCAATAGGCCCCCGGTAGTCCCCAGTGGCGGTCTACGGCATCGACCTCGGAACCACCTTCTGCTCCGTCGCCTATGTCGAGCGCGGCCAGCCCCGGCTGGTCACCCTCGAAGGCGGCGGCCCCACCCTCGCCTCGCTGGTGCTGCTCACCTCCCGAGGCGGCCCCCGCGCGGTCGTCGGATCGCGCGCCCCGTCGGCCTACCGCGAGCTCGTCGGAGAGGCCGAGAGAGCCCCCGAGGACGTGGTGCTGGTGCGCGGATCGAAGAACCACATGGGCGTCGGAAGCTCGGTCTACGCCGGCCCTCCGTGGCGCCTCGGAGAGCGCGAACTCTACTCCACGGACATCGCGGCGGTGATCCTCCGCACGCTCGCGGAGATGGTGCGCGCGCGCCCCGCGCTGCCCCCGCTCGACGGCGTGGTGGTGTCGCACCCGCAGCGCTTCCGCAACCGGGAGAAGCTCGCCACGGGGCAGGCCGCGAAGATGGCCGGGCTCCCGTTGTGGGGAATGATCACCGAGCCCGACGCGGCGGGCTGGGCCTATGGGCTCCACGCGAGAGCCGTCGGCGCTCAAGGGACATCGCAGACCTTCATGGTCTTCGACTTCGGCGGAGGAACCCTCGACGTCACCCTGCTCCGCCGCGAAGGGGGACCGGGCGTGGCGCAGCTCCACGCGATCGACTCCTACGGCGTGCAGCTCGGCGGGCTCGCCATCGACCAGCGCATCCGCGACGCGCTCGTCACCCAGTACGCCGAGCGCGCCTCGGATCATGCGTTCAGCCTCGCGGCGGTGAACGAGTCCACCCGTGAGCGCCTGCTCGAGCTGGCCGAGTGGTTCAAGATCTCGCTCAACACCGACGCCGGAACGGACCCCTCGCCGCTCTCCCGCTCGCGCCGCCGGAAGTTCACCCCGGTATTCGATCAGGACACCGAAGGCGAGGAGGTCACCCTCGAGCTCTCCCTCGCCGAGCTCTCCCGCTCCATCGGCGGCGAGCTCGACCGCGCCATGGCCTGCGCCGAGGAGGCCCTCCGCCGGGCCTCGCTGGACTGGAGCTCCCTCGACGAGGTGTTGCTTACGGGCGGCTCGTCGCTGCTCTGGCCCCTCCAACAACGGATGCGCGAGCGCTGCCCAAGGGTGCGTATCCACGACGATCCCGGTCACCCGCTGAACCCGCTGACCATCGTCGCCTCGGGGGCTGCCATCCACGGCGCGGCCCTCGCGGAGGGGGGCGCCCGGGTGGGCGTCGCGCTGAGCGGCGTGGTGCCCGACACCTTCTCGGTGCGCGCCTGGGAGCCCTCCCCGGAGTCCCCCGGCGGGCGTCGGGCGGTGCTGATCCCGCTGGTGCCCGCCGGGACGGCGACCCCCTTCGTGGGGCGACGGACGTTCAGCGTCCGCGGCGGGTCGAGCGTGCTGCCCGTGGAGGTCTTCGAGGGCCGCAGCGAGCGCGAGGCGACGAGGGTGGGCGAGTACCGGATGACCTTCCCCCAGCCGATGCCCGACGGCGCTCGCGCGGAGGTGCGCCTCGACGTGCGCTCCAACGGGGTGCTGGTGCTCTCCGTGGTCGACGCCGCCACCGGGACCATCCAGGAGGCCCGCCTCGACGACGCGCCGGGCCTCTACTCCGACGAGGTGCTGGCCGCTCGCGCCTCGTGGCTCCAATCCCTCCGCGTCGACTGGAACGGCTGAACCCACTTCCAAGGAGCACCGTCATGCCTGAGTTCCCCGAGGTCCATCGTCAGGTCGTCTGGCTTCGAGAGCGCGTTACGGGCTGGGTCATCGAAGACCACGGCCATTTCGGCGGGCACTTCCCGGAGATGAAGACCGACCCCGAGCGCAAGGCGAAGCTCGACGCGTTCTTCCGCGGCGCGACGCTCTCCTCGGTCACCCAGCGGGGCAAGCACATCGTGATGGCCCTCTCCACCGGCACGGTCACCTCGCACCTGATGCACGCCGGACGCTGGACGATGTCCGATGAGCCCTATGTCTCCAACTATCGACACCACCAGTCGCCACCGGACAAGAAGGCCAGCTCGTTCTGGCTCGTGGCCCGTGGCCGTCGGCTGGAGTTCAACGAGCCCGAGCGCCGGGGCAAGGTGCACGCCTTCCCTGGGATCACCAGCGCCCTGTGCGAAGAGCTCAAGGCCCTCGGCCCGGACGTGCTCATCACCGAGGTGTCCGACCCCGCCTACCGAGAAGCGTGGACCGTGGACTCGCTACGAAGATCGCTCTCGGGCTCTCGAAAGGCCGTGAAGGAGATCCTGCTCGACCAGGGTCACCAGGCGGGCATCGGCAACATGTACGCGTGCGAGGCGCTCTACCGGGCGAAGATCGCCCCCAACCGGGCGGCCAACGCGGTGACCCCCACGGAGGCGGCGGTGCTGCACGGCGCGGTGGTCGACCTGATGGCCGCGGTGATCGCCAGCGACCTGGACTACACCGACGTGATGAAGGTCTATCGGAAGGAGAGCGACCCGGCGGGGCGCGCGGTGCAGGTCATCAAGATCGGCGGGCGGGACACGTACTGGGTGCCCGAGGAGCAGCGCTAGCGGGTGAAGCTCAGCGTCATGCGCTGACGGGTCGGCGTGAAGGTGTTGTCGGTCTCCCCGTCGGCGACGCGGTTGGCGTCATGGCCGCGCTCCCAGGGGAGGTCGACGCGCATCGAGCCGAGGATGTCGGCGTAGGAGCGGAAGCGGCCGTCGAGGAAGGCCACCGCGAAGAGCCCCGCGGAGAGCCCGGAGCCCTCGAGGTAGACCGGGAGGCCGTTGGTCACGGTGTCCAGGTTGGCGGTGCCGCCGGGGTGCATATCGAAGTACGCGTTGTAGTAGTTGAACGACACGCAGGAGTTCACCATCAGGATCTGATAGCGATTGGGGAAGCTCGCTGCGCTGTAGTTACGGGCGTCGAGCGGGCCCGACCCGAGGTGCGAGTGCCCCGTGTACTGGAAGACGTCGACCTCACGGAAGGCCGCCTGGTAGCGCTGCACGGCGCCGGAGCTGAAGCTCTCCTCGTCGCCGTAGAAGACGCGGACCTCGGCGGTGCCGGCGCGAGCGGCGCCGTTGATGGACACGCTCACCGGCGCGGCGAAGGTGATGGACTTGTCGCGCCACTGACGAATCACCGCGAGGCGGAAGGCGTCGCGCATCGCGAGCGGCACCTGCGCGGGGTAGTTGCTCTTGTCGACGATCCACTGGGCGACCTGGAGGGGCGTGACGTTGCTGATGGTCGCGCCGCCGAAGGAGACCGTGGTGAGGTCGGTGCCCGGCGCCGAGGCCCGCAGCTCGGGCCGCGCCTGTAGCACCGAGCGAACGTACTGGAAGAGGTTGCGCGCGCCGTAGTCGTTGGCGTCGTCGTGCTTGTCTTCACCGAAGTACGCACCGATCACCAGACGACCGTCGTCCCAGAGGCGGTGGTAGTCGGGGTACTTCGTCTCGGTGCGGGAGATCGCCGTGAGCTTGATGGTGATGGGGGTGAACCAGCGGGTGCTCTCCCCGACGGTGATCTCGCGGTCGCCGTTACGGAGGCGACGCCGCTCCGCCGCGAGCCGGGTGACCTCGGCGTTGATGAGCGACTGACACGCGCTCAGGTGCGGCTCGAAGTTGTACCAGATGCCCGACGCGCCCCAGTCCTGGTGCTCGCTCTGGCACTGCTGGACGATCTCGCTCGCGTGGGAGCTGTAGTCGCCGAAGAGCGAGCTGGTCGACCAGGCGCGCCGCGCCTGGTGGCGGAGATTGACCACCGCGCGATCGCGGTAGGTGAAGCGCACCCGCTGCATCTGCGAGACGCGGGTCTCGGGGTGCGCCGGGTCGATCACGTCGACGGTGTCGCGCACGAAGGTGCTGGCGTCGATGAAGCTCGTCGCGGTCGGGGAGTCGAGCCGGTTGCCGAGGCCGATGTCGTGGGCCTTCATGGCGCCGAAGAGGGGACGGAGCTGCTGCACCGCCGCGCGCTGGATCTCGCTGTCGCTCGCGCCGACGCGCACCAGCACGTAGCTCTGCACCGTGGCGTTGCGGCCCACCGCGTTGGCGCCGGTGAGCTCGCTGACCGTGAGGTCGGTCGGCGACTCGGTGTCGTCGCCCTCCAGCAGGGCCTCGTCGGTGGCGCACCCGGAGAGCACCAGCGCCGCGCAAGACACCCCGTAGCCGAATCGCTTCAGTCGAGCTCCCATGACAGCACCCACCGTTCTCTGTAGGGCGCGCGACCGAAGTGGTCGCCGCTTGCGGCGCTTTCTAAGGCATGGTGCCGATGTAGGTCAAGCACCGATATCGCCAATGGAGGGGGAGCGGCGGGGCGCAGGGCTTCGCCGGTGAGCGCGTTGCGCTCGGGGGTGCGACTCCCGGATACTCGCCCGCGAGGAGCTCGTCCGCCCATGCGCGTCGCCTTTACCCGTCGGTGTATTTTCTCTCTCGCCGCGTTCGGACTGCTGGGCGGGTGCGCGGAAGAGGCGTTGACCCTGCCCCCCGAGCGCGTCGACGCCGGCGCCGACGCCCGGGTGGACGCCGGGCCCGACGCCCGCCCGATGCCCGCCCCGACGCTGGTGGGCGTGCAGCCAGGGCACGGCTCCTTCCTCGGCGGCACCGAGGTCACGCTGCGCGGCTCGAACTTCACCGAAGACGCCGTCGTGCGCTTCGGCGGCAACCTGGTGCAGCCCCGCTACACCACCTTCGTCGACCGCAACCGCATCACCGTGCGCACCCCCGCCGGGCGCGCCGGGGAGGTCGACGTCGAGGTCGAGATCGCGGGCCGCACGGGCACGCTCCCCCGCGGCTACCGCTATGACAGCTTCTACGTCGACCCGCCGCTCGGCCCCACGACGGGCGGAGCGAGGGTGAGCGTTCACGGCCTCGGCACCCACTTCCGCGACGGCATGCGGGTGACCTTCGACGGAGCGCCCTGCACCGGGCTCATGGTCACCGGGCCGGAGCTGCTCTCCTGCCTCACGCCCGCGCACCCCGACGGCCGCGTCGAGGTCGCCCTCGACAACCAGGACGAGCAGCTCTCCATCACCGACGGCTACACCTACGCCGACAGCGCCGACAGCGTCGGCGGCGGCCTCTCCGGAGGGACGCTCGCGGGCAGCATCACCGTGACGGTGCTCGATGCGATGTCCGGCGACCCGGTGCCCTCGGCCTTCGTCTTCCTCAACAACGAGCCCGGCGCCGTGCCGCCGAGCGCAGGCCAGACGAGCGCTCGCGGCCAGGTGACCCTCTCTCCCCCGATGCTTCGCCCTCCGGTGACGGTGACCGCCTCGGAGCGCTGCCACACCACCACCACGATCCAGTCCTTCGACGCCCGCAACGCGACCATCTACCTGCAGCCGTTGATGATCCCCGGCTGCGGCAGCCCCGGGATGCCGATGGGCATGCCGCAGCGCCCGGTCTACCCCGCCACCATCTCGGGCGAGCTCGTCTGGACGGGCTCCAACGAGTTCGGCCCCAACCCCTGGTCGAACATCCCAGAGCCCCGCGAGGGCTTCCGCCGGGTGGCCTACGTCTGGGTCTCCCGCCCGGACATCTTCACCGCCGACCCCACCGGCGCCGCGCTCGCGCAGCAGCGCGATCAGGTGCTGGAGATCGTCCCCGCCACCGGCGGCGGCCGCGGCTATCCCTTCCAGCTCCAGGCGCGCCCCGCCGCGGTGGCCGTCTACGCGCTCGCGGGTCTGGAGAACGTCGTCCCGGCGGGCTCCATGACCCCGGTGCGCTTCACCCCGTGGGTGATGGGCGTGGCCCGCAGCGTCCTCGGGGCTCCCCGGGCGACGATCGAAAACGTCGTCATCGACATGAACATCCCCCTCGACCACGAGACCCCGCTCGAGGTCGCTCCGCTCGAGGGCACCGACCTCGACGCGCCCGACCAGTTTCACGCGAGCGCCTTCATCGACCTCGGCGGCGAAGGGGTGATGCCGATGCCCCACGCGACGGTCACCGGGCTCGACAGCGGCGCCTATCGCCTGTCAGGTCTGCCGGCCTTCAACCGCAACCTCGCCGACGCCCGGCTCACCATCCACGCCCGCCTCGCGTCGGGCGCCGTCACCGGCCCGACGGCCTTCCAGGACACCCCCGCTCCCTGCACCGGCCTCGTGCTCTCGGGCATCACCTCGCCCGACGAGACCGTGCGGGTGCGCGGCTGGCTGGGCATCCCCCGGATGACCGCCCCCACCGCGGGCGCGCGCCTGCCGACCGACCGCACCGTACGCGTGGCCATCGAGGGCTCGTCGCCCGACCTGCTGCTCTTCACCATGCAGTGGGCCGGAAGCTCCTGGCAGCACATCGCCCCTGGCGCCGAGCGCACCTTCCAGTACCCCGACCTGTCTTCGTTGATGGGATTGAGCGACCTGCCGAGCGGCTCTCCGCTCAACCTCTCCCTGGTCGGCCTCCGCCTCAACGGCTTCGACTTCAACCGCTTCACGTACACCACCATCGGGCAGCAGTACTGGAGCGCCTACGCCGGCCGGGGCACCTACCTCACTCGATGACTATCGCCTTGCCGCGCTCCCCTCCGGGCGGCAGAATTTACCCCGCGGCTGCTACCGGGCCGCTGGAAGGAAGGGGGGGCTCATCCAGTGACCGATCTCCCATCCATCGGGCTCCCGCGGCGTCGGCCTGAACGCTGACGCATCCACTGGCTCTTCGCCCTCGCCGTGCGAGGGAGAGCGGTCGCGGGTGCATGGCTTCGAGCTGCGTTCCGCGGTGACGCGGAGCGTTGGGTTCTTTTGCTGCCGTCTTCTCGACTCGGCGCGGGTCGTCGCTGTGGGGAGGATGGCCAAAGGAGAACGTCCTATGGGCACGCAGAGCAACAAGGCCAATGTCTACAAGGAAGTCGAGAGCATGTTCGGCCAGGTTCCGACCTGGGTGAAGCAGCTCCCCGACCCGGCGCTCGACGGCTTCTGGAGCCTGATGCGCGACTTCTACCTGGCGGAGACGAAGATCCCCGCCAAGTACAAGGAGCTCATCGGGATCGGCATCGCCGGGGCGACCCGGTGCCGCTACTGCGCTCTCTTCCACACCGAGGCGGCGCGGCTGAACGGCGCCACCGATGAGGAGATCGCCGAGGCCAGCATGATGGCGGGCCACACGATGATGGCGAGCACGTTCCTCAACGCGCAGCAGACCGACTACGAGGTCTTCCGTCGGGAGACCACGGAGATGGTGAACTTCGCGAAGCAGCACCAGGCTGCGGCCTCCAACGTCGCGCCCACCAAGGGCCGCAACGCCTCGCCGACGCACTGACCGCGCGTCGCTCCGATCCCCACCGCCGCACTCCTCTACCCCCTTCCGCGGGACCGCGCGCCCTCTCGGCACGCGGCCCCGCTGAAGCGTCTTCGAGGGTCGCCAATCAGGCCGGGTGCGGCTCCATCGGGGGCTCGTAGCCCGAGGCGCGTCGGTAGTGGTCCACCGAGAGGCGCCCCGAGCCGTTGATGGTGAAGAGCACCAGCAGGAACAGCACCAGCAGCGTGAGCTCCAGCGACTGCCCCGGCGCGAAGAGCCCCTCGCGACGATGGACGAAGAGCACCGCCCCGAGGAGCACCGGGATGTTCGCCGCGGCGGCCGCGCGGGTCGCGATGCCGAAGAGCAGCATGATGCCGCCGGCGAGGTGGGCGGTGACCACGTAGTGAAGCAGCCCCACGTCGCCGAAGGGGATGTGCGAGGCGGTCATCGTCTCGCTCAGCGCCGCCGCGTTGCCGACGAAGACCATGCCCTTGATGAAGAGCGCGGCGCCCAGATAGATGCGCAGCAGGTCGAGCCAGAGGTCGCGCCGGGACTCGATCCAGGCGAGGGTTGATTGATTCTCCATGACAGCACCTCCGAGGAGTCGGTCGGGCCTACCGGGGGGACACGGAGCGGCCCCCTTGGTCCGTCCGGTCGAGCTCGACTGGAATGTACGACCGCGGGGCGCGCGGGGCGAAGCTACGGCCCGGACTCCGGAACGATGCGCCTCAGCGTCGCCTCGTCCCCTCGCTCCATCGCCGCCTCGGCCTCCAGGGCCACCCTGTCGCGGCCGATGGTGGCGACCGCCAGCGTGCGGCCGCCCCGCCGGAAGGCGATCGCGGCGTCCCTCGCGTCGAGGCTGCCGTCGAGGTCGATGCGATCCCACGAGAGCGCGTGGCCGACGTAGGAGATCGTCATGTCGTAGTGCGCGCTCCAGAAGAAGGGCACCGCCTCGAAGCGCTCTCTCGCGCCGAGCAGGTTGCGCGCGGCGACCTGGCCCTGCCGCTGCGCCACCACCCAGTGCTCGATGCGCACCAGCTCTCCGCTCCGCCCCTCCGGGAACCGCGCCACGTCGCCCGCCGCGTAGACCAGCGGCGCGCTGGTGGCGAGGTAGCTGTCCACCAGGACCCCGCGGTCGACGGACAGCCCTGCGGCCGCCGCCAGGGCCGTCGAGGGACGCACCCCGACGCCCAGCACCACGAGTTCGGCCGGCAGCGAGGCGCCGCCCTCGAGGAGCACCTGATCGGCCCCGATGCTCGCCGCCTTCTGCCCGAGGTGGAACACCACGCCGTGCTCCTCGTGGACCCTGCGCACCAGCGCGCCGACCTCGTCGCCGAGCACCCGGGCCAGCGGCGTCTTCTCGGGCGCCACGACGTGCACGGCGACGCCGCGGGCGCGCAGCGAGGCCGCCACCTCCAGCCCGATGAAGCTCGCCCCGAGGACCACCGCGGTCTTCGCCGTCGCCGCCGCGGCGATGATGGCGCGGCTGTCGGCGAGCGTCCTCAGCGTGTGCACGTGCGGCGCGTCGGCGCCCGGCAACGGAGGGCGCATCGGCTCGGCCCCGGTGGCGAGCAGCAGCGCCCCGTAGTCGAGCGACGCCCCATCGGAGAGGGTCACCCGCCGGGCGAAGATGTCGATCGAGGACACCCGCGTCGACAACAACAGCCGGATGCGATTCGCCTCGTAGAACGCCATCGGACGCAGCGGCACCCAGTCTTCCTGGGCGGTGCCAGCCAGGTAGTCCTTGGAGAGGTTGGGGCGGTCGACGGGGACATCCGAGTCGGCGCTCACCATCGTGATGGGCCCCTCGTAGCCTTCGCGCCGCAGGGTCTCGGCCGCAGCGTTCGCCGCGGCGCCGCCGCCGACGAGGACCACCGACGACGGGGACTCGACCGGGCAAGCGCTCTCTGGAGCATCGAGGAGGCTCGTGACGCGGAGCCGGTCGCCGTGCCGCTCGACCTGCCAGCAATCCACCGGGTCGCGGGCGGGAGGGCGCTCCGCGGCGCCGTTGCGGAGGTTGAAACACGCGTGGTGCCAGGGGCAGCGCACGGTGTCGCCGACGACGATCCCGTCAACCAGGGGACCGCCGTAGTGGGTGCACGTCGCGCCGATCGCGAACACCCCATTGGGCGAGCGGACCAGGAGCACGGCCTTGCCCTTCGCGTGGCCGAGCAGCTTCGATCCCTCGGCGAGGTCGCTCTCGGCGATCCCGGCCTCGAGGTCAGGGCCCGTCAGCTCATCAGTCGTGTTGCCCATTGCGAGGTGGACTTCTCCTTTCGAGCGCGATGCGATCGCAGACCCGGGATGGGGCCGGAGTGCACCGAGCGGGAGTGTCCGGGAGGCCCGCCCCCGATTCCTACGCGGGGGATCAGGGAGCTGCGGTCGAGGGCGTCACGGCGAGGAAGTACATTCCCCTGGCGGTGGTGTAGAGGCCGCTCACGTGGACGTAGTAGTCCCCGGGGCTGAGGGTGAGCTCCAGCGACGAGGAGAGCCCGATGCCCGGGCCGTCGTCGTTGCACGTCACGCCCGGCAGCGCCGAGCCGGGGCAGGCGTCGGCGCGGGTGACCCAGAGCACCGTGTCGAAGGCAGACCCCTCGGTGGAGAAGAGCACCCGGCCCGAGCGCTCGACGCGATAGCGGTAGACGGCGTCGCCGGCCATCGAGCCGCTCGCGCAGGGGTAGGTGTACTCGTGGGCCATCATGGAGGTGTCGCCCGAGTAGAGCCCGCCGCCGGTCGGCACCGCCTGCGCCGTCTCGCAGGTCTCGTTGCCCGTGACCGCGGTGGGCACGAGCGCGGGCCGGGTCTCGAGCAGCAGCTCGTAGTCCACCGGGCGGGTTCCCCGGAGGACGACGAAGTATCGACCGGGGTCGAGGCCGCGCAGCGTGAGCCGGGAGGGCGCTCCGCCGCGGCAGCCGCGCTCGCTGCTGCGCTCGCCGCACATCGTCTGGAGGGCGAGGTAGAAGTAGTCGCCGGTGCCGCCTCGCGCGGTGAGCGTGACGTCGAGGCGCTCGGTGAGCTGGAAGGCGTAGACCACGTCTCGCGCCGAGCCGCTGTTGCAGGAGATGGGAAGGTCGCTCTCGAAGGGCATGAACGAGCCGCGCGCGGCGGTGCCCGCGGTGAGCGGGAGGGGGCTCGCGCAGGTGTCGCCCGGGGGCGGCGACGAGGGCGCGGCGGTCTCCACGGTGAGCGTGTAGGCCGGGAGGCCTCGGCCCTCGACGGCGATGAAGTAGGTTCCCGCGGGGAGCGAGCGGGCGATGAAGGAGGGCATGGTGCCGCTGTCGCAGCGGAGGGTCATCGGAGAGCGGGTGCACTGGTCGAGCAGCGAGACGGTGACCGCGTCGGTGGAGCTCCCGACCGCTCGGGCGATGACGTCACGGGGCTCGGTGAGGGTGATGCGGTAGAGCACGTCGGGGGTGGTCGAGCCGCAGCGGGTGCTCACGTCGTCGGTGACGCCGATGAGGTCTCCGCGGAAGGTTCCGCCCGCGGCGGGAATCTCCGTGGGGGTGGAGCAGGTGTCGTTGGCCGCGGGCGCGACCGGGTCGCTCAACTGCACGTCGACGAGGACGTCGGCCGCGGCGCCGGTGCTCCCCGCGGAGGTGCCGAGGAGGAAGAAGTACTCGCCGGCCGGGAGGCTGTGCGTGCGCCAGACGGTGGGAAAGCCGAGGAGGCAGTCGCGGGTGTCGGCGGCCATGGTCGAGCCGCAGCGGTTCTGGATCATCAGGTAGACGAGGCTGAAGCCCGTGCGGGACTGGGCCGTCACGGCCACGTCGCGAGGGCTGGTGAGGTTGAGCCGGAGCACGGCGTCCCTGCCCTGCGTCCCTCCCCCGCAGCGGAACATGTAGTCCCCGGTGGTGCCCGCCATCGCGACGGTGAAGCGCCCTCCGGCGGAGACGTCCAGAGGGTCGTCGCAGCGGTCGTGCGGCGGGCGCACGCAGCCGCCGGGCTCGCGCGTGTCGACCGTGCCGTTGCAGTTGTTGTCGACGCCGTCGGCGCAGATCTCCGGGAGCGTGCCGCTCACCCGAGGGTCGCGGTCGTCGCAGTCCGAGCCCACCCAGCAGAGCCCGGCGTCGTCGCCCGGCGCGCCGCCGTCGGGGCACTGCGTGGAGCGGCAGCCGATGTCGGGGTCTCCGTCGCGGTCGAAGTCGCGAGGGCTGTGCTGACAGGCGCGGGTCGTCTCGTCGCAGCGGTCGGTGGTGCAGGCGTCGTTGTCGTCGCAGGCCAGCGGAGCGCCCCGCACGCAGCCCCGGCGCAGGTCGCAGGTCTCCAGGCCGTTGCAGTAGACGTTGTCGTCGCAGGCCATGGTGTCCGGCACGTTGGCGCAGCGCCCGTCGGAGGAGCAGTAGTCCATCGTGCAGGGGACGCCGTCGTCGCACTGCGAGCTGCGGTCGCACACGCGACCTCGCGCCTCGGGGACGTTGACGTCGTTGCGGCTGGTGAAGACCTCCGCCTCGGGTGCGTCCATGGTTCCCGCGTCGACGAAGACCGGCACCTCGCCGTCCGAGCAGCCGACCAGGGCGAGGAGGACCAGGACGGCCGGAAGCAGCGAGAGGCGGGGCATCGCGGAGGCTCCTTCGTGGGGATGCAGAAGACTGCGGAGTATACCGACGAGGCCGCTCGGCCGATGCGCGGATGAGCTTTACGGTCCGTTTACATTGAATGGGCCTACAAGGGCGACGCGATGAAGCGAGTCGAGGCGATCATCAAGCCGTTCAAGCTCGACGAGGTGAAGGACGCGCTTGCGGAAGTAGGCGTGCAGGGCATGACCGTCACCGAGGTCAAGGGCTTCGGCCGCACCGGCGGCCGCAAGGAGGTCTACCGGGGCAGCGCCTACGTGGTGGACTTCGTCCCCAAGGTGAAGGTCGAGGTCGTCGTCACCGACGAGCAGGTCAACGCCGTGATCGACGCCATCGAGCGCAGCGCGCGTACCGGGCGCATCGGAGACGGCAAGATCTTCGTGGTGCCCATTGAAGAGGTCGTGCGCATCCGCACCGGCGAGCGCGGCCACGACGCCATCTGAAAACAGAGGAGCTGACGAGACTGCTATGACGACGAAGAAGCACAAGGAAGCGATCGCCCTCGGCAAGGACGGCGGCGCGGTGATGGTCGACCTCAAGTTCTGCGACCTGTTCGGTCAGTGGCAGCACACCAGCGTCCCGATGCACCGCATCACCGAGGAGGCCTTCGAGGACGGCTTCGGCTTCGACGGCAGCTCGATCCGTGGATGGCGCGCCATCAACGAGTCCGACATGCTGCTGCTGCCCGACGCGTCCACGGCGGTGATGGACCCCTTCATGGCGCGTCCGACGATGTCGATGATCGCCAACGTGGTCGATCCGATCACCCGCGAGTCCTACGACCGCGACCCGAGGTTCATCGCCCGCAAGGTCGAGCAGTATGTGCGCTCGACGGGCCTGGCCGACACCATCTACGTCGGCCCCGAGGCGGAGTTCTTCGTCTTCGACGACGTCCGCTACAGCACCTCGCCGCACCACAACTTCTTCCAGATCGACTCCAAGGAGGCCCACTGGAACTCCGGCAAGGAGATCCCCGGCGGCAACCTCGGCTACACCGTGCGCTCGAAGGAGGGCTATTTCCCCGTCGCCCCGCACGACACCCTGATGAACCTCCGCACCGAGATGGTCGAGGCCATGGAGGCCGCGGGCATCGAGATCGAGACCAGCCACCACGAGGTCGCGAGCGCGGGTCAGTGCGAGATCGACATGAAGTTCGACTCGCTGCTCCGCATGGCCGACAAGACCATGTGGTTCAAGTACATCGTCAAGAACGTCGCGAAGCGTAACGGCAAGTCGGCGACCTTCATGCCGAAGCCCTTCTTCGGCGACAACGGCTCGGGCATGCACTGCCACCAGTCGCTCTGGAAGGACGGCAAGCCGCTCTTCGCCGGCAACGGCTACGCGGGCATGAGCGAGATGGCGATGTTCTACATCGGCGGCATCCTCAAGCACGCCAAGGCGATCAACGCGATCACCAACCCGACGACCAACAGCTACCGCCGACTGGTGCCGGGCTACGAGGCGCCGGTCAACCTCGCGTACTCGTCGCGCAACCGCTCGGCCTCCATCCGCATCCCGATGTTCTCGCCCTCCCCGAAGGCCAAGCGCGTCGAGGTGCGCTTCCCCGACCCGAGCTGCAACCCCTACCTCGCCTTCGCGGCGCTGGTGATGGCCGGCATGGACGGCATCGAGAAGAAGATCCACCCCGGAGACGCGCTCGACAAGGACATCTACTCGCTCTCCCCCGAGGAGCTGCAGAACGTCCCGCACGTCGCCGGCTCGCTCGGCGAGGCGCTCGACTCCCTCGAGGCCGACCACGAGTTCCTCCTCAAGGGCGACGTCTTCTCCAAGGAGATCATCGAGACCTGGATCTCGTCCAAGCGCGAGAAGGACGTCGACCCGGTGCGCCTCCGCCCGGTGCCCTACGAGTACCACCTCTACTACGACGTCTGATTCCTGCGCGGCGCGCGAGAGTCATCTGTTGACCCCGCTTCGCGCGGCATTCTAGGCTCCCCGACGCGTCGACGACGCGCAGAGCCCAATCCTGATGGTTCCCCTCCGTTCGCGCGCCGCCGCCTCCCTCCTGCACCTCCTCCCCCGAGGGCGCATCACCCGCGCGCTCGGGCGCTTTACCGAGGCGCGTATCCCGCTGCCGGTGCTGCGCCCGGTGCTCGACCTCTACTCCCGCGCCTACGACGTCGCGCTCGACGAGGCGGTGGTCCCCGAAGGGGGCTTCCGCAGCTTCAACGAGTTCTTCACCCGTCAGCTTCGCCCGGGAATCCACACCGTCGATCCCGATCCCGCGACGGTGGTCTCCCCCGCCGACGGGCGCCTCGACGACAGCGGCCCCGTCTCCGCCGACCGCCGCTTCACCGTGAAGGGTCAGTCCTACGACGCCGCCACGCTGCTCGACGACCCCGCGGCCGCGCGCGCCTACGAGGGCGGGCATTACTTCATCGTGTATCTCTCGCCTCGCGACTACCACCGGGTGCACAGCCCCGTGGCCGGGCGCGTGCGCGAGGTGCGGCACATCCCCGGCGACCTCTTCCCGGTCAACGAGATGGGCGTGCGCACGGTGCCCGGGCTCTTCGCGCGCAACGAGCGGGTGGTGGTTCACGTCGACACCGAGCTCGGCCCCGCCGCGGTGGTCTTCGTCGGTGCCTTCGTGGTCGGCAAGATCACCCTGACCATCGAGGCGCCGCCGCGGCCCGAGCTCGGGGGTCGCTCGGCGGTGCGCGCCTTCGAGGGCGACGCGAGGCCGACGCTGGAGAAGGGCGACGAGCTGGGAGCCTTCCAGCTCGGTTCGACAGTGGTGGTGCTCCTCGGCCCGGCGGCGCACGGTCGCTGGGTGGCCGCGCGGGGTGTCGATCCGACGCCGGTGCGCGTTGGGGACGCGGTGGCGCGCGCACGCGATGGAGAAGCGTCCTGATGAATGAGCGCAGCGTCGATCCGCCGAATGGCCCGGACTCTGAAGCCCCCTCGGCCGACGGCGAGCGGCGCCTGCGCAAGAGCCGCCGCGGGCTGCGCATCCCGACCGGGACGCACGGCGCCCTCTCCTCGGCGCCTCCGCCCTCCGAGCTCGACCTGCCCGACCTCGAACACGAGCCGCTGCTCTCCGACACCCCGGTGTTGCTCGACACGGGCAGCGACGTGGAGATCACCGCCAGCGACGAGGTCGAGGTCTCGGTCTCGGAGACCGAGTCGGCCATGATCACCATGCCGCCGCCGCCCGTCGCGCCGATCGCCGCGGAGTCGAGCATGCGCGTGGTGCGTCGACGCATCCGCAAGGTCGGCTCCGACGCGCCGCCGCCGTCGTCGTACGACGCCTTCGATACGCCCCGGGCCGCGATGGTCCCCTCGCCCGCCCGGTCGCCCTCGACGCCGCCGCCCGCGCCCCCGTCGGAGTCCGGCGTCGCCGTCCGCCCCAGCCGACCGCCCCCTCCGCGCGCTCCCGCCCGCCCGGCGATGATCTCCGCCAACGCCGCGTCGATCTTCACCGCGCCCACCATCCCCCCGATCCCCGACCCGATGCCGCCGCCGAGCATCGCGGTCCCGCGCGCGCCCGCGGTCCCGCAGGCCCTCGTCGCCGCGGTCCCGCCCTCCGACGACGCCTTCGAGTTCACCATCGACCCCGACGACGAGATGCCGACGATCCGGTCGAGCGACCCCTCGCTGGCGCTGCTCGACGACCTCGCCGACCTGCCCATCGGCCAGGAGGCGCACGCCCCGCGGGTATCGCCGAGCCGCATCCCGCCGCCGCCGCCGGAGCCGCCGAGCCGCTCGGTCCGCCCGCCCGCGCCGCCGCCGCCGCCCCTCGCCGCCCGTCCCCTCGCGGTGACGGTGCCGGAGCAGCCCCGCCGCCGCCGTCGTCACTGGTGGGAGGAGCTCTTCAACGACGACTACCTCCGCACCATCACCCCGCTCAACCCCGCGCAGATCGTCGCAGAGGCCGACTGGATCGAGCACGCGCTCGGGGTCGAGGGGGGCGCCGCGGTGCTCGACGTCGGCTGCGGCGTGGGCCGTCACGCGATCGCGCTCTCGCAGCGCGGCTACGACGTCACCGGCGTCGACCTCTCTCCCACGATGGTGCAGCGCGCGCAGAGCCACTGCCTCGGCGCTCCCCGACAGCCCGCCTTCTCCGTCGTCGACATGCTCGCGCTCGACTACGAGGAGTGCTTCGACGCGGCGTTCTGCGTGGGCTCGTCGTTCGGCTTCTTCGACGACCAGCGCAACGCCGACGTCGCCACGCGCATCCACCGCGCGCTCAAGGACAACGGAACCTTCCTCCTGCAGGTGATCAACCGCGACCACGCGATCCAGTCGCAGCCCGCGATGGCGTGGTTCGAGGGCGACGGCTGCGTCTGCATGGAGGAGAGCTCGGTGAACTACATCACCTCTCGACTCAACGTGAAGCGCACGGTGATCTTCGACGACGGGCGCCAGCGAGAGATCGAGTACTCCGTGCGGCTGTACTCCCTGCATGAGCTCGGGCAGCTGCTGCACCAGTCGGGCTTCCGCATCCTCGAGGTGAGCGGCCACGTGCGCACGCCGGGCGCGTTCTTCGGCCCGTCGTCACGCGAGCTGATCATCCTGGCGCAGAAGCGCGGCGCCGAGGTGATCGACCTGCACGACCACGGCGACCACGCCAGCAGCGACGACTGAGCCGGCGACGCCTCAGGGGCCGACGCGGGTCGCTTCCATCCGGTAGCCCACCGTGCAGGGCAGCGCGAAGGCCTGCCCCCCGCCGACCCCGATCAGCGGCGAGCAGTCGCCGCTCTCGGTGCCGTAGGCGATGGTCTCCTGGGCCTGGAAGCCCGTGAGCACCGTGCCGGCGTCGACGTTGGTCGTCGCGCCCGCGTCGCCGCTCGACGTGACCGCGCCCTCGATCACGTCGACCCGACGCAACACGCAGCCCGGGAACTCCCTACGGCGGTCGGGCGCGATCATCTGCGTGGAGGCCTCGACCGCGATGCGGAAGGTGCCCTGGAAGACGTTGTACGTGCCGCTGGCGGCGTTCGCTCCCGCGGGGGTCCACTGGAGCACGCCCTGCCGCAGCGACAGCACCACGTTGAACTGCGCCCGCTGGACCTTGCCGGACAGCTGCGATCCGCAGGTGTCCTGGGTGCGAGTGGCGATCACCGAGTAGACGCCCAGCCGCTCGCCCTCTGTGGCGTCGTCGCAGCCGCCCAGGAGCACCGTCGAGAGGAGGAGACCGAGCGCGCGCCGCATGGGTGCCGCGGTATCCGACCCGGCGGGCGAGAGGCAAGTTCCTGGCTGGATGGGAGCGGAGGGAGCGGAGGGCTAACGGGTCGCCGGCAGGATGAGGAACTCCACGCGCCGGTTGCGCGCACGGCCCGCATCGCTGCTGTTGGACTCGATGGGCCGGGCCGGACCGAACCCGCGCGCCGTGATGCGACCGGCCTCGATGCCGTGCTCGACCAGCCAGCGGCGCACCGCCTCGGCGCGTCGCTCGGAGAGCGCCGTGTTGCGCTCGGCGTTGCCGACGTTGTCGGTGTGGCCCTGCACCTCGACGCGTGCGATCTCCGGGTGCGTGCGAAGGATGGTGAGCACCGACTCCAGCACCCGGAAGCTCTCGTCCCCTTCGATGCCGTCGCGGGAGCGGGAGAAGTTCACCGTACCCGTCACCTGGATCTGGTCGCCGACGATCTGCGCCAGCGCGGGCGCGGCCTGCTCGGGGCAGCCGTCGGCGTCGTCGACGCCGTTGACGGTCTCCGCCTGCTCGGGGCAGCGGTCGCTCTGGTCGGGCACACCGTCGCGGTCACGATCGGCGGACTGCGCGGGGCAGCCGTGGCCCGAGGCGGGGCCCGCCTGGTCGCTGCACTGGTCTTCCGCGTCAGGGATGCCGTCGCCGTCGTTGTCCGGGTCGGGGCAGCCGTCCTCGTCGCGGAAGCCATCGGTGTCCTCCGGCTCGCCCGGGCATCGGTCGCGATCGTCGGGCACGCCGTCTCGGTCGCGGTCGTTGTCGGGGCAGCCGTCCTCGTCGTGGTCGCCGTCGCGGTCTTCGGGCTCCCTCGGACAGGTGTCGTACCCGTCGGGGACGCCGTCGTTGTCGTTGTCGAGGTCGGGGCAGCCGTCGGAGTCCTGGAAGTTGTCGCGGTCTTCGGGCTGGTCGGGGCAGCGATCGGCGGCGTCGTGGATGCCGTCGCCGTCGTTGTCCACCTCGGGGCAGCCGTCGTCGTCCTCGTAGCCGTCGGCGTCTTCGGCCTCGGTGGGGCAGCGGTCGACGTTGTCACCCACGCCGTCGCTGTCGTTGTCGACCCGGTAGGGCGCCCAGGAGACCCCGAGGAAGGCCCGCGCCACCGGAGAGCCCGCCCCGCGCAGCACGCCGCTGCCGCCGCCCGCGGTGAAGGTCAGGTCGTTGAAGCGGTAGCGCGCGCCCGCGAGCACCTCGGCGTTGTTGTTCTGCAGCGCGCTGCTCAGGTCGGAGGCGCCGAAGCCCTCGGCCATGACGGCGAGGCGGGTCGAGATGTCGAAGCCGACCGCGGCGCCCCAGGTGAGCCGGGTGCCGACCTCGGTGGAGAAGAGCGTGAGCGTGCTGGGCCGACCGAGGGCGCCGAGGTTGAGCGCGACAGCGAAGCGGCCGCGGCGGTACTCGCCGATGAGCCGACCCCCGAAGGTGGCGCTGTGATCCGCGACGAAGTGGTCTCCCGCGCCCGCAGACTGCCCGATGGGGACGGTCACGAAGCCGCTCACCGCGAGCCCGGCGCCGGTGAGGCCGGAGCCCGCGAGGCGCACCTTCGCCTCGATGCGGGGATCGCCGAGGCCGCCGGCGCTCTGCGACTGCACGGTGCTGGAGGCGTCGAGCACGGGGCGGCCGCTGCTGCGCTCCACCGCCTGCCCGGTCTCTACGGTGAGCGGCAGGTCGACGGAGAGGAGGATTCGGTTGGCGAGCGTGACCCCGATGAGGAGGTTGAGCGTCGCGAGGTGCTCGATGGGGCGAGAGCGGACCGCGCCGATGGTGCAGCCCGAGTCGTTGACCGCGCTCGGGCAGTTGGCGTCGAAGATCGTCAGCGGGCGGTAGGCGTAATTGGCCCAGGCGCCGAGCGAGAGCGCGGTGCGCCCCTCGACGCGGCTGCCCTGCACCGTGAAGAAGTTGTACGGCCCCGGCGCAGGGCGAAACTGCTGGAAGTCGATATTGGTGTCGTAGGGAGCCGAACCTGTTTGAGCGCTTGCGGGAAGCGCCATGAACAGCGCCGCGAGACCCGACACCATCGCCAATCGCCGCTTGGGCATGAGACGTCCTCCAGAGGGTGCGCCGCCACCGTTGAGCCGCCGGCGCGCCGCGTCCAGTGTCGCCCGGAGCGACGGCCCGACTCAAGCGCGAAGCGCGGACGAGACCGCGCGTTACTCCAGCTCGAAGTTGAGACGGAAGGTGGTCACCGTGGAGACCGCCCGGCCGTCCCTGGAGCGGGGCGTGGTGGCGCGACAGCCGTTCATCACGGCGCGCTCGGCGGCGCGGCCGAGCCCGAAGCCCGGGTCTTCCATCGCCTGCGCGCGGGTGATGTGGCCGCCGGCGTCGACGCTCACCCGCACCCTCACCCGCATGCCCGTGAGCCCTCGCTCCTGGGCCTCATCGGGGAAGAAATTCCTGAGCGAGTCCTCGTCGCACTCGATGCGGGGACGCTCGCTGAGGTCGGTGTCGGGCACCGTCGACGGGGGGGCCGGTCGGGTGCCTGTTCCGCCGGGGACCCCGTTGGGGTCGGCGTTGCGCACCGGACCCTGGTTGGCCACGCCGTTGTTGGCGATGTCTCCGCCGCGGAAGTTGGTGTTGGTGCCGGTGGCCACGGTGTCCGTCGACGGCTCGTTGGACTGCTCCTCGGCGACCATCAGCGGCGGCGGCGCGGTGGGCGCCGGGGGCGGCGGAGGGGGCGCAGGCGTGGGCGCGCGCGGCGCAGGAGCAGCCCTCGCCACCGGTGGCGGCGGAGGAGGCTCGGCCGCAGGAGGCGGAGGCGGAGGCGGAGGCTCGGGTGGCGGAGGCGGAGGCGGAGGAGGCGGCACCTCGATGTCGACCTCGGAGACCACCGGGACGGGGAGCTCATGGGGACTCCCCATGCGGCTGAGGGCCACCAGCAGCAGCGCCAGAAGCCCGTGCAGCGCCACCGCGCCAGCCAGGGATCCGGGCAGCCTCTGCGGGCCCTCGAACCCCCGGGCGACCCTGGACCGCGGCGCGTGCACCGGGCCGAGATTCACGGCGTGACCTCGGCGTTGCCCTCGGCCTGCGTCTGGATGGCGAACTTGGTCACGCCCGCGCGCCGCACCAGGTCGATGACGTGCACCACGCGGCCGTGGGGCACGCGCTGGTCGGCGGCGATGATGGCGCGCACCTCGGCGTTGTCGCGGTGCCGCTCTCTCATGAACGCGATGAGCTGCTCTTCGGTGACGGGGCGAGTGTCGGCGAAGATCGCCCCGCTGGCGTCGACGCTCACGGCCACCGCCACGCTGACGGCGTTGCTGGTGCTGGCGCGAGGCAGGTCTACCGGG
>Ga0208117_100069_pt1 | contig 87094 bp, 83 predicted proteins | sample LakWasMet26_LOW6_2_FD_183870 | JGI IMG/M metagenome (GOLD analysis project Ga0208117, IMG submission 183870) | Freshwater sediment methanotrophic microbial communities from Lake Washington under simulated oxygen tension - Sediment Metagenome... | ecosystem: Environmental > Aquatic > Freshwater >...
AGACCTGTCTAAAGCATGGGCTTTCATTTTGGCATTATCTTAAGGATAGGCTGCTGGGCGAAAGTAACATTCCACCGCTATCCGATTTGATTCGGGCTGCCGCTACCTATGGATAATGAGAAGTTACAATGGTTGCTGGGCATACTCAACGATATTCTGGATTTTTCCAAACTCGAAGCCGGTAAGCTCAAGTTGGAATACACCGAATTCAGGCTTGAGACGGTCATGCAGTATTTGGATGACGTAACGTCGTCACTGCTAAACAGTAAACAATTGGCGCTGCGCTTTGAGGTTGACCCGGATGTGCCAACCACCTTGATCGGCGATCCGCTAAGGCTGGGGCAGGTGCTGCTCAATCTGTTGAGCAATGCCATCAAGTTTACCGAGAAGGGCAGCGTCACACTACAGGTGCAGTTACAGGCTTCTGATGCTAAAGAGGCCTGTTTGTGCTTCAGTGTTATCGATACCGGCATCGGCTTGAACGAAGAGCAACAAAGCCACTTGTTCGCTGCTTTCAATCAAGCCGATGACTCGACCACTCGCAAATACGGCGGTACCGGGCTGGGGCTGAGCATCAGCAAGGAGCTGGTCGAAGCCATGGGCGGCACTATCAACATTGAAAGCCGTTTTGGATTTGGCAGTACCTTTTATTTTATAGTCACTCTCGGCTTGCAGGCCGTGAGCGAGTTCAATCAGCCAGCTTTGCAAACGGTTAAGTCGAATAAGTACCCGGAGTTGAACAATGTGTATCTGCTGTTCGTGGAGGATGATTTAGCCATCCGGGAAATGATGCCGGATATACTGGGTTATGAAGGCATTCGGGTCGATCTCGCCTCTAACGGAGCTGAAGCGATTGCCATGATCGACAAGAACGATTATGCAATGGTGTTAATGGATTGCCAGATGCCGGTAATGGACGGTTTTGAAGCCAGCCGTATTATTCGTGCCGATCCGCGTTTTGCTGATCTGCCGATCATCGCCATGACGGGCAACGTGATGGCGGAAGATCGAAAACGTTGTCTAGCCAACGGTATGACCGATCATGTTTGCAAGCCGATTGACTGGGAACAGTTTTTCCCGACGTTGGCTCGCTGGGTCAAACCCGCTGTTCCGGCATTGCAGAGCCGGGATGCTGAGCTCAATCCGGATTTTAGGCATCCTGAATCGGCATCCGTTGCGTTTCCGGCCGGGGATGTATCGACTTATCGGCAACTTATGGTCGAACTGGACGCTCTGCTTGCCAACGACAGCTTTATCAACGACGAACTGCTCGCCCGGCTCAAAATGCTTTTTTCGGATGACAAACAGGAGGAATACAATACCCTGGTCCAATACATTCTTAACACCGATTATCCTAAGGCCAAATCTGTGCTGAACGCACTCATGGATGTGCCAAATGAGGAAATTGAAACATCAGGTCAAGACCCGCGTCCCACTATCCTGATCGTCGACGATACGCGCGTTAATCTGGAAGTACTGGCGTTACTGCTAACTCAGGATTACCAAGTCAAGGTGTCCGGCAATGGGCAGAGGGCATTGGATATAGCGCAGTGTGTCCCTCATCCCGATCTCATTCTGCTTGATGTCAGAATGCCGGTGATGGATGGTTACGAAGTATGCCAACGCTTACAGGAAAATCCGCTTACCCGTGATATTCCGGTAATTTTTGTGACTGCCGCGTTCGATCAGGAATCCGAAACCTATGGCCTACAACTGGGAGCGGCGGATTACATCAGTAAACCCATCAGTCCCGCCATTACTTTAATGCGGGTACGTAACCAGCTGTTGATCAAGCGGCATAAAAAGGAATTGAAGCGCATTGCCCATTATGACGCCTTGACAGGTATCCCCAACCGGGTGTTGTTGGCTGATCGCCTGAAACAGGCTGTCAGCCAAACCAAACGTGAGCGAAAAATATTGGGTATTTGTTATCTGGATCTTGATGGTTTCAAATCCGTTAACGATACTTTGGGGCATCAAGCCGGTGACCAGGTGCTGATCGAAATGGCACGGCGGATGGGCAACATCCTTCGTGAAGGGGATACCGTCGCCCGTCTGGGCGGCGATGAGTTCGTGGTATTGCTGCCGAATTTAAATCACGAGGAGGAATGTATAGCCACCCTGAAGCGACTACATGAGGTCATTGCCTTGCCGATTTGCATTCAGGATCAATCATTTTCGCTTACGTCCAGCATCGGTGTAAGCATTTTTCCTAACGATGACAATGACCCGGACGTGCTGTTAGGCCATGCCGATCAAGCCATGTATGCCGCCAAGCAATCGGGCAAGAACCGCTACCATTTCTACAATCCCCTAGATGCCGGGTAACTATGCGGTTTAGCCCTGAACTTATCCTAATCTAGGCGGCGGAAAAAAATTTCCAACATATCCGATGTAAGACATGCCGGTATTCCGCGACCACGATTCAGTGCGGGAAAAATTGTCCAGCTTTTTTTCGCAGGCGATAACTTTCGGTTTTATCCGCATATCCTTCTGTAGAATATCCGGCACCGTCCCCCTTTTTCCGGTTTATTACCGGCGGCGGTCTGCCACGGATTGATGTGATCGGCTATAATCCTCGCCGTGACTAGGGTGTATTAATGGCGCGATTACTGCGTGTTTCGACATCAGATCAAGTAAGCATTGAATAATTTGGAGAGCGTTATGAGAAAAATATCCGTATTAAGCGCGTTATTGTTGACTGCCTGTGTCACCATCAACATTTATTTTCCCGCTGCCGCTGCTGAAAAAGCGGCGGATGAAATCATCAAAGACATTCAAAATGTCGCCCCGCAGAAAGCGGAACCCAAGCCTAAGGCCAGTTTGCCGGATTGGCAGGCAAGTGTTTATCAGGTGATTGATACGGCAATCAATGTGGTGGTGTCGCCGGCGCAGGCCGATGAGGCGGACTTGGCAATCGATAGCGCTGAAATCAGACAGTTGCGCGCCACTATGGAAAGCCGCTTTGCCAGTCTGCAACCTTTGTATGCGGCGGGTTTTATCGGCATTCAGGCGGACGGCCTGTTGGCGGTCAGGGATGCTGAAAGCGTGCCGCTTAAAGACAGGAATCAGGTCAATAAACTGGTCGCCGCAGAAAATGCCGACCGGCAAAGTCTTTATCAGGCGATTGCCAATGCCAACGGCCATCCCGATTGGGCGGCGCAAATCAAATCAACTTTTGCCGGTCGCTGGGTGAGTAATGCTCAACCGGGCTGGTGGTATCAATCCTCAGGAAGCTGGAAACAAAAATAGACATGGCAAATAGAAGAAGAGCGAGAAAGCAGTTACCGGAAACGCCGGTTAAAGTCACCATAGAATCGTTGGCCCATGATGGGCGAGGGGTGGCGCACGTCGATGGTAAAGTGATATTTATCGATGAGGCGTTGCCGGGCGAAGAAGTGGAGTTTATTTATACCGAAAGCCGCAAGGATTATGCGGAAGGCAAGGTCGTCACGCTGTTAAGTCGCGCCGCCGATCGGGTTGATGCGTTGTGCGCACATTACGGCGTGTGCGGCGGTTGCAGTTTTCAGCATGTCGAAGCGTCTGCGCAAATCCGGATCAAGCAGGATTTGCTGGTCGATCAGTTCAAGCGCATCGGCAAGACTGAAATACCGGAGCTTTGGCAACCGTTGGTAGGCCCGCATTGGGGGTATCGCAGCAAAGCGCGGATGGGCGTTAAATATGTCGAGAAAAAAAACCGGGTGCTGGTGGGGTTCAGGGAAAGACGGCATCCGTATTTGGCTGAAATTGAAAGCTGTATCGTCATGCATCCTGTCGTCGGCACTAAGCTGATGGCCTTGTCGGAAATGATCGGCGGTTTGACCATCAAGGATAAAATTCCGCAGATCGAAGTGGCCATCGGCGATCAGCAATGCGTGCTGTCTTTTCGGGTGCTGGAGCCGCCGACCGATGCCGATAAGGAACGGATGCGTGAGTTTGGACATCAGCATGACATCTCGCTGTGTTTGCAATCCAAAGGTCCTGATACCATCGTGCCGCTGGATGGCGAGCCGGAACTGATACCGACTTATGCGTTGCCGGATCAAGGCTTGGAGTTTAAATTCAAACCTGCGATGTTCACCCAGGTTAATTATGAAATTAACAAGCAAATGATCAACCGGGTGCTGGAGACGTTGGCGTTGAATGAAAACGACTCGGTGCTGGATTTATTTTGCGGTTTGGGTAATTTTACTTTGCCGATGGCGAAATTTGCAGGTCATGTGGTCGGCGTGGAAGGTGACCAACCCTTGGTCAATCACGCCAAAGAAAACGCTCGTCATAACGGCATCGAAAACGTTGAGTTTTATGCGGCCGATTTAAGCAAGGATATTAGCGATCAGCCTTGGGCTAACCGGAAATACAACAAGATCATGCTGGATCCTTCCAGAGCCGGTGCTTCCGATGTTTTGCATCATTTTAAAAAGTGGCAGCCTGAGCAGATTGTTTATGTGTCCTGTAATCCGTCAACTTTAGCGCGCGATGCGGGGATTCTGGTTAATGAGTTGGGTTATAAGCTGGTTAAAGCCGGGGTGATGGATATGTTTCCACAGACCGGGCATGTCGAGTCGATGGCTTTATTCGAGAAATAAAAAGAGCAATGACTCATTTTTGTTAAGCCGGAATATGACGTTCTGATTTGGATAGGGCTTGGGCGCTAAATGAAAAATAATCAGCCAGGCGATATACAGAATTATCTGGATATTTGTATTGCCAGCCAGCAACTGACGGTTTATGCGGATGGACACCCGATGCTGCGTTATCCCATTTCCACCGCCAAAAAAGGCGCTGGCGAATTGATGGGTAGCGAATGCACGCCTACCGGCTGGCATAAGATCAGAGCCAAAATTGGCGAGGGCCGGTCATTAAACTCGGTTTTTGTCGGCAGGCGCGCCACCGGTGAAATTTACAGTGCCGATTTGGGTAGGCAGCATCCGCAACGCGACTGGATTTTGACCCGGATCTTGTGGTTGGGCGGGCTGGAGCCGGGCAAGAATCGTTACGGCAACGTCGATAGCACTTGGCGGTATATTTATATCCATGGTTGTCCTGATGAGTTGATGAGCGGCAGTCCTGAATCGCATGGCTGTATTCGGATGAAAAATGCCGATGTGCTGGATTTGTTTAATAGGATTGAGGTTGGAGTTAAGGTTTATATTCATGAGTAGCTGTTTTTTTTGTAAGCGTAAAGGGACTTGGATGACGCGTATCGTTTTAGGCATTGAATACGATGGCAGCGGATTTTCAGGCTGGCAATGGCAAACCCATCAGCGCAGTGTCCAACAGGTGCTTGAACAGGCCTTATCGAAAGTCGCCAATCATCCGGTTACCGTGCAGTGCGCCGGAAGAACCGATACCGGCGTGCATGCGCTTGAGCAGGTCGTGCATTTTGACGCAAAAGTAGAGCGCGAACTGCATACCTGGGTGCTGGGCGGTAACAGTAATCTGCCGGATGATGTCAGGATCACCTGGGTAAAACCGGCGGTGGGCGATTTTCATGCCAGATACAGCGCCATTGCGCGTTTTTACCGCTATGTCATTCTTAACCGGCCGATCAAATCGGCGTTATTACGTAATCAGGCGACTTGGCATCACAACCCGTTGGATGCCGATAAAATGCACCAAGCTGCGCAACATCTGATCGGCAAGCATGATTTTTCCACGTTCAGGGCGCAAGGTTGCCAGTCCAAAAGTCCCTGCCGGGAGATGTATTTTATTGATGTCTATCGGGACGACGATAAAGTCATTATCGATATTTCCGCCAACGCTTTTTTGCACCACATGGTCAGGAATATTGCCGGGGTATTAATGGATATAGGGGCCGGAAAGCAGGGTGAAAACTGGACGCAAGAGTTGCTTGAGGTTAAAAACCGCAAACTGGGCGGAGTCACGGCACCTCCTTATGGCTTGTATCTGGGCGCGGTTTATTATCCCGAGCATTACGGCATTGCCAAGCATGCTGTGTTTGATAAATTGCCGGTTGGCGCCAAGCGGCATGATTAATGATGAGTCCACAAAAAGCACGAAAGACACGAAAAAAGGCGAAGGGCAAAGGGTCACACCATAGCGCTCGTAACGTTTGTCGATGAGTCTAGAGTAACTTGGTAGTTTAATTACTTTCGCCTTTCCGCTTCTTTCTTTCGTGTTTTTCGTGTCGCCTACTTTTGGCTTTCGTGGATAAATTAATTTTTCCGGAATTAACTGCATTGCAATGCTTCTTACTTATTTGCAATTGTCCAAATATCAAGTAGATTGTTTTCCTTATAAATAATAGTGATGGTTAATATGAATAACTTTATGTCTTTTCAAATTCATGGCGGAGCCGAGCACGGTGACGGCATTGCCGACAGCATTGCAAGTCTGCTGGCTTTTTTTGAAGAGCTTTCGGCTCTTGATTCTAAAGGTATTTTTTCGGCTTTAATGCCCGGCATTGCCAATATGGATAATATTCATCCATTGCTGGTGCATTTTCCCATTGCATTCCTATCGGTTTTTTTTGTTTTGGACGTGGTCGGGACGCTGGCTAAAAAACAACACTGGCGCAATGTCGCCGGGTGGCTGCTTTATTTTGGCACCGTAGCGGCCGTATTTACGGTGACCGCCGGTTTTATTGCCGCAGGTTCCGTAGCGCATGGGGACGATGTTCATGCGATCATGGAACGGCATGAACATTTTGGCGTATCCGTGCTTTCTTTGGCGATTTTATTGTCGGTCTGGCGCTTGAAAAGTGGTGGAATAATTCAGGGCGGAGCTAACGGTTTTTTCCTTATATTATCAGCTTTGCTTTGTATGCTGATGATGTTGGGCGCTGATTTAGGCGGATTGATGGTTTACAAATATGGCGTGGCTGTTAAAGCGGTTCAAGTTCCGAATGTTGGTGTTCATGAGCATGTTCATGAACACGAGCATCATGAACATGAGCATTAATAAAGAGTAGTTTTTTCGCTTAAATTTAAAGGCATTTTGAAATTTCCGGATTGTATTGCAAACTCAGTTTCACTGCATTTTTTAGTGTTATTAAGCACAAGGCCGATATTACATCGGCCTTTTTTGTTGGTGCGGTTGTCTTTTATGAGCTAAATTAATGACGATTACAGGCAAATCATAATGTCATTTTATGTTATTCTAGGCGGCTAGCTTTTTTTGGTTAAATTTCTCATATCACTTTATGCGAACTCGCGTTAAAATTTGCGGTTTTACCCGTGTTGAAGATGCTGTTTGCGCTGCTCGGTTAGGCGTAGACGCAATTGGTCTGGTGTTTTATCCGCCCAGCCCAAGAAATGTGGATATTGATCAAGCTATTGAAATTGTTGATGCTTTACCTGCGTTTGTTTCGGTCGTCGCTTTATTTGTCGATGAACGGGAAGCACGGATACGCGAGGTTCTGGAGCGGGTATCGATAGATTGCCTGCAATTTCATGGCGATGAACCCGCTGAAGCTTGCAGGATTTACGGCAAACGTTATATGAAGGCGGTGAGAATGCAGGAAGGCATCGATATTTCAGGCTTGGCCCGGCAATATCATGATGCGGCAGGGTTGCTGCTGGATGCCTATCATCCGGGAGCGAAAGGCGGTACGGGCAGCCGGTTTGACTGGAACAGGATTCCCGAACAGTGCGCCTTGCCTATCGTACTGGCGGGTGGTTTGGATGTAAATAATGCCAGTCAGGCGGTGCAGACAGTAAGACCCTATGCTCTGGATGTCAGCAGCGGTGTGGAAGCGGAAAAAGGTGTTAAGGATGCGCTGAAAATGGCGGCATTCATACGTGAAGTTAATGAGGGTGACAGAATAATAATATGACAGAAAAATATAATATGCCCGATGAGCGGGGACACTTTGGCCCTTACGGCGGAATGTTCGTCGCAGAAACATTGATCCCACCGATTCAGGAGTTGAATGCCGCTTATCAGCGGTATTTAAACGATCCTGAATTTATGGCGGAACTGGATGCTGATTTAAAGCATTACGTAGGTCGACCTTCGCCTCTATATCATGCCGAACGCTGGAGTCGAGAGCTTGGCGGTGCGCAGATTTATTTAAAGCGCGAAGACCTGAATCATACCGGCGCACATAAAATAAACAATACGGTTGGGCAGGCTTTATTGGCTAAACGCATGGGTAAGACCCGTATTATCGCTGAAACCGGAGCCGGTCAGCATGGTGTGGCGACAGCGACGGTTGCAGCGCGGCTGGGATTGGAGTGCGTGGTTTACATGGGCGCTGTTGATGTTGCACGGCAGTCTTTGAATGTGTATCGGATGAAGTTACTGGGCGCGAAAGTTGTCGCCGTTGAATCCGGGTCAAAAACCTTAAAGGATGCGTTAAACGAAGCGCTCAGAGACTGGGTGACCAACGTCGATAATACCTTTTATATTATAGGTACGGTTGCAGGACCGCATCCTTATCCGGCTATGGTCAGGGATTTTCAGGCCATCATAGGTCGTGAGGCAAGACAGCAATGTCTGGATCAAGCCGGACGTTTGCCGGATGCCTTGGTTGCCTGTGTTGGCGGCGGATCAAATGCAATCGGTTTGTTTTACCCCTTTATTGACGATAGTTCAGTAAAAATGATCGGTGTTGAAGCAGCGGGCGACGGCATTGAAACAGGTCGCCATTCTGCGCCTTTGTGTGCAGGCCGTCCCGGCGTACTGCATGGCAACCGGACTTATCTGATGGAAGACGACGATGGTGAAATCATTGAGACGCACTCCATTTCAGCCGGTCTGGATTATCCGGGTGTCGGACCTGAACATGCATGGCTGAAAGATACCGGTAGAGCGGAATATGTCAATATTACCGACACCGAAGCATTGGAAGGTTTCCATGCTTTGACCCGGATGGAAGGTATTATTCCTGCATTGGAATCGAGTCACGCCATGGCTTACACCATGAAACTTGCACCTACCATGAAAAAAGATGAAATTATCATTGTCTGTCTGTCCGGTCGTGGCGATAAAGACATGCAAACGATGGCGCAACGCGAGGGGATAGAACTGTGAGTCGATTAGCCGCTACATTTGAACAGTTATCCAAAACAGGCCGCAAGGCGTTAATCCCGTTTGTTACCGCAGGAGATCCCCGGCCTGATTTCACCTTGCCGTTGATGCATGCCATGGTTGAGGCCGGTGCTGATGTTATTGAGCTGGGTGTGCCGTTTTCCGACCCTATGGCGGACGGCCCGGTTATTCAGCGAGCCAGTGAGCGCGCTTTAGAGCATAAAATGAGCTTAAGACGCACATTGGCTATTGCGGCAGAATTCAGGAAAACCAATCAACAAACGCCGGTGGTGTTAATGGGGTATGTGAATCCTATTGAAGCCATGGGTTATGAAGATTTTGCCAATGCCGCACAACGCGCTGAGATCGATGGTGTTTTAACCGTTGATTTGCCACCGGAAGAAGCGGAAGAATGCGTTGTTTTGTTAAAGGCGCGTGATATTGACCCGATTTTTCTGTTGGCTCCCAATAGTACGGATGAGCGTATTAAAAAGATGGATGCCGCCGGTAGCGGTTACCTTTATTATGTTTCGTTGAAGGGCGTAACCGGCGCCGGGCATTTGGATGCGGCGGACGTCGAAACCAAGCTCAAGCAAATCAGGGCGAATACGCGATTGCCTGTGGCGATCGGTTTTGGCGTCAAAGACGCACAAACAGCCAAGACAGTTGCAGGTTTGGGTGACGGCGTGGTTATCGGCAGCGCGCTGATCAGTAAAGTCGAAGCAAACCCGGATGATCCGGAACGCGCTAAAAGAGAAATAATCGAGTTATTGGTCGCCATGCGCCAGGCAATGGATAGCTAAAAGACAGGGTTTGGAATACGATGATGAAATACGATGGGGCATACGAATGAGTTGGTTTGAGAAGTTAATCCCTTCAACAATTAGAACCGAAGGGTCGAATAAAAAAGGCGCTGTGCCCGAAGGATTGTGGAATAAATGCCCTAGCTGTAATGCAATTCTTTATAACACGGAGTTGGAAAGAAATTTTAGCGTTTGCCCAAAATGCGAGCATCACATGCGCATCTCGGCTAGAACGCGGTTGAATATGTTTCTGGACGAAGGCGACCATGAAGAGATAGGCAAAAATGTTAAGCCTGTCGATCCGTTAAAATTCAAAGACAGTAAGAAATATAAAGACCGAATCGCTCAGGCGCAAAAACAGACTAAAGAAAGCGACGCGCTGGTGGTGATGAAAGGTCAGTTAAAAGGCCGTGATATTGTTGCCGCGGCTTTTGATTTCGGCTTCATGGGCGGATCAATGGGTTCGGTAGTCGGCGAAAAGTTTGTTCGTGGCGTCAACAAGAGCCTGGAACTGGGCGTGCCGTTTATTGTGTTTACGGCCAGTGGCGGCGCGCGTATGCAGGAGTCGCTGTTTTCCTTGTTCCAGATGGCGAAAACCAGCGCGGCATTAACCAAGTTGTCCGAGGCGGGTCTTCCGTATATTTCGTTTATGACCGACCCGACCATGGGCGGCGTTTCAGCCAGTTTGGCGATGCTGGGCGATATTAATGTTGCGGAACCCAATGCCTTGATCGGCTTTGCCGGTCCCCGTGTAATCGAACAAACCGTCCGGGAAAAGCTGCCGGAAGGTTTTCAGCGTAGCGAGTTTTTACAGGAACATGGCGCTATCGATATGATTATCGATAGACGTGAAATGCGCGATAAAATAGCCGGTATCTTAGCTATGTTGATGGCGGGTAGAGACAAAATCCCCCTCAGTCCCCCTTTGTCAAGGGGGGAGGCCGAAGGCGCAGGGGGATTTCAAGTTGAAGCGGATGATGTTGAACATCACCCGAATCAGGAAGACTGACAAATATCGGTTAATGATACGTTTTGATTCACTACAGGGTTGGCTGAAGTGGCAGGAAAGCTTACATCCTTTAGTAATTGATTTGGGTTTGGAGCGGGCGGCACAGGTTTTTCATGCGCTTAACCCCGATTATGTCAAACCCCCGACCATTACTGTTGCCGGAACCAACGGCAAAGGCTCGTCCGTCGCTTATCTTGAATCCATTTATACGGCGCAAGGCTATCGGGTAGGGTCTTATACGTCGCCGCATATTCTGAAATATAATGAAAGAATAAAAATAGACGGTAAACCGGTATCGGATGACAAAATCTGCGAGGCATTTGCAAGAATAGAGTCGGTACGGGGCAATACCTCATTAAGCTATTTTGAATTTGGCACGCTGGCGGCGCTTGATATATTCCAGCGTGCCGGGGTCGATGTTCAATTGCTTGAGGTTGGTTTAGGCGGGCGACTGGATGCAGTCAACATTGTCGATCCCGATGTGGCATTGATCACCAGCATCAGCATTGATCATATTGAGTGGCTGGGCGGTACACGAGAAGCCATAGGACGGGAAAAGGCAGGTATTTTCCGGGCCGCAATTCCCGCTATCATAGGTGATCCGGAACCTCCGGAATCATTGATACAGAGCGCTATTGAGCAGCGTGCCTTGCTGTATTGTATTGGTAAAGATTTTGGTTATAAAAAGCAGGCAACAGGATGGGATTGGTTTTTTGCTGACCGGAAAATGCTACAATTGCCCGAGCCGGGTCTAAAAGGGGAGCATCAGTATCATAATGCGTCCGCGGTCATTTTAGCGGTGACCAATATGGCCGGAGTCTTGCCGGTAACTGAAGCATCGATTAGACAGGGACTGGCAAATGTCCGGTTAGCCGGGCGCTTTCAACTGATTGATGGCGAAATTCCAGTGCTGCTGGACGTGGGGCATAATCCCCAGGCAGTCAGGACGCTGGCCGATTATGTGACGACTGTTTTCCCAGGCAGACGCATCCATGCTGTTTTTTCAATGATGAAAGACAAGGATATTGCCGGTGTCCTTGAAATTATGAATTTTGTGGTTTACGACTGGTTTTTTGCACCGTTGGCAAACCCTAGAGCCGCTACGGAATCCGTTATGCGTGAGATTTTTTCACAAAGTTCGGTGTCCAATGTTTCTTTTGGTTTTGCCGATTTTACTGAAGCATTTTCTGCTGCAAAGAACCAATCGCAACAAGGTGATCTGTTATTGGTTTTTGGATCTTTTTTTTTGGTATCTGAGTGCTTGGTTGAATTTGAGAAAAAGTGAGTAGACGAAATGGATCATGAATTAAAACAACGTTTGATTGGTGCCGTCGTTGTTACGGCACTCTGTGCTATTTTTATCCCCATGCTGTTCGATGATCCCGTCGATAATAGCGGTCAGTTAGTCAGTGAGTTGAGTATTCCCGCTCCAGCTGATTCAGGCGCAAACACAGCCGGTAAGTTGCCGACCAGTGCCGAACAGATTTCAAAGTTGCCGGACCCGGAGCCTTTATCTACTGAAGCCGCCGGCGATACGCTTGAGAGTACCGGTGCAGCAGAGGAAGTTATCGATGAACCTGTAGCCGGTCAGCCGAAACAGGGGCGTTCCGAAGAGTCTTTGTATACCGAATCTGAAGGCTATACCAAAGAGGATGCCGGTGCGGAAGAAGTCGTTGAGCCTGAAGACAGCCAGCCAAAATCGCGGCTAAAACAGACTCCTGCAGAGCAGCCTTTATCGACAGACGCTACTGCGGATGGCATCCGCAAAAGCATGGCTCCCAAAATGCAGGCCAGAGAATCTCATGTAGAAACAAAAGAGCCAGCAAAGGTTAAAAAAGTCGTAGAGCCGATAAAATTAACGGTTAAAAAGCCTGAAATTGAACCGTCAATGGATGCACCCAAAGCAGCTGTGGGTGATGCTGCACGGCAACCGATTCTTAAACAGCCTAGTAGCGCGAAGAGCTTGGCTGCCGCTGTAGCGGAAGCGAAAAAACCGGTAGTTGTACCGCCCAAAGCGACTCCGAAATTGGTGCGTTGGTACATTCAATTAGGCAGTTTTAGTAAAAAAGAAAATGCAATGTCTCTTTGGGAAAGTTTGCATGAACAAGGTTTGCCCGCCTCATTGGATACCGTTCAAACAGATAAAGGAACTTCATATCGGCTCCGGGTAGGCCCGGAACTTGACGGAAAAAAGGCGGCCGCAATGAAAGCAAGACTGGATAAGCAGAACATAAAGGCAATCCTGATTTCCGAGTGACGCGCTTAGTAACAGCATGATTTGGATCGATTTTACCCTTATCGGGCTTATTTTTATTTTCTTTGTCAGCGGGTTGCTGCGTGGATTTACTAAGGAAGTTTTTTCATTAGTATTCTGGATACTGGCAATTTGGGTGAGCTTGAATTTTAGCCCTGAGTTTTGTCGCATCGGTTCCCTACCGATTGCGACACTTCCGCCATCCTTGGCGGTCGCCGGTTTTCTGGAATCGACTATCAGCCACCCGTCAGCCAGAATGGTTGCTTCTTTTGTGGCTTTATTTGCAATCACGTTGAGTCTCGGCGGTTTAATCGGTTTTCTATTGAGTGTATTGGCTAAGAAAACCGGGTTAACCTTTATGGATCGTTTCGGCGGGATGGTTTTTGGCGTTGTTCGCGGCATGATTGTCGTTACTGTCGTTGTCATACTGGCGGGATTGACGCCCTTGCCCAAGGATTCATGGTGGACAGAGTCAACATTGATTCCACCTTTTCAGTTGCTCGCCGTATGGTTGCGAGATCATCTTTCGTCAGGCATGGCGGAATACATCAGTTATCGTTAATTTCTTTCGCTAATCTCTACAAAACAATCAGGTTAAAAAATAATGTGTGGTATTGCTGCTATCGTTTCACATCAAACTGTTAATCAAGAGTTATATGATGCTCTGACAGTTTTGCAACATAGAGGTCAGGATGCCGCAGGCATCGTGACTTGTGAGGCCGGGCGGTTACATTTACGCAAGGAAAACGGGTTGACCCGTGATGTTTTTACCAATGCCCAGATGTTGAGATTGAAAGGCAATATGGGTATCGCTCATGTGCGTTATCCAACAGCGGGTTGCACCAGTTCTGCGGAAGCGCAGCCTTTCTATGTAAACTCTCCTTTCGGTTTGACGCTTGCGCATAACGGTAATTTAACCAACACCGAAGAATTAAAAAAAGCCCTGTTCGTAGAAGATCAGCGGCATATCAATACCGATTCCGACTCCGAAGTTTTGTTGAATGTTTTTGCTCACGAATTGCAGAGTTTGGGTAAATTGCAATTAAGCGTGGACGATGTTTTTCAGGCGGTATCAGGTGTACATCGCCGTTGTCGGGGCGCTTATGCAGTTGTCATTATGATTGCGGGATTCGGAATTTTAGGGTTTAGGGATCCTCACGGTATTCGACCGATAGTGTTTGGCGAAAGAAAATCCGAGCAAGGTTCGGAGTTCATGATCGCATCTGAAAGTGTCGCTCTGGATGTGCTGGGCTTTGAGCTTATCAGGGACATAGAACCGGGCGAAGCGGTATTTATAGAAGAATCAGGCGTATTGCATACCAAGCAGTGTTCAGATGAAGTAGATCATTGTCCATGTATTTTCGAATATGTATATTTTGCCAGACCGGATTCTATTATTGATCGTATTTCGGTCTATAAAGCGCGTCTGCGTATGGGTGAAAAACTGGCCAAAAAAGTGCTCAGAGACTGGCCTGATCATGATATTGATGTGGTTATTCCCATTCCCGATACCAGCAGGACGGCGGCATTGCAGATGGCTAACATTCTGGGCGTAAAGTACCGTGAAGGGTTTATAAAAAATCGCTATATCGGCCGGACGTTTATCATGCCCGGTCAAAAAATGCGTGAAAAATCGGTCAAGCAAAAGTTAAACGCGATCAGTCTTGAGTTTGAAGGCAAGAATGTGTTGCTGGTCGATGATTCAATCGTTAGAGGCACAACGTCCGAGCAGATTATCCAGATGGCCAGGGATGCCGGGGCCAAAAAAGTGTATTTTGCCTCTGCCGCGCCTCCGGTTCGTTACCCCAATGTTTACGGCATTGATATGCCGGCCGCCCATGAATTGATTGCCCATGATCGTACTGAAGACGAGGTGCGTGTAGCAATTGGCGCAGATCGGGTGATTTATCAGGAACTGAATGACCTGATCGATGCGGTTCGTAAAGGTAATCAGGACATCCAGCATTTTGATACCTCCTGTTTCAGTAAAGAATACATCACCGGCGACATTGACGATGAGTATCTGGAGCGGACTGAGGCTTTGCGCAATGACGGCGCGCAAGCGGAAAGAAACTCGGAAAATTTCATTATCGGAATGCAAAACGGTGATTGAGGAGCAAGGCTAAAGGCGAAGGGCTAAGGGTAAAGATCGGCCGTATTGAAGCCTGTTTTTTGTCTTTCGCCCTTAGCCTTTCGCCTGATCTTTTTAACAAATAAATACGTTTAAAAATAAATGAAAGACATTAACTGGAACAACTACTCTCTGGAAACCCAGGCGATCAGAGCCGGGCATAAGCGCACTCAAGAAGATGAGCACAGCATCCCGATTTTTGCCACCTCCAGTTATGTATTCAAGAGTGCCGAAGAGGCCGCTTTACGTTTTACCGGGCAGAAACCCGGTAATATCTACTCTCGTTTTACTAATCCAACGGTTAGCGCCTTTCAGGAGCGGCTGGCGTTAATGGAGAAAGGCGAGCGCTGTCTGGCGTTTTCCTCCGGCATGGCGGCTATTATGGCGGTCGGTATGGGGCTGCTTAAAGCGGGCGATCACGTGGTGTGTTCACGGGGTGTGTTCGGCAACACGGTATTAATGTTCCAGAATTATTTCAGCAAATTCGGGGTCGAAACGGACTTTGTCGATTTGATCGATGCCGCGGCTTGGGAAGCGGCGATTAAACCGAATACCCGCTTTTTGTTTCTGGAAACACCGTCCAACCCTTTGACTGAAATTGCCGATATTTCGGTGCTTGCAGACATCGCTCATAAACACGACTGCTTGCTGATTGTCGACAATTGTTTTTGTACGCCGGTGTTGCAAAAACCTCTGGAATTAGGCGCGGACATCGTCGTTCATTCGGCAACTAAATATATAGACGGGCAGGGACGTTGTGTCGGCGGCGCCGTCGTTGCCAGTGAAGAGATCATAGAAAAGTATATTTATCCCTATCTTCGCACCGGCGGCTCGACCATGAGTCCTTTTAATGCCTGGGTGTTTTTGTCCGGCTTGGAAACGCTGGCGGTCAGGATGAAAGCGCATTGCGACAGCGCTTTTGAACTGGCTCTTTGGCTGGAGCAGCAACCTGGTGTCGCCAAGGTTCATTATCCCGGTTTGCAATCGCACGCTCAGCATGAGCTGTCCAAGCGCCAGCAAAGCCATTTCGGCGGTATAGTCAGTTTTGAATTGATCGGCGGCAAAGAGCACGCCTGGAAGTTGATCGACGCCACTGAAATGCTGTCGATTACCGCAAATCTGGGCGATGTTAAAACCACCATCACCCATCCTGCTACTACCACGCATGGTCGGTTAACGCCGGAAGTCAGAGCGGCCGCCGGCATTAAAGACGGTTTGGTAAGAATTTCAGTAGGATTGGAAAATATTGAAGATATTAAAAAGGATATTTCAAGAGGTTTGTAGATAGGGCATGTCGTTTATGCCCGATATTTTTCCGCTTCAATGCGAGGCGAATTCCCTCATTGAACGCTGAAAGGTGGGGCAACGAAAAGCCGTTACCCCGCCTACGCAAGTTACACAAAGACATCACGAAGAGGCGAAGAATGAAACATAAATCTTCGTGTCCTTCGTGTCTTCGTGGTGAAAGCTCCTTGTCAGTTATTTAAATTTCATACTTACGCAGCTGTCAGTAAATCATCCAGTTTTTTTTGTTGATCCAGCGCATACAACTCGTCAAAACCGCCGACATGGTAATCGCCTATATAGATTTGGGGAACCGTCCGACGCTTTGTTTTGAGCATCATTTCTTCCCTTAAGCCGGGCTTGGCATCCACATTGATTTCTGTATAGGAAGCGCCTTTTTTGTCGAGCAGGCGCTTAGCCATCATACAATAAGGGCAAATATTGGTCGTGTAGATTTGTATTTCCGGCATATTTTATTAAGGGTTGCTAATATAGGATCAAGCATTTTATCGGTTAATGCGCTGTTGTTCAATTCCGATGGCCAATGATAAATATTTGATCAGTTCCCAGGCCGCTTCCTGCATGTTTCTGCCGAAAGCAACTACGCCGTCTTCGTGTCCCAGCATGGTAAATAATGAAGTCTGCGATAGGTTGCAGGATTGAAATAATTGCTCAACAGCCGTCGCCATTTCAACCGTGCCGTAAGGGACATCGGCGCTAGTGTGAGGCAGTCCAAGCGCCAAGGTATGCTTCCAGATTTCAGGACTATGGGCATGAATAACGGCTTGAATAGCATTGTCCTTGGCGTAAATGCTGGCGTGGGTCAGGGATTCGGAAGACGGTTTGCACAGGCCGCAGGACTGAAGCCGGTTTTGGTGGGGTTCCGCTTTGACGATAAGGCAATAATGTTCGGGACTGAGTTGTTCAATATGTCCGGTTTGAGTTCCGCTGATGATGAATTGATCACTACGAGGATCGATTCTTTGGCTGATATTGCCGAATCCGATGTTGTCGTATCGTTCAGGAATTTGTCCGATAAGGTCAAGTCGGACGGCAATAGTGCGCCAGGCGTTGATTTCGGTCAATGATAACAGGGGGCTAATCGACTGTTGCGTATGATTTAACTGGTATTTTATTACACCTTCTTGTTCTTTCATGTGGCAGGATCTTGGGCGGTGTGGTTGAGTAGGCAGGAATACGGCTACAGTATAGTTTAGAAAATAAAATACAGATAAAATGCAGAGTGTTATAAAATTAACGGTTTTCGAGTTTGAAGGCCTATTTTGCCGCGACTGCTTCCGGCTGTCATCGGCATTTCCTCCATCCCTGGAGGTCATCGGTATATATAAAACAGTGGCTTAACTATGCGATGTCCGTTTTGTGGGGCGCAAGATACGCGGGTTCTTGATTCCAGATTGGCAAATGAAGGCGATCAGGTTCGCCGTCGGCGTGAATGCAATGCTTGTAAGGAACGATTTACTACACACGAGGTGGCTGAGTTAACGCTGCCCCGGATTGTCAAGCGCGACGGGATAAGTGAGCCTTTCGAGGAAAATAAGCTGCGTTCAGGCATGCTCAGGGCTCTGGAAAAGCGCCCGGTAGGCAGTGATGATATTGAAGCCGCGATCAATAGAATAAAAAAGGAGTTGCGAGCGTCGGGCGAGCGGGAAATATCGGCACAGGAGTTGGGCGAAAAAGTCATGAAAGAATTAAGTTTACTGGATCATGTGGCTTTTGTGCGCTTTGCCTCGGTTTATCGCAGTTTTCAGGATGTCAGTGAATTCACCGACATGATTGAAGATCTACAAACGACCGCCAGGGATGGTGGAAGTGTCGCAACCGGTACGGAACCGGGGCGACAAAAATAATGTCTTCGGTACGCGATGCTTTTTATATGGCGCAAGCCATTTCCCTGGCCAAAAGAGGCCGTTATACGACCGATCCGAACCCCCGTGTAGGCTGTGTTTTAGTCAGGGACGGTGAAGTGATCGGGCAGGGCTGGCATGTGAAAGCGGGCCAGGGACATGCGGAAGTTGAAGCGTTAAAAAATGTACCGGATGCTAAAGGCGCAACCGCCTATGTAACGCTGGAACCTTGCAGTCATCAGGGCAGAACCCCGCCGTGTTGCGATGCGTTGATAAAAGCCGGAGTCAGCCGGGTTGTTGCGGCGATGCAGGATCCGAACCCTCAGGTGTCGGGCAGCGGATTGGAAAAGCTTAAAGCGGCTGGGATTGAGGTTATTTGCGGCGTATTGCAGGAAGGCGCGCTGGCGTTAAATCGCGGTTTTATCAAGCGCATGACTGATAGCCGTCCGTTTGTGCGCAGCAAGCTGGCGATGAGCCTGGATGGACGCACCGCCATGGCATCGGGTGAAAGCAAATGGATTACCGGAGCCGAGGCCAGAGCCGACGTGCATCGGTTAAGAGCGGAAAGCTCGGCGATTTTAACCGGCATCAATACCGTGTTGGCGGATGATCCTGCGTTGAATGCCCGTGTAGATGGAGATGTCTTGCAACCGGTCAGGGTAGTGCTGGATACGCATCTGAACATGCCGGTTACCGCGCAGATGGCTAAACTGCCGGGACGCAGCCTGATTTTAACCTGTGCGCAGAATGAACAAAAACAACAAGCGTTGCAACAGGCGGGTTTTGAAGTCTATCAGCTGCCCTGTAAAAACGGGCGACTTGATTTGCATGCCGTGATGGATTTTTTAGGCCAACAGCAAATCAACGAGCTGCTGGTTGAGGCAGGTTCCGTGCTGAATGGTGCGTTACTGGACGAAGATTGGGTCGATGAGTATGTGATCTACATGGCTCCGTGCATTTTAGGCGACCAGGGGCGCGGATTATTTAACCTGCCGGGTTTACAACAGATGGCGGATAAAAAGCAGTTAAAATTGCATGATGCCCGGCAGGTCGGCCAGGATTTAAAATTAACTTATACACCACTGTAGGGGCGACTTCAGTCGCCCTGGGCGAATAAATTCGCCCCTACAACTTAACAGGGCATCCATGTTTACAGGCATTATCTTGGCAGTGGGCAAAATATCGGCAATCGAGCGGAAATCCGGTGACTGTCGATTGACTATAGCGACCGGAAAATTACCATTAAATGACGTCGTGCTTGGCGACAGCATTGCCGTTAACGGCGTGTGCCTGACCGCAGTGGAGTTAGGCAAAGATTATTTTTGCGCCGATGTGTCCAATGAAACCTTGTCGAGAACCCTCTTAAATGCCGCAACCGTGGGTACGCCGGTTAATCTGGAGCTGGCCCTAACGCCGACAACCCGGTTGGGCGGGCATATCGTCAGCGGCCATGTCGATGGCATTGGTACGGTTATGGAAAAGCGGGCAGACGGACGCTCTTTTCGCTTTAAATTTAAAGCGCCTGACAACCTGGCCAAATATATTGCCGAAAAAGGCTCTATTTGCATTAACGGCATCAGCCTGACCGTCAATGACGTTGATGGCGCCGTGTTCAGCGTGAATATTGTGCCGCATACGCTCAAAGAGACCACGCTGGGCGATGCGGTGGTCGGAACTAAAGTCAACCTGGAAGTGGATTTGCTGGCTCGCTATCTGGAGCGGTTAATCAAGGGTGATGCGGCGGCTAAAAGCCATGGCGGCATCACGGAAGAATTATTGCAAAAAAGCGGTTTTTTCGGCTAACGGCCTAAAGGTAAAATGAATACAATCGAAGAAATTATAGAAGATTTACGCTTAGGTAAAATGGTCATCATCATGGATGATGAAGACCGTGAGAATGAAGGCGACCTGGTGATGGCGGCTTCATTCACTCGCCCGGAAGATGTAAATTTTATGGCCCGTTACGGCCGCGGCCTGATTTGCTTGACCTTGACCAGTGAACGTTGTCAGCAATTACGTTTGCCGTTGATGGTCAATGAAAACAAAACCGCCCATTCAACCAATTTTACCGTGTCAATCGAAGCGGCAACCGGTGTAACCACTGGTATTTCAGCAGCCGACCGGGCGCGTACCATTCAATGTGCAGTAGCGGCGGATGCAAAAGCCGATGACTTGGTGCAACCGGGACACATCTTCCCGTTAATGGCGCAATCCGGCGGCGTATTAAACCGTGCCGGGCATACCGAAGCGGGCTGCGATTTAGCCAGGCTGGCCGGCGTGGAACCGGCGGCAGTTATCGTTGAGATACTCAATGAAGACGGTTCAATGGCAAGACGGCCTGACCTGGAGATATTTGCCAAGCAGCACGACCTTAAAATCGGCACGATCGCCGATTTGATTCATTATCGGATTCAGCACGAAAATACGCTGGAACGCATCAGCGAATGCGCTTATCCGACCGAATTCGGCGAGTTCAGGCTTTATGCCTATCAGGACCGGAATGACAATAACCTGCACTTGGCGTTGGTTATGGGCCAGGTTTCCGGCGAAGAGCCTGTTTTAGTCAGGGTTCATGCGCGGAATTTGCTGGATGACCTGTTTGCATCCAAGCGTAGCGATTGCAGCGTTCCATTGCGTTCGGCTATGCAAAAAATAGCTGAGGAAGGACGCGGGGTATTGGTCGTTATCAGGCAAAGCGAAGACAATAAATCGCTGGCGGAACTGATACATCACTATCAGTTGGAAGATAACGGCATTGTGAGTCCGACTCCGGCTGTCGGCGCCGCAGATTGGCGTACCACCGGAACTGGCGCCAGAATACTGGCCGATCTGGGTGTGCATAAGCTGAAGGTTTTGGGCACCCAGAAGAAATATGTCGCATTGTCCGGGTTTGATTTGGAAGTCGCCGAGCATGTGGGTTGAAGATTATTTACCACATTAGGTATTAACTAAAAAATAACACCACGAAGAACAGGAAGAGAAACCAATAAAACTTCGTGTTCTTCGTGCCTTCGTGGTGAATTAATCAATCTCCCTACGCGATTTCAACAACATTACACGTTAATCACACAATAGAGAAACATCATGTCAACATTAAAAACCTTTGAAGGGAATTTACTCGCTCAAGGCGGAAAATTCTGCATCGTAGCTTCACGGTTTAACAGCTTCATCGTTGAACAACTGGAAGCGGGTGCGATTGACGCGCTGGTTCGCCACGGTGCCAATAAAGCGGATATTCATTTGGTAAAGGTTCCCGGTGCGTTTGAGTTGCCGATGGTGGTTCAACGCGTGGCGGCGGCTAAAAAATACGATGCGATTATCGCCGTAGGCGCAGTAATCCGAGGCGGCACGCCGCATTTTGAATATGTCGCCGGTGAATGCGTTAAGGGCTTGGCGCAGGTTTCCCTGCAATACAATGTACCGGTCAGTTTTGGCGTACTAACCGTTGACAGTATTGAGCAGGCGATAGAGCGTGCGGGCACCAAAGCCGGCAATAAAGGCGCGGAAGCGGCACTATCCGCCATTGAAATGGTAAGTTTATTTAATAACCTGGAAATATAATGAGTCAAGCTCGAACCAATGCCCGAAAGGCTGCTGTACAGGCATTGTATCAATGGCAAATGGCCGGCCAGAATCTTAGTGAGATTGAACGGCAGTTTCTGGAAGAAGAGAGATTGAAAGACGCTCAGAAAAGTTATTTTGTCGAGTTGTTTTACGGCGTGCCTAAAAACCTGGATGCGATCGATCAGGCGTTGTCGGAATTTGTAGATCGTCCTGTCGATACGATTGATCCGGTCGAAAGGGCGATTTTAAGAATCGGTGTGTACGAGTTGTTGTACCGGTTAAATATGCCGTACCGGGTTGTTTTAAATGAAGGCATCAATCTCGCCAAAGACTTTGGCGCCGACGGTAGTCACAAGTACGTTAACGGCATACTGGATAAGGTCGCGCAGCAAACAAGGGCGGGGGAAATTAAGGCAAAAGGCGCAAGGTGAAGGGCATATACCTTTAGTCTTTAATCCAATCTCATGCCACTCTCCGAATTCGCCTTAATCCAGCGCTTCTTCACTCAGCAGCGGATCAAAAATCCTTCAACGCACTTGGGTATAGGCGACGACTGCGCGTTGTTGTCCATCCCCGACGGTTATGAACTGGCCGTGACCATCGATACCATGGTGGAAAACGTGCATTTTTTTGCCGGGACCGACCCGGAACTGCTGGGGCATAAACTGCTGGCCGTCAATTTGAGCGATCTTGCCGCGATGGGCGCAAAGCCCGTTTCCGTGACGCTGGCCTTAACCCTGCCTAAGGTTGATGAAAACTGGTTGACGGCGTTTGCCAACGGTTTTTTAAAGTTGGCCGAACGCTATTCAGTGGATTTGATCGGCGGCGATACCACGTCCGGTCCATTGACCTTGACCGTTCAGGCTATGGGTATAGTCCCTAAAGGCCAAGCGCTCAGGCGCTCAGCGGCACAGCCCGGCGATTTTATTTATATGACCGGTTCCTTGGGCGATGCGGGATTGGGCTTAAAGATAAAGCAAGGTTATATCTGTGCCGATTCCGAGGCCGCCTTAACACGATTTAACCGGCCGGAGCCGCAAATCGAAGCCGGGCGGTCCTTAATCGGCATTGCCAATGCCTGCATTGATTTATCGGATGGCTTGGCGGGAGATCTGGGGCATATTCTGGAACAAAGCCATGTAGGCGCGTGCCTTGATTGGGACGCGTTGCCGTTGTCCAAAGCGGTGTTGGACTACATAAACGATACCGGCGATTGGTCTATGCCGCTGACCGCTGGCGATGATTATGAGTTGTGCTTTACCGTAAGCCCTGAGCAGGCGGCGCAGTTGACCATAGCGGCGACTAAAATCGGCATCATTGAATCCCAACCTGGTTTGCGCTTGAATAAATCGGGTCATATCCAACCATTAGAGGTCAAAGGCTTTGAGCATTTTTCTTAATACCCAGTTGGGTAAAAACAAGCTGACACCCAAGCAGATACTGTCCGATCCCATCCTGTTTCTGGCCTTCGGTTTCGGCTCCGGTCTGGCAAAAAAAGCTCCCGGCACCATGGGTACCTTAGCTGCGATTCCGGTTTACTGGTTATTTGCGCAAACCAATCTGTTCGTTTATAGCCTGTTGACGCTAATCGTGACGGTTGCCGGAGTCTGGATTTGCGACGTCGCCGCAAAAAAGCTCGATGAACATGATTTTGGCGGCATCGTTTGGGATGAGATTGCCGGTTACCTGATAACGATGTGGTTGGTTCCCTTTAGCTGGCAGGCTATAGTGTTGGGCTTTGTCCTGTTCAGGTTCTTCGACATACTTAAACCGTGGCCGATTAAGTGGATTGACCGGCAGGTGCATGGCGGCCTGGGGATTATGCTGGATGATGTGCTGGCGGGCGTGTTTGCCGGTGGCTTGTTGCTAGGCTTTTCAAGCTATTTCTAAACCAGGTTCTTTAGCAATAAAACTTCTCAGGTGGGGCGCGGCTCAGTATAAGCGTCCTTATCCCCTCTCTGCCGATCATCGTTTCCCTCTAATCGTCTGAAGTTCCAAGGCCGTCCGTCGCCGTTTGTATCGGTAATAAATTTGATCTGTTAATCTGTAAATCCTTTCATCCCGCTTTATTGAAAAGCCTGATATGCGTTCAATATCCAGGATTTTCAGATACAGAATCCATGCCTCTTCTGTTAATTTCCCAAGCATTATTGTTCCTTAATCTAAGCCAAAAACGGCACCATGAGCCTATAAGGCTCTTTGGTGTAATTTTAAAGTTAACACATATAAAGGTAAGCAATCCCCTACAGTGGAGACAAGAAGCGGAGAATGAAAAGCGCCAAGCCGCCCGGCTAAAGGAACCACGGTGTTGCGGAGAGACGGTTGGTAATGGCAAGTATTCGATAAATAACCTATTTTTCGTAAATTGCCCTGAGTTGATGCGAGCAATTGATCCTGTCGGCTATTAATGCCGCTTAAAAATCATTAGCGTAATATCATCGTTAAAGGATTCACTGCGGCAAAATTGTTTTAGCTGTTCCAACAGTGCCTCAATGATGGCTTGAGGAGATTTCAGCGCATGTTGAACGAGGATGTCATTGACGCGCTTTAGGCCGAAAAACTCGCCATCGGCATTTTCCGCTTCGGTTAAACCGTCGGTATACAGCAAGATTAAGTCGCCTTGGGATAGCGTAGTGGTTTTTTCTTCAAACACTACATTTTTGTTGACTCCCAGTATTAAGCCGTCAGCATCCAATTCCCTGCATTCGGATTGGAAAGGACTCAGTAGTAAAGGGGGAGGGTGGCCTGCGTTGGCAAAACTCAATTGGTGGTTGGTGATGTTATATTGCAAATAAAATAGCGTAATAAAGTAGTCGGACCTGTCCAAATCTTCAAAGAGAAAATTATTGAGGACTTTTAGCGTTTCTGCGGGCGTACCCGAACCATTTGCCTGAGTGCGAATGGCGCTACGGGTCTCCACCATAAACAGGGCGGGGCCGATTGAGTGACCGGAAACATCGGCAATAATCATGTCCAAATGGTCTTCATTACGGTAAAAATAATCAAAATAGTCGCCGCCGACTTGATCCGCCGGTAAGCAGTAACCGGTGACTTCAAAATGATTGGACTTGATCGGCGCCGAGGGCGAGAGAGAGGCCTGAATGCGTTGAGCAATCTTGATTTCACTTTGAGCAATGGCCAGATTGATTTGCGCTTGGCGAATGGCCGCTTCCGTGGCTTTTCGCGTTGTAATGTCGACGATGGTACTCAGCACCAATGTTTCTTCTTTACTATCGATCAGACTGAGGCCTATTTCAACGGGAAATTCAGTCCCGTCTTTGCGTAATCCGTAGAGGTCTTGACCCGCTCCCATAGGCCTGGACACAGGGGTGGCGAGGTACGCTTGGCGAACGCCAACATGCGCATTGCGAAAGCGCTTTGGCACTAATATTTCAACCGGTTGCCCAATTAATTCAGCGCGTGAGTAACCGAAAAATGCCTCTGTTTGCGCATTGACCATCACTATCGTTCCTGACTTGTTTACCATAACAATCGCATTGGGCGCCGATTCCACCGCTTGCCGAAACCGATGCTCCAGGCGCTTACGCTCGGTGATGTCGTGGATAAAGCCGCTGAATATATAGGCATTACCCAGTTTTAAGGGGGAGATGCTCAGTTCAACGGGGAATTCAGTGCCGTCGCGGCGAATGGCGGTCTGCTCAATCAATCGATTCAACAACGGGCCGGAACCTGTGCGCAGGAAGAGTTCCAAGCCCCGGCGATGCGCAGCGTGAAGTCGGGGAGGGATAATTAACTCATCAAGACGTCGGCCGATGGCTTCATCCTTAGTCCAACCGAATATTTTTTCTGCCGGGTGATTCCAGTCGGTAACGATGCCGTAAGAATCCATAATTACGATAGCGCTCAAGGAACTTTCGATAATCAAGCGGATACGTTTTTCGCTTTCGATAAGCGCATCCTGAAAATGCATTCTGGCGGTAATGTCCCGATCAACACCGCGCCATTTAAGCAGCTTTCCTGCTGCATTGATTATCGGTAAGCCGGTCGATTCGGTCAGTATCTGGCGACCGTCTTTGTGCCGATAGTGGGACAGCAGCGCATAAAAAGGCCGGTGACTGGTCGCGTAGTGCTGCTGGGTGGCTTTATCCTGGGGTGTTAAAAACTCGGTATAGTGTTTGCCTAGCACTTCATCCGGGCTATAACCCAGTATTTGGCTAACAGCGGCACTGCTATAGCTGTAGTAACCTTCAGGATCTTGCTCCCATAACCATTCGCCGGCCATTTCCGCCATCTGTCGAAAACGTTCTTCACTTTCGGTAAACGCCGATTCAACACTGAAATCTTCGCCTTCGCTCAGGACAGGCTTGGCCTGAATCAGTAAAGCAATGTCGGTTTTATTGGGCGTTGGGTTGGATAAGACAGAAAGCGATATTAATACCTGGATTTTGTCATTTGCCTTGGTGACTATTTCACAGGTAAAACTTTGGCGGGTATTTTTATCAGTTGCATCGGCAAGGGCTTCTTGCCATAGCGCCTTGTCGCTTTCGGCCGCGTAGATAAGGTCGACAGGCCTGCCGATGAGTTCTTGCTCGCCATAGCCTAACAACGTAGCGGCGGAGGGGGTAAGTTGTTTGATACGCGGCGCGGCGTCATCTGGACGAACCAGCTCAATAACAATGATATGGGGTGCGAACTGATGCATGTTTTTCAGCTTGTAATAAGTGTTTTTACGTGCAACGCGCTGAGCTCATCTTGCAAGACAGCGCGATAAGGTTCCGCGTAGAGTATGACTCAATCTTCAGTATTTGAACACAATATTGGCATGGATACGATTGTTGCCCGCTTGGGTGGTTCCTGCCTCAACAGTGTCCAGGGCATTGGCAAAGGTAATATTGCCTTGAAAATACTCCCGCCATTGAAAGCGCGCACCAATTCCCGTACCGCTCAGATTCCAGTCTTTGACTTGTCCCGGCGTTGTGCTTTGCAGACGGCCATGTCCATAATCATAGAATACAAATAAATTGGTTTTTTGTCCCTCGACGACGCTCAGGGCAGACCAGGCGGGTGTGGTCACTTCAAATTTTACAATTTCACCGCTATCCGCGCCGGTTTCGCGTTGATCATAGCCTCTCACATCAAAACTGCCGCCAATGCCGAGCTGTTCTCCGGCAATGAGCGGGCTGTGGCTATGCTGTCCGGTAAGACTGGTTTGCATCAGCCATTCATTAACATTGACCGAAAAACTACTGCCATAGCGCAATAAATCCCAGTTTTGCTTGGCATTAAGGCGAGCTGCTTGATAATGAGCCTGGGTATTGTGTCCGCCGAAGTCGGTATTGCCCACCCACTGCACATAATAGCCGGTGTGGGTGTTTAGCCAGGGATATTCGCCTTTATAAAGCACACTAAACGGCGCACTGCGGACATTGGCGCCCAACTGGATATTTTGAAATTGAATGTCATTGATGAAATAGCGATTATCAATGCCTAAATCCAGGCTATGTTCGTATTTGCCCCATTTGGGTAAATACTGCTGATAGTGGATACCGTACATTTCGCCCGATCCGGTCACCGTTAAATCGGTCGCGACGGTGCCCGTATTGACCGAGGAATTGGCATAATAGGCGCTCAGCCAGCCTTTGAGTCGATAGACAGGCAGACTGTAGCTGGCGCCGTATTGTTTGACCGTATCGGCGTGATCGGGAGCGGTTGAATAACTGCCGTTGACGATATGATCCAAGCCCCATAAGTTGCTGTATTGCAGTGTGCCGGTCAACCGGTAATCGCCCGAGTTGGCCGTGCCGTAATTATTGGCAATTAAAGACGCCTGATAAGGACGGTGTTCGGACACGGTAATATTGGAGTCTAATTTATCGGGGATTTTGCTGGGTTTAAAGGTCAGTTGTACTTGTTTTGAAGGGTGCTTGTTGGCCACTTTAATCGCTTCTGCCAACGCTTGTGTATTGGGCGATTCGAGCTTATTAAGAACCGGCAAACTGGCAATAATATTGTTCCGGGGAAAGTAATTATTGCCGGTCACTTCGATTTCACCCAAGGTAAAAGAGATAACTTGCAGTTTTACATCGCCGGTAGCCAGGGTTTGCGGCGGCACTATGACTCGATAAAAGGGATAGCCCTGTTCGCGAATAATCAGCTCAAGCGCCTTACTGACTTCCTGTAGCTCTTTGAGCGTATATAGCCGGTTTTGTAGCGGTTTAAAATAGTCGTCAATGAAGGATTGAGACAGCGGTGATAAACCCTCAACCGAAAAATGCTTAATGTTAAACTTGAATTCCTGCGGCGCGGCCGCGGCCAAACAAAATACTTGGGGTATCAGGCATAAACTGGCGGTGAGTAAGGTCGATCTAGCTAGGAGGACAGTAAACCAATGAATCTTTTTATCCGCTTGTTGTTGTTTTTTCATGATGTTTCAAGTTGTGTCGCTGAATCATTTTCAGCATTACCCGTGTAGAGGCGTAGTGCTGCAGCGCCTCTAAAGTTACGTTATATTGTACAGCCTTCGAGTGAGTTGTCGGCATCGTCGAATGAACTTCCACTGCCAGACGGATTGTCAGCTGTCGTATTATCCGATTGCTCGGATGTTATTTCACCGTTCGAGTTTGCAGAGCCGGTTTCGCCTTCGTTTACTGTCGTTTTGTCACCTTTGTTATTCTCAACGGCCGTATTTCCACTCGTAGACTTAACGACTGTATCGCCTTTGGCGGTAGGTTTTTCCTCAAACACTTTCCTGGGATCGGATTTATTGGTATCCGGTCGAGGCTCGGAGGGCTGTGGGGCATTCGGCGGCGTAGGATATATCTGAGGTATGCCGTTTTGACCGAAAGTGGAGCTGCTGCTACCCTCCGGTACATCAAATTCTCCCGCTTCATTGTGCAAAAAGGAGAGTCCTTGCCAGGTGGAATGATCAAGGTTCACTCCGTCTGTAGAGGTGTCTGTGCCTGTGCCTCTTATACCGATAGTGGCGACCGGCGTATCCAGGGCAAAGGCATCATGATTGTTTTTTCCGATACTGCCGGTTAGTGCACGTAGTCCTCCGGTGGTTAAGCGCAATAAAACCTGGTCTTTTTTGTCTTTAATCTGATAGTTATATTGTTTAATATCCAGTTCGCTATTGGCTTGCAGAGTGACTTTTTCACCATCGGGAAAGACCAGAAGCGCATAACTCTCCTTTTCGCTATGAATGGAATCGGCGTTATACACCGGTTTGCCCAGCGATAGAGGACGCTCCTTTGCATTTTTGTCGGCACGGTTGATGGCGCTCACTTCACCTTTAATATCAACCACGCGAGCTACCACGCTTTGCTCGGTTCTTACCGCATTGGCGGCGGCTTCTTTTTCCTTATCTTCGCAATCTTTGTCGCAAATACGCACAGTAAACTCCGCTTTTTCGGATTCGGGTTTAACAGTGGATGTGGGGGTTTTTATTTGAAAGTTTTCCGGATGGGCCTTGGCAATATCACCGGTGCTGGTGTTAACGCCGCCTTGATGTAACACCAACTGTGCCGTTTTATTGGCAGATTGGCTGTCATAATGGTCAATACTAAAGTTACTGTTTGGACGCACGGTAATCTTGGCACCGTCGGTAAATTCGACAATCACAAAACTGCGTTCGGTGGTCTGGATATTGTCGCCCTGAAAAATTTCCGTGTCCTTACCGAGAATTCGAGGCGCCGATCCTGGTTGCTGGGCGGCATTGCTGCCCTTCACAAAGCTAATATGACCAACGACTAGAGGCGCCGCATAAACGGGTAGGGCAACAGTTAATAAGAACAGCCATAAGCCATAACTTTTAACGAGTTGAGTTATTTGAATAGGCATGGCGGTTTTATAGAAAGAGGATGAATTATCATTTGGTACACAGTTGAGGTTTTTTGCCTTTTTCCTCTGCGGAACCGGCAAATCCGCCAGAGCTACTACCGGATTCATTGGCTAATGGCTGCCCTGATTGGGGCGTTGTTCCCAATACACCGGCGTCAGTTTTTTTTGTGGAATCCGCTAAGGTTTTGCTCAGATCTTCAGTAATAATCAAGGTTTTGTTCGACTCTTCATTATTAATCAAGGTCTTGCTCAGATCTTCAGTAATAATCGTTGAACTTGGCGCGATAGTGTATTCAGCCAGGCTCACCGTATTATCGGAAATGACATAACCCAGATTATTACTTAATCCTGACTTATAGGTGATGTTGTAACTGCCCGTAGATGAGCTCGCCGTGGCATCGGTCGAGAAGGCGGCTGTGCCCGCGACACCAGAGCCGGTAGCGGTATCACCGTCAATATAACCCGTTAATGTATAGCCTAGTCCGGTTAGACTGATCGGACTTCCGTAGATGCTACCGGCAGTCCCAGGTGTAACACTCAGTACGGGCGTAATGCTGTAAAGCAAGCCATTGCCGGTAGTGGGAATGCTGTAATCAGTACAACCGGTCGCGTATTGGCAGCCATAATGTTTGAATGATGGGGTTAATCCGCCCAAAGTGTTGCTGGTTGGACTGGTTGAATAGACCAACCAGCGGCCGGTACCGGAAACATTGAGAGCGCCGCTACCGACAGTGTTAATGTAATTGCCGCCCGTAGTAGCGAGTATCAAGTTCTCGTTTATTCCAACAGAAAGCGCCCCTTTTTGGACGATATTGCCGCTTGCAACCAATGTTATATCGCCGCCGGCTCTGATGCCCCCGGTGTCGATAGTTAATGGGCCGCCGGCGGTCAAAGATACATCGCCGGTCGATGCGGCATTATTACAGCCACCCGGAGTCGAACAGGTGTCAATGCCGTTTAAATTGTAAGTGGAATTTGTAGTGCCGCCGCTCATTTGGGTGACGGTGAAACCCTGTCCGTTATTAAAGGTAAAGTTTTGCCCTAAGGTTTTAGCGGCAAGATTGGTGATGTTATTGACTGCATTGAGTAACACCGTACCGTTTGCGTCAATGCCAAGATCCTGTATGTTAATGCCTGTAGCGCCTTGTGTGACGCCACCATTACTGATTAAGCCGATGCGGGTGGTTATTGAGTTTCTGTCAGTGAGGGTTGTGCCGCCATAGGTGATGCCGCTAACAAAAATGGCCCCCGCATTATTTTTACCGATGCCGATAACGGGGGCGGATACTTTCCACAGATCGGTTATGCTCAGACAAGTTCCGGAACCGCCAATGCATGCGGCACCGACAGTGATAGGACGACCCGCCGTATAGGGGCGAATGTCTGCTTGACTGCCAACCACGCTACCATAGCCTGCGGCATCCCATGTCAGCGTATCTGTGGTCAGGTCCACGCTGGAGCTACCGGCATTTATGGGGCGATTGATGCTTAAGGCATTGGAAGTAAGGCGTATGGATTGGTTATTAGTGGTAATGCCATTCAATGTTGTGGAGCCATCGGCCGATAGCATATTGGTCACGGCAAGATTGCTGCCCGTAAAAAGATCGAAACTACCTGTGCCTAAAGTCAAATCGGCGGCAAGCCTGCCTATGTTGTTGCCGCTATTGAGCAGATTCACCGATCCAATGGTTTTTAGCGCTAGGCCGCCGCCATTAAGGTTTGCGCCTGTTTGTTGACCAATGCCCACGCTAGACTCCAAAGCGATATTATTGGCAGAAGGCACTGTAATACCACTGACACCGTCCACGGTGGCAATGGTCAGCAAACTGGTCGAGCGGTACCGGAAATCGCCTGCTGAGGCCGAACCGGAAATCACCCCGGCGGAATTGGCTTCGGTTAATGTCACTGAAGTTCCTGATAAATTCAGTCCGGGGACGGCGGCGATTGTTGCGCCGGCCTGCTGGGTGATGGCGCCGCCGGAAGTCAGGTTCAGTGCGGTCGTAATATTCGCTAATGTCAGTGCCGATTTGATGTCAATGGCGCCGCTGCCGGTATCGCCTATACGCAAAATAGGGGTCGTGATGGTATTTAACTCGGCGTTGCTGAGTTCAAGTGTGCTCAACACGTCGGTGGTGCCTGCGCCAAGGTCAATGGCGTTGGTGCTTAAGAGACTGACAGAGCTGCTGCCATTGATTGTACCGCCAGCCAGCGCCATTTTACCGGCCTTAAAAATAACATTGGCGGCGCTTAAGGCGGCGCTATGGGTGATCATGCCGGTCGATGTGCTCGCAGGCGTGGCAATGTTGGCGTTCCATCCTGCGCCCAATGTCATATTGCCGGCAGTGCTCAGATTACTGTTCAGCGTAATGTTACCCTTGGCCCACCATTCCGTATTGCCCGTGTAGGTTGCAGTGGGTATTATCCAATCGGTGTTGCTGGTTCCATTAGCGAAGAATTTAGTATTGGCAAATGTATTCGTGCCGGAAAATGCCAATGAGCCTTTTTCTTCTCTTAATAGGGTAAGTCCGCTGGTGCTAACATTATTGAAATTCACGGTAGGCGAGTAGCTTGAAACCGCATAACCAATCTGGAGTCGTCCCGGTCCATTGATGGATGTACCGTCAAACTTGTTTAAGCCTGAGTGATTCTCCGGAATCCACAGCGTTATACCGCTGTCAATATCGATAGTGCCGGCAGCGACATTAAGATGCTGCATGGACAAACCGGCGTGCAGATTGAGTATCCCGCCGGCGACTTGCGAGAACTTGGCTTCCCACGAGGTACTTTGATTGACATTAATTGTCCCGGCATTATTGACAATACCTTCCTGGTTGCCTGAATTGCTGAGGAACGACCAACCGCCCGTAGTGCCGATGTTTAATACACCTCCGGCAAGATTGTCGAAGGTTGATAATGAGGACAGGTAGGGGCGGATAGCTGACTTGCCCAGCATATTGATGGTTCCGCTATTTTCCCAGGTTTTTCCGCCGCTTATTTGAGCTTCCAAATCGCCTCCTTGACCATTCAGGTTCAAGGTTGCTCCACTCTCAACGGTTACCTTTCCGGTGCCGGGATTGAACACTACGATAAGGCCGCCTGTACCGGCAGTCGCAGTGGTTTCTATGGTCGTATTGCTGGAAGAAAGAAACTTAATATTATTGAAAGCATTAAAAGTCAGTGTGGTCGAAAACGTATCGGCGGAATTTTTGCTTAGTACAATCGAGCCATTAGACCCGTCAAATAAAATATCACCGGTTCCGGCTGTACCGGTAGTTGCCGTGGTCAGCGAAACACTGGTATAGCCGCTAAGCGCTTGATTAAGGGTGTAATCGGATATGGTAGAGTTTGTCGCATCCGAGGGTGGCGCAAAGGGGTTAGCTCCATTCATGTAGACGTCTGACGACGCGCTGGTGGCATGAATAATCCTAATATTATTAGGATCAAGTAGCCAACTACCGGTGGTGCCGTTGGTAGCCGAAGCGTTAACGCGAATGCCCTCGACATCCAGATATTGGTGTCCGGATGTTTCGATAAAACCGCCGTTGCCGCTCAAGCTACCGCCTTTGGTGCTGATGTTGCCGTAAGCGCGGGTGACATCATCCGACCAGACGATGACCTTACCGCCGTCACCATTGGTTTTGGCGTCGGCTTTAATGGTCGAGCCCTGGCCTACATAGGTAGCTTTGGCATTGTGGACGTTGGGGTTTTTGCCCTGATAATCACCGCCTATTAAAACTTGCCCACCGCCGTTTTCACCGCTGGCGTCAATACGCGCCTGAGTCAGTACGCCGACGCGCTCGCCGAGCAATGCTATGTTGCCGCCTTTGCCGGTTTGGGTGGCTTGGGCCTCGATTGAGCCTTGAGCCAGGGTTGTGCCGGTTTTGCTTTCAATATGGATAGTCCCCGCATTGCCCTGACTGTTATTGGCCGATATTTTGCTGCCCGCGTCTAAGGTTATATCCTGCTGCGCGACCAGTTGGATATTGCCTTGTTTGTCCATTTGGACACTGTCGGCATTGATTTCGCCGCTGTGTTTGATGGTGCCTGCAAACACATTAATTGCGCCGCCTTCGGTTAGCAGCTTACCCAGATTAAGGACGCTATCGGCGGGGGCCTGGATTTGAAAACGAATATCAGGTGAGTCCAGGTTGGTAATGGTCAGTTCCTGTCCGGCTGCCAAGGTTATGGAACCGCCCTCGCTCTTGATAATGCCGTTGTTTTCTATTTTTGGGGCAATAAGAAGAACGTTGCCGTCTTTTCCTGCCCGGATGATGCCTTCATTAACAATGTTTCCGGCGCTGGAACCGGCTATAAAATGGTAGTTGCCGCTAAGGAAATCCTGGTCGCTCAGGTTAAGGCTGGAGGCAATCAGGCCTTGGGTGTCAATCGCCGAGCCTGCGCCGAACACGATGCCGTTAGGGTTGATTAAAAAGACTTTACCGTTGGAGGTTAATTGTCCCAGAATTTCACTGGGATTTTGGCCGATAATGCGGTTGAGTACCGCACTTTGGCCGTTTTGCTGAATAAACTGGGTGAGTTCGTTTTGGGCGATGCTGAAATTTTGCCATTGGATAATCGCATTGGGGCTGTTGGTGACGGTGGTCACGCCCGGCGTGGCAGTATCAATGCTGACCTGCGTAGGGTCGAATTGCGCCCCGTCCGGGTTGGCATGAGAAAAAGACGGGTAGAGCGCCGTTAAAATAGCCAGATTCAGCGCACGACGTAGCGGCAAGCTTGCGTCAAACAATGACCGGTGACGCGTAGACTGTTTTTTCCGGTAGGTTTTCATCGTGATTAATGCACTTTAATTGTAATTTTATAATTACATTATATCGGGTGTTAAGCCAATTCTTTAAGGGCAACGGTGAAAAATGAGAACCAATTGCCAAAGCGTTACTTACGGGTATGGGTAAACGCGCCATCCCAATCGATTTCGGGTGGCGATTCAAGGTAGTAGGCTATCCGTTCAAGATAAATCGGGTACAACTTATCCTGCGGATACCGCTCCGCTAATTGCTCGAAAATAGTCTGGGCGGCGGCCCATTGTTGTTGTCGATAGCCGAGCAGGCCCTGATTCAATAAGTCGAGAATCTGCAATTGTTCGTGGCTGACGCCCTCCGTTACGCCCAGCGGTTCATAAATGGTGATAGGTTTATGCTTGCCCTTGACGCGTACTTTGTCGAGTTCCCGGTAGGTGAACTCCGGAGCCGCCAGCAGGGTGCTTTCACTGACGATCATTCTTACGCCATATTGCTTGGTGAGTCCTTCCAAACGTGAACCCAAATTGACCGCGTCGCCCATCACCGTGTAAGCAATGCGAAATTGCGATCCCATATTGCCCACACTCATTTTTCCGGTATTAATGCCTATGCCTATGTCGATTTCCGGCCAGCCTTTGGCTTTAAAATCTTTTTGAATGGTCGTTAAAGCTTGCAAGATTGCCAAGCCCGCCCTGACGGCGTAGGCGGCATGTTGCGGGTTATGCATCGGAGCGCCCCAAAAGGCCATGATCGCATCGCCGATGTATTTGTCGATAGTGCCTTTGGATTCATGGATGACGCGGGTTACCGGCGTTAAAATGTCGTTGATCAGTTCGCACAGTTCCTGCGGTTCCATGCCTTCGGAGATGGTGGTAAAGCCCCGGACATCGGAAAATAATACGGTCATTTCCCGGCTTTCGCCCTTTAACGAAAATTCTTCATCCGATTGGCTCATTTGTTCTACCAACTCGGGCGGAATATATTGGCCGAACATGTTGCCCATTTGTTTTTTCTTTCGGCTTTCGAAGAAAAAACCGAAAAATAGTTGGATGCCATACAGCAAGGCCAATAAGGTGATGGGGCTTGCCAATACGGTATCGATGTTCAAGTTCACCCAACAGTAAAAATTGAAAGCTATTCCAGCGGCAAGCAATACACTGAATATTATGGCGGATAAAAACACCGGTAAGCGGGGGAATATAAAGACAGCCAGCAGGCAGATCGACAGCAATTCAGCCAATTCAACAGCCAGAATATAGCCGGGCCTGGATTTAATCGTTTGGTCGAGCAAGCCGCTCAGAATATTGGCATGCACCTCAACGCCTGCATAGACGTTTTGTACCGGTGTTACCCGTAAGTCGAGCAACCCCGCCGCCGAGGTGCCGACAATAACAATCTTGTCTTTTAACTTCTCTACGTCGGCAACGCCGTTCAGCACATCGGTTGCCGAAACATAAGGAAAACTGCCTTGCCGTCCGCGATAAGGTACCAAAAGCGTGCCGCTTTGATCGACAGGGATATGAAAGCCTTCAATTTCAAGACCTTCCAAGTGGCTGTCGATATTGCTTTTGCCATAGCCCTCACCGGTAATAAATTTAACTTCCGGCTTGCCCAGCAAGGTTTTGAATAACGCCAGCGACAAGGCTTCATAAACCTGATGGTTGTAATTGATTAATAGCGGCAGTCTTCTATAAACGCCATCCTCGTCAACATTGGGATTGTTAAAAAAACCGCCGGACAGGGCTGCTGTTTGCAATTTCGGCAGGTTAGCGGCGTAGCTTTGTTCTTTGAACAGTAAAGGGGTGAAGGGGTGTTTATCGGCCGCTGCCACAGGAGGTGGCAATAGGCCCACTTCCGGCGTTTTTTCGGTTATATGGCTGGTGAAATAACCCAGGACGACAGGCCGGTTTTCCAGGCTTTTGGCAAACATGTCATCGTAAGACAATTGCGGGCGCATTGTTTCCAGCGTCGATAAAAAATCGGCATCTTTTTGCAATGGGCCGGATGCCAGTTTTTCCAACAATTCGACTCCTGCGCTGGTATCCGGCTCGGAAAAAACCACGTCGAAGCCCAACAGCTTAACGTTGTAATAATCGAACAGTATGTCGACCAAATAGGCCAGTTTATCCCGGCGCCAAGGCCAACGGCCTTCTTTGGCCAGGCTTTCCTCGTCTATATCGATAATGACAATGCGCGGATCGACGGTGTTAACAGCGGTCGTCCGCAAGCGCAAGTCGTATAAAATATTTTCCATGCGCTGCAGGGTTGGAATGTGCAGCCAATGCGCGGTGTGCGCCATGAATAACAGCGTGATTAGGGCGCATGCCAGGAAGCGATATGATTTAAGCCATTTATTACTGAATTTCATCAAGAAGCCACGTTGATAGTAGGGTGTGCGCCGCGCGCTTTTATTGATTTGGGGAGGATTTTAGAAAAGAGCGCGCATGCGCGCCTTACAAGACTATCTATTTAGTCGATGTCGATTTGGACATCATCCAAAAATTTTTCAGCATATTTTTTATAGATTTTCTGTTTGATAAAGGCATCATACAGATCAGGGTCAATGTGCTTGTCTTCTTTCAGCTTCTTTAAGATAAACAACGCTTCAGAAAGCTTTTTACCTTTTTTGTAGGGCCTGTCTTTTGCTGTCAACGCCTCGAATACATCCGCTATCGCCATTGCCCGTGCCGGGATGGACATTTCCTCGCGACTCAATCCTTTGGGATACCCTTTGCCGTCCATGCGCTCATGATGACCGCCTGCATACTCAACAACGTTTTGTAAGTGTTTGGGGAATTTAATGGCTTCCAGCATGGAAATGGTAACGTTGATATGGTTGTTGATGACGTTTCGTTCTTCCGAGGTTAACGTACCTCGGAATATGCTCAAATTGTAGACCTCTTCATCAGTTAACAAGGGGACATCGACATTGTTTAGCGACCAGGTCAGCTTTTGTAACGACTGAAGACGGCTAATGTCTTCACCCGACATTGCTTCGCCGCCGGTATTGCAAAGACGGATAAACGCTAAATCATCATTCAAGCGGGCAATATCGGCCTGGTAAGTGTGATCCAGTGCCGATGATGAGGTCGTGTTGCTTTGCAATTCAGCAAGCTGCTGTTTGAGAAACGCAATTTCACGATCGCGTTTTAGCACTTCAACGCGTGTTTCCAGTAAATGAATGCGGTCGAAAATGGTTTCCAGCTTTGTCGCCTTGTCAATGATGTACTCGGGCGTGATGATTTTGCCGCAGTCATGCAGCCAGCTCGCGATAGTGAGTTCGTAACGATCCGCCTCGGTCAGTCTGAAATCCTGCAAATAACCATGGTCGGTATCATGCGCCGCCTCTGTCAGCATTAAGGTCAATTCCGGGACGCGGCGACAATGCCCTCCGGTATAAGGCGATTTTTCATCAACCGCAGTCGCTATTAATTTGACCAGCGACTCAAACATGTTTTCCAGGTCGGTAATGAGCTGTTGTTTTGTTAAGACGGTTGCCGCTTGTGAAGCCAAAGCTTCGGCAAAACGTTGTGACACTGAATCGAACTTGATGATTTCTTGGGTTTCAGGATCAGTAGCATTAATCAGTTGCAGGATGCCGATGATCTCGCCTTGGTGATTGGTCAAGGGAATGGAAAGAAAAGATTTTGAGCGGTAATTGTTTTTTTTGTCGAATGCCTTGGTTCCCGCAAAATCGAAATGGACCGCATCATAGGCATCATCAATGTTGATGGTTTTATTGTTGTGATACGAATAGCAGACGACATTCTTAAGGTTGGGCTCCCCATTTTCTTCGTATAACGGAATATTCGGGATATTTATGGTATTTCCTTCGCCTCCCAGAGAAATACCCAGACTATCGGAACGGATGATTTCTATTTTAATGGCATTGCCATCAACCCGGTATAGTGTTCCTCCATCGGAGTTGGTAATGGATTTTGCTCCCAGCAGGATTTTTTCCAATAATTGCGCAGTATCTTTTTCGGAGGAAAGTGCAATACCGATGTCAGTTAACTTTTCAACTTGGCCAATGATTTTTTGTAAATCGGCGGAAAGTCCGTTACCTGTAGTGGCAATTTTTTCAAACGGGGTAATGATCTTTTGCGTAGTCATGCACTAAGTACGGCGGTTTTAGGGAGTGTTTATTCAACTATAGATCATGTGTGTTAACGACGCAAAAATAGATTGTCGTTTATTCAATTTAAGTTGGAACGCTTTTTAAAGTGAATGGGTTAACCATGACCGGTCTTTGACGTTGCGTCAAAAGGGTAAGGTTTTTACGAAACTTGCAGCAGAAATGACATAGACTTATCCAGTCGATTATTCAATATCAGTCATTAGTGTCTTAACATGAATGGCAACACTGGCCGCTAACGCCTTGAGATTATAGCCGCCTTCCAACGCCGAAATAACCCGGCCTTTGCAGCAGTGGTCGGCAACGCTCATTAGTTCTTGAGTAACCCATTTAAAATCATCTTCAACCAGCATGATGGACGCTAACGGATCCTCTTTATGGGCATCGAAACCGGCTGAAATCAGCAATAACTCAGGTTTGAAAATTTTCAGTGCGGGCAAAATAATGTGGGTGTATTTTTGCCTGAACTCAATGCCGGATTCGCCCGCAGCCAGCGGCACATTGATAATGTTGCCGACACCCGTTTCTGCGGGATGCCCGGTGCCGGGATAATGCGGCATTTCATGACTGGACGCATAGAGCACATTGGGCTGATTGTAAAAAGCCGCCTGTGTGCCGTTACCGTGATGGACATCAAAGTCAACAATGGCGATACGTTCCAGTTGATACTGTTGACGCGCATAATTAGCCGCAATCGCTATATTGTTAAACAGGCAAAATCCCATTGCCAGTTGGGGTTCTGCGTGATGACCCGGTGGGCGTACGGCGCAAAATGCATTGTCCGCTTTGCCGGTCAAGATTTTATCAACGGCATCGCAAACAGCGCCAACCGCGCGAAAAGCGGCTTGTTTTGATCCGGGCGACAGCACCGTATCATGATCCAAATAGTGTTCGCCTTGTTCGGGGATGGCTTCAAGAATGGCGTCAATGTGGAACTGGGGATGAATCAGCCGGATTTGCCGCTCTGTGCCGAGTGGCGGAGATTGCCGGATTAAGCCTGAGAACTCCGGTGCTGATAATGCCTTTTCTATACTTCTGAGCCGGGCAGGGCATTCAGGGTGTCCAATGCCTGTTTCATGAAAAAGGAAATCAGGGTGACTGTAATAAAGTGTCCTCACAAAAGCCTCGCTGTAGAGTCTTCCAGTAAAAAAATAGGCATTATCGTGGGGTGTTGCCGCTATTTAAGATGAGCCAACTCTAAATGCCCGGCTAATTCATTTTAGCAGGTTCAGCCATATTCAGCTTGTATCCAAAACCTTTCACAGTCAAAATCCATTGCGGGTTATTCGGGTCGTTTTCAATTTTTTTTCTTAATAGGTGCATGTACTGATAAAGATCCGATTTGGTTGCCCGGTTATTATCAGGCCAGAGATGGTTGATAATTTCGTCGGTCATAAATACGCGGTCAATATCCTTCGCCAGCAATTCGAAAAGTTCGAATTCTTTACGTGTTAAATTCAATAACTTCCCGTTAAAAAAGACAGATTTGGATCGTTGGTCAATCTGAAAAGGTTCGACCGTAAAGCAGTCAGTGTCATCATTATTCGGCATGTTTTTATTAGCGGGATGATTATTGCCGGGGACCTTGTTTTGCTGATTAAGCATTAACAGCCTGCGATCATTAGCAGTCCGCCTCTCACGATTTCTTTTTTCCCGGATAAAGAGATGATGGTGCTTGAATTTGCTGTGCAGATAATCGTTCAGTTGATTGATATTAAGAGGGGCATCTAAAGTTGTGTCAACCCAGCAAGCCGGGTCCTCTCCTGAATTGGCCGCGTTATTAACGTCACGTAAATAACATACCGGAATTTGATGTTTAATACTCATTTGACGAATCAAGTCGAAGTTATTTTTTTGGGCTTGATCTTGGGACAAACCAATAGCAAGAATAATTATATTCGGCTGCATCTGAATCATTGTATTAATTGATTCCGTGTCGGCGGCTGTTTCAAAAATCTTATAGCGATGTGCCTGGCAATACCCTTTTAATAAGCCCGAATGATAGGGGTCATCACTAATCAGTCCAATCCGAAAATCTGTATTCATATAAGTCCTCGTAAAATCCGTTAAAGTGAACAGACACAGGGTCTGAATGGACGGAAAGTAAAAATAATTTATTTACAAACGATAAAATAAAATACAAGTCTTAAAAATTAAAAGTTACAATAAATTAGCACGTTACAATAAACATTATCACAGAATTTACGTGATATACAAGGTTGATTATTACACGGTGCTCGGTATTAGTAATACTACGTACCGAAGAATTAATTAATTTAAACAGAAGGTTATCTGATAATTAATTACAGTTTAAGTCAGCAGTATTGATTCCTGATAATCGGTTTAAAAATCGTGTTATTACAGGCTAATAATTTTTACTACTTGATAAGTATTACCACGTATTTTGTTTGTGTTGTTGCTTTGTTAGGGTTGATAATTGAAACCGGACAAAAATATTATTACTGGTTTTGTTTGAAGTAAAGTCATCAAAACTGGTTACAATCAACATACCTTAATGCCTTATTAAAAAACTTACGGTCAGCTGCTTATGAAAATTGCCATCATCGGAACAGGTCGTGTCGGTTCCACTCTTGCTTATGCCTTGGTAATAAAACAGGTTTGCGACCATCTGGTGATTGCCGGTCGTACCTATGAAAAAGCCAGAGGAGATGCTTTGGATTTGCAGCACACATTGGCTTTTTGCTCACGGCCCATGCGCATCGAAGGATGTACTAATGAGCAGGTAAAGGATGCCGATATTGTCGTCGTTACGGCATCGGTTGCGGCTGATGGGGAGGTTTTGACCTCCCGTCTCCAGTTGGGCGAAAAAAACACATCATTGTTCAGGGAGCTGATTCCCGTATTGGCCGCCAATAATCCCAATGCCGTATTCGTCATCGTGACCAATCCGGTCGATGTAATGACTTATGCGGCCTGCAAATTATCCGGTTTTGCGGCCAATCGAGTGATGGGTGTCGGAACGCTGGTGGATTCCGCCCGATTTCGTGCCTTGCTATCGCAGGAAGAGCATATTCATCCTGACGATCTTCGCGCCTACATTCTGGGCGAGCACGGCTCCAACCAATTACCGATACTGAGTAGCGCGGAAGCGGGAGGCGAACCCCTCGGCGACACTCCCATTCATCGACAGTTATTCGCCCAGGTTACCGAAGCCGGTTTTGAGGTTTACCGCCTCAAAGGTTATACCAATCACGCCATCGCCACAGCAACATGCATGGTTATTGAAGCTGTCGTTTTCGACGAATACCGCACCATGCCTCTTGCCACCTGGTTTGACGACTGGATGGGCATTCGGGATAACTGCTTTAGCATTCCGGTGGTGGTAGGGCGTAGCGGCATTATCCGCCATTTGCACCCTGAGCTGAACGACAGCGAACAGCAAACCCTGCGAACTGCGGCGACAGCTATCAAAAGCGCTATTATTTCATTGATACCCGATTTGGTGGACGACAGCCGCATCGATACTTGATTATTGCCAGTGACGTAATGACTTCATCCCGTTGAAAAATATATTTCGCAACTGTTTACGTCGAGCTTGATGTCCACCTTTTTCAAGCATGCTTCCATGCTTCACCCAATAGTTCCTGCAATCACCATTCTAATGTCGTAAAGTTAATGGCAATCTCCCAACCGTCTCCTGATTTATCGGCGCGCACCACCCTGCCTTCACAGCGAACACGGATTATATTCCTGCCCATTTTTTGCATGAGAATGAAGCATCGCAGCATTAAATTCGGCTCAAGCGCACTATCCGTCGTAAAGCAAACTCCAGTAGTGCTCAGGTTGCGTGTTACGCCCGTACCTGAATCAAGTTCAACGGTACAAAAGGTAGGATAGCGCCCGGCTAATCGATTTTCTTTGTTGTTATTCATATCTCGTTCCACTCGATGATTATGTTGGCTAGGGTGTCGGACTCATAATGCAAGGAAGCGGTAAATTAGCCCTACTTGTCAATGTAATCGTGCCCGGAGGAAACCCAACCCAAAATTTCTGCGGATATTAGCCTCTTTTTATTTACAAGGCAATGGCATTGTTTTGGTGCTGTATACGTGTTTGTAGGATAAGTAATGCCGCTTATTTAATCAATAAGCGCTATTACTTATCAGGTGGACCTATTATTCAATTTATCGCCGATATTGGGCTAAGCATCGAGTTGTTGAAGCGGGTCTTGAATACTCAATGTCCGTCTCAGCGGGATAATTGCCTGAATAATGGCTTTATTTTCCTGTCGCCGTTGAGATAAATCGCTGACAAATGATTTATCAATCTTGAGCTTGTCTATAGAAAAAGTGTCTAATCTCGCTGAGCGAAGAATACCCGGCACCCGGGCCGTCAATGGCAATTGATAACTCGGGCCGCCATTCTCATTAGCTTCGTCGGCAGAGTACACGTAACCTTGGGAAAAGCCTTTTAGCTGAAGCGCTGCTTTATCTGTCAGCGCTTTATTATATTTAAGGTTGCCGAAAAACTGCCGGTCGACGGCGTGAAAATCCGGATCGTTGAGCAGGGCATCCAAAAGATGCCGTCGGCACCCGTTTGAAACGGTCGACAAAACCGCCGTTCAGGGTAAATTCTTTAAACTGAATCCGTTTTTTCGCTTGAGCCAGACTTATCCTGTGTTGTAAAGAGACTGAGACTTACTTATTTTATGCGAATTAGGTAAAATCGATCAGCTGAAGCTATCCTGGTATTTTGAAAAAGGTACCGGTAATACCATTCACCAACAGGATTTTTTACATCATCACAAGGGAAGCCTTCAATCATCCATTCGTCCCCCATTAACAAATGGGCACTCTTTTTGTTGTGTACCGTGTGCGTACCTATTTTTTGCATAAAACATGTCGATTACTGAAATAAGCTCCGAAACCAAGCGTCGTAGAACTTTTGCCATTATTTCCCACCCGGATGCGGGTAAAACCACCATCACCGAAAAACTATTGCTGTTCGGAGGCGCGATTCAGCTGGCAGGCTCGGTAAAAGGCCGAAAAGCGGCGCGTCATGCGACTTCCGACTGGATGGAAATGGAAAAGGAGCGGGGCATTTCTGTAACCACCTCGGTGATGCAGTTCGAGCATAAAGACTGCATTATTAACCTGCTCGATACCCCAGGCCATGAAGACTTCTCCGAAGATACCTACCGCACCTTGACCGCGGTTGATTCGGCACTCATGGTAATCGACGTTGCCAAAGGCGTTGAAGACCGCACCATCAACCTGATGGAAGTGTGCCGCTTGCGTACCACGCCGATTCTGACTTTTATCAACAAACTGGACAGGGAAGGGCGCGAACCTATCGAATTGATGGATGAGGTCGAGAATATCCTGAACATCAAATGCGCGCCGATGACCTGGCCTATCGGCATGGGCAAACGTTTTAAGGGTGTTTACCATCTGTATAAGGATGAAATTCACCTGTTCAGCGCCCAACATGGCGGCAAGATTGCCCAGGCTGAAATCATCAAAGGCCTGGATAACCCGAAGCTGGACGAACTGCTGGACGACCAAGCCCAAGAACTCAGGGATGAAATCGATTTGGTCAAAGGCGCAAGCCATGAATTCGATCTTGAAGAGTATCTGGCGGGCAAGCTAACGCCGGTATTTTTCGGCTCGGCGATCAACAATTTCGGGATTATCGAATTGCTGGATGCGTTCGCTGAATATGCGCCGTCACCCAGACCCCGAGAGGCAGAGCAGCGCACGGTGTTACCGAATGAACCGGCGTTTAGCGGCTTTGTGTTTAAAGTCCAGGCCAACATGGACCCGTCTCACAGAGACCGGATTGCCTTTTTAAGAGTGTGTTCCGGTAAATTCGACAAGGGCATGAAGGTTCATCATGTGCGTATCGGTAAAAATATCCAGGTTGCCAACGCCATTACCTTTCAGGCCGACAGCCGAAAAAGCGTCGAAGAAGCGTACCCCGGCGACATCATCGGTCTGCATAACCACGGCACCATTCAGGTCGGCGATACCTTTACCCAAGGTGAAACGCTTAAATACGGCGGCATTCCTTATTTCGCGCCGGAATTATTCCGCCGCGTGGTGTTAAAAGATCCGTTAAGAGCCAAAGCCCTGCAAAAAGGACTGGTGCAGTTGACCGAAGAAGGCGCGACCCAGCTGTTCAAACCGTTAAAAAATAACGACCTGATTCTGGGTGCGGTCGGTGTTTTGCAGTTTGACGTCACCGCGTTCAGGCTTAAAAGCGAATACAACGTCGAATGCGTTTATGACGCCATCCCCATCTCAGCGGTGCGTTGGGTCAGCTCGGATAAACCGGCCAAGCTGGAAGAGTTCAAGAACAAAGCCTTTGATAACCTGGCCGAAGATGGCGGCGGTTACCTGGTTTATGTCGCCAACAGTCGGGTCAACCTGCAACTGACCGAAGAGCGCTGGCCGGATATTAAATTCAGTGCGACGCGGGAATTGTAGAATTGATCGGGTCTGGGTTGCACCAATCCAGACCCGATCAGCTTGACGGTTCAAAATATATTCAACTGGTAGGGTGAACTTGGTCGTTCGCGAATGAGGCAGTTCGGCCAAAAAGCGACAGTCGGCAAACCGAACAATTAACCTATTGAAAAGTCTATCTCAACTAATAACCGGGCGTTCGAACACAAAGAAAGTCTGACTTGGACGCTAAGAGTATGTGGATAGGCTGTTTTCAGATGCTTCGTTATTAACGTTAGTCAATTGTTGAGGCGCTGCCAAATTTTGGATAATCGGACATTCCGACCTATGGTCACCCGTACAAGCTTGAGCAAGCTGCGCCAGAATGTCGCGCATTTCAGTCAGTTCGGAAATACGCTTATTCAAGTCATCAATATGGGCTTGTGCAATCGCCTTTACATCCGCGCTTGCCCGGCTGGGGTCTTGCCACAAAGACAGTAACTCGTGAATTTGATCCAGGGAAAATCCTAAGCTTCGGGATTTTTTGATCATGCGTAAGACATGTAAGTCATTTTCGTTATAAGTCCGGTAACCCGACAAGGTACGAACGCTTTCCTTTATCAGATTGATGCTTTCGTAATAACGTATCATTTTGGCCGATACACCAGTCAATTTTGCTGCTTGGCTAATGTTCATGATATTTCTCCTAAATGAAAAAACAGAAGCGCATTTTTAATGTGAGTGACGCATCCGCCACCCACATACCGTTTCAGTAAAGCCGATCAGGTTTCAAATATGACCAGCAGGTTTCCAGCCTCTTAATAGTAAGGCGTTGCCGATTACGCTCAGGGAACTAAAAGCCATTGCCGCACCCGCTAACTGTGGATTTAGTAGGCCAAATGCAGCAAGAGGAAGCGCAGCCAGGTTATAACCGAACGCCCAGAACAGGTTCTGCATAATTTTTCGGTAGGTTCTCCGGGAAATATCAATCGCATCGACAACCAAGCACGGATCACCGTTCATAAGCGTAATTCCTGCCGTGTGCATGGCCACATCGGTACCGCTTGCCATCGCAATGCCAACATCGGCAATAGCCAGTGCCGGGGCATCATTGATGCCGTCGCCCACCATCGCCACGCGATGATTTGCTTGTTTCAACAAAGCAACCTGAGTGGCTTTTTCATCAGGTAATACCTCAGCAACCACGTGTTCAATGCCTAAAGCACTACCCACCGCTACTGCACTGCCGGAATTATCGCCCGTCAGCAATACGGTATAAATACCCAAGGCCTGCAAGCGTTGCACCGCATGACGCGCGCTTGGCTTGATTTTATCGCCAAAGGCAAACATGCCCAGTATCCTGTTATTCGGCCCTACTTCCGCCAGCCATGAAATACTATTGCCCCATCTCTCAAATTGAACGGCAGGCTTAGCTAGTTCTCCCAATTCGATACCAAGTTCAGACATTAAACGGCTATTGCCTAATCTCAGTTCGAGGCCATCTACATTTGCAGTAATACCTTTTCCGGGTAAGGCTTTAGAGTTTGTTGCCGGCAGCGAATCAATGGACAAGGCGTCAGCTGCATCGATTACAGCTTTAGCGAGCGGATGTCCGCTCCCATTCTGCATTGAAACAGCAAGCTGCAATAATCTGTCACGATCTATGTTAAAGGGGATATTTTCTACCAAGTAGGCTTTTCCTTGCGTTAACGTTCCGGTTTTGTCGAAGATGACAGTCGTAATGCTATGGGCAATCTCAAGCGCTTCAGCATCTTTTATCAGAATACCATATTTGGCAGCCACCCCCGTGCCGGCAATCAGTGCAGTCGGCGTAGCCAAGCCAAGTGCACAAGGACAGGCAATCACTAACACTGACACCGCATTGATAATGGCCATTTCAATATTGCCACTGTAGAACCACCAGCCGATAAAGGTGATTAAAGCGATGGTCAATACCCCAGGTACAAACCAGGCGCTGACTTTATCGACCAGATGCTGGATAGGTGCTTTGGCGGATTGGGCATTTTCAATCAGCCGAATTATCCGGGACAGCGCGGTTTCCGAACCTACGGCATCGGTATGCACTATTATCAAGCCATCTGTATTAATAGCGCCGCCAGTAACCTTATCGCCAGGTTGTTTCGGCATTGGTACGCTCTCGCCGGTAATCAGCGATTCATCAATATGGCTGTGTCCCTCAATGATTGTACCATCCACCGAAATGCGCTCGCCAGGACGGATAATCACCCAATCGCCAAGTTTGACGTCTGCGATGGCTAGTTCCCTATCTATGCCGTCTCGGCGCACTCGGGCGGTTGCCGGTTGCAATACCTGCAAAGCACGAATAGCCGAAGCAGTTTGGTTTTTGGCCCAGGCTTCCAGCCATTTGCCTGCCAATACCAAACTGATCACCACGGCCGAAGCTTCGAAATATAAATGTGGCATCAGCTCGGAAGTTTGTGTGTTTAACTGATAGACACTTAAGCCATAGGCGGCGCTAGTACCCAACGCCACCAATAAATCCATATTGCCGACGCGTGCTTTCAACGCTTTCCAACCGGCTCGATAAAAACGGGCGCCAAAGCCAAATTGGACCGGTGTCGCCAGAACCATTTGAAACCAGCCTGGCAACATGAAATGGATACCAAATAACTCGAATAGCATGGGTGCCATCAATGGCAGTGATAGCAGTGCTGAAAAAATCACTGCAAGTCCGACATGGCGATTGGACTTGTTATTTGCGCGTTGATTTCGCTGGGTCGCAAAATAGCCAATGTCTTTGATAGCCTGAACTAAGTCCCCAACATCGATAGCTTTGCTGACACGGACTAAAGCGCTTTCGGTCGCCAAATTCACACTCACATGCACTACACCTTTCACTTTTCGTAGCGCATTTTCCACTCGTCCGGCACAAGACATACAGGTCATGCCTTCAATCATTAGGGAAATCGAGTTGTCTTCTGGTTTGTCAATGGTTGTCGTATTCATGAGCATGCTTCCTGTAGTAAATTAATGTGATCAAAGTATTTGGCTTACCACGATGGGAAGGTCAAGCTCTTTTTTAAACTCCGTTGTAATTTGTTAAAAAATTCGCGATTGAATTGCTAATAGCGGCTCGAACCGTCAGCTTGTTCTGAGAATCCAGTCTGTCACTATTATGATGAAGATATAAGCCATTAAGACAGTGGTTTTTTAGCAATTGCATAAATCACATTTGCGTCGATACCAGTAATCGATTTAGTTTGTAGTTGCGATAAATTGGATTGCTTTACCCTCTGTAACTGGATGGGATCTAATTGATCCAAGGTACCCCGATAACCACTTCCCATCACCAGCATCCACCAGTCATCAGGAGTGTTTAACGGGTGAAGAGTTTGTTCGGTAACAATATCTACGTGATGTAAGCCAGCTTCTGCCAGCATCTCGCCCAGATTTTCAGGTGTGGAAATGCGATCCCAGGGATTAAAGCCTTTGTATAAATCAGGACGTTCGTCACGCACGGCTTGCCAAAATAAACTATTGGCCGGTTCAAATAAATTCTCCCCCCATGTCGTAATGGCTAACCGCCCCCCAGGACGTACTTTTCGCCATAGCTCCCTTACCGCTACAGCCATATCAGGCACAAAAAAAATACCGAAAACGCAGACTACCGCATCAAAACTGGCATCGGCATAATCAAGTGAAAGCATGTCGCCAACCCGAAATTCAATATTTTTTAAATTTTTCGTTTTGGCTTTAATTTTTGCTTCAGCCAGCAATTTAGCCGCTAAATCGGTGGCAACTACTTTCCCGTGAGGCCCGACCTTTATAGCCGCCGGCAACGCCGAAGCGCCAGTCCCAGAACACACATCCAACACATGCTCTCCTAGCTGAAGTTGCAAACGTTCAACGGTACTATTACCGAAACGATTCCAGAATGTGTTGGCAGGGTGGTCGAATAATTTGGCGGCTGCATTATAGGCATTAGTAGTTTTAATCTTGGTTTTTTCGTAGCTATCCATAGAATCTCCTGAAGGTTTTGTCGGCTTTATTTGCCGAAATTAAGCGTTCTGTGTTTTTGCCAAATACTCATGTAGTACGATCTTTTGGCCTAGAAAATATAGCATTTGACATTATGGGAATGTCAAGTCCCCATGGCGCAGTGGTGCAACGACCTACACATTCACATGGAAATAAATTGACGGTCCGATTAGCAATTAGAGCTGGACGTTTGATCAGTAGGATTGCGAATGGCGGCTGTGGGTCCAGGCCGTGTCAAAACGTAAAAATACGCCAAACCGATCTAGCAAACCCCGTTGGCGCTTGGCCAAACCGACTACAGTCTACTGCAGAGAGCAGTTTATTGAGTTGAGTCAAAATATCTATTTTGACATGTGTTTCTTTAGAATCGACTATTGAGGGTTTGATATAGCCTGGATTTCAAAACTAGAGCCCTCCTCATGCTCTCATTGCCTGCATCAATGGGCCTATCCCCAATATTTTCATCACCCGTTTGAGATTGTACGCGAGTACATGCAAGCTCATTTCTGTACTGACATGATCCAGTGTTTTCATTTGAAAATGGGTCGCCCCCATCCATGCTTTGAGCGTGCCAAATGGATGCTCAACAGTTTGTTTTCGTATTAGCATGGCTTCCGGCATGTTATTAAGGCGTACTTGCATGGCATCAAGTACGGCTTCATGTTCCCAGCGTCTAACACGGCGTTCTGTACTTGGTGTGCATTGGTCTTTCATCGCACAAACCCGACAACCGGAATTCCAGTAGGTGTGGAGCGTTTTTCCTTGTTCGATCGAGGTGTAACGTTTGATTAACGACTGTCCCGCAGGGCAACGATATTCATCTTTATCTGCCACATAAATAAATTTACTCTTGTCGAAGAGTCCCTTAGCCTTATTGTTGGATGTAAACGATTTGGGCACGAGTGCCGTAATACCGGCTTCATGACAGGCTAGGATTTCTTCGCCTTTGTAATAACCCCGATCGGCTATGGCTGTAATCTCTTGGGTGCCCATTGCGGTACGTGCTTGTTTGGCCATCGATGACAGTTGGTCTCGATCAGTTCCCGCATTAGTGACCTCGTGCGCCACAATCAAATGGTTTTTGGTATCAACGGCGGTTTGCACGTTGTAGCCGACGATGCCTGTACCTCTTGTCTTCATCGAACGTGCATCTGGATCAGTAAGTGATATTTGTTTATCCGGCGCGGCTTGCATTTTTACATCAAGTTCTTTTAGTTCCGCCATACGCTGTTTCAAGGCGGCGATTTTCTCTTTTAATTTGACTGTCTTAGCTTCTACTACAGCAGGCTCTTCCTGGTCTGCTGAATCCAATGCAGCAAGGTATCGATTGATACTGTCCTCAAGTTGCTGCTTACGGCGTTCCATTTTTGCGCTGGTGAAATTCTTATCTCGATTATTAACAGCCTTGAATTTACTGCCGTCAATGGCCACGATCGCCTGGGTAAATAGATCAAGTTGTCGGCACAGTTCGACAAACTGGCGGCATACGCTACGGATCGCTTTACCATTGTCTTTACGGAAACGCGCAATCGTCTTAAAGTCGGGCGTCAATCGGGAGGTCAGCCACATTAACTCAACATTACGTTGGGTTTCCAGCTCAAGGCGTCGGGTTGATTGAATGCGGTTCAGGTAACCATAGATATAAATCTTCAAAAGGGTTGATGGATGATAGGCAGGGCGACCTGTGGCCTCCGGTTTAATACCTTCAAATCCCAATACTCCAAGATCAAGTCCCTCAACAAAGACCTCGACTACCCGGACTGGATTGCACTCGGTAACGTAGTCATCCAAGGTTTCTGGAAATAAGGTGTTTTGTGTCCGATGCTCGCCTTGTATAAAACGCTTCATTTGAAGTCCTTAACGTTTAATTAGGGCCCTACCTTACCATTTATTGCATTACTTTACCTTACATTTCAATTAATTAAGTTATATTTTACGGCTTTTACTATGACTTGCGTTTTGACACACTCAGGGTCGAAAGTTGCCGTAGCTGAATCGCAGCTATGATGGCAGTTGGGTTGTCCGCTATTTGACAATCAACTTTTTGGGTTACGATGTTGGTTAACGATAAAACCGTTAACCAACATACCTACGCATTATCATCAAACAATTTTTTCCCGGTCAGTTGATGCGGATGCGCCGCTTGCGTTTTTTGAGCGCCGTCGTGGGCGTCCATGTGCCCCGTTTTTAATCCTGATTCTTCAAGCTGGCTTTTCAAATAATCAAGGTTGTGTTTGATAAGCGCTGTCGTTTGCGTGTTTTGGCTTTTGAAAAAGGTATTGATAGCATCATTTCGATAGGAAACCATGCAATGAATGGTACCCAGTCCCGGCGGCGTAATGGTGATATTAACCGACCAGTCGCCGCTGCCGGATTGCTTTTTGTTTTCCTTGTCGCGCTGTATTTCAATCTTGACCGTTTCGGCCTGTTGCCGATCAATGAAGGGAATGTCGATGACCCATAGTTGCTTTGGGCTGTCTTCCTTAGGCAAGGACATCAATTGATCCAGCACTAGCTTGGCAACGGTATTTTCGGTTTTATTTTGCAGGTTTTTGAGCAGGTCAATATCGGTTTTATTTAACGGCTGCTCGCCTTGGGTAGCCAGTTCCTGTTTTAAGGCGTGAATAAATTTAAGTAAATTGGCTTTAAAATCCTCGGCGCCCAAAGCGTTTGTTTTGGCGGTACCGCTTTCGCCCTCTACGGTGAGGGGCAGGTTTAACTTTAAAGTGGCTAGTTCGGTTTCGGCAATAGGCGCTGTATTAGTGGCCGGTTGCTGAAGAACGGGGTTGTTAAGTAACGGCTGTTTTTGCGTCAGGTTCTGTAATATTTCAGCGGCAATGCGCTGTAATGATTGAGGCACGCTTTCATTTTTTATCAGTTGCGGTAATTCTTTAATTAATTCAGCTTGAACCAGTGCAGGCGGCAGTTTGGCCTCAAGGAACAGCCCCGAATTGGCAATTGCCAGCTTAAGCCCCTGACTGGTGACCAACTGCTCTTTTGGCGGCAGGTTTTGCACTATTTTTGCGGCAATATCTTTTAGGGCTTGAGGAACGCTTTCATTTTTTAGCAGTTGCGGCAAATCTTTTATTAACTGATTTAAAAAGATCGGCGATGCTTCATGTCGCGGTAGAAACTGTTTTATAAATTCGGCTACCTTGGCCTCGGGAATATGGGTGGCGGCAGGAATAATCTTAAATTCCAGCGTGGTTCCTGTTTTGACGATTTCCAGGTTCAGACTTTGCCCGATTTTTAAATCCGAAGGCGCATTGGTCAGTTGAGTTCGATCGATAGTGATAACAGCAATTTGTTTATTGCCGGTATTTGCTGTCGATGGGTTAAAAACCTGTAGCTGAATTTTATTGCCGATGATGCTGATTATCTTTGCGTCCAAAAGCTGCTTTACGGACGATGGGGAGGCGGCGTTATCCTGTTTCTCGGTGACTGTCAGTCGACCGGTTGCGACGCTTCCAGCATCCTTGGCGGTTGGACGCATCGGTTCCCTGCCGCTTGCGGCATTCCCACCATCCCTGGCAGTCGGTATTAGCTTTAAGCGCAATTCAATGGCTTGGTTTTTTAGTTCGGGTAACGGATCGAGAACCTTAAATTCGATGGAAGGCGCTATTTGAGTCACCTGAATTTTCAAATCCTGCCCAGGGCTTAACACAATCGGCTGGTTGCTTTGTACGCTGACGTCCTTGCCGCCCAATGATAGGGTAATCGCATTTTTTGCCGCTTGTATCTCGGTGTTGATCACTTTTACGTCAAGCTGCTGCCCGACTTTCAGGTTTAAGGTATTTTCCAACAGCCTGCCAGGAGCTGACAGGGACTGGGTGTTTATTAGCGAGTTAATGTCCATTAAGCCAGCATTTGCCGAATGTGCTCGATTTCATCTTTGGCAGTATCCAGTATATTGATGCTGTCGTTTGCATCCAAATGTCCGGCCAGCTTTTTATAAGCGGGCAGGGCATCTATTTTGGGTATTTTTTTTATATCAACTTTCCCGATAAAACTGTGCAACTGCGAAATCATCACAATGTCCGCGTAATTGGCCGGGTTATTGTTATTGCGAAACCAATTTTCGGAATTAATCACTACCTCTTCAAAATCCTCAGGAAAATCCCAGTGACGAATGATTTGCACGCCAATGTCTGCTCGCAATTCCTTGACCGTTTCTACAAGGTCCTTTGGATTAGCAAGAATATCGGGATGGTTATCGGCATAAGTCAAAATGGGTACGATGCCAATATCATGAATCAGTCCGGCCAGCATGGCCCGGTCCGGGTCGAATCCGGGAATTTTATGGGCGAAAACGGCGCTGATGGAGGCAATGTAACTGCTGTGCGCCCATAACTCGGCCATTTTTTGACGGATAACGTGGGACTTGGCGTTAAATACCGATTTCATCGCAAACGCAGTGATAATGTCCTGGGCCGTTTTCAATCCCAATCGGGTCAGTGCTTCGGGGCAACTTTCAATTTTTTTTCGCCCCCTATATAAAGGGCTGTTGGCGATTTGTATCAGTCTGGCGGTGATTGACGGATCAATTTGGACTATGCGGGCTATTGAGGAGGTGCTGGATTTATCATCATTAATGGCGCGGCGAATTTTAAAAGCGACATCCGGGATAGTCGGCAACACCAGATCATCGGATTGCATATGCCGATAACAGTCTGCTAAGAGTTTGTTTTTAGCCAAACTTGCGGTGACATTGTTAAGGTTGTTGTTGGTTTGACTCATGTTGTGTCTATTTAATATTCAAACAAGCTCGCAAAGTTTAGTTTAAAATCCGTCTATTCGTCGAACCGTATTACAGCTATCTTACTTTGTACAGCAATGAAAACAACGCCATCTGAAGTTTTAACAACTTTATCAACCATTCGCGACTACATTCGCTGGGCCGCCAGCCGTTTTACCGAGGCCAAAGTGAGTTTCGGTCATGGGACTACAACTGCGCTGGATGAAGCGGCGGCTCTGGTTTTACATACCATTCATCAGCCCTATAATCTGGCCGATGCGTATCTGGAAAGCGTTTTAACGCTGACTGAACGCCAGGCCGTGATCGATATGATCGACAGACGTATCAACGAACGCATACCGGCCGCTTATTTGACCCATGAAGCCATTTTTGCGGGCTTGTCATTTTATGTTGACGAGCGGGTGCTGGTGCCAAGATCGCCTATTGCCGAATTAATCGAACAGCGTTTTGCGCCTTGGGTGGATGAAGAGCAGGTCGTCCGCATTCTGGATTTGTGTACCGGCAGCGCCTGCATCGCCATAGCCTGCGCTTATGCCTTTGCCGATGCTTACGTCGATGCGGTGGATCTATCGGCGGATGCGCTGGCCGTGGCGGAGCTGAATGTCGCCAAGCATCAACTGGCCGACGCGGTGACGCTTTACCAGTCGGATTTGTTTAAAGAACTGCCCGACACGCGCTACGACATCATCGTCAGCAATCCGCCTTATGTGTGTCTTGAAGAATGGGAACAATTACCCGCAGAATTTCGCGCCGAGCCTGATATGGGCTTTAAAGGCGGACACACTGGGCTGGACATTGTTTTGCGCATTCTGGTCGATGCCGATCAATATCTGGCAGAGCAGGGGATTCTGGTTGTGGAAGTGGGCAGCAGCGCCGAAACGTTGCAGAACGCTTTCCCCGATGTGCCTTTTTACTGGCTGAATTTTGAACGCGGCGGCGATGGCGTGTTTTTGCTGACGGCCGAACAGGTCAGTCAATATAACGAATTATTTTTAGCGGCTTTAGATTAAATATGTCTGGAAATTCAATAGGAAAATTATTTACCGTCACCTCGTTTGGCGAAAGTCACGGCCCGGCTATAGGCTGCATCGTTGACGGCTGCCCTCCGGGCATGGCCTTGACCGAAGCCGACTTGCAGGAAGACCTGGATCGCAGGAAGCCCGGCACCTCCCGGCACACCACCCAGCGGCGTGAAGCCGATGAAGTAAAAATCCTGTCCGGCGTGTTTGAAGGCAAAACCACCGGTACCTCGATTGGGCTGTTAATTGAAAATACCGATCAACGCTCCAAGGATTATTCCAAGATCGCCGATACCTTCAGGCCGGGTCATGCAGACTATACCTATCAGCACAAATACGGCATCAGGGATTATCGCGGCGGAGGGCGCTCATCGGCTCGCGAAACGGCCATGCGCGTTGCGGCGGGCGGTATCGCCAAAAAATACCTCAAGGAACAGGCGGGCATAGAAATCCGTGGTTATCTATCGCAGCTGGGTCCGATAAAAATCGAGAAAGTCGATTGGACGATTATCGACAGCAATCCTTTTTTCTGCCCGGATGCGGATAAAGTGGCTGAAATGGAAGCTTATATGGATGCGTTGCGCAAGGAAGGCGAATCCATCGGTGCGAGAATTGAAGTGGTTGCAACCAACGTTCCGCCGGGGTTGGGCGAGCCTGTTTTTGATCGTCTTGATGCCGACTTGGCTCATGCTTTGATGAGTATTAATGCGGTAAAAGGCGTGGAAATCGGCGACGGTTTTGATTGCGTCAACAGCAAAGGTACCCAGTTTCGCGATGAAATCACCCCGGACGGTTTTTTAAGCAACCATGCCGGCGGTATTTTGGGCGGTATTTCCAGCGGCCAACATATCACTGCCAGTATCGCTTTAAAACCAACCTCCAGCCTGCGGCTGCCGGGCAGAAGCATCAACCTGCAAGGCGAGGCTATTGATGTGGTCACCGAAGGCCGCCACGATCCCTGCGTAGGCATACGCGCAACGCCGATTGCCGAAGCGATGATGGCGATAGTGATCATGGATCATTTGTTGCGTCATCGGGCGCAAAATATCAACGTGCAATCGGGATTGCCTGTTTTAAGATAAGTATATTATTTCACTCCCACGCCCTGCGTTACTGCCATTAAGTTAAGAGACCAGTCCCTTCTCCCTCCGGGAGAAGGTTAGGATGAGGGGATCAAATAAAGCATTGACTTGTTTTTATTCTCCTCACCCCGACCCTCTCCAACAGGAGAGGGAGATTTTTTCCTTAGCTTAATGGCAGTGACATGCGGCGCCGCGAATAACGCAAATATCCGAAACGCAGATGGAAAAAACATGGGACCCAACGCGTCCACCAAGGCATTTTCACGCAACGCGTTCGTCGTTATACACAAGTCTATGGGAAGACCGTCATTCCGGCAGGGATTGCCGGAATCCAGATTACATGGACGTATTTAAGCTCGTCATTCAGAGCACTGGATACTCGCTTCCCGGCCGGGATGATGAGTTACGTGGGAACTAGCGAAGATGAATAATTCAATGTCTATCCCATACTGGCGGCTGTCGGGCTTTTACTTCTTTTATTTTGCAACAGTAGGCGTTTTTATCCCTTATTGGGGCCTCTATTTAAAAGAAAGCGGCTTTAATCCCGTTGAAATCGGCGAGCTTTCCGCAATGCTAAGCGGCACACGAATTATTGCTCCAATTTTATGGGGCTGGATTGCCGACCGTACCGGAAAGAATTTACGCATTATTCGTATAGCCGCATTTTTAACCGCTTTATTATTTGCCGGTTTTTTATATGTTCATGGTTATTTCTGGGTTGCCTGGATAACGATTGGCTTTAGTTTTTTTTGGAATGCCGCTTTGCCGCAATTTGAAGCGGTAACCTTGTATCATTTAAAAAATGAAGCACATCGTTACAGCCAAATAAGACTATGGGGATCTATCGGTTTTATTGTTGCGGTGCTAGGCGTAGGGCGGTTGCTGGATTATCAGTCCGCGCAGATTATCCCTACGGCGATTACCATATTGATGACGCTAATCTGGGTGGTCAGTCTAATGACGCCGACCATACAAGCCTCTCATCATGTCGCCGCCGTCGGCATGATGCAAATTATGAAAAGGCCGGAGCTGTGGGCCTTTCTGGTCGTTTATATGCTGTTACAGCTTGCGCATGCGCCTTACTACGTTTTTTACTCGATCTATCTTAAGCATTATCAATACACGGCAAGCCTGACCGGATTTTTGTGGGCGCTGGCCGTATTTGCCGAGATCGTTTTATTCATCTACATGCGCCGTGTGTTGAAGCGTTTTTCCCTAAGAACGATTTTATTGTCCAGTATTCTGCTGTCGGTTGTTCGTTGGCTGATGATCGCCTGGTGTGTCGACTATTTCTGGCTGCTGCTTTTTGCTCAATTATTACACGCGGCAACCTTTGCGGGCGCTCATGTTGCCGCTATTCATTTGGTGCATCTGTATTTTGGCGACCGGCATCAGGGCAAAGGTCAAGCGCTATACACCAGCTTGACTTTCGGCTTGGGAGGAATGCTGGGCAGTTACTATAGCGGTTATTATTGGGAGTCGTTGGGTGCGGAGTTCGTCTATTCAATGGCGGCAGTATTTTGTAGTATTGCTTTTGTCATTGCCTATATCTGGGTGGGGCGGGAAAGTTCTCAAAATAGCGCTGTCTTGAGTTAAAATATATCCAACGCACGTCATAAAGTCAGCTTCTTCCCCCTGTTTAAAAGCGGACAATGATGTGCAAACAGCAAAGTATCGGGTTGCGTCTAACCCACCTGCAATTTTCTTGGGAAATAATGTGTTTGAAATCATAAAAAGCGGCGGCTGGATGATGTTGCCGATCATACTGAGTTCCATTGGTGCCATGGGCATTATCGCGGAACGTTTTTGGTCCTTACGAAGAAAGAAGATTTTGCCGCCTGAGCTTGTCGCGCAGGTATGGCGGTTATCCCGCGAAAAAAAGCTGGATGATGTTACCTTGCGGCACTTGAGAAGCAGCTCGCCGCTCGGCTGTATTTTGGCCGCAGGTCTTGCCAATAGTCATCACGGCAGGAAATTCATGAAGGAATGCATTGAAGAAGCCGGTCGCAGGGTCGTGCATGACCTGGAACGCTTTCTCAACACCCTGGGTACGATTGCAGCGGTCAGCCCGTTACTGGGTTTATTGGGTACCGTATTCGGCATGATTGATATTTTTGCCTCGCTTTTGCAGCATGGCTCAGGCAATCCCGCCGTTTTGGCAGGCGGTATTTCGGTCGCGCTGATTACTACGGCGTCGGGTTTGACGGTGGCTATCCCCAGTTTGGTTTTTCATCGCTATTTTGAAAGATTGGTCGACGAATATGTAGTCACCATGGAAGAGGAAGCGTTAAAACTGGTTGATATTTTGCATGAAGACCGGAAAGAGTCCTGATGAAGTTTCAGCGTAAAAAAAGGGAAAATGTCGATATTACGTTAATCTCAATGATCGACGTGCTTTTTGTGTTGTTGCTTTTTTTCATGGTTTCCACATCCTTTAATCAACATACGGAAGTCAATATCAAGCTTCCCGAAGCGGAAGGATCGGCGGCCGAGGAACATCCCAAAACGGTCTCCCTGATGATTGATGCAGACGGTATTTACTCCCTGGTCGGCGATGACGGCTTGTCTCATCAACTAATCGACCAAAGCCGGGCGGGCTTGAAACAGGAATTGAGTAGACTCGCGGAAAATTCAAAGGATGCCCCTTTTATCATCAACGCCGATGACAAAACGCCTAACAAAGCGGTCATGACTGCGCTGGATATTGCCGGTCAAGTGGGATTCAGTCATATTACTTTTGCAACGCTGCATCCGACCGAATAACCATGAAAAAAACCTTATCCCGATGGCTGGTGGACATTTGGTATAAAGACCCGTTTATCGGCGTGTTCTTGATGCCGCTGGGTTTTTTATTCAGCGATTTTGTTAAGTTCAGAAAATTTTTGTACCGTATCGGCGTGTTAAAAAAGCACACCCTGCCGGTTCCGGTTATCGTGATAGGTAATATTACCGTGGGCGGCACCGGCAAAACGCCATTGATTATCTGGTTGGCCGAGTTGCTTGAAAGTGAGGGTTTCAAGCCCGGCATTATCAGCAGAGGCTACGGCGGGCAAGCCGAATCATGGCCGCAATGGGTCGATGCAGGCAGCACGGCGGAACAGGTCGGAGACGAAGCCCTGTTGATAGCCAAGCAAACAGGTTGCCCAATGGCCGTAAGTCCGATACGGGTAGATGCCGCCAGACTGCTGCTTGAGAAATCAGACTGCAATGTCATTTTATCCGACGACGGCCTGCAACATTACGCGCTGAACCGGGACATTGAGATCGCCGTGATCGACGGGGAAAGGCGCTTTGGCAACGGCTATTGCCTACCGGCAGGGCCGCTGCGCGAACCGATAGAACGTTTGCAGAGCGTCGATTTTATTGTCGTGAACGGAGAGAAAACGGAAGATAACGAGTTTTCTATGGAAATCACCGGAAATACCGCTATCAATTTGGTCACCGGGCAACACAAACCGTTGCGGGAACTCAATGCAACCGGCTGTCACGCCTTGGCGGGTATAGGCAATCCCGACCGATTTTTTAAATTGCTGGAATCAGCCGGTTTGAGCTGTAAAACGCGCAGCTTTCCGGATCATTATAAATTCCTGGTTGGCGATATCTCGTTCCCAGGCCCCGAACCGGTATTGATGACCGAGAAGGACGCGGTCAAATGCATGGGCTTTGCAGGAGAGCAGCATTGGTACATCCCGGTAAAAGCTGTTCCTGAAGAGGGCTTTTCTGAGCGATTATTAGTCTTATTGCAAGAAAAATCTAAAACAAGGTAGTAGCTGTTATTTCTAAACCCTTCCAAGAGTGTACTGGTTTTTAGTTGAAACTGACTATCGGTTTTCGGCCAAAACCGGTCATTGAGAGCAAGCTTTTCAAAGTTGAGTCCACCATGACAAATAAAGCCATGGAACCGCAATAAAAATGAGTATGAAAATTTCCGTTATTATAAAAAAACTATCAAATCCTCGTATTAGAAGGCGATTGAAAATTGGCCTATCTGTTTATGGAGTCGTGATTATCATTGGTCTGTTATTTAAGGTCGTCTATGATATTGGTTATTTTAACGCGCAATCACTTAAAGATGATAAAAACGCTGAGCAACTTATTACGCATCAAGTGCTGACAATGGAATCTGCTCAGCGTATCGTGTCAGGCGCGCTAAAAGAAGACCCTATGAACCCAAAAACAATTGTGGTTCAGATTATTGATAACAATCAGAAGCTTTCAAGCATTATTATAGAAAACAATCAGCAAAGAAAAATTGCTTGGATTATAGATATGCGTTTGTTTTTTACCAATGATCTATTCAATTACGAAGGTTATAATTTAACCGAAGGTATTGAGCATCAACACAATATCAATCGTGGTGATCATTGATTGCCCGTAACAGAGCCTCGATAGGTACGACTGCATGGACAGATATATTGCTTCTGCAATATCTGCATTCCCCACATCCCTGTGGGGAATGCAGGAGCTAGAGCAATACAGGGGCAATTGCCGAGAGCACCAAAAGTAGGCGCTTTAGGCGACGCGAAACCCAGATTTATGACCGTCGTACTGGGTTTCATTGTATTCAACTCAGCCAACGGAACTCAGTTTTGTTTTTAGCAGTTCGAATTTATTCAAATCGCTGTAGCCGGATAAAATCTCTTGTCGAATAGCACCAATAATCAACACGCGCCGGTTGGCTATGAGTGTTTCCAGACTCTTTACCTGCGATTCAAACTCCGGTTTTTTAGAACGGAGCGCGTGTGACCAGATGCAGGTATCGACCAATACTTTCAAGAATGTCGCCCTTGCTTGTCATCGTAATCAGGGTCAGGGTCGAATTTGCCGAACAGATCAATAACTTCCGCTTGCTTACGGTGATTAATAAACTCTCTTAACGCCGTAACAACCGTATCTTCCTTGGTTTTAAAGTGTCCTAGTGTTAACGCCTCATTAATTAAATCATCATCAATAGCAAGATTAGTTGTCATAAATTTAGCCTCTATAAGATTTTTAACACAAGATTTGTGTGTCCTGTTATTTCACTCTCTCAATATGAATCATGGTCGCCCGTAAAGAAGTCAGCACGTCGATAAACAAACAAACCATTGAGCTGAAAATAAATAACACGCTGAACACGACAAACAAGATCAAAGTTTCGGCGTTGATTTGATCGGTAAACCGCAAAGCTATTGAGCCGAGCATAAACACGCCGCTGCTGATCGCACTGCACAGCAGCAGGCCGAAACTCCATTTGAGCACATGGCACCGGTACACCATGGTGTTGAGTTCTATTTCCAGTTTTTCTGCTTCGTTGCTGGTTTTTAGCTCGGTGTAAATGTCTCTTACCCGCCCGATGGCATGGGTATAACGGGCATTCAAGGTCAGTACAAAAATACCGATACTGGAAAACAAAACCAGCGAGCTGGTTATCAGTTCAACAATGCCGTCTAGTTTGGCAAGCATTAACCATCCTGACCGTCAATTCTGGCACTGCTTAATATGGGGACGTAGACAAAGACGAACAAGGAGAATGCCGCCAGCCAGGAAAGTGTCGATACGTAGATTAAATTTTCGTACCAGTGCGGCATCGCTATCGGCAATAAAACCCGAAACAAGGCGGCGACATTAATCAACACAAACGCGATAGCCATCGCATTGGAAGCCTTCATTGCCCGGCCGGTATGGCCTAGAGATACCCGCGCCATCATGCCCAATGTTAATACGCCGATACCGCCCAGCGTAAAAGCATGCAGCGCCAATGACGGCAGCACTACGGAATAGGCGGATAATACCGTCAACATAAAACCCAGAATGATCCAGCCGTAACCGGCATAAAGCACCCATAACAAGGGTACGTACATGACGCGTTGCACATACCAGCCGGATAGTCTTGCGACGTTAACGGCAACGGCAACAATCGCCGCCAAGGCCAGCAAGGTTCCTGAAATGCCAAATATTTGCAGGGCAAATACGATTACGGCTGATGCTACAGACAGGCTATCCAGCAACGGGTTTCTGATGATCAGCGTTCCCGGTATGCCGCGCTCGGTAAAAAAAGGAAATACCCGCCCTGCGATAATCAAAATCAAAATAATGATAGTCGCAACGACCAGCTGAATTCCTATTGTTGCAGTGTTTTCTTGCAGGCCCAGCATTTCAGCATGGATCAATCCGTTACCTAAGGCCAATAACATTATCAGCCCTATAAAAAATAGATTTCTATACTGTTTGGCCTCAATGATCGGTTTGCTGACTTGATAAGCCAGGGCGGGCAAAAATGCAAAATCCACCAGTGCAATCAAGGCGTCAGGCAACAGGCCTGCATAAAACGGCAGGATGCGTCCATAAAGCCATAACAGGCACAGACTTGCCAATTGGTCGCCGGTTAAGGTCGGTTTGCCGGTCCAGTTTTTAACCGCTGTTAATAAAAAACCTGCAATGACGGCTACGGCATAGCCCAGCAGCATTTCGTGCGCATGCCAGTAGTTATTGGGATAATAATGTTCCGACGTTAACGTGCCGTTGAATATGGCATTCCAAAACACAATCAGGATCAACGCCGCGAGGCCTGCCAACGCAAAAAAGGCTCTAAATCCAAGTGCAAATAGAGGGTAATCAAAAATAGGATGTGATTTCATTGCGATGTTTCCGGCCAGTTCAGCTCAGCGTTCGAGAATGTCGGTAATTATACTCATTTCTCTATCAAAAGAGCCTTTTGTGTTTCCATGATGATTTTTTTTATTTTATTCAATACTTGCTGTTGCTGCCCTGAAGGCAGTTTGCCAAATGCTTGTTCAAATTCGGTTAGGCTGTAGGCGGATTCACCGGCAGCGTTATCGGATAAGTTAAGGCCGCAATCGGTAACGACGTGTTTAATGGGGTCGGAGGCATTTTCTAACGGCATTGCGGCGGACAAGACAGTGCGTATCATGGTGTTGATGCGGATAAAAATGGACTGCCCGGTCAATAGGTCATCGATGATGCGTTTGGCCGATTCTTCGGTATAGCCTCTACGCTTGGTGTCCTTAAAGGTTTTCATTTGAAGCGTAACGGGGGGATTCTTGTCGATTTGGTATTCAAAACCAAAGGCGCTGCCTTGCGAGGCAATTAAGCTGTCGGCCTCAACAGCCACTTGTAAGGTATTGTCCTTGCAGATAATGTCCAGTCTGAGGTTGTCGTAAAGACCGCGAGGCGGCAAAGGTGATTGGGCGAAGCTAAAGGTTCGATTACTTAGCCGGTCGCTTTCCTGGTGATAGCTCCAAGTGTTGGCAGCGAATGCGGATAAGGGACAAAAAAGCAGCAGCGCCAAAATGAGTGGTTTGACTGATTTGTCGAATAGGGGAATTGTCGGCGATTGCATGGAGCAATTACCGGGAGTCATTGACGGAAGAAAGTTAAGTTTCATTTTTAATGCCCTAATCCCAAAGCACTCGATTATTCCACCAACTTAAAAAAGCTTTTTGGAGCGCCGCATATCGGGCAATCCCAGCTGTCGGGAATATCCGCCCAGCGGGTTCCCGGCGCAATACCGCTATCAGGGTCGCCTTTGGCTTCATCATAGATGTGCTCACATTCCAAACAATGATACTTTTTAAAATCCGACATGCTCTGCCCGCTTAAGATGGTTGAATGGGTAGTCTACGCGCCTTGAAAACCGGTTGCACGGTTAACCTTTACCGCGAGTACGGGTTCTGGTGTTGGTGCTGGTAGGCGATCTGTCTTTACAGATTTCCAGCGTCTCAAAGCGTTTTTCAATAAACTGGATGATTAAATCCGCAATATCCTTGCCGCTGGCAGCTTCGATGCCTTCCAATCCGGGCGATGAGTTAACCTCCATAATGACCGGACCGTGATTGGAACGCAGCATATCGACGCCGCATACGTTCAGTCCCATGATTTTTGCAGCTCGCACGGCGGTAGAACGTTCTTCAGGCGTTAATCGCACTAAAGTTGCAGAACCGCCGCGGTGTAAATTTGAACGAAACTCACCGGCCGTTGCTTGGCGTTTCATCGCGGCAACGACTTTGCCGTCCACCACGAAGCAGCGAATGTCACTGCCGCCGGCTTCCTTGATAAACTCCTGCACCATGATGTTGGCTTTGAGTCCCATGAAAGCCTGAATAACGCTCTCTGCGGCGTTGTGGGTTTCCGCCAGGACCACGCCAATGCCTTGCGTGCCTTCCAGCAGTTTAATCACCAGCGGAGCGCCGCCGACTTGAGCAATCAAGTCTTCAATATCATCGGGATTATTGGCAAAGCCGGTAACCGGCAGGCCGATACCTTTTCTGGCAAGTAACTGGGTTGATCTTAATTTATCGCGCGACCGCGAGATGGCCACCGACTCATTCAAAGGAAAAACATTCATCATTTCAAACTGCCTTAATACCGCAGTTCCGTAGAAAGTGACTGAAGCGCCAATCCGGGGAATAACGGCATCGAATCCCGTTAAGTCTTCACCTCGATAATGGATAGAAGGATTATGCGAGGTAATATTCATATAGCAACGCAACACATCCAAAACCCGTACCTTATGACCCCTGGCTTCTGCGGCTTTGACCAATCGAGAGGTCGAATACAGTTTGGGGTTACGGGACAAAATAGCTATTTTCATAAAGACTTAAGTTCTCGATTTATACATTTAAGGTAAAGGCATATTTTGACACGAAATAAGGCAGGATGCTTTAGAAATGGGACACTAGAAAGAACGTGTACGGTTTCACCACTGAAGTAGCGCAGCCCCATCACTTAACTGCTGTATATCCAGCCCAAGTTTGTGCGACTAAACAGGGTTAAAAATCATGTTTGGGTAATAGGTCGAATTGTTATTTTTTGTTTTTAAGCGTAAGCGCCGCGCCATGCAAGGCTTTGGCGAGGGTAGGGTGGGCGTGTATGGTTCTGGCCAGGTCTTCGCTGCTTGCGGAAAACTCCATGGCCAGCACGGCTTCTGCAATCATTTCGGAGGCTTGCGTGCCAATGATATGAATGCCGAGCAGGGCATCGGTTTCTGCGTGTGCGATAATTTTAACCATACCCTCAGTCTGGCCCATGGCTTGGGCGCGAGCTGTGGCTTTTAACGGAAAAGTGCCGATTTTGATGGGTTCGCCCATCGCCCTTAAGGCTTGTTCGGTTTGGCCTACCCAGGCAATCTCAGGGTCGGTAAAAACAACGCTGGGCAGGAGGTCGTAGTTGACGGGGTTGTGGAGACCGGCGATTTGTTCGGCAACGAATAATCCTTCTTCTATGCCTTTATGGGCAATCATTGGGCCGAGCAAGGTCAGGTCGCCTATCGCGTAAACGCCGGGCAGGGTGGTGCGGCAGTTTTCATCGACGTGAACATAGCCGTTTTCGTCGAGCAGTAAATTGGCTTCCGCGGCGGCCAGATGTTCGGTATTGGGTTTTCGACCGGATGCAACAATCAGTTTATCGACGCGCAGGGCATGGGTGCCCTCACTATCCTGGTATTCTACGGTGACTTTTTTACTGCCTTTTTTGGCTGAAATAACCCGTGCACCCAGACGCAGTTCCAGTCCCTGTTCGGTGTAGATACGATAGGCCTCCCGCGCAATTTGCTGGTCGGCCAAGCCTAAAAATGATTCCTGCGCTTCCAGTAGAATGGTTTCGGCGCCGAGTCTGTTCCAGATGCCTGCTAATTCGAGGCCTATAATGCCTGCGCCGATAATGGCCAATCTCTTGGGTACCGCGTCGAGATTCAAAGCCATGGCGGTATCGATAATAAATTCATTATCAATCGGTGCGCAGGATAAATCGACCGGGGAGGAGCCGGTGGCCAGGACAATATGCTTGGCTTCGATTATCGATACAGCGGAATGATCGGTCGGCGTGATTTCCACCCGCCGTTCGTTGAGCAGCTTGGCCTCCGCCTGAATGCAGTCGATTTTGTAATGGGCGAACGAGTCGGCGATTTGTCGGCTGAGTGCGTCAATAATATTGTTTTTGCGCTGCATCATCAGCGCAATATCCACCGAAACGGCCTCTGCCTGAATACCGTGTTCTTTCAGGTTGTGGTTGATCGATTGATAAATTTTCGCCGATTCCAGCAGGGCGATAGACGCAACGCAACCGGCGTTGAGGTACGTGCCGCCCAGACTGCTTTGGCCTTCTTCATCATGCCAGTTATCGATACAGGCGGTTTTTAAGCCGAGCTGGGCGCATCGGATGGCGCTGGAATAGCCTGCTGGTCCTGCGCCGATGACGATGACATCAAACGACTTTACTTGTTTTTTTGACATGGTCTTATATGTTAAGCAATAGGTGGGCGGGCGCTTCCAGGCATTCTTTGATGGTGACTAAAAATTGCACGGCCTCGCGCCCGTCAACTAATCGATGATCGTACGATAAAGCCAGGTACATGATCGGCCTGATAACAATCTGTCCGTTTTCAACCACGGGACGCTCCTTGATGGCATGCATGCCCAGGATGGCGCATTGCGGCGGATTGAGTATCGGCGTGGACAGCATCGAACCGAAAATGCCGCCGTTGGTAATGGTGAAGGTGCCGCCTTTCAAATCGTCGTAAGTCAAGGTGCCGGACCGGGTCTTTGCGCCGAAATCGACGATGCTTTGCTCAATGCCGGCAAAATCGAGTTGATCCGCATCGCGCAAGACCGGCACGATCAGGCCGCGCTCGGTGCTGACCGCAATGCCTATGTCATAGTAGCCGTGATAGATAATATCGTTATCGTCGATGGAAGCATTGATGGCCGGAAAGCGCTTTAAAGCCTCGATAGACGCTTTGACAAAGAACGACATAAAGCCCAGTTTGACGTGGTGCTTTTTTTCAAAGCGTTCTTTGTACTGGTTGCGAAGATCGATCACGTTTTGCATGTTGACCTCATTAAATGTGGTCAGCATCGCCGCATTTTGCTGCGCCTGCAGCAGGCGTTCGGCAACTTTAGCTCTTAGCCTAGTCATCGGGACGCGCTGCTCCGGCCGCAGATTTGAAATCACCCGGCCTGTTTCCTCTTTAGGCGTAGGGTGACTGATGGCGGTAGCTGTCTCCTCTTTTGTCAAAGGGGGGCTGGGGGGGATTTCGGCTTTGGCGGTCGGAACTATCAGTTGAGCTTCCTGCAGGGTTTTTTTATGGAGGTAATCCAAAACATCGGTTTTAGTAAGACGGCCGTCTTTTCCTGAGCCTTTGATAACGGAAGGGTCCAGCGCATTTTCAGCAATTAACCGGCGTACCGACGGGCTTAGCGGTATGTCCGATTCATCCTCGTCCTCAGGTTCGGGAGCGGTCGCCGCTGTCTTTTGTCCTTCTGCTACGGCTTGCGGTTCCAGCAAAGCCAGTATTTCGCCGCCGACCACAATGGAGCCGTCTTCCTTGAGTATTTTGCCAAGAATGCCGGATTCCGGCGCAGGAACTTCAAGCACCACCTTGTCCGTTTCAAGATCAACGAGGTTTTCGTTCTTGATAACGGTATCGCCGGGTTGCTTATGCCAGGTGATCAACGTTGCATCGGAGACGGATTCGGGTAGGTTGGGAACTAGGACTTCAATGCTCATGTTATTTTCCTGAAAGTTTGCCGTAAAGGGCCGATTGAACGACCGCTTTTTGTTGTTCGATATGGACGCGGAAATTGCCGACAGCAGGCGCTGCCGATGCCTCTCGACCGGCATAAGTCATGCTGATTTTGGCGCCGAGATTATCGGTAAAGTGATGGCGGGATTGATACCAGGCGCCTTGATTTTGGGGCTCTTCCTGACACCAGATGAACTCTTTAAGCTGCGGGTATTTGCCGACTTCCGCTTTGAATAACTCATCGGGAAAAGGGTAGAGCTGTTCTATGCGGGCAATGGCGACATGCTTAAGGTCGTCCTGGCGCCGTGTTTCCAGCAGGTCGTAATAGACTTTGCCTGCGCACATGACCAGGCGAGTCACTTTTTTGGGATTGATGTCGTCCTGCTCGCCGATGACCGGCAGAAATTGACCGTTCGTCAAATCTTCCAGCGTGGAAACCGCAAGCTTATGACGCAGCAAACTCTTGGGGCTCATGATTATTAAGGGTTTCCGATACGGCCGCAGCATCTGGCGGCGCAGCAGGTGAAATATTTGAGCGGGCGTAGTCGGGCTGCAAACCTGCATGTTATGTTCGGCACACAGTTGCAGATAGCGTTCCAGCCGGGCTGAGGAGTGCTCCGGCCCCTGACCTTCAAAGCCGTGCGGAAGCAGCATCACCAGATTGCACATGCGGCCCCATTTGGTTTCGCCGGAACTGATAAACTGGTCGATAACCACTTGCGCGCCATTGGCAAAATCGCCGAATTGCGCTTCCCAAATAACCAGGGTATTCGGCATCGTGGTGCTGTAGCCGTATTCGAAACCCAACACGCCCGCTTCGGAAAGCAGGGAGTCGAAAATCTGCGCATTGCCCTGATCTTTGTCCAGGTGTTTAAGCGGCGTGTAGGTTTTATTATGCAGTTGATTATGCAAAACAGCATGGCGATGCACAAAAGTGCCCCGACCGACATCCTGCCCGGTTAGACGAACATGGTATTTTTCCGTCAATAGCGTCGCATAGGCCATGTTTTCGGCAAAACCCCAGTCCAGCGGCATGGCTCCCGCCGCCATTTTACGACGGTTGTCCATGACTTTGGCGACTCTGGGGTGCATTTCAAAACCGGTCGGCAAGCGCTGCATCCTGTCGTTACAAAAGCGCAGGCGGTCCATAGAAACGGCTGTATTACAAGCTGATTTCCAGTCGCTGCCCAGGAATTTATTCCATTGGTTGGTGTAAGGGTAGGGGCCATCGGTCAGGACGGGCCGAGACACCACTTCACCGGCTTCGAGCAGTTTTTGGTAATTTTGCTCCAACTCGGTGGCTTGTTCAGGGGTGATGAGCCCGGTTTTGATGAGTTTTTCGGCGTAAAGTTTCCGCGTCGTCTTGAGCTTGCGGATTTTTTTATACATCAAGGGCTGGGTGGTTGACGGCTCATCGGCTTCATTATGCCCAAGGCGGCGATAGCAAATAAGGTCGATGACCACATCTTTATTAAAGGTCATCCGGTAGTCCATTGCCAATTGGGTCACAAAGATAACGGCGTCGGGATCATCGCCGTTGACGTGAAAAACCGGCGCCTGGATCATGCTGGCTACATCGGTGCAATAAAGCGTGGAGCGCGCATCCAGCGGGTTGCTGGTAGTAAAGCCGATTTGATTGTTGATGACGATATGCACGGTTCCGCCGGTGGAAAAGGCGCGGGTTTGCGACATGTTCAGGGTTTCCATGATGATGCCTTGTCCGGAAAAGGCCGCATCGCCGTGGATTAAAATGGGAATTACCGTATTTATACCGTTTATTCCCGCCCTGTCCTGCCGGGCCTTGACTGAACCTTCGACCACCGGGTTGATGATCTCCAAATGCGATGGGTTGAATGCCAGCGTTATATGAACCGGGCGGCCGCCGGGCGTACTGATGTCCGATGAAAAGCCCATGTGATATTTTACGTCGCCAGTACTGACACCCGGAGAAAGCGGCGAGGTGCCGGCAAATTCGTTAAACAGGCTCGCAGGGCTTTTGCCCAGGATGTTGACCAGTACATTCAAGCGGCCTCGGTGAGCCATGCCGATCACAATCTCATTAACGCCTTTTTTGCCAAATCCTTGCGTTAATTCATCCAGAATCGGAATCAGCGATTCGCCGCCTTCCAGAGAAAAACGCTTTTGACCGACAAATCGATTATGCAAATGGCTTTCTATGCCTTCAGCGGCGGTCAATAGCTTAAGTGTCCAGAGTTTTTTTTCAGGCTCCAGCTCCAAGTTGGCTTTAGCACTTTCCAGACGATTTATTATCCAGCGCCTGATTTGGGTATCGACGATGTGCATGTATTCAGAGCCGATGCTGCCGCAGTAAATCTCTTGCAGATTGGCAATGATGTCGCGTAAAGGCAGTCGGTCAATACCGTAAAGCGCGCCGGTGTCGAATAAGGTGTCCATATCGGGCTCGGAGAGACCATAATAAGAGAGGTCCATATCGGGAGGCGGCGGCAAGGTTCTGCCCAGCGGGTTGTTGGCGGCAATCTGATGGCCGCGAACCCGGTAATGATTAATAAGGCGGGCAACAGCCGATTGTTTTTTGACGCTTTCTTCGGTAAAGCCTTGTAATTTCGCCAATCGGCCTTGGGATTTAAGCGCAAGCTGCGCAAAGCGTTCTACGACAGGGCTATGAGGCGTCTCATAATCAGCGCCATTGTGAATTTCGCTGAATTCCTTTTGCCAGCTGGGTTCAACCGAGTCGGGGTCTTCCAGGAATCGTTCATACAAGTTCTCAACAAAGCCGGCGTTGCTGCCATAGAGGGAGGAAGAATCTTGAAAAAGTTTAAGCAGCTTACTCATTATGAATGTCCAATTTATTCTGTAAGGATTTTGTCTTTGTCTGAACTCTTAAGTAGTATATTACCAAGATTTAACGCATTCGCTGACTAAAATATGCGATGCCGAGCCAAGAAAAACAACCCATTATTTTCACCTATAAGTATGGTCGATATGATTTTATGACAGACAAAAGAAATATTGTAATTAAAGTTAGCTATCCGGCACGTGGAAAAGCGACGGAGAATTCTCAGCCTAAAATGATAACCGAATGGGATTTTAAAAGGATATTGCTTGCCGCTGGTGTACTGGTTTTAATTTTAGCAACGTTGTTTTATGTTATTAATAAAGGTACGCAAAAAAACGATGCAGATAATGCGACGTTGCCAGTTAATACTGTAGAAGAAAAGGTAGTGCCACAGGTTGAGATTAAGGAGGCCGAGGTAAAAAAACCGGATAGTTCCAAACAGGTAGCAGCAAAAACTAACTCCCTAATTAAGCCGACAAAAGAATCCAATAAGAAAAGTAAACCAGCTTCCGACATTACGGTTAAGAAAACTGTAAAAAAAACACCCAATGAAAAAGTCATTAAAGATCCCGGGCATTCAAAGGTTAATCATAATGTGTCAAGGGCAGTGTTAACTTACGATCTTAATAATAAAGAACCCGCAGGTGAAATAACGCGGACCGTGAATGTTAGCGAAAAAAAACCGACATGGATTTATTATTTTACTGAATTAAAATCAATGAATGGTAGAAGGGTTTATCATGAGTGGCTGAAAAATGGTGTGCTTGTTTCCAAACAAGAGCTGATTATATCGGGTGATTCATGGCGCACATCCAGTCGCAAGTTATTCACCGATTCTACAAAAGGTAACTGGGCTGTAAGACTGGTTGATGAACACGGCCAGTTATTAAATGAAAAGAATTTTAAGGTTGAATAACTTTGTATGCCATATCTCTAATATATTTATAATTAGATTGATGATATAGTTAATATAACTTTTCTTATTTTAAGGACTCAAAATGACTGAATATCAAAATCTTTCCGAACGTGAATTGCAGGCTGTTATTGAAAATGCAGAAAAAGCATTAAAAAATAAACAGGCTAATAAACGCAAAGAAGTTATAGCGCAAATTAAAGAATTGGCAGCTTCTATTGATGTCATTGTGGAGATTCATGAGCCTGAGAAGAAGCCTGTTCGCAAGGGCGCAAAGGTTGCTATTAAATATCGTCATCCTGATGATCATAATAAAACATGGACAGGCCGCGGAGTCGCGCCAAAATGGATGCAGGAATTGCTGAACGCCGGGCGTAATCGTTCTGAATTTGAAGTATAAAGATTAGCGTATATTCAATGATACGCATGTGGAAACGCTGAACTTTCATCGTTTCCACGTTTCCAGTGCTTTTCAATTTTGGTGCGCTGGATTTTTAACACATGTCTCCATCTTCGGGCTTTTGCCCGCCCCGCGTTAAACTTTGTTAAGTCGCCGTGTTACACGTCGCATTTATAAAAAGACTTCGATTTTCATGAGTGCAATCTCCTCCCTGCCTTTAAAGGTTAAAGCAAGGCGCAATTGCTTATGCACGCCCTTTTTTCCGCCTATAAAAACACCCGCTTAAAAATACGGAAATTACACGGATTATTGTGATATAGTTTCTTTAATGAGAATGATTGTTGATAACTTCTGGAGCGGTTGATTTTTAATGCACTTTATTTCAATGGTTAATTTATGACAATAAGCTTAAAAAACCTGGCTGTGGGCGATTTGGGAAAGATAGTCGGCTTTGAGCAGTCGGGCAAGGCTTATCGCAAACGCTTGCTGGCGATGGGCTTGACGCCTGGAACCGAGTTTAGCGTTACCCGCTTTGCACCGATGGGAGATCCGGTTGAAATTAAATTGCGTGGATTTTCATTAACCCTGCGCAAGGATGAAGCAGCCATATTGTTGATAGAGAAACTCTAATGAAAACTGATTTTACGGTTGGCGTTGTTGGTAATCCAAATTGTGGCAAGACGACATTATTTAATGCACTCACTGGCGCCAGGCAGCATGTCGGTAATTGGCCAGGGGTTACGGTCGAGAAAAAAACCGGTGAATACAGCTTCGATCATAAACTGATCGAATTAGTCGATCTGCCCGGCACCTATTCTTTAGAAGCCGCTGACGACCAGGTTTCCTTGGATGAAAAAGTCGCCCGTGATTATGTCGCCTCCAAGCAGGCCGATTTAATCATTAACATTGTCGACGCCTCCAATTTGGAACGAAATTTGTATTTGACCGCGCAACTGATCGAGATGCGGGTGCCGATGATTTTAGTGCTCAATATGATGGATGCCGTCAAGCAACGCGGCATTAAAATTGATGTTGATTTTCTTGAGCAGTTTCTAGGTTGTCCGGTTATCCCGATTACCGCTTCAGTCAAAGGAGGGCTCGGTACATTAAGGACTGCAATTAATAGCGCCGCTATCGCCAAGCCGATACCTTCGGTGAAAATCACTTATACACCTGCGCTGGAGCAAGCTATCAATGACATTTCACCGTTATTGCTTGAGAGCGCGCAACAGAATCGGTGCGACCTACGCTGGTTGGCCGTTCGATTGCTGGAAGACGATACGCTGGCCCAACAGTTTGCCGGAACTCGCTTGTTACCGACAGTCAGCCAATTACAGCGTCGGGTAGAGGCGGAAACGGATGATGAAATAGACATTCTTGCGGCAGACGCCCGCTACGGCTTCGTTAATGAATTAACCCATGGCGCAGTCTGCAAACTAACCGAAGTGGGTCGGCACATTACCGATAAAATCGACAACATCGTCTTGAATCGTTTTTTGGGCATCCCGGTTTTCCTGTTAGTCATGTATGCGATGTTCATGTTTACCATCAATATCGGCAGCGCCTTCGTCGATTTTTTCGATCAGTCCGTGGGCGCTTTATTGATCGACGGCCTGAGTCAGACACTTACCGTCCTGAATTGGCCGCAATGGCTGATTGTATTAATCACCAATGGCGTAGGCGGCGGCATTCAGGTCGTCGCCACCTTTATCCCCATTGTCGGCTTTCTGTTTATGTTCCTGTCGGCGCTGGAAGACTCCGGATACATGTCCAGGGCGGCTTTCGTGATGGACAGGTTCATGCGCATGATCGGCTTGCCCGGCAAATCCTTCGTGCCGATGATCGTCGGTTTCGGCTGTAATGTCCCGGCGATTATGGCGACGCGGACGCTGGAAAGTCAGCGCGACCGGATATTGACCAACCTGATGAACCCGTTCATGTCCTGTGGCGCCAGATTGCCGGTTTATGCCTTGTTTGCCGCCGCATTTTTCCCGGTCGGCGGCCAGAACCTGGTGTTCGGCTTGTATTTATTGGGCATTGCAGTTGCTGTACTGACCGGCTTAATCATGCGCCATACCCTGTTTAAAGGCGAATCGGCCCCCTTTATTATGGAGCTGCCTGCCTATCACATGCCGACCGTGCGGGGGGTCTTTATCAGAACCTGGGACCGGCTCAAGTCATTCTTGTTCAATGCTGGTAAAGTCATCGTGCCGATGGTATTAGTGCTGAACTTTCTTAATGCACTGGGTACGGATGGCACCTTCGGACAGGAAAACAGCAATAAATCGGTACTAAGCGAGATTGGCCGCGGCCTGACACCGGCGTTTAAACCGATGGGCATAGAAAAAGACAACTGGCCTGCAACGGTAGGTATTTTTACCGGCGTTTTAGCCAAAGAAGCGGTGGTCGGAACGCTGGATGCTTTATACAGCCAGATGGCAACAACAGACGCAAGCGTCGAAAAAGCGCCGTTTAATCTTGAACAGGCTTTGATTGACGCCTGTTTAACCGTACCTAAAAACCTGCAAGACGTTGCGGATAACCTGTTAGATCCATTGGGTTTGAATATCGGCACCGTCGATGATGTGGCCGCAGCAGCCAGTGAGCAGGAAGTCAATGCCGGTACCTTTGCCGCCATGCAGCAAAGTTTTGACGGCAAAGCCGGCGCTTTTGCCTATTTGTTGTTTATTTTGCTGTATGCGCCTTGCGTCGCGGCAACCGCCGCAATCTACCGGGAAACCAACATGCACTGGACATTGTTTGTGGTGTTCTGGACAACCGGCATCGCCTACATGACCGCAACGATTTTTTATCAATCGATGACTTATAGCCGACATCCCGACTATTCTTTGGTTTGGATAACAGCATTAATCTTTGCGTTTTTAGCCGTATTGTTCGGGCTGTGGTTGCTCGGCAAAAATACTGATGCGACAGGCATAAAACCAAGCGGGGAGTCTTTAAGTGATCCTGTCTGATTTGAGAGCTTATTTAAAGGAACAACACCGCATTGCCTTGGCGGATTTAATTATTCATTTCGATATGGATGCCGATGCCTTGCGGGGTATGCTGGATAAATGGATCAGCAAAGGTAAGGTGCGTAAGCTGCCTTTGACTGCTTCTTGCGGTACCAGCTGTTGCCAGTGCGACACTACATTGACAGAGATTTATGAATGGGTTGATGAATAAAACTACGTGAAATACTCTATATTCGCTTAACGGTTACCAAAACGTCGAGTCTATAATTGATCCAATGGGCTCAACACACCCCTGCCGCCTTTATTCAATACATGGGTATAAATCATTGTTGTGGAGACATCGCTATGCCCCAACAATTCCTGTACTGTGCGGATGTCATAACCTGCTTCCAGCAAATGTGTCGCAAATGAATGCCGCAAGGTATGCGGCGTGGCCGGTTTGGCAACCCCCGCGGCTTGTACCGCTTTTTTCATCGCCCGTTGCAATAATTTTTCGTCAATATGATGGCGTCGCTCCATGCCACTGCGTGGATCAACCGAATAACTGCCAGAAGGAAAAATATACTGCCAGCACCATTCCGTTGCCGCATTCGGATACTTGGTCGCCAACGCATTCGGCAGAAAGACATTCGCCTTGCCGATACGTTTATCGTCTTCAAACAACATCCGTCGCTTTTCCAAATGTGCCTGCAACCCGGTCGCTATCGAAGAGGGCAGCATCGTTACCCTATCTTTCCCGCCCTTGCCGTCACGGATCAGAATCTCATTACGCTCAAAATCCACATCCTTAACTCGCAAACGTACGCATTCCATCAAGCGCATCCCGGTTCCGTACAGCATATTCGCCATCAACCCATGCATGCCTTTCATCCGCGCCAGCACCTCCCGTACCTCCGAACGCGTCAACACTACAGGCAATCGTTGTGGCTGCTTGGCGCGCACCACATTATTCAACCACGGTAAATCTATCCCTAACACCTCCTTATATAAAAACAGTAGCCCCGATAATGCTTGGTTCTGTGTCGAAGCCGATACATGTCCATCTACCGCCAGATGCGTTAAAAACGCCTCCACCTCCGTAGTCCCCATCTCTTGCGGATGACGTTTGTTATGAAACAAAATAAATCGTTTGACCCATTGCACATATTGGGTTTCTGTACGGATGCTGTAGTGCTTGACGCGAATGCGGTCACGCACTTGGTCAAGCAGTTTAGGAGGTGTATTTGTATTTGGCATAAAAGGTTGCTATCAATAATAGAAGTACTATAGAATCTAGTCTAGCTCACCAAGTAGGCGGCATTATACACCGTTATACACTGGCGATTTGAATTTAATATGCACCTAAAAAGGTGTCTACTTAACGTTGGGCGGTTTTGGGGATGCCGCCAGAAATAGACAGAAGATAAACAATGATAGTCACTTATAAGCACGGGAAAATTATGAATATACGTAAGCCATTCTTATTATTTGTTATAGTACCTTTCCTCTCTGGTTGCCCGAATCCGGCGGCATATCGAGAGCCAATAACACGTTTTCAACAAGCATCGACAATCGTAATTGAAGGCGCCCGTAGCGAGTATGGGCTTGCTAATAGTGCGGAGCGTAATGCGGAAATTGACCGTCTTGTAGCTGCAAAATCAAGAATCGATCTTTCAAAACTAAACGACCCAGCGATACGGCTATTAGGTCCTGATGATCTAAATGCTCGTTTGGCTACATTAGATACTTTAGCCAAGCATGGACAATTATTACTTACCCTAGCAAGCAGCGACGCACCAACTAGGGCTAAAGATGCAGCCAATTCACTAGATGACGCTATTGTTGGTCTTTCAACTTCTCTAGGAAAAACACCCTCCGATAAGTTTAAAAGTTCTGTCGAGGGTTTTGCAACAATTGCTGGGGAGGCGGCTAAATTAGCTTTAGATGCTAAAATTAGCGAAGCCTTAGATAAAGCTATAGCTGCATCTGATAAAAGTGTTACAGAAATTCTAACGTTAATTAAAGAGGATTTAGGGTATCTATATGAGCGTCGTCGCAGCAATTTAAGTGCCGCCCGTAAATATGCAGTTGATGCTTACAATCTAGAGCTTGACAAGCAAGTTATAAATGTGGATGCCTTGAAAAAATCGGCTTCTGAAATTAAGAAAACTGAAGATACTTGGGACACGCTTCCATTACTATTGGGTGCTGGCCCTGGTCTTGATGCAATGGCAGAAGCACACCAGAAATTGGTTCAGTATGCAAAGAGTTCAAAATCACCTCAAGATTTAGCCGAATTAGTTGAGGCTACAGATGCTTTTGTAACTCGGGCAAAGGTTATTGCTGATGCCATTAAAACCATCAAAGAAACGAAGGAGTAAATTATGACTGAACAAACTATTACGCCTCCTGAAAAGCCCATTACTCTCCGTGAGTTGGTTAGGATAGTTGGGGATGTGCTTACCGAAATAGATGTTTTGAGTACACATTTTAATCCTGGAACTGATAACCGCAAGAAGATAGACCCCGAGCGCGATAAGCTTGATGCAAGCCAACGAAAATTAGTGAAGGGAGCAATTAAAGACAACACGGAAGAGTTCAAAAAACGAACAGCTTCCATAAAGGCGATTAATAAGGATATTCAGCAGACAATTAACGACGTAGACAAGTTTGCTACTACACTCGAAACTGTCGTTAAATTTGTTGGAGCCATCCAAAAAATAGCAGAACTGGCTCCTTAACTTATCCTTGATAGGAAGCGGTATACTTAAGCCCAACAAGTCGGTCAAAGGGACGCGCCGCCCGTTGGCGGTTTTGGAGTTCAGTTTTTCATCAAGGTTCGGCGGCTTCGCTAAAGCTCGGTGAGCGGCGCGCCCCTTACCGTAACGTTATGTTGTATAAGTGAGTGCTGTGCGTAGAATTTAGAAATATTAAGAATTGGCTGTAAATGTAAATATGGATATAAATGCTGACATCTCATTTGGGTTGGAATCCCAGGTGACCGAGCTAATTAAAACTATCAACGATGGCGTAAATAAAGCAAAGGAGCTTGTTATGAAAATTTCAGACGTTAAATCATGTGTGTGGTGCGGAGTGGCGTTCTTGCGAGGCCATGGTGGGACATTCCAACCCTTACGAGAGATGGTGTATTTTTTTGAAGTGTTTGCTGGCCGGTAGGGACGTAGAGGGGTTCGAATCCCCTCCCTCGCACCAATTATCAATGTCGTTCTGTTTAGCGGTAAGTAACATAACATGGCGCTCAACCGGAGCGCGGTTACAATGCGGTTTTATTTTTTCAGCTTTCCGGGCCGCGCCCGGTTAGCTCTACGTTATGCATTCTGGAATGAATGTGTTGGCTTTGGCTTGCTTTCATCAGCCTCAGTGGTTAGGTAAGGTTTCGTTTGTGAGCGGTTCTGCTATTGTCAGCCATGCGTTGCGTCATGCGCGGGGCAGCGCTGCTGTTTTGGTTTGGCTTAGGTGGCCGCGCACGACGCAAGCCGCGAGTCCTGTGTTTGTTTAGCGTCCAGTGCGTTGTTTAGGCTTTTTGTCCAAGGTAGTTTGGCTTTCATCGTGATTCTTGGCCTAACATGGCGCTCAAAGGGACGTGCCGCCTCATGGCGGTTTTAAAGTTTTGTAATTTATCAAGCTTTGGGGCTTCGTTTAGCGTCCGTGAGCGGCACGCCCCTTAGCTCTACGTTAGAACGTATCGTTCTTCGTTCGTATTGCTCGAACTTATCTTTATTAAACTGTTGATTTTCAGCTACGGGGTTACTATGAATGAATCTACTAATACTCTCACCTACACCGCTGTCTGCCCTAAATGCGGCGAGAAAAACCCTTCCAACTTCGTTGAGCCGGATGCTCAACTTCGCATTGTATGCCCCGCCTGTGGCCGGGAGTACCTCCCCTTCGGTAAAGCGGTCGATATACATGAACCACCGCAATTGGGTTTTTAGATGCTCGGGCAGCATAGGGGCTAGCTCTTTAAACCGCCTTTGAATCTCTACGAGTTCGGGCGCGTACTCATGGTAGTCGAAAGGGGGCCCAGGCCATTTTTGTATATCTGCGAGTTGTATTATCATAGTTTATGCCCCTTATGTTCTAACATTGCGCTCAACCGGAGCGCGGAAATAATCTTTGTTTTCATTTTCAGTCCTTCGGGCCGCGCCCGGTTAGCTTTACGTTAGGCAAAAATCATTTCAGAGCACGGAGTAGTAGAGTATATGAGCAATATTGAGCTTCCTTGGAGCGAAGTCATAGGCATGATTAACCATTGGGCAAGAACCCCAGAAAATGGCTATTTGGGTTCTGACTACGGCGGATCTGTAATCTTAAAAAAATATCTGAATGAGCCTCAAGCTGAGTTAGCTATAAACCTTATTGCTAAGCTCCAAAAAGACGTTCCGTATTTTCAGTCGTGCGCGGTCTCGGTTAAACCACAAACCGAAAACAGCTTAATCATTACCGTAGATAACGAAGCCGCAGTTGTTTCCACAGTTGCATAGTGGCGTGGTTGCCGCTGTTTGGTAACTAAACATGTCCTGGCCTAACAAAACGGTCAAAGGGACGCGCCGCTCTAAGGCGGTTTTGAAGGTTTGCTTTTAAATCGGGTTTCGGTGGCTTCGCTGTGCGTCCGTTGGCGGCGCGCCCCTTACCTTTACGTTAGACGTCAACAATAAGGAATCTATATGCCGCGAGTGTCATCGGATATTGCGATAAAGGATTATTTTCTAGCACAACGCTATGCAAGCGCATGGCAGGAAATCAATGCCCGTATTCAATCCAGACAAACAGTGAGCGTGACTTATACAGTTGCAACATCTGCTGGTGTACTTGCACTTCTTACTGCAATAAGTCAGGATAAAATACAGCATTGGTTCGAATTTATTGCTATATGGCCAGTTTTGATGGCTTGGGCTTTCGCATTTTGGAATCGCCATAATGACGCGATAATTGGAATTCTTGGCTCATTTTGCCGAGAATGTGAAAGGGTAGTTGATGAAAAAAACACTTCAGGAGTGCCCTCTTTTCACATGGAGGAACAAGGGTGGATAGTAAAAGGACGAGAATATAGAAAACGCTCTGACTGGGGTTTAGTAGCAGCGTATTTGTTTGGTGCTGCTCCAAGCTTGGCACTGACTGCAATGCATGTTGAAAGTGGAAAGGATCAAGCTTACATATTTCTCCATATTGGTGTAGTTATACTAATTGGATGCGCCTGCTTTTATATCTTAAAAAACGCTGGCATTCGCAATAAGCTGGCAAGTGGAAAGTTCGTCGAGCATAACGGAAAATGGCAATTTGTAGTCGAATATTCAAATGCCGTCTAACCTTGCGCTCAACCGGAGCGCGGTCATAATGCGGTTTTGTTTTTTCAGCTTTTCGGGCCGCGCCCGGTTAGCTCTACGTTATGCATATAAATTATCACCATGATTTATTCTTATCGGAAAGCTGAAGAAACAGACAGAGAATCCATCTACCAATTGTATTGCCTGGTAATGCGCAGCCTTGTTTCTGAAATTTGGGGTTGGGATGAACAATGGCAACAAAACGATTTCTCTGCTCACTTTGATCCTCAAGGTATTACGTTGGTGTGCCAAGAACACGAGTTGGTTGGGTATTCTCATGTCGAGAATCGAGGTGACCATCTGTTTATTAGAATGATCATTGTTCATCCTCGTCACCAGAGGAAGGGTATCGGGAGAAAACTGCTTGCGTTTGTTATCACGTCGGGTGCTGAGCAATCCAAGGGTGTCGGGTTGGAAGTATTCAAAATCAACGGAAAGGTAAAAAAGTTCTATGAAAGATATGGCTTCAGTATTGAAGGTGAAACTCCTAATAGTTACGTCATGGCCCATGCATAACATGGCGCTCAACCGGAGCGCGGTTATAATGCGGTTTTATTTTTTCAGCTTTCCAGGCCGCGCCCGGTTAGCTCTACGTTGGGCGTCACACATCAAAGGAGATAAACTATGACATCTGGGGATCATCTGAAACATATCGAAGGTTTCCGTAGGCTAGCTCAGACAATGGCTTCCGCCTGCATTTCTCTCGGGGCGTTCTCTTTAGCACTCCTTGTGTACACGAAAAATACCGCATCGGGAATGTTCGTTCCCCCATACCAATGGCTTTGGTTGCTCCAGTTCGTTGGAATTAGCTTAATCTTCTGCTCTGCGATGTGTACAGACTGGATTGTTGATAGTTTCACTGATGAAGAGTGGGAAGCTGCCAGAACGGTATCCCCAGAACTTAGGTGGAAGAAGTGGCACATTGGCAACCAAGTCAGTGAGCGTCTTTCCCTTTTCACAACAGGCTATTTTCTGTTCTCTCTTGCCAACTGCTTATTGGTTGGAGCAATGGTCTACTATTTTTGGGTAGGCACAACCAACATCTATCTATTCATTGCCGTTGTAACCGTTCTTCCGACCGCATTGCTAGTCAAAATGCTTACTCAGACGCTGGTGCCTTCTCAGGTGATCTCAACCATATTTTTCGTCATATTATTGCTCCTGTATGGTTTTTTGTCGTTCGCATTCGGTCACGTATCTCCATGATGCCCAACCCAACGCTCAACCGGAGCGCGGTTATAATGCGGTTTTATTTTTCAGCTTTCCGTGCCGCGCCCGGTTAGCTCTACGTTAGAGCTTAAAATCAAGGAGGTTCACTATGGAAGAGTACGCAATTCGATGTGCAAGGTGGCTTGAAAACAGAGTGCGTCAGGCGGAAGCAAACGACCCAAAACTTCGCCCGCTCAAAGATCGAATTAACGAGTTATCAATCGAAATAAAGGCCGCTCAAGAAGACGCTGTTCCCGCGCTTCTGCGTCAACAAGATGAAGTTATTCAAGAGCTGATAGATCATGTTTCAAAAAAGTCCGCGCGCTAAATACCAAGCTCTAACCCTACGCTCAAGCGGGACTGCGCAAAAGCGCGCAGCCCCTTAGCTCCACGTTAGGCAAATACACGAATAGATATCGACTTGAGGAATATTGACAGTATGCGAGAAGCGTTAAAAAGAAAGATTATCGAAGTCTGTGATAAGAAGATTGATAGTAAAGGCGAAAATGTTGGCCTGTCTTTTTATGCATTCTTTGCAAACAAAAACGATGACCCCGAACTTCTTATGGAGGCTGCAAGATGGTGGATTGTGGAAAACAAGCTAGATCATTTTGAAAAAGCAAAAAAGATCAGGTTAATGGTTGGGGCAACTCTCTAAATGTGTTTTCGATTGCCTAACATGGCGTTCGAGAGGGACGCGCCAAAAGCGGCGCGCCCCTCAACTTTACGTTAGGCATCGTAATGACGTTGCACTGAAATTTGTCGTGAAATCTCAATGAGGAGAAAAACGTGCTTGACACTACCTATTCAAAACTATCCAATCGCATAAAGTTAGCGACGCTCTTGGTAGGAGCCTGCATCGGGCTAATTCAAAATCAGACAGATCTGTATAAGCTGGCATTCAACAACACTGTTGCACTCACGGCAATTGCCCTGATACTAATGACGTTGCTTGACAAATTACATAGTGAGATATGCAAACAGCTTGGCGATCTCAACAATAAAGTGCAGGCCAATTTTGAGTATCACGGCCTCCTTGATTCGCCGAAGGAAAGATTCAATGCAAATGAAATGCGCGATGTTTGGCCAATCATCGTTTCATGCGTCAAGAGAGAGTTTATGGCCATTAACTACCTTTCTCCTGCCGCATGGCAGGAAGGTGATGGTGACAATCTTGTAGCCCTACTGGGATCAAGAATGAAGGTACACAAGTTTCACGCTAAAAGGATATTTGTTGTAGATACGCCAGAAGAGTTGGTCGAGTGGAAGGCGACGCTGGTATGTCATAAGACCTTCAGTATTCCTACGAAATATATTCTGAAGTCTGACTATGACAGTATCCGAGATGACTACTCCAAACATGACGAAGCATTCAAGACTATCTGTGGTTTCAATGTAATCGACTCGGAGGCACCGGGAATCGCTGTCGATTGGAACTACAACGAAAGAAAAACTGATGGCGCGAAACTCAAACGTGGCAAAGCTACTGCAACCGAGTACATGCATTTCTTTAATCGAGTATGGGATTCAATACAGTGCAAAGTTGCTCCCGATGCCTAACCCTACGCTCAAGCGGGACTGCGCAAAAGCGCGCAGCCCCTTAGCTCCACGTTAGGCATCAGAGGAAACCACATGCAGGACACAACGAAACATAATCAGACGATTGTCGAACAATTCTCTCAGCAAGCAATTCCGTTCTCGGAGTTGCCAGGGCACTCACAGTCAATGCAGATGTTGATTGAATTATCTGGAGTGTCTGTATCAGATGATGTCCTTGATGTCGCCTGTGGTCCGGGGCTTGTGGCTTGTGAGTTTGCCCCACATGCTAGTCATGTCACGGGCATCGACATTACGCCGCAAATGATCGAACAGGCCAAGGAGCGCCAAAAGGACAAACAACTTAGCAATCTCTCATGGCAAGTCGGCGATGTATTGCCCTTGCCGTTTCCAGATTCGCATTTCTCAGTTGTATTGACTCGCTATAGTTTCCACCATTTCCTCAATCCAGCGGCTGTCTTGGCTGAAATGCTCAGGGTATGCAAACCCGGAGGCAAGGTAATGGTCATTGATGTCGTGCAGCCGCCTGAAAAGGCGGAGGCCTACGATCAGTTGGAAAAACTGCGTGATCCATCCCATGTTCACGCACTCACATCTTCAGAGATGGCCGGTATCGTTGTGGCATCTGGTCTCTCAAATGTGAAAACCGCCCGATATAAAGTCGAGGGGGAGCTTGAAAAACAACTGAGCGCATCCTTCCCAAATCCTGGCGATGCGGACAAAATCCGAGAGATGTTCAGAACCGACCTCGAATTGGATCGAATGGGAATTAATGTACATCGGCACGGTAATGAAATTCATTTTGCGGTTCCTATTCTAATTACAGTGGGTGAGAAGCTTGCCTAACAAGTCGGTCAAAGGGACGTGCCGCCCGTTGGCGGTTTTGAAACTCAAATTTTAATTCAAGGTAAGTGGCTTCGCTTGGCTTCCTTTAGCGGCGCGCCCCTTACCGTAACGTTAGGCAAATCAAGGAATTTTCTATGAATGAAAAATATAGTGGGTCTTGTCTCTGTGGTGAAATTAAATATGAATGTACTGGTGAGCCGGTATTTTCGGGTAATTGTCATTGTAGAGATTGCCAAAAAAGTTCCGGAAGTGGTTACGTTCCTGTCTTAATTTTTACAGCAGACACAATTAAAATCACTGGAAATCCTAAATTTTATGAAAAGTTAGGAGATAGCGGTAAAAAAATAGAAAGAGGTTTTTGTACACGATGCGGTTCTACTGTTTTTGGAAAGCTCGAATCCATTCCTAATGCAATAGGCGTTAGAGCTGGAAGTTTGAATAATCCTAATTCCTATCAACCAAAATTTGACTTTTATACCAGTTCATCAAATCATTGGGACTTTATGAACGAAAATATTCCCAAACTAAAAAAATCGGTACGAGAGGGCTAATTTACCGAGCTATGTTTGAGCAAATAAAAATGCCTAACAAGTCGTTCCAGCATCACTTCGTCGCTTCGCGCCTACGTTGGACAGTTTTTAAGTCGCGGTTTTGTGGTTTTGCTGCGCAAAAGTATTCCACAAAACCACAACTTAAAAACTGCCGCTGAACTCGGCGTTATGCCCCACTCAACCTGCGGGAAATCTGTCCATGAACATAAAGCACCTGAAGCTCCACCACTACCCTGCCACAAGGAGCGCCCGCGTAAAATGGGTGTTGCACGAAGTCGTAGGAGATGAGTTCGAGGTAGAACGAGTCGAGCTTTATGAAGGCACGCAGTACAGCGCGGAGTTCTTGCGACTCAACCCGAACCACAGCGTTCCAGTGCTGGAAGTTACCTGGGAGGACGGCAAGACCCAGTATATGCTCGAGAGCGCTGCAATGGTCTGCTTTCTTGCGGACGCATATCCAGCCAAAGGTCTGGCGCCTTCGCCTAGCGCATCGTTCGAGCGCGCAGATTACCTCCAGATGCTCCACTTCGGTTCGACTTGGATGGACATGATGCTGTGGCAGATACGCATCCACGAGCATGTACTTCCAAAGGTAGAGCGTGATCCTCGAACTGTTGCTAGATATCGGATGAAGTTTGCAAAAGAAGTTGAGCCGCAGCTTGCCGAGCGACTTGAGGCAGGGTCGTACATTTGTGGCGAGGTCTTTACGGCGGCGGATTGCGTTGTTGGTCACAGCGTTTCTTGGGCAAGAGCCTATGGTCTTTGTCAAGACGACTTGTTTCAACGCTACTTATCAACACTTTCAAAGAGGTCTGCATTTGTAAGCGCCTTTGCAGACGCTCGCCAGTTTTCGCTAGAGCCGCGGCAGGACGCACCTGTTAAAGCCCTGTTTACCGGCTAGGCAATTGGGAATGAGGCCTAATCCATCTATCAAGCGGGACGCACTAAAGTGCCCCCTTATCTCATACATAATGCATTAGGAGAAATTCAATGCGCGGAAAATGTCTCTGCGGGTTGGTCGAATTTGAGGTTCTCGGTTCAGTTCCAAAACTCTTACAATGTCATTGTTCTCTCTGCAGAAAGCAAGGCGGTTCCTCATCGAATACTGCAACGTTTGTCAGTGCGGATAATTTCCGTTGGCTTACTGGGCAAGAAAATATTTCGTCTTGGGTCAAGGAATCCGGTTTCCGTTCTGACTTCTGTTCAACATGCGGATCTCCTGTACCCAATTCCCTAAGAAATACGCCCAATTACTGGATACCCATTGGTCTATTTGATAACGCAAAGAATTTGAAAGTTGAGGTTCATTTGTTTGTTGGCTCAAAAGCACCGTGGGATGTTATCGCATCACAAGGTACACATTATGAAACAATGCCTGAACTATCCGAGCTTATATCATTGCTCCACTCAAGCAAAAATACCTAAACGGCGTTCGAGAGAGGCGTGTCCCTCAACTTTACGTTATGCCTTATTGCAACCACTAATGGAATTTACATGCCATACGTTTTAATAATTCATGAAGTCGATGCCTATCCGGCGTGGAAAGCTGTTTTTGATAACGCAGCAGACATCAGAAAAAACGCTGGGGAAATTAGCTACCAGTTACTACGATACGAAAATGATGCTAACAACATTGTCCATTTTTCAGAATGGTCATCGCTAGACAATGCCCGTAGATTCTTTGAATCTTTGGAGTTAGTAGAAATCAGGAAAAAGGCGGGGGTAAAAGCACCAAACTTTATCTATCTACAAGAAATAGAGCGCGGTGTGCTTTAGCTATGAACAATAAAGATATTCCTGTAACTGTTATAGCAACAGAGGTTGCGCCTCGTCAAAAAACATCAATCTATCCAGAGCCGTTTGCTTCGCAAATGAATGGGCGTGAAAAGCGAGTTCTTGGTGATTTATTTGGTCTTGTAAACTTCGGGGTAAATTTAACGAAGCTTTTACCTAACGCCAAATCGTCTTTACGTCACGCCCACTCCATGCAAGATGAATTTGTGTATATTTTGCACGGTTATCCCGTGCTAATTACCGATTCAGGGGAGACGCAACTATCTCCTGGCATGTGTGCTGGATTCAAGGCAGGGACGGGAAACGCGCATCAATTGGTTAATCGAACAAGTGAAGAAGTAAGTTATCTTGAAATTGGCGATCGTAGCTCAGGTGATTCGGCTATATATCCAGACGATGACTTACAAGCATCTCTAGTCGAAAAGGAATGGCAATTTACCCATAAAGACGGTTCGCCATATTGAAGCCCTTGCAAACACAACACACGGGCATCGATAAATACCGCATAGCTAATAAGTCGGATATCGAAGCAATAGTGAAACTTGTCAATATGGCGTATCGCCCAGAATCAGGGGTATCTGGCTGGACTCACGAATCAGATTTGGTATCTGGAAACAGAACAAATGACAGTCAAATCATGGAAATAATGTCAAAACCAGATTCCGTTATCCTTATTAGTTTAAAAACATCAGAGATTGTAGCTTGTGTTCATATTGAGAAAATTGGTAAAAATAGTCACATAGGGATGCTCGCAGTTAGTCCGGCTCTGCAAGGGGTTGGCACTGGCAAACAAATGCTGACTCATGCAGAAATGTATGCAAGCGTAAATTTTGGTTCCGAGAAATTTATCATCGTTGTTGTATCATCAAGAATTGAACTAATTTCCTTTTATTTAAGGCGCAACTACCAGAAAACGGGAATTTTAAAAGAATATCCATTGTCGGCAGGTGTTGGTACTCCAAAATTAGCCAACCTAAAAATTGAGGTGTTAGAAAAACAATTTAAGATTGCAGCACAATCGTAAGCGTTTTAGCCGCACGGCATGGTTAAAATTTTTTTTCAGTGTTAGTTTAGCTGCATCGCATAGCTTGGCAGCATAACATGGCGCTCAACCGGAGCGCGGTTATAATGCGGTTTTGTTTATTCAGTTTTCCGAGCCGCGCCCGGTTAGCTCTACGTTAGGCATGGGGAGCCAAATGTCATCGGAAGCTATCTTCGGAATTATTATCGCAAGTGTCATTATCCTGTCCTTTGTGAATAAGCTTCTGCTGAAGCGTCGGCCCAAGGAAAAACACTTTAAGTG
>Ga0208117_100070_pt1 | contig 86238 bp, 78 predicted proteins | sample LakWasMet26_LOW6_2_FD_183870 | JGI IMG/M metagenome (GOLD analysis project Ga0208117, IMG submission 183870) | Freshwater sediment methanotrophic microbial communities from Lake Washington under simulated oxygen tension - Sediment Metagenome... | ecosystem: Environmental > Aquatic > Freshwater >...
TCAGGACGACGGCAAAACTATGTCAAGCCAACCATCGTTCGTACTGGCCGTAATCCGGTCTAGTCCTGGCTTTCAGGTAGGAGGTATTAGCAAACTACACATAGTTGGGGACTACACATAGGGGTCGCTATGTTAAGCTTAACATAGCGCCCCAAATCGGCCTCTTACCATAGTGGCTTGAATGGCTGTTATTGCCGGATGACGGACAGTCGTTAAGATAAGAAGAAACCATATATTATCCGACACTGAAAAATATACAGTTAGCGTTTTAAAGGAACACGCTGAATTTATTGCTTAGAATGTGTCGATAAGTGATGATATACAGAAACTATAAAATTACTTATCAAGCTTTTTTGGAGATAAACTTTGAATCAACTAATTAATGCAGCTTTAGATCAACGCTGGAGCGTCCTTCAAATAGGTTTAGGACTCGTAACTCCTGATATCGCATCTGGTTCACGATTTTCGCTTACATCAGTAAACAATAATTCGGTGGAAATAACCACCAATGGCGGAACATCAATTACTATTAATCGCCAAGCCTTTTTCGCTGCACTTGACTATCTTGTACAAAATCAGCATACAGCGAACAACCCTTGTCAGATTGGTTCAAACATGAATATTGGTCAAGCTGGGCCGTTGTGTGTTGCCACTCGGAACGCAAACGGAGTAAATATAATGATTTCCTCTTACACAATTCCTCTGTTAGCAGCCATGAATCTAGTCGATATAGACGGAAATAGGCCAAATACAACATGGCTAATATAAGCAGCAGTATCAATTAAATGGAGGCAGATCAAAATGATTTATTTTAATTCTGCAGACCTAGCATGGCGTGATCCAGGAAGTATTTATAAACTAATTTAACCGGTCTAGACCTCACAGACAAAGCCTAGCTCTGAGTTCAACCGGAACCCGCCCTTTGGTTCTTTCGCAAGTTCCGTGCGAGTTTGTAGTTTTTGCGTTCGATCTAACTTCCTAAAGAGCGGGGTCGATTAACTTGGACGCTAAATGACGCTTTATGTTAACTACTTGCCGTTAACAACCAATATCTGTTCGTCTTTTTTGGCCGAATTATGCCTTTGAGCCAATAGGCTGAATTTGAGCCTTGACAGGTCTTATCAGGTAAGTTCTTGACTGGCAGATTAGTGTTGCATTGCAGACCATTATAGAGATGCTGATGGAAACTGTGATTATTCCTGAGTTTATTACCTAAGATTTGGTTATTATGGAAAAAATAGAGTCTTTTGTATTTTCGACTGAATGTCGTATTTGTTCACACCATCTGGGGCGTTGGACACTGAGGCAGCCATCAAATTAATTGCTTAAATATAAACAACTGGAGTTATACGACATATATATAAAATTATTGGACATCTGATGTTGTATATACTACGTAAGGGCGCAGGGAAAGAATAGTGGAAACTGATGAATATCTAAAAAATCAGCTGAAGGAATCCTTTAAAGTTATTGATACTTGCTTAGCCTGTTGCTACGAAAAAGAAACGCATATGTATAAGCCACTCGCTGGACAGTTGCGAATATTGTTCTGTGATTCAACCAAGAAAAAGGATAATTCACTTCTCCCAAGGGTATATCCGAATATTCAGCTCAGCTCGTTGGCATCTATTGATTGGTCTAATAATAAAAGTTCATATGTTGCACTACATCAACCTCTTAACGGAACTTCCAGAATAGCGAGTATGCCATATGAGATAACGCAGTACAGCAATGGTCTTGCTGTTGCTGATCTATTTTGTAATAAAGACATCATGCTTGATATTCCATCGTGGATGGATCAGTGCGTAACGCATCACCCAACGTCCCTGACGATTCGAGATATCGTGAGACATATTGCAGATAAAGGCGGCGGAGCTCATGTTGATTCAAATTCATCTGCTCAACTCAGGTATATGAACCAGTCCACTCCAGTGGGACGGCCATTTGGTGAATTGTTTATTCTGGCTCTGGCTAGGCTCGCTCAAGCAATTGGAGAAAAACTATTCAGCTATGAGGGTGTGAAGGTGTCATTCGAGTTACGCAACGCTCAACATACAAAATACAATTCACTTCTTGTGGCTCATCACGAGCTTGCCGAAGCCCTAACAAAAGCCTACAGCGGGCGAGCTAAAGGCGCGCGCCGCTGAGGTTACCATTAGCTGTGAAGAAAGAAGAGGGAGTTCGCCTCTCTCCGCCTGTAGTTATGAGAGTTTAGGATTGTAATTAATGGCTTTTCGATCCTGTAAAATTGCTTCAACAGCATCAAATATCGGGGTTTCTTTGTTCGTGTTTGCCCGACAATGTATCACTGCGCCAGCCGCTTCAGCAAAAGCTTGGGCGCTATTTGGTTTGGAGTGAGTTGCCGCCATTTGAATAATGATTTCGCGATCGCTGATTTCATTTTTATCAGCACGATTCAAGGCATTTCTGTCTTTTCTAAAAGCCCCTTGTTGAGTAAGTGTATTGCTAGCTTTTTTTTGTATATTCATTTTAAATCTCCTGAGAGGGTAAGCTTGATAAATGCACTGTGGAAGATTGCAAAAATAATTATAGAGTCTTTACAGCTATCTTGCAATGACGTTATGGGTTCGTTACAGCAATCTTGCGGCTTCGCTGCTACTCATTTATAATGCTGTTATTCGACAGCATCTGGTTTTACTTATGAACAATAAAGATTATCTTTATGCGCAAGAAATAATGGACACTTTCAAGCAATGCATTATTAGTAATATAGGGAATACTGGGTTACTGGTACAGCGTTTCCAAATTAGACTTGAAGATATAAAGGAGGCTACTAATAGGATCAGATTAAGTCCTGCCATAGTAGATGATTATATGGATTATCTGAATCATCAGGGTGTAACGGCGTTTTTTGATGGAGTTGGCAGTATCATGTGTGAGGTTGACTTAACCAAAGTCTATTTAACCCAAAATGAAGCATTAAAAATGTCGCGTAATATAGAAAATTACAATATTAGGCTTGCCTATGAACAATCAGAAAACAGCTAACCAGCGTATCAACTTGCCCCCAAAGAGCTCCGCGCCTGCCTACCGTGGCTCCGCTTTTCGTGTCAAGTTTACTTATCGTTGAACAACTGCTTTCTGGCTGTTACCTGCCATTCCCTTGAAATTCTTGATCGTCTCTCTTTGGCCGAAGTTCGTCATTCAGCTGACAGACAAAATCCGACCCTATATAGTCCTTCCGTCCTGTTTTAAGTGATACTCAGCACAGCTGGCAGGTAGCTGCCAGCAAAACAGGACATGCACCTGCGGACTACGAATAATTCGACCCCAACATTTTGATGTTCACCGGTTTGGTTTCGAGTCCACGGGTGCGCTTGGGATCACTAACGAATACTCAGGGCTTGCCGCGGCATCGGCTCACCTATATTGCTTTCGCAGATCTCAGGCAGGCATGTTCCTTTGGGTTAATCTACCAAGCCGGAGATCAGGCATGAATAGCCTTAACAAGCCATCGTTTACAGCTTTTGTCGGTATTGACTGGGCCGACAGAAAGCATGACGTTTGCCTTCAAGCGGCAGACAGCCTGAAGCGGGAATTTTCAGTGATTCCCCATCAAGTTGAGGCCATTAATGACTGGGCGCAATCCTTACTTCAACGGTTTGGCGCACCTATTGCGGTAGCTGTGGAGCTGTCGAAAGGTCCGATTGTGTATGCGCTCCAGAAATTTGATGGCTTTGTCATTTATCCAATCAATCCTTCAACACTGGCCAGGTATCGGGAAGCCTTTACGCCGAGCAGGGCCAAGGATGATCCGACGGATGCGGAATTCGCTGTGGATTTACTGTTACGCCATCCCGAGCGTTTTAAACCCCTTCAGCCTCAAAGCCTGGAAATGCGAGCCTTGTCATCCCTGGTTGAACAAAGAAGGAGTTTGATTAACGATAAAATCCGCCTCACCAACCGCCTGCGCTCGGCCTTAAAGCACTATTATCCGCAAGCCCTGGACTGGTTTGACCATATCGATACCCCGCTATTCTGCGCTTTCATTCGCCAATGGCCAACGCTGGCCCAAGCCAAACGGGCCCGAAAAAATACCCTGGAAACCTTTTTTCATCACCATAACCTGCGTTTCCCTCAGGTGTTGGAAGACCGGCTGGCGGCGATCAAAACCGCAATGCCGTTGACGCTGGACGAGGCTATCATTATCCCTTATCGCCTGCAGGCACAGGTATTAATCGAGCAGTTAAGCGTTACCCTGGAAGGGATTAAACAGTTTGACCAGGCCATTGAGAAAATCGCCTGTCAGCATCCTGATTATGCCTTGTTCAGATCACTGCCAGGCGCAGGTCCATCGCTCGCGCCGAGGCTGCTGGTGGCGTTTGGCGAGCAGCGAGATCGATACCCAAGTGCGGCAGACTTACAAAAATACGCGGGCGTTGCACCAGTGACAGAGCGCAGCGGCAAAAAACATTGGGTGCATTGGCGGTGGGAATGCCCGACCTTTCTTCGACAAACTTTCACTGAATGGGCAGCGCAGACTATTAATAAATCGTTCTGGGCAGGTCAATACTACCGACAACAACGCGCGAAGGGCTCAACCTATCAAGCCGCTGTGCGTGCTCTGGCGTTTAAGTGGATACGTATCCTCTACCGGTGCTGGCGGACCGGTAAGCCTTATGATGAATCAACTTACCTAAAAGCGCTGGAACAACGGGGCTCCCCACTGCTAAAGTACAGCTGTGGAATCAGTTAGAAAGCTTGACGGACTGACTCAGGGCGTGAACCGGTCAATTCATCCTGTCTTTCAAATGTCAGTTCATATCTATATCTCAGTCATTCATAGCGTGGCTTTGGAGTTATCCCGATCTGTTTATCATGCCAAAGATGATTGCTATCCCGCCTAGTGCTTCAGCGTTTCAAACTATTTCTTGAAATTATACTTGCTAGAGAATGAGTTTCGGCGTAAATATACCGACCTGGATAATAACTTGTATGATGATTATTCCCCAATACGGGTAAAGTGAGACCCACCTTTAGTAACGGCTAAAGGGACTTTAAGAAGTAGCTCGAATAATTACTGGCTCCTGCGTAAGAGACCGTTAACAAGAGAGGGCGCTTCTTAACTCCAAGTGAATATCTCGAACAGTCTTCAGGGTCTTTGAACCCGTATTTGCAAGGCGGGGAGTAACTTATCATGAACACTTTGTCATCTCATCCTGAAATTAACGTCGGGGTCGATACCGGCAAAAAACAGCTCGACATTTACATTCGTCCGTTAGCGTTTTTCTTTCGGGTTGAAAATAATCCAGCGGTAGTTAAAACCGCGATTGAACGACTTAAACAACACCAACCCAGTAGAATTCTGATCGAGCCAACCGGACGTTTTGAGACCTTGTTTGTAGAGGCTTGTCTTGAAGCCGAGCTTCCTATTCGGATTGTGAATCCTTTGCTGGTCCGACGCTTCGCCGCCGCAACAGGCAGGCTCGCGAAAACGGATCGGATTGATGCCGAAATCATTGCCTTTTATGGTGAAGCGATCAAACCTCGGTTAACAGCGACTAAATCCAAACAATTGGAGCTGGTCAGCGATTTATTGAGCCGTAGGCGGCAGTTAAAAACCATGGCCACCATGGAGAAAAAGCGACTTGCCAGTATGCCGACTGCCTTTCATAAAGACATTCAGCAATTGCTCAAAACCATTGAAAAACAGGTGGAGCGTATCGATGCGCAGTTGGATCAATTAATCGAAAAGATGCCGGCATGGGCATCAGCTGAGTGCATTGTTACAAAGCACCCCGGGTGTGGGCAAAATCCTCGCTTATACGCTACTGGCTGAACTGCCTGAGATAGGCCAGATGACGAACAAGCAGATTGCCGCTTTAGTGGGAGTTGCGCCGATGAATAAAGAAAGTGGATCCTACAAAGGGAAACGTCAGATCCGAGGCGGGCGGTACCAGGTACGGAGCGTTTTATTTATGGCGATTATGTCAGCGGTACAATGTAATTCAGTGATAAAGGACCACTATGAGCGACTGAAAGCCGCCGGTAAAACCCCGAAAGTCGCATTAGTGGCCTGTATGAGAAAACTCATTACCATCTTGAATGCAATGGTCAAAAATAATACCCATTGGAAAGTAAATTCCATGGGATAAATATTGACTTTTAACCACAGTCTCTTGTTAGACACAAAAAAGAGCTCTTGAAACCACTGGGAGAATACAATGACAGCTATATTTAAAAATGATGGCCTTGACGCATGGTCTGCACTACATAATGCCATTGCCGCAGCGGTTGGCGGTGAACTCAATGGAGCTATAGTTCAGCCTTTACGTATTGCAGAACGTGCGGACTGGGATACCTCTAATCGGTTTTTAAACCTTTATAGAGAGCAGCGAATTGTCAACCAATGCCCGACATGGAACTCAATTTATATACCGAACACAGGTATAAACGTGCCTGACGAATATCAAGCATTTTTAGACCAACTAAATTCTAAAGTTATAACCGATTCTGGAATTGCCGACCCTGATGAGCTAAAGAGGCTTGATGGCGAAAGACAATCAGCGCAAGATAAACTGCAAAAAAACGAATATTTTATTAATCATGAATGGGATCGTTATGTTGCCAACAATCGAGGTAAACCTCCGCTTTCCCGAGCTCAATGGGAGTCTGATTTTGGCTTTTCTGCAAACCGATTAAATCTTCAACGTCAAGTCGATTCTATCCTAGCTGCATACATGAGGGAGGTAAATACTGCTGGAGGGGATTTACTTGAAGTGGGGCGTGCACTCGGTGCGCTTTCTGATACTCGTCAAAGACTACCTTTGCCGCAAGATGAAGATGATGCCACTCTTCCATCTGATAGTTGGCAGTACTGGTATAGAGCTGGTCTTGCAGATAATATTGATGAATTTTTACGAACCAGCAATGTAGTAGAAATAAATCTTACCGATGTGTCAACTCGGACAACAAACTTTCATGAACGTTGGGGCGGCAGTTTTAATGTTAGCTGGTTTTCTGCTTTTGGTGTAGGCGGTAGTGTTTCAAACGAAACGATCAAAGAACACAGCGAAACAGATACAAGCTCTATTAAAATTCATTTTGAAAATATCCAATCATTTCCTGTTGAACGTGGGCAATGGTTCAAAGCAGGCGTTGTGTCGAGGTTCAGAGATAAAATGCCCAAAGGATTTTGGGGGGCAAGCGGTCGTCTTAATCTAATTCCTGCCGCTGTTACTTTGGTGCGTGGAGTTGTAATTGAGGTTAATACTACAACTACAGTTACTGATTATTTTTTTAGTAAACGCACCACTGGTGGTAGTGCGGGTTTTAGCATTGGCCCCTGGCGAATTGGCGGAGGAGCAAGCAAGACTTCAATAGAGGAAACCTATTCTCTTGAGAAGACAGGTTCTGGCTTTTTGATAAAAGATAATTCAAATAGAGCGCAAATAATCGCTGTTACTTCAATAAGGAATGCTGATTTACTCTCATCACCGTCACCAATGTCTCCACTGTATCTTGAGCTTAATGAAGCTGAAGCAAGAGAGGGACGCTTGCTGCTTGAAGAGTCGCGTCGGGATTCGTCAAATTCTGTTGAGGCTTTCGGTATTTAGATAATTGTCTAACATAGCGCTCAAGCCGACCCGCTTCCGCTACGCTCCAGCGGTCGGCTTAGCTTTACTACATGGACTCTCCCTATCAATGCAAGGACCTTGTTTGTCGAGTTGGAAATAGACTGCAGCTCTACATACGGCCTGTTGATGGGCAATGCCCTGGCCCTGATGAAAATGCGCTGGGGGTGGTCTCATTCGTTAGTCGGCCTGGTTGGCCATCAAGCTAAACAGACTGTTGCCCCCGGGTCTGACCCTCTCGTCATTCATTGCCTTTGCAGTGATTCGGTAAGGTACTCGGTTATTAACGACGCGTGATTTTCGGTTTAATCCTGTATTTGGGTTCTCACGCTGTCATGCCCGCCCCACGGCGGCCAGCCGATAGGTTTCTCCCCGATTCAGAATAGCCCAGACAATGCGGGCATTCTTGGCGGCCAGTGCGACGGCGGCGCGTTTATAGCCGCGTCGGACGATCAGTTCACGTAACCACTGACTGGTTCGGTCTGGTTTGTCTCTGATCACAGCCAATACCGCGCGGGTGCCGTGAATCAACAGCATGCGCAGGTATTTGTCGCCCTGTTTGGTGAGGCGCCCCAATCGGGGTTTGCCGCCGGTACTGTACTGGCGTGGCGTCAGCCCCAGCCACGCCGTTAGTTGCCGGCCATTATGAAACTGCTTAGGATCGGCGATGCTGGCCACTAAGGCCGTGGCGGTGATGGCGCCGATGCCGGGAATGGTCATCAGATTACGGGCCGATTCGCTTTGCCGGGCCAGCGCTTCCAATTTCCGGTCATAAGCCAGAATTTGTTGATTAAGCTGCACAATGCGTTGCCACACATCCTGCAGCAGGCGTCTGGCCAGTGCAGGGAGACCATTACAGGCATCTTCGAGGATATCGGGGATGTTATGCTGGGCCCGCATAGCGTCCTTTGGGCATGAACAGCCCAAACTCGCTCAGTAAGCCAGGGATTTGATTGATGAGGGCCGTACGTTCGCCAACCACCTGCTGGCGGATGCGATGCAGGCATAGAATCGCTTGCTGTTCGCTGGATTTGATCGGGACGAAGAGCGCGGCGCGATGATACGGGCATCGTGCCCTAGCTGACGTAACTCCCGAACCCAGTGATGCGCACCGGTACAGGCTTCCATGCCGACAACACACGGCGGCAAGTTGGCAAAACAGGCCAACAGTTTGCTCCGAGAGATGGTCTTTTTCAGCACCGTCTTGCCCTGAGCATCAGTACCATGCAAACTAAAGGTATTCTTGGCCAAGTCGATTCCTATGGTAGCAACATTCATGACGGACTCTCCTGTTTTGTTGATTGAACAGATTGCACACCTTCAATCTGACATATTTCCCGCCCCAGGTGGCGGGAGAGTCCATTTCATTCGTTGAGCGAGCAATTTCAGACCTATAGCAGCCGTTCAAAAATACTCAATGACCGGCAGAAAGTGGCCGGTAGTGCTCGGTCGAAGTTGAATGAATCTGTAGGATAGGCTGGCTAACAAAAACCAGCCTTGATGGGTCAGAACCCGATCTTTGCCGACTTCACCACGGGTGACAGGGCTCTGATTTCGCGGGAGATGAGCGCATAAAGCTCCGGGGTCCATGCCGGAAGTTCTTCGGAGTCAGCCTGCAGAGGGGAGATCCTGGGGTCGTGCGGAGCAATGACGACTTTCACCTTTTCGGCGCCCACGTGGGCGGTGAGGACGAAAAGTTCCTCTATCGCTTTATCGCCCATGGCTAGGCAACCGATGGAGGCGGCTCTGCCATGGATGAAGATATCCGAGCCCGGATCGGCACGCCCCTCCTGCCAGGCATGGACGAGGTCGAATTCGTTGGGGTAATTGATTTTCATCGACAAGTGGTAATGGCTGTTGGGATTCAGTGCCTCAATGCGATAAATGCCTTCCGGCACCTGGTTGTCGCCTTGGCGCAATTTGGGACCGGCTACGCCGCTGGCGGACTGGATGTCATAGTCGCGGATGAAGCGGAATTCGCCGCTGTCCCTGGCCCATAGTTCCAGTTTCTTTTCCTGTTTCAAGGCGATGAAAGTGACTTCCTTGGGAGGATAGGACACCTTGGCCGTGGTGAAGTAGGGGGTGAGCTCGCGTGTTGCGTATGGGCCGTAAACTTGCAGGGTATCCTCGACGGTCCATTGGCCAGGCAGCTTGGGAGGCGGGATATCATAGATTTTCCTCGCGGCTTGAACCTGTGGTTTGACGGCGAATGTGTAAATTTTCCAGCAGCCAACTACGGTCATGTTGATAGTATTACCCATGTAAATTTATGACTGGAAAACTCAGCACTCAATAGGGGCAAATATTGAAAGCCGTTTTCCAGGTCATGGCTAGGTAAACGAAGATTTCAGCGGTTTTCGGCAAGACTTCATCTTGCACAGTGACTCAGGCCTTTCAAGATATTCGACGAGGATTTTTAATCGTGGCGGCGCAAAAAGTCTTCAGAGAATGAGTCACGCAAAAGTCACGCAGCGAAAAATTAGAGGCAATAAAAAAGGGAATCAAGACGTTATATGTCGTTGATTCCCTTTATTTTATATGGAGCTGGCGATGGGAATCGAACCCGCGACCGGCTGATTACAAATTACCCGATCTTTTATTTTTCACTCCGCGTCATGTCTGGCGTTAACTTATTAAGTAATTGATAAAAAAATATTAATAGGTTTCTGGACAATTCTCTAATATTCTCTAGAATACACAAAACAGTGGTAAAAACATGACCCCGCCATGACCAGTAAAATTAGAGGAAAGTGAATGGCTGAAAAAATCAAATTTACTCAGCAGCGAGTAGCAGGATTTCCAACACCAGAAAAAGGCCGTGTTGACTACTACGATGCCGAATGCCCAAAGCTGACTTGCCGAGTAAGTAATACCGGCGTTAAATCTTTTGTCCTGCTTAAGTGGAATGGTAAGACAATGCAGCGTGTAACCCTTGGACGTTACCCGGACATATCCGTCCATAAAGCAAGGGAGTTGGCGACTAGCGCGCTTTCTTCTATTGCGTCTGGCGTAAACCCAACCGAAGAAAAGCGTAAAGATCGCGTCCGCAACATTACCTTGCAAGAATTATTTGATCGCTACTTGGCGGATAAGTCAGACTTGAGGGAGGCCTCAATAAAGGATTACACAAAAAATATGAGGGCGTTTAGTGATTGGTTAGACAAACCTATTAACGAGATCAGCCGTGATATGGTTATGGCTAAGCGTAATCAGTTTATCGGCGGCAGAGATAACAAATTGCGGGTTTTGCGCCTATTGATGCGTTACGCTGTCAGTACATTAAAGGTGTTAGATGAAAACCCTGTGGACATACTGACCGATGGAAAGTTATGGGGCAAGCTCAAACGCAAAAAGCGCATGATACCCAGCGACAATCTGAAAGACTGGTATGAGGCAGTTGTAAGCCTGGATAATGAAAAGGCCAAAGTTTACTTATTGCTTTTGCTGCATACCGGACTAAGAGATCAGGACGTTAGATATTTGGAGTGGACAGATGTAGATTTTAAGAATGACCGGTTTACTGCCAGAGATACAAAAAACCATACGGATTTCACCGCTTATATTGCCCCACAGATCAAGCCTTATCTGAGAAGCTTACATAAGCTAACCGGCAATAATCGTTTTGTATTCCCCGGCAATTCCAAAGACGGTGTAATGGATATACCTCGTAAGCCAATTGCACAAGTTACTAAAGCAACTGGAATAGACTTTAGCAGTCATGACCTAAAGCGCACCTTTTTAACCATTGGCGAGTCGGCGATGATTCCGTTTAGCTTGCTTAAGGCATTGGCTAATCATAAAACTGATGGCGATGTGACCGGCGGCTATATTAATCCGGAGGCGCAAACTATGAAAGCTGCAACGTTTAAAATCGCCGATTATATTCAGGCGCATACTACGGCCGATAGTGATAATGTACTTTTATTAAAAGCCAATGGAGAATTTGCACAATGAATATACAATCCCAGTTTATCACTAATGACAACGGCGAAAAGACAGCTGTAATATTAGTGATGGCAGATTATTAGAAATTGATGGGGACTTAAAGGACTTGGCGATGATTGCTGAACAAAAAGACGAGTCAACGATACTTTGGGCGACAATGAAGCGGTAAATATTGGCAATAATTTACTACATTGTTGAGCTTAAGCCGAACGATCAAACGGCGCGCCTATGCTGGGCAAAGTTTCATAACAAATAGACCCGCTTTCATCAGCCTCTTGTCCATGCAACCAACATTTAACTTTACACTTTCCTAGGATTAATTGTGCCCCCAAACATCCACGAATTTCCACCTAATGCCGATGCCATAATGGCGAGGATTTGTAAGGATACGCTTAAAATCTATAGTAACTCTGTTTGGACGATTGATGAGGCCGCGCAGATTATTTCTAATATTGATCCTAATGCTTTTAATCAATGGAATGCAGACCACTTTGAGCTCATAGCACATTTACTGGATGGGAGCATTGCGGCTGGAGAAATAAAACCCATTATTGACAAGCCAAAAATTCTTTTGAAGCCGCTTGAAGTTCTTGAGTGGGCAATGAATAAAGATAAAAAACAATCAAGTGATGTCCACGTTTTTAAGTTATCACACGAAGCTTTAAAATGGTACAGCGAGCAAAAGAAAACAAAAGAGCTAACTAAACCGGAAAGGGAAAAGCTGTTAACGCTCGTTTATGGGATGGCAAAAGATAAATATAATTATGATCCTGAGAATAATCGAAATGAGGCCACAGGTACAGGGCGCCACAGTATCCAAGCTGGTCTAAGCAGGCAGGGTTTAACCATTGATGAGGGTACTATAAAAAAATACTTAGACGAAGCTAAAGAACTGTTTGCCGAGAAAAACGAATAAATTCAATAATCATTAACCGAATGAAAACCGTTCGGTTATAACTTAGCCGAATCGGTCTGCGCCTTAGATAACTCCTCCACAATGCGCCATACTTCACAACTACCCACGGGGTTACCGAATATGGCAAAAGAAACATCACTGGCACAAGAAACATCACAGACACAAGAAACATCACAGACACAAGAAACATCACTCACTTTTGACCAAGATGTTTTAACGGACACAGATGGCGCATCCGAGCTTCTACACATCCCAGCAGCAACATTAATCAAATGGCGCTCCACAGGAGAAAACAATATCCCCTACGTCAAGATAGGTCGGCAAGTTAAATACAGAACCAAAGATTTAAAAAGCTATGTTGAGCGCCATACAGTTGGTGCACAGAATATATAAAAACCCACTCAATTTAAAAATCAAGTGGGTTTCTGTGTAGCAATAAACGCTTCTCCGGCGCAGGTTAATTGTAACCCAAAAAGCTACGCATTGCTCGCTATCAAAATAGGATAGTTATCAATGTCACAACAGTTAAAGTTATGTGGTGGTTTCGGACAACGTCATACTAATGAAGCCGATCCAACCAAACCAAACAAAAGACTGACTCCATATATAACAGTCAGCCAAGAGGATATTCAGGCCTTAGTCGACAATCCAAAATCGGTCGACAAAACGCAAGCTCAATGGGTCATCCCCTCTACCGTACTATCAAGAAATTTCAAAAAGCAAGAAGAGCAAGGCGTTTATTCATTCTTGTGGTGTGATTTTGATAAAAATCCACCTCCACTACCTGTTTTGGAAAAACATGCAATTAGTATCTTAGGTGGGGCGGATTTTGAACTTTACAATAGTCGCTCAGCTACCTTAGAAAATCAGAAGGCGAGGCTACTAGTTTTTATTGAGGCTCCGTTGGAATACAAAAAATGGACTCTCGCCCAAAAAGTTTTAAATGATAAGTTTGAAGAAGAGGGCATTACTCCTGATCGTTCTAATGAACGGTCAGCACAGATGTGCTATTTGCCAAACAAAGGTGCATTTTATAGATCAATTACCAAGCGAGATGGGAAGTTATTTAATCCAATGGAATCAAGCGGTTTTGCCAGAGCAGTAGAACTGGAAACTGAAAAATTAAAGGCTGAGGCAGCGGCTCTGGAATTGGCAAGAATGGTCGCAATGGAAAGAAGGGCGGCGTTAAAACTGTCCGATGCACCTGATTTGATAGGCGCTTTTAATTTAGCTTATTCGCCGAATGAATGGATGCTCGCAGCTGGGTATGAACAGCAAGGCAACACTTTTCGTCACCCTCATAGTGAATCGGGAAGTTACTCGGCATCAGTGCGGGAGGATGCTAATGGCGTGCTGCGGGTAAATGCACTGAGTACGAACGACCCGCTGCATACTCAAGGAAGGGGGGCACACGATGCTTTTAGTGTTTTTTGTACTCTATTTCATGGGGGCGATCTAAACGCGGCCTTGAAAGACGCTGGCGATCATCATTTAAAAATTGATGGGATGTCTTACAACAAAGCCATGCAAATGCAATTTATGCGGGAAAAGTCAGCCAATAAAAGCCTAGTGCTGTTACAGGACTGTGCTCAAAAAGTTAGTTTCACGTATCAACCATTTCCGATTGTGCCAGCCTCGGAGCTGACAGCTCAACCTACAAAAATTGAATGGGTTGTTGATAATTATATTGAAAGAGGCTCGTTAAATCTTTTGTTCGGTGAATCAGGATCCTACAAGTCATTGATTATTTTAGACTGGGCATTTTGCGCGGCTGCCGGTATTCCTTGGCATGGGCAGGTAACTTCACAATGCAATGTTGTCATTATTGCAGGTGAGGGGTATTCAGGGTTGGGTAGACGTATAAAGGCTTTAGAACAAAAATATCAAATGAAAGCGCCAGAAGGTTTATTTGTTAGTAAACAGCCAGCTTCGATGTTGGACCCTGAAAACGTCCAGTTAGTAATAAAGAGTATCTTGGCGCTATGCCCAAGCCCTGGTCTTATTGTGCTTGATACAATGCACCGGAATATGAATGGCGATGAAAATAGCAGCCAAGACATTGCAGCTTTTATTAACAACATCGACAACTATTTTACTCCTACAGGTGCAGCGGTTCTGATCGTGCATCACTCAGGACACAATCAAAAAGATCGGAGCAGGGGAAGTTCATCAATACGTGCAGCAATGGATGCGGAGTTCTCGACTGTTAAAACTAACACCGGTATTGTATTTTCCTGTAGTAAATCAAAAGACTTTGAGCCATTGCCGCCGATGCACTTCTCCTTAAAGACAGCCTTGTTAGATGATTGGGATAAAGTGGATGGAGAAATAATGACAAGCGTTTACCTTGAGCTTGATGGTAACGCTAGGCTGCCGCAAAGTGGTGGGAAACCGAAGTTGTCCGCACGCGATGCTCAGATACTAGCCTCTTTGGAGGAAGCTATTGATAAATTTGGTGTTATGCCCCCCGATGCTCTTATCAAAAAGTACCCTGAATTAGATTGCGGCCTTCAAAGGGTTGCCACAATTAATGATTGGCGTACTAATGCTTATGAAATAATTAGTGTTGACTCTAGTGAGGAGCCAAAAAAAACAGCTGCCCTGAAAAAAGCATTTGATAGGGGGCGAAATAAATTGTTCAACAGTGGCTTAACCATTGAATGCGGTGAGTATGTTTGGATTGTTTAGATGAGACATAGAGACAAGACAGGGACAAAAGCGACAGACGTCCCTGCGTGTCCACCTGTTTTAACGGGACAGACGGGACACACTCCTAAAGGAGTGTCCCATTGTCCCGATAGAACAGAGTCTTAATGTACCTACAATGGTTAAATAATCATTAACGCGGTAAGCAGGCAGAGGATTCACGGCATAAGAACAACAATTTTGACAATGACATTAATGGAGGTAGCAGAAGTGACAAGTAGAGATCGCAGTAGCTTATTGCCGACATTGATGAATTGCTGATCCATAATAGGTTTTGCTTAATTTGAGTCCTTGATCCGTCAACTATTATTTTAATTCATGCGCGATAATCAAATTTGGAACGTCACAAGGTAATTACTTGATGGGTAGTCAGCAGGATAAAAGCAAACAGAAGTTGTCGATTTCTTTTTCAGAAATGTTGTTACATTTGAGCAAGCCCTTGGGAACTATCCCTCCCCGGCATGATAAGGGGGTACCCCCCGGAATGAACACTGTCATTATAGACAGGGGGGGCATGCAAAGTAGTTCTTATATTTGAAACTTTTTGGGAAAACAGTCGCCAAAAAAATAATTTTTAAAATTTTTGAAATTTTTACGTGCTCCGAATATTGTTGCAATTTGTGGATCTCAAAAGGGTTAATTTTTGCGAGTTGATAATTAGTTCATTTGCGACAGGTGGGTTGCTTTTTTTTGGTAAAAAGGCAATGTAAAAAATAAAAAAATTTCTAACTACGTCGTGAAGACGTTACTTTGAAATACATTGCAATTCAGTAAAACAAACCTTATTGCCCATAAACCTTGGCAAGATTACTTTCGATAATAGAGGTGTTTTTTTTTTCGATGATTTTTTCGCAAATGATTTCGAGTAGAGGGATATTTCAACATGAGAAACACTGTTGAGAATTGCCTGCACGTTGATGTGCGGCAATGGCAGCGCCAAGGGCTGCTTATACCGGGGCATTACTTCAATTGCCAGTGGACACGGGAAGGCGAAACGATAGGTAAAATTGGTGTACTGGTTAGAGATAGAGACCTGGTGTTGGACTATCGTTGCAGACAAGACAAATGGGAAGATGTAACTGAGCCGGTAAAGCTGGTTACAACGGCCTGTAATTTCGGCGGCCATCGCTACTGGCTTTGCTGTCCTTCGGTTGGTTGCGGTAAACGAGTGGCGATTCTATATGGTGGCGGTACCCGTTTTGCCTGCCGACATTGCCACAATCTAAATTATCAAACTCAGCATGAAGAACCACATACCCGACTGGCGCGAAAAGCTCACAAATTAAGGGCACAATTGGGTTTCCCATATGGATTCTTCAACGGCTATGGAAAAAAACCAAAAGGCATGCACTGGAGCACATTTAACCGTCTAGCCCAAAAAGCGGAGCACACAGTTGATCAGTGCATGATTGAGGCACGGTCTCGCTTCAAAGATTATGACGGATTCGGATAAAGTCTTTCAGAGTGAGGTATTTCTCACTACATAAAAATTCGTGAAATTACATACGCTATCATTTCTGCGGCTGCTCGAACTCTGCCAGCGCAAGCCATGGTAAGATGCGGTGTTTTTTCTATCACCAGCCATTTACCTTCTGGGTATAAACGAGATAAGCAGCACAACAATGACACAAAACACCAACAACCTGGCCGCATATATTTGGTCGTTAGCCGATTTACTGCGTGGAGATTTTAAGCAAAGCCAGTACGGTCGCATCATCTTACCTTTTACCTTGTTACGCCGCCTTGAAGGCGTACTAGAAGACAGCAAAGCCGATGTGCTGGCTCAGGTTGAAAAAGTACAAGCCATGAACCTACCTGAAGAAGCTCAAGAAAAACTATTGTTAAGAGCGACTGGGGGGCTATCGTTTTTTAACATTTCCAAAATGGATCTCTCCAAGCTCGGTGAAGCTGGCATTGCCGCTAATCTGGAAGCTTATATTCAGGGCTTTTCCAAAGATGCCCGTGAGATTTTTGAACACTTTAAGTTTGTCGAATTTATTGGCCAGCTCAATGATGCTAATTTACTCTACAAAATCGTGCAGAAGGTTAGGCAAACTGATTTAAGTCCCAAGGCGATTTCCAACCATGATATGGGATTGGTTTTTGAAGAACTGATCCGCCGCTTTGCTGAAGGTTCCAATGAAACCGCCGGAGAACACTTTACCCCGCGCGATATTGTGCGCCTCACCACTTCGCTGGTGTTTATGGAAGATGATGACGCCCTTACCAAGCCGGGTATTATCCGTACCATTTACGACCCGACCGCAGGCACGGGCGGCTTTCTTTCTTCGGGCATGGAATACGTACATGAGTTAAATCCGCAGGCAGTGATGCGCGGCTATGGGCAAGAGCTGAATCCAGAAAGTTATGCCATCTGCAAAGCCGATATGCTAATCAAAGGGCAGGAAGTCAAAAACATTAAACTCGGCAACACCTTATCCAATGACCAACTGTATGCCGATAAATTTGATTACATGTTATCCAATCCCCCCTTTGGTGTGGACTGGAAAAAAATTGAGCAAGACATCAAAGACGAACATACTCTAAAAGGTTTTGATGGTCGCTTTGGTCCTGGCTTGCCACGAGTTTCTGATGGCTCGCTGTTATTTTTGTTGCACCTCATTAGCAAGTTACGCGATGCAGCCGATGGTGGCGCACGGATCGGTATTATTCTTAACGGCTCCCCTTTATTTACTGGCGGTGCGGGATCGGGGGAGTCTGAGATTCGTCGTTACCTTTTAGAAGCCGACTTGTTAGAAGCCATTGTCGCGTTGCCGACGGACATGTTTTACAACACCGGCATTGCCACTTATGTGTGGGTACTCTCCAATAAAAAGGCCACAGAACGCAAAGGCAAAGTCCAGCTGATTAATGGTGTTAACCTGTGCAGCAAAATGCGCAAGTCTTTAGGCTCAAAACGCAATGTCATGGATGAAAACGACATCGCCACCATTACCCGCACTTTTGGCAGTTTTGCCGTCGTTGATGCGCGTGAATTGGATAAACCCGCTGAACAAAAAAGCAATCGTGGTCGTCAATCAGCCAATCCAAAAACAGAAGCGGCCAAAACCTTTGCCAGTAAGCTCTTCAACACCTATGAGTTTGGCTACCGCCGCATCACCATTGAACGCCCCTTGCGCGAATCCTACCAGTTTAGTGACGAGCGCATTGACGAATGTCGTTTTGCTACCGGCGCGTTAACTACACCCATGAAATGGCTTTATAACGAATACGGTACAAGTTGGTCTGATGAAAGAGACTGCGAGTTCTATGGCGATGTAACAGAACATGAAGAAGGTATTCGCAAATACATCAAAATCCATTTTAGCGACCTAAAAGAAAAACAGATTAAGGACTTGCTTGACCGTAAAATATGGTTAGAACAAAAGCAAATTCTGCTCAAAGCCAAGCAATTACAAATAGCGATAGGTACAGCCCAACACGATGACATGAACGGTTTTGATGACGCAATCAAAGCCGCGTGTAAACAACAAGCGATTACCTTAGACACCAGAGAGAAAAAACAAATTAAGGATGCCGTGAGCTGGAAAAACCCTGCAGCCGAAAGAGTCATCAAGAAAATTCACAAAGGCAAAGCCAAGCCGCTTTATGGCTTGTTTGCCGTCAACGGTGAAGTTATTGAATACCAAGCTGACGGTGACCTGCGCGATAATGAAAACGTCGCCCTTGATCCTTCCAGAACCGTTAATGAAACCAACGAAGCCTACTTTACCAATGAAGTACTACCGCATGTGCCTGATGCCTGGATAGATGCGAGTAAAAAAGACGACAAGGATCAGGAAATCGGCATTGTCGGTTATGAAATTCCGTTTAACCGGCATTTTTATCAGTATCAGCCGCCGAGAGATTTGGTCGAGATTGATGCGGATTTGGATGCGGTGAGTAGCGAGATTATGAAGTTGTTGCAAGAGGTGCATTCATAATGTCGGGGAAATATCAGGCGTATCTTGAATATAAGGAATCTGGCCTACAGTGGCTTGGTAAGATGCCTAGCCATTGGGAATTGATCAAATCAAAATATCTGTTTAATAAAGTTCAAAGGGAAGTGCATCCTAATGATGGAATAGTAACAGCTTTCCGTGATGGTCAAGTAACGTTAAGAATTAACCGTCGTACCGATGGATTTACCAATGCCGTCAAGGAGATTGGTTATCAAGGTGTGAAAAAAGGTGATTTGTTAGTTCATGCGATGGATGGTTTTGCTGGCGCTATAGGTGTAAGTGATTCTGATGGAAAATGTTCACCAGTTTGTTCTGTTTGTATTCCGAATAAATCTAATCGGATTAACATGCATTACTATGGTTATCTGGTACGACAATTAGCAGTTACGGATTTTATTACATCGCTTGCCAAAGGTATTAGAGAGCGCTCTACTGAATTTAGATTTAATGAATTTGCAGCTTTAGATTTAGCTGTGCCAACTTTAAATGAGCAGGTTGTTATTGCCAACTTCCTCGACCACGAAACCGCCAAAATCGATGTTCTGATCGAAAAACAACAACAACTGATCCAGCTACTACAAGAAAAACGTCAGGCAGTCATTAGCCATGCCGTTACCAAAGGTTTAAACCCCAATGCTCCCATGCGCGACTCAGGGGTTGAGTGGATGGGAGAAGTGCCGGAGCACTGGAGAATAACAAAACTTGGGCAATTGGCACTTATGCAAGAAGGGCCTGGTTTGCGAACGTGGCAATTTAAAGACCAAGGTACGCGAGTGATATGTGTGACAAATATTACTGAAGATGGAATTGATTTTTCGAAGCTTGAGAAATTTATTTCAAATGAAGAATATTTAGGAAACTACCAGCATTTTACGGTAAATACTGGTGATATATTGCTTTCAAGCTCTGGTAACTCATGGGGGAAAGTTGCTAAATATCATGGAGAAGAAAAAGTTATATTGAATACAAGCACAATCCGGTTAAATGAGCTTCCACATAAACCTCTACTATTAGACTTTATTCAAAATTTTTTGTTATCAGAAGCTTGTCGGGAGCAGCTTGGTGTCGCAATGACAGGTTCATGTCAGCCAAATTTTGGGCCTACCCACTTAAAAGAAGTTAGAACGCCGATTCCTCCAGAGGACGAACAAGATTCAATCAATAAATATATATCTGAGCAACTTCAGAAATACGATCAGCCATTAAAGGCATGTGAGCAAGCTATAAAGTTGATGATAGAACGCCGCATCGCCCTCATCTCCGCCGCCGTTACCGGGAAAATCGACGTCAGAAGCTGGCAAGCCCCAGATGCTCTTCACAACAATACAGAAAACGACAAGGAAGAAGCTGCATGAGTCTGCTGCCGCCTGTTAGCGCTTATTCACAAAAGGCCAACGAATTTATCTTCCAAAATGACATGATTAATCATTTGGTCGCGAATGGCTGGTTATTAGGCAAAGCTGAACATTACAACCGTGAACTGGCCTTGTATCCTGAAGACTTGTTGGGTTTTGTGCAAGAGACTCAAGATGCGCAGTGGCAAAAGTTTTGCGCCCTTTATCCCAATAGCCCCGAAGCAAAGTTTTTGGAACGTGTTGCCATCCAACTCAATAAAGCCGACCCCAATGCCCCCAATAAAGAGCTACGTACTTTTGGCACCTTGGGCGTATTGCGCCATGAACTGCGTGACCGTGGCACCCGTTTTAGTTTGTGCCAATTTAAACCCGAACATGATTTAAATCCGGAAACTTTGGTGCGTTATCAAAAGAATCGTTGTCGGGTCGTGCCGGAATTGGTGTATAGCCCATGGGCTACCGAAGAACACTTGGCTCAAAATGGTACAAAAGCCAAAGCGTGGCGCATTGATTTGGTGTTGTTTGTCAATGGCTTGCCAGTAGCAACGTTAGAGTTAAAGTCGGAATTCAAACAGGCGGTGCACAATGCCATTAAACAATACAAAACCACACGCCATCCCATAGATCCTGTGACCAAAAAGCCAGAGCCTTTATTAACCTTCAAACGCGGGGCACTAGTGCATTTTGCCGTCAGCCAATATGAAGTGTATATGGCGACCCGTTTAGAAGGCGATAATACGTTCTTTTTGCCGTTTAACAAAGGTACAAAAGAGGGGGCTGCGGGTAACGATGTGCCGGAAGATGTGAACCGCTATGCGACCGATTATTTATGGAACGAGGTCTTGCAACCGGATAACCTACTCAATATTCTTGCCCGGTTTGTGCATTTGCAGATTGAAGAAAAAGAAGACTGGGAAGGGCGCAAGTATAAAAAAGAAGCTCTCATCTTTCCGCGTTATCACCAATGGGATGTGGTGACCAAACTGGTGGAGGCGGCGCGTACTGAAGGCCCCGGCCATAAATACTTGATACAACACAGTGCCGGTTCCGGCAAATCCAACTCGATTGCCTGGGTGGCTCATCAGTTATCATCCATTTACAATCAACATGGCCACAAGCAATTTGATTCCGTGATTATTGTGACTGACCGAACGGTATTGGATGACCAGTTGCAAGATACCATCTACCAGTTTGAGCATGTGGATGGGGTGGTCGGGCGCATCAACAACAAAGAAGGCGATGGCTCCAAGTCAGAAAAACTGGCCGCTGCACTGGAAAACTCGCAGCCGATTATCATTGTTACCATTCAAACCTTCCCGTATGTGTTAAAAGCCATTGAGAACAGCGTCAGTTTAAAACAGCGCCATTACGCGATTATTGCCGATGAGGCGCATTCATCACAAACTGGCTCGACTGCGCGTCAATTAAAGGAAGTGTTGATGTTGGAGGCCAGGGAAGGGGATGAAGAACTGTCCACCGAAGACATTCTGGATGCCGCTGTGGCTGCACGTCGCGCTTCCAATAACCTGAGTTATTTGGCTTTTACGGCAACGCCAAAAACCAAGACGCTGGAACTATTTGGCCGTCTGCCCAATCCTAATGAAGCACCCTCCAAAACCAATCTGCCTGAAGCTTACCATGTGTACAGCATGCGCCAGGCCATTGAAGAAGGCTTTATTCTGGATGTCTTAAAAAACTACACCAATTACAAAGTCGCCTATAACCTGGCGTTAAAAATCCAGGACGCTGACCAGGAAGTGGAAAGTAAAAAAGCCAAGGTAAAGCTCAATCAATGGGTGCGTCTGCATGATTACAATATTTCGCAAAAAGTGCAGGTCATTGTTGAGCATTTTAAAACCAATGTGATGGGACTGTTGGGCGGCCAAGCCAAGGCCATGGTGGTCACCAGTTCACGTAAAGAAGCCGTGCGCTACAAATTGGGCTTTGATCACTACATTAAAGCCCAAGGCTACCACAACATTCATGCCATGGTCGCGTTTTCGGGCGAAGTGGAATTTAGCGATAAAGATCCCAATGCGGTCGGATTGCTCGGCGAGAAATTTACTGAAAGCAGCATGAATCCCAACCTCAAAGGCCGTGACATGCGCAAAGCTTTTGACTCTGATGATTACCAAGTGATGATTGTGGCCAATAAATTTCAGACCGGTTTTGACCAACCTAAACTCTGCGCCATGTACGTGGATAAAAAGCTGGGTGGCGTGGAGTGTGTGCAAACTCTGTCGCGACTCAATCGTACTTATCCCGGTAAAGCGGAAACAGGCACGTTTGTGTTGGATTTCTTCAATGAGCCGGAAGAGATACTTAATGCTTTTCAGCCTTATTACCAAACGGCCGAATTAGCCGATGTGTCGGACCCTGATTTAATCTTTGATCTGTTCGATAAGCTGCGCGGTGCTGGTATTTTTACTTGGCAAGAGGTCGAACAGTTTTGCGAGGCGTTTTTTGTAAAAAGCAAAAGTAACGCCGCCATTGCCAATATTTGTAAACCGGCGGTCGAGCGTTGGCAAAAACGGTATAAATCAGCCATTGAGGCGTATAAACAAGCCAGAGATATGTTTGAGCGTACCAAGAAGACAGCCGATGCGGTGTTGATGGCTAATGCCGAAAATAGCTTCAAGGAATGCAAAAAAGAAAAAGATGCGCTCGAAATCTTTAAAAAGGATTTGGGCACGTTTGTGCGATTTTATGAGTTTATGTCGCAGATTGTCGATTACGACGATAAAGCCTTGGAAAAACTCAGCCTGTATGCGCGTAATCTGCGACCGATGTTGCGTGAAACGTTTATGGAGGAAGAGGGTATAGACTTAAGCAATGTGGTACTCAGTCATTACCGGCTTTCCATCATTCGTCAGCAAGACTTGAAACTCAAAGAGGATTCAGAGGACTATAAGCTGGAGCCCGGTGAAGGCTTGGGTACGGCTAAAGCTAAAGATAAACAGCAAGAATTTATTTCGCAGATTATTAGCCGCTTGAATGAGCTTTTTATTACTGATCATTTAACGGAAAAGGACTTGGTTAATTACGCTTATACCATCAGAGATAAAATCAGTGAAAATGAATTGGTCATGAAGCAAATTGCCAATAATTCAACTGAGCAGGCAATGCTGGGGGATTTTACCAAAGCCGTTGATGATGCAGTAATGGATAGTAGCGAGGCACATCAAAATCAGATGATGCAGCTATTATCTGATCCCGTTAAAGCCGCTGGTTTTGCAAAGGTGGTGTTTGATTTGTTGAAATTGGCGGAATGAATTAGTTAATTGATGGGATATTTTGCAAAAGGGGAAATGGCTGAGTGTCGGAAAAAACAACGAAAACCGGAAGCTAAAAGGGACAGGGATAGAGTATTTAAAACTCTAGACTTGATCTGACAATTGCCAAAATTAGCTTCAACTGCATCAGACATTGACTGTCTCAGTTCGACCCACAAGCGATATTCACTCCATATTTTCAAGAGCCTGCAAACTCACAGAAAGCAGCCTTTTGTTTTGCTCAATTGCAAGCCCCCTTCACGCGTGCAGATATTGTAAAAAATTGATGTCCTAGGCTATGCTTGCGCCTTAACCAAGACGGATGAACTGACGAAGTTACCCTCAAATAATTTTGCATAGCCATTAGTCATGCAATCATATTGATACATGGTTCTTAGGAGCCATATTTTCTTCCATAAATCATTGTCGGTGGCAAGCTTTTCGACTTTTAATTTTAGAAAAGCAGCTTCGTCGGCATCGATCGAAGAACCATGGGAATGGTAATGCTCTTTGGTGGCTAATTTCCGGACGGTATCGTCAATTTGTTGATCGTCAGAATCTGCCATCATCCCTGTTTTAAGCAGGCTTTTTGCTAATTTTGTCGTTTGCTGTCTTGCAGATACAGCAAATTGAATGTCGATAGAATTCACTGTTCCTGGAGCAGCCTTTACGATAAATTCAGCAGGAAACCCCAGGATAGAAGGATCAATTGGCCCAAGCTCAGATTGAGGCCCCATTAAAATACTGGATCCACAAAGGGCAATAACCGTACCGTTACTTTTTGCCCGACGAGGAACAATTACCCTAAGATCGTTCGTTTTTTGTCTTAATAGACCGCAAATCTTTTCGGTGGCATCAGTGGCACCACCATTGGTTTCCAATAATAGATCAATGGATTCATTTTTGGTTTTATCCAATAGTTCATGAAATGCAACATCATCGCTTTGTTCAATTTGAGCCGATGTGTTATCGCAATCAGTGAAATAAACTACCAAATCCCTGCCGGTAATTGCCTCAATGTCCTTGATTAAAAGCTGACGCAAATACCGATCTTTATTTTGAACCCAATACAATGGCGATTGAACTGGGGTGTCGGATGTCCTAGGGAATTCTGCCATTAAATATCCTTATTTATGTTTGCGTTTTTGTTCTTCCATAAAAAGACTTCCGCCGACGGCCAATACTCTTCTGGCTTCCAAAAGACGATCATCTTGACTAAGGCCTTGATGAACTATCACTTCGGTTCTGGCAAAGCGTTGCGGAGAAGATGTTTTAAATACATCGAATTTTCTATCCAATGCAAAATTGTTAAGTTGTTGGTCGGCCATTTCTACCTCCTAAATCATTGGTGCTTATTTTGTTGCACTCTTTTTGGGATTGATGAACCCTCTGGTATTGTAAGTGTAGAGCAGTTACCCCCATCTGTACACTTACACATTATGATATCCGCTTAAAAGCAAAGATAAAACAGTATTTGTATTGACGACAGCAAAACGGTAACAGGTCTTGCAATCAAGCATCTTTAGCTAAACTGAAAGACAGGTATACATTCTATGGTTGTCAGCTAAGGTCGAAACGTCGACGACCTCAATTGGCCGAACTGAGACCGTCAATGTCAGGTTCAATCTAAACAAATGTTTTGAAACTGTCATATCAAGTTCAGAGCTTTACAGATTAATAAATCCAGTATGAGTCTACGATGAAATTGCGCAAAGCTTATCCACTTTGTAACCCTGTGCATAAAAAAGGGTTTGGCTTTGCTCAAGTCCATACCAAATATGGGAGTGTGTATTAGTTTCGATTGTTGCGAAAAATAAAAACATTGAATCGATATTGGCATTGCAGTGACCTACATCATGCCAGTTTTTTATGCATAAGATCTTACATGGCTGAGAGTGGGATCGCGTTTCAAACATGACCCTGCCATGACCCGTAAAATTTCAGGCAATAAAAAAGGGTTAGATTTGACTCTAACCCTTTGAAATTCTTGGAGCTGGCGATGGGAATCGAACCCGCGACCGGCTGATTACAAATCAGCTGCTCTACCGACTGAGCTACACCAGCGAAGAAGCGCGTATTATACACAACAATTTTGTCTTGGCTAGTATTTTTTTGGCTTTCTTTTTGCGTTGTTTTTATTGACCGACTGCGGCTTGCTTTTTCCCGAATGGATGTTGTCCAGTCCAGTATATTTGGTTTTAAAGCGCTGGATTTTTTCCGGCGTGTCAACCGTGCCTTTGGGTTGAAAGCTTGGGATCAAATGCTGCTTGCCGTTGCCGAATAAATCGCTACGGCCCATGTCTTTTAATGCTTCGCGTAACAGCGGCCAGTTTTTGGGGTCGTGATAGCGTAGGAAGGCTTTGTGCAAACGGCGCTGCTTGACGCTTTTGGGTATCGGGATGTCGGTTACGGTGCGGCTGATTTTATGCAGGGTGTCTTTGCCGGAATGATACATCGCGGTAGCAATGGACATTGGGGAAGGCAAAAATGCCTGCACTTGGTCGGCCCTGAAACCGTTGCGCTTTAGCCATAATGCCAGGTTGAGCATGTCTTTATCGGTGGTTCCTGGATGCGCGGCGATAAAGTACGGGATCAGGTATTGCTCTTTCCCGGCTTCCTTGGAGTACTTGTCGAACATGTCCTTGAAGCGGTCGTAAGTGCCCATGCCCGGCTTCATCATTTTGGACAACACGCTTTGTTCGGTGTGTTCCGGGGCGATTTTAAGGTAGCCGCCGACATGATGAGTGACCAGTTCCTTGACGTATTCCGGCGATTCCACGGCCAGGTCGTAACGCAAACCTGAGGCGATAAAGATTTTCTTGATGCCGGGCAAGGCGCGGGCTCTGCGGTAGAGCTTGATCAGCGGGGTATGGTCGGTGTTCAGGTTTGGGCAAATGCCGGGATAAACACAGGACGGCTTGCGGCAGGCGGCCTCAATTTTGGGGTCTTTGCAGGCCAAGCGGTACATGTTGGCTGTCGGGCCGCCCAAATCGGAAATATGGCCGGTAAACGCGGGCGAGGTGTCGCGGATGGCTTCGATTTCCTTGATGATCGAGTCTTCCGAGCGGCTTTGGATGATGCGCCCTTCATGCTCAGTAATCGAGCAGAAGGTACAGCCGCCGAAACAGCCGCGCATGATGTTGACCGAATGCTGGATCATTTCAAAGGCGGGCACGTTGGCGTTGCCGTATTCCTTATGCGGTACGCGGGAGTAGGGCAGGTCGAACACACCGTCCATTTCTTTGGTGGTTAGCGGGATTGGCGGGGGATTGATCCAGACTTGCCGCGTGCCGTGCAGCTGAATCAACGGGCGCGCATTGCCGGGGTTGGTTTCGCCGTGCATGACTCGCGAGGCATGGGCGTAGAGTATCGGATCGTCTTTTACTGCTTCATAGGCTGGCAGGCGAATAACGGTTTGTGAGCGCTGGTTTCTGAGCAGCGATTTATCAAAATGAATGACTTTTTCGTCTGTATCACTTTGTTCCGGTTTTTTATCGCAAGCAGGCTGTTCCTGATAAGGGTCGACAGGTACCATCGTTGCGCCGGGTTTATCAACATCGGTGGAGTCTTTAACCGCCCAGCCTTCCGGTATTTGTTTAACAAAATGAACCGTGCCGCGTATGCCTTTCAGTTCTGATATGGCTTCGCCGTTAGCCAAGCGATGGGCGATTTCCACGACTTGGCGCTCGGCATTGCCGTAAACCAGCAGGTCAGCCTTGGAATCCAGCAGCACGGATTTTCTAACCTTATCCGACCAGTAATCATAATGTGCGATGCGCCGTAAGCTGGCTTCGATGCCGCCGATGATAATTGGCACGTCCTTGTAAGCTTCGCGGCAGCGGTGCGAGTAGACGTTGACGGCGCGGTCAGGGCGCTTGCCTGCAGCGCCGTCAGGAGTGTAAGCATCGTTGGAGCGGATTTTTTTATCCGAGGTGTAACGGTTGACCATCGAGTCCATATTGCCGCCGGTCACGCCGAAAAACAGCCTGGGGCGGCCCAGCTTGCCGAAGTCCTTAGCGCTGGTCCAGTCCGGTTGGGAGATGATACCGACCCTGAATCCCTGTGCCTCAAGCAGTCGTCCAATCAGCGCCATGCCAAAGCTCGGGTGGTCGATATAGGCATCGCCGGTCACTAAAATCACATCGCAGGCATCCCAGCCGAGTTCGTCCATTTCAGCCTTGCTCATCGGCAAAACAGGGGCGGTGCCAAAGCGTTGCGCCCAGTATTTCCGGTAGCTAAAAAGGTTGGGTTCAGTTTGTAAGGCGGTAGACATTATTTTTGTATCGAGTTGTTGATGACGCTGGAGTTGTGCTTGGCTATCTCTTTTAAATAAGAGATAAATTCAATCTGGTAAAGCTGCTCAAGGACGATGGCCCGGGTTCTTAAATCTTTCATGGAATAGAGCGGAGCCCCTTCATTAAAGGCCAGACCGATGATATTGCCGCGGTCCGGAACGGGGAGAAACAGGATGCGCCAGTCGAAAGTCTGTCCCAACCACAGGGCGACCTGCCGGAACTCTGGGTTGCTGACGCCGCCCCAAAGATTGATGACCAGCATGCCGTCTTTTTTTAACAGCATTTTGCAGGCGTCAAAAAAGGCATGGTTACTGATTGATGACGCCATGCCTTCATGGTCGAAGGCATCAACAAACATCAGGCTGTATTGCTCGGCTTGGCTGTCGGTTCGTTGGCGGACATATTTTGCGCCGTCATCGATGATCACTTTCAGGCGCGGGTCGAGGGGCAGGCCGAAATGGCTGCGTGCGATCTTGACTACGCTTTCTCTGTATTCCACGATTCTCAAGCGGCAGTCCGGGAAATGGTGCAGCAAATGCTTGGTCAGGGAGCCGCCGCCCAAGCCGATAATCAAAGCCTCGTCGTCAAGCGTGGGCTTGAACAACATCCAGCTGGTCATGGCGCGGACATAATTCAGGTACAGTTTATCCGGTTCGGCCAGCAGCATGCTGCTTTGCCGGGGAAACGAGCCAAAGTGCAGCGATCTGACGCCGTCACGCTCGACCACTTCTAAAATGCCGTCATCATCGTGACTTTCATAGATGACACGGCCTTCATATCTATACATAAACGCAGTCAGTTTTTAAAGATTGGCTAAACATTATACAGCAGATACAAGGCGTGTGTTGATCGGCGCTTGCCGGCGGTTCAGAGAGCGCAGCGGGGAATTAGTGGAACTACCGGGGGCGCGAAGTTTACCGAGGTAAATTTCGCGCCCATACTGGAGTACAAGGCTTGCCTTGTACGTGTAAATTGTTCAAAGCTTCCACTACCCGGCAACTGCTCCTAGTTGCCTACATGGGTGCAGGAGATAGAGTAACGCAGGAGCAATTGCCGAGGAACAAATATCTGTCCATGTAGGCAAAGCTAGCTTTGAACTCCAACAGCAATGATGGCAATGGGCCGAAATTAGAGGGGCAAGATATTGAACCCCTGCGTAGGATTTAGAATAATCCGGTGATCTTGCCGTTATCGTCAATATCGATTCTTTCCGCAGCAGGCACTTTAGGCAGGCCCGGCATGGTCATCATGTCGCCGGCAATCGCGACAATAAAGCCCGCGCCGTTGGCTAGACGGACATCGCTGATTTCAACGACATGGCCGGAAGGCGCGCCCTTAGCGTTCGGATTAGTTGAGAACGACATTTGAGTTTTTGCCATGCAAATCGGGAACTTGCCGTAATCTGTGTTCCATGCGGCCAGCTGCGCTTTGACTTTGGCATTGGCAGTGACGCTGCCGGCGCCGTACAGCTTAGTGGCAATGGCTTCGATTTTTTCCCAGAGGCTCAGGTTTTCATCGTAAACGTAGTTAAATTCCGGTTCGCGGTTGTCAACGATGTCACTGACCGCATGGGCCAGTTCTTCCGCACCGGCGCCGCCTTCCGCCCAATGTTTGGAAACCACGCATTTTGCGCCCAGGGCTTCGCACTTTTTCTTCAGCAGGGCGATTTCCGCATCGGTATCGAACGTGAAATGGTTGATGCACACCACGCAAGGCAAGCCGTAATGGTGGGTAATGTTGTGCAAGTGACGCTCAAGGTTTTCAAAACCTTGTTCCAGCGCCGCCAGATTCTCCTGGTTTAATTCTTCCTTAACCATGCCGCCGTGAAATTTAAGCGCTCTGACTGTCGCGACCAGCACCACGGCGGAAGGCTTGAGCCCGGCCATGCGGCACTTGATATCGATAAATTTTTCCGCGCCCAAGTCAGCCCCGAAACCGGCTTCGGTCACCACATAATCGGCCAGTTTCAGTGCAGTTTTAGTCGCGGATACGGTGTTGCAACCGTGGGCGATATTGGCGAACGGCCCGCCGTGAATAATCGCGATATTGTTTTCCAGCGTTTGCACCAGATTGGGTTTGATCGCATCTTTTAACAAGGCCGCCATCGAGCCTTGTGCGTTCAGGTCGCGGGCATAAACCGGCGTGACCCGGTCGGATTTATAGCCGATCACGATGCGGCCCAGACGTTCTTTAAGGTCCGCGCGACTGGTTGCCAGACATAAAATCGCCATGACTTCGGAAGCCACCACGATATCGTAACCGTCTTCACGCAAGTAGCCGTTGGCAGGGCCGCCCATGCCGACCACGATGTTGCGCAACGCCCGGTCGTTCATATCGACAACACGTTTCCATTGGATGCGCCGCGGATCGATGTCCAGCGCGTTGCCGTGGTTGATATGGTTGTCGATCAACGCCGACAGCAGGTTATGCGCGACGCCAATCGCGTGAAAGTCACCGGTAAAATGCAGATTGATGTCTTCCATCGGCACCACTTGCGAGTAGCCGCCGCCGGCCGCGCCGCCTTTGACGCCAAAGCAAGGGCCTAGTGACGGTTCGCGCAGGCACATCATGGTAAGTTTGCCGATGCGGTTCATCGCATCGCCAAGGCCCACGGTGGTCGTGGTCTTGCCTTCTCCGGCCGGGGTAGGGCTGATCGCGGTCACCAGAATCAGCTTGCCGTCTTCTTTATCGGACAGGCTGTTGACGTATTCCAGCGACATCTTGGCTTTGTAATGACCATAAGGGTCAAGGTGTTCGGCGTCGATGCCGTATTGTTCTTTAACCAGGCCGATGATCGGTTTCATGTTGGCTTGTTGGGCGATTTCTATATCTGACATTGTTTGTTTTTAAAAAAGATTGGTTGATTTTGGTGTTTAGCCGAAATGTCGGGCAACGAAAAGCAGTCGCCCGACCTACCTGTTAACTGTAAACCGGAAACCGTGCGCACAGATTGCTGACTTTCTCGCGTACTGCGGCAATTACATTTTCATCTTCCATATTCTCCATCACATCGCACATCATGTGGGCGATTTCGATCATTTCCTGTTCCTTGAATCCGCGTGTGGTCGGGGCTGGCGTGCCGACACGAATACCGCTGGTCACGAAGGGCGATTGCGGGTCGTTAGGCACGGCGTTTTTGTTGACGGTGATGTGCGCTTTGCCTAAGGCTGCGTCGGCCGCTTTGCCGGTGATGCCTTTGGCGATCAAGGAAACCAGCATCAAATGATCGTCGGTGCCGCCGGAAACCACGTCGAAGCCGCGTTTCATAAACACTGCGGCCATGGCTTGGGCGTTTTTAATAACCTGTTGCTGATAAATGCGGAATTCGGGTTGCATCGCTTCTTTAAAGGCGACGGCTTTGGCTGCGATCACATGCATCAAAGGGCCGCCCTGAATGCCTGGGAAGATGTTGGAGTCGAATTTTTTCTCCAGTTCCGGATTGCTTTTGCACAAAATCAAGCCGCCGCGTGGGCCGCGCAGGGATTTATGCGTGGTGCTGGTGACTACGTCGGCAATCGGCACCGGGTTCGGGTATAAACCTGCGGCAACCAAACCGGCGACGTGCGCCATATCGACAAACAGGTAAGCGCCGACTTTATCGGCAATGTCGCGGAAGCGTTGCCAATCCCAGATGCGCGAGTAGGCGGAAAAACCGGCCACGAGCACTTTGGGTTTATGTTCCAGCGCCAAAGCTTCAACTTGCGCATAGTCGATTTCGCCGGTTTCAGGGTGCAGACCGTATTGCACCGCGTGGTAGATTTTGCCGGAGAAGTTGGGTTTGGCGCCGTGAGTCAAATGACCGCCATCGGCAAGGCTCAGGCCCAGGATGGTGTCGCCCGGTTGAATCAGGGCCATGAACACTGCCATGTTAGCTTGCGAGCCTGAATGCGGTTGCACGTTGGCGTAATCGGCGCCGAATAATTCTTTGGCGCGGTCGATGGCCAACTGCTCGACTTTATCGACGAATTCGCAGCCGCCGTAGTAACGTTTGCCTGGATAACCTTCGGCATATTTATTGGTTAATACGGTGCCTTGCGCTTCCATGACCCGAGGGCTGCAATAGTTTTCCGAGGCGATCAGTTCGATATGATCTTCCTGGCGCTGACGTTCTTCTTCAAGGGCTTGGAACAAATCGTCGTCGAAGCCTTTGATGGTCATTGATTTTTTAAACATGATTTTCTCCTGGATTAAAATTTTTTGTATAAGGTTCAGGCTGGATCAGCAGGATTTGCAGATCGGCGACATTGGTGCCTGTCGCGCCGGTATTCACGAGGTCTTCAGACGCTTTTAAAGCGGTGTATGAGTCGTTATTCTCAAGTCGCTCAATGGGGTTTACTCCGGCTTGAGTCATACGTTTGATCGAGTTGTTATCAACAATGCCACCTGCCGCATCGGTTGGGCCGTCGCGGCCGTCGGTGCCGCCGCTAAGGAATGCCCAGTTACCGGTTAAGCCGTGTTGTTCTGCGGCAAGTGCAAAAGCCAAGGCCATTTCCTGGTTGCGTCCGCCGCGCCCGTTGCCTTTTAAGGTGACGGTGGTTTCGCCGCCTGCCAGCAGGGCGATGGGTTTGTTTTGAGTGGGCGACTTAACTCGTCTTTCGACGCACTGAGCGACTAAAGTCGCCCCCACAGTCCTAGCTTCGCCGGACAAATGCTCGCTGTACAGTTCGGCCTCGTAATTCAGCTTCCGGGCGGCTACCAGCATTGCGTTGACGCTGATGGTATTGCTGCCGATCAGGGTGTGCCGGGTATTTTTAAAAATATCATCGCCGGGCTTAGGGGTTTCCGCAATGCGTCCCTGTTTGCCTTGTTCCAGATGCTGACGGACACTGGCCGGTACTTGATCCCAAATACCTTTGGCTTCAAGAATTTCAATGGCGTCAGCGTAAGTGGTGTTGTCAGCTACAGAGGGGCCGCTGGCAATGGAGCTTAGATCATCGCCCAACACATCGGATAGAATAAGCGCATGCAAATCGGCGGGCGCAGCCATCCGGGCCAGGCCGCCGCCTTTTAGCCGCGACAAATGTTTGCGTACGCAGTTGATCTGGTTGATGGTTGCGCCGCAGGCCAGCAGTAAATCGGTGGTGGCAATTTTTTCCTGCAAGGTAATTTGATCGGGAGGGTAGGGGATCAGTGCTGAACCGCCGCCGCTGACCAGTACCAGTACCAGTTCATTTTGTTGGGCGTTATCCACTCGATCGGCAATGATTTGAGCGGCTTTAAGCCCGGCTTCATCGGGCAGCGGATGCGATGCGCCGATGACGTCAACATTGTCGATGCTGGTTACATTTTCATAATTGGTGACAGCGATGCCTCTGCCTGCCAGCATCCCGGCAGGAATGATTTCCTGCGCCGCCTGTGCCATTGCGCAAGCAGCCTTGCCAAATGCGATAAGATGGACTTTTGAGTGGTTGCCAAGGAGTCCGGGAGTTAGGTGGCGCTTAACAGCCTGGTAAGGATCGGCTGCCTCTATGCCAGACTTAAAAATGCTGAGGGCATCTTGTCTAAGTAAAGCCAGGTCGGCTTGATCTGCTAAAAGGCTCATGTCAGGTTCTGTGGCAGCGGCTTGATTTAAGCCATTTCCTTTGCCAACGCAAAGATATTTTCGGCATCGAAAACCTGTTTGTTGTCTTCAAATAACTTTGCGATACAGGCGCGGTGCAGGGTCAGTTTCAGCGTGCCAAAACCAATAGCGCCCCAGATGATTTTACCGTGGCGCAGGTTGCCTTTGTCCATGACATCGATTCCGCCGATGCCGATCGGAGGGGTCGCATTGGCGTCTGCCATCATTTCAATATGAGTGTTGTGCTGCCACTGGTCGGCCGACAGCAGTTCCACCCCTGCCGCGCCGGTTGCCAAGACGATGTTCGCATGTTCAATAGCCTTGGCCCGGGCATCGTTATCAAACGCTTCAACAGGAGTCAGGTGTACTCCAAAGCGGGCTTTCATATTCTCGCAGGCTTGAACGGCACGCTCTATTTTGCGGGCTGTTAAGGAAACCTCGGCTCCTTCCTTAGCCAGCATTGCCGCTGCACGTTGACCGACCGGGCCGGTGCCGGCCAGCACCACGGCTTTTTTTCCGGCCAGCGTGCCGCTGGACGCAAGTTTTGCAACAGCGGCGGCGGCTGTAGTGTTACTGCCGTTACTGTCGAGCATGACTGATACCTGAAAGCCGGGAAAAAAGTGTTTTTGCACCGCAATAAATAAGGCTTGACCGGCGATCATGTCGCTGCCGCCAACAAAAATGGCCGTATTTTTCTTGTCCTTGGGCGCGCGGGTAAATATCGTGCCTTCCACCAGAGCCGTGATGTTTTCGGGTGTCAATCCACCGTGTCCAATGACATGATCTGCACCGCCATCATAGGCTACAACAGTATCGAAAACTGAAGGGTGAGTGTCTGTATCGAATTGGAATAACAGTTTTTTCATTAACTTACTCGTGATGGGTTGGTCTGGTAGTTGTAAATACGGTTATTAAACCGGTTTATTATACTCAATAAACAGAACACTGCCTTATTTAGCCCGCTTCGTGTTACATGGCGTACAAACTTGACCTTGTTTTTTTGATATGCTTGCTTGTACCGGCTTATCTTCGTTATTATCTGTGGAAATGAAGTTATGCTGTGGTTGTTAGGCGTCGGGAATGGGATTAATTGCAATATTTTCCGATTATCTTGGTAGCTTTATCGAGTAAGCTCAGGAAAAAAATAAAAAATCAAAGGAAAAACAGATGAAAACACCCGTTCACATTGCTGTGTCAGGCGCCGCAGGCCAAATCAGTTATTCTTTGCTGTTTCGGTTGGCTGCCGGCGCGTTTCTGGGAAACGAGCAGCCGATCATATTGCATTTGCTTGAAATCCCTTCGGCCATGAACGCGTTAAAAGGCGTGGTTATGGAATTAAAAGACTGTGCTTTTCCTTTACTGCATCGCATTGAAGTCACAGACGATCCCCGTGTGGCGTTCAAGAATGCGGACTATGTCTTTTTAGTCGGTGCGCGGCCAAGAGGTCCGGGCATGGAGCGCAAGGATTTGCTGGAAGTGAACGCAGAGATTTTTGCGATTCAAGGTAAAGCGTTGAACGACGTCGCCAGCAGAAAGGTCAAAGTTTTGGTGACGGGCAATCCGGCCAATACCAATGCCCTGATTGCGTTAAGCAATGCGCCGGATTTAGGGGCGGAGAACTTTTCGGCAATGACCAGGCTGGATCATAATCGGTCACTAAGCCAGTTAGCTGAAAAATGCGGCGTGGTGCCGGCCGATGTGAAAAATATGACGGTCTGGGGCAATCATTCAACAACGCAGTATCCCGACATCCATCACGCCAAGGTCAAAGGACAGGATGCGTTGTCCTTGGTTGACAACGACTGGTACGTTAATGAGTTTATTCCCATCGTTCAGCAACGGGGCGCGGAAATCATCAAAGCCAGGGGCCAGTCCAGCGCCGCGTCGGCTGCCAATGCGGCAATAGGCCAGATGAAAAACTGGGCTTTGGGCACCAAACCGGGCGACTGGGTCAGCATGGCCGTGTTATCGGACGGTTATTACGGCATTGAGTCCGGATTGGTTTATTCTTTCCCGGTCATGGTCGTCGACGGCGAGGTTAATGTTGTCAGAGGCTTGGAAATTAACGATTTCAGCTGGCAAAGAATGCGCGCTACCGAGGCCGAGTTAAAAGAAGAAAGGGAGGCTGTTAAGCATTTGTTGAGATAAAAGGCTTTACCCCCAGCTCCTTTTGTAAATATCTATGCGAGGGGCGGCTACCGAAATCGCTCTTACAGTATTATTTGTGGTTTTGTCACCGCACTTCAGTTTGGAGCAATCACTTAATGCTTCCCATCATTCGATTCGATCACGTATCGGTCTCTGTCTACGAAAAAACCATTCTATCGGACATTAGTTTCTCGCTATTTCCCGGGCAGAAGGCTGTGTTGTGCGGCAAATCCGGCTCCGGTAAAAGCAGCGTGCTAAGAGCATTATTGGGACTCCATCCTATAACTTCAGGCACGGTTTACTTTCAGGAACAACCGCTATCCTCCTCATCCGTTCAGGCCATCCGAAGCCACACCTCTTACATCGGGCAAGAGCCGATGCTGGGCGCAGAAACCGTACGGGAAGCACTGCTTCTGCCGTTTCAATTCAAAACGCATCGCGGGCATCGCCCTACCGAAGCCCAACTTATTGAAGTGCTGCACCGACTGCAACTGTCCTCTGACATTTTAAGCCGGGAAAGCAACCGTGTTTCGGGGGGCGAAAAACAGCGGATAGCGCTGGCTCGGGGTCTATTATTGGGAAAAAAGCTGTATCTGCTGGACGAAGTGACCAGTGCTCTGGATGCGCAAAGCAAGCAAGTCGTGTTCGATGTTTTCTCCGATCCGAACCTGACCGTTCTTTCGGTGGCTCACGACCCCGAATGGCTGGAGCTTTGCGATACTATTTTCGAACTTGAAGCGGGTCGATTGACTCAGGTAAAGCGCAATGGAAACACTTGATATTGAACTGCCGCGGATGGCGCTGCTGTACGGTCTTTGCTTAGTGCCGTGGTTGTTGCTGTGGCTGGTCGGTTTGCGCTTGAGCCGGGATATCGGCATCAGTATCCTGCGCATGAGTATCCAGTTAGCCTTGGTCGGCATCTACCTGAAAATGCTGTTCGATCTTAACCAGCCGTGGCTCAACGGCTTGTGGATACTGGTCATGCTGTTGGTTGCCGATTTGAGCATCTTGCGGCGCGCGGGACTTAAAGCGCGCTATTTCGTATTGGCGACCTTTATCGCCATTGCCTTGAGCATACTGTTTTCCACCGCTTATCTGGTGGTCCTGGTCATCCAGCCTGCCCATTATTACGATGCCCGCTATATTGTGCCCTTGGCGGGCATGATCCTCGGCAACTGCCTGCAAGGCAACGTCATCGCCTTGGAACGCTTTTATTCGGCATTACGCAAGAACGAAAACGAATACGCAACTTTCCTGATGCTGGGCGCATCACGCTGGGAAGCCGTGCGTCCGTATTTTCGGGATGCCGTTAAAGCTGCGATTAACCCGACCATCGCCGGTATGGCTACCATGGGACTGGTCTCTTTGCCCGGCATGATGACGGGTCAAATCCTCGGCGGCAGCGAACCGTGGCTGGCGGTGAAATATCAAATCGCCATCATGATCTGTATTTTTACCAGCACGACCCTCGCCTGCATCATTAACTTGAGGCTGAGCCTGAATACCGCGTTTAACGCATTTGATGTGTTGAGGGATGAAGTAATTAAAAAGCCTTGATTGAGCCCGGTGGCGTCTGGGGATTTTGTTAATCATTGCTGCGGCTCAATATGATGTTTATTTAGAGAAACGGCATCGGATTTAATGGCGATGCGGTAAAGGTTTCGTTATAGACAGTGGACAGGTGTGATTGGTGGTCCCTTGTTCAACCTGCAAGGCGCTGTGATGAATGGAATACCGTTCTTTCAGCGTACATGCGATGTTATCCATAAAGACATCGCCAGGGTAGCCGTCAGGCATAACCAGATGCGCTGTCAATGCGGTTTCGGTGGTGCTTAGGCCCCAAATATGCAAATCATGAATATCCGTTACGCCGTCCAATTGCCGCAGGTACAAGTCGATTTCAGGCGCATTGACCTGCTCAGGCACGGCGCTCAATACCAAGCGCAACGAATCGCGCAACAAGCCTAGTGTCCCGATCACGATCACGACGACAATCACCAGGCTGATGCTCGGGTCGAGCCAGTACCAGCCGGACTGAAACATAGCCAGGCCGGTGATCACCACTGCAAGCGATACGACGGTGTCCGCCAGCATATGCAGGTAAGCGCCTCTAACGTTCAAATCGTCTTTGCTGCCTTTCCTCAACAGCCACGCGGACAGTCCGTTGATGACGATACCAACCGCCGCGACAATCGATACGGTTAAACCGGCAACCGTCGGCGGTTGGGAAAAGCGGTGAGCGGCTTCCCATGCAATTGCTCCGCATGCCACCAACAGCAATGCTGCGTTAGCAAGTGCCGCCAGAATGGATGTGCTGCGCAGTCCGTAGGTGTAGCGCTGATTGGGTTGTGTGCGCGCTAACATAAGCGCGCCCCATGCCAGCAGCAGACCGAGCACGTCGGAGGCATTGTGGCCTGCATCGGCCATTAATGCGGTTGAGTTGGCGATGAAGCCATAGGCGAACTCAAGCACCACAAATGCTAGGTTTAACAATATCGTGAAGATTAAAGTTCGCCCTTGGTTATGCGGGTGACCGTGATGGTGTCCTGCAGAATGATCGTGTGGGTGATGATGCGCCATTACTTATAAACCCTCGTTTAACAAAATAACTGATGATCTTGGAGCAATATAGCCTGTTCATATTTGTCCCAAGCTCATGCCGTATAACTTTATATTTAAATATCCATCAAGTCGATTATACGAGTTTCTTGCGCCGTTAGCCGTTCGGCTTTTAATTGGGGATATGGAGTTTTTCCCGGGCAGTCATATGGCAAAAAACCGCCAGTGTAATTGCCCGAGACAGTAGCGAAGAAAACGGCAGTGCATCAATCACTGCAATAGCCAATAGTTTAAGCCTGTCCGATCCGGCCGACGCCCCGATTTTGTCAGGGCATCGGCCGGGTTTTTAACTTGCGGTTCAAATCATTGAGCCGGGATCCGGATTAATCCGATCGGTCAGGCTTTCGGCACTTCAAAAATGCCGCCATAGTAATAGGTCTTGCCCCATAACGGGTGGACGATCTGAAAGTCCAGCTGAAAGGTGTGTTCCGATAACGCTTGCTCCGTGATGAGGGCGTGGCCTAACAACAGGTTGTCAGGAATCGGCAGGGTTAGCGGTCCCAGTTGCAATAAATGCCCGCGGCTTTGGTAAACCAGCTTGCCTTGCTCAACGCTGAGCTTTAAACGGATGCCAAAGCCCATGCCGACCGATTCAATCAGTTCATGGTCTTGTTGCCAGGCCATGCGTGAGGCGAATACGCATTGCCTGCCGTTGTCGGCATCCTGAATGTGCCGTTGCCAGTACAGTACGGACGGGTCGGTTTGACGCCATTTTTTTACCTGAACCGGCAGATGTTCACCTTTTAAATCGACCAATGCGCCGAACAAGCGCAGCAGTTTTATGACCGGCGTTAGCCAGTTCGGGTAATCGATGTTCATATTGCCGGTTACGGTAATGGCTTGCTGCGGTGTGGTGATTTGATAATGGCGTTGAATGACCGGGGGCAGGGCCGCCCAATCGTCGCCGAGTGCGCGTTGCATTAAAGAAGTATTCATCATCAGCTCCACAAGGTTGGTTTCAGGACCATCAGCACGACAATCAGAACCATGGCTATGAATGCCGGCACCCCAAGCCAGAACCAGATCCGTGCGTAATTGAAATACTGCGGGCTTAATGCCGTTTGCTGCTGGGCTGCTTGCTTGGATAACTCACGCATGCGAATTTGCAAGACCACGACCGGCAGCCAGCAGGCGCCAGCTATTAAATATAGGATAATGGAGGTCAACAGCCACGGGGTGGTGATCGGAAACGGCAGTTGCTGTAGCAGGAAATAACCGGTTATCGGCTGGATTAGCACCGTCGGCGTGGTGAACAGCCAGTCCGCCAGCACGACGTGTTTGTTGGTAGTGTAGATGGCGCGGACATCGCCGTGCAAATCCGCCATGTACTTGTAAAAGGCACTGCCGAGGCCGGTGCCGAACAGTAAAATCATGCTGAAAATATGCAGGCTTTTTATGGTCAGATAAGTCATGGTCTTTCCTCTTCAATAATTAATGCCATTAGGATTGCCATCAGTAATGGCAGATTTTTAAGTAAAGGGCCGAAAGGATGCAGCCAGAATTCCGGCAGACAAAAGCTGATTACCAGCATGTAGGCCAGCATGATGCCGATTTGCAGCGCCGCCACCAGCCGCAGTCGCCAGCGCGATAACACCAAGATGCCCAAGACAAAATCGGCCATCGATGCGCCGTACAATGTCCAGGGCGCCAAGCCGCCGGTGATTCCGACTCGCTCCAGCATTTGGTAACTGTCGTGAGCCGGATACAGGAATGCCGACACGATGCCCGTCCATAGCCACACCAAGGCGATGCTGATATTCAGCAATGGGCGCAGAAAATACAGGCGTGCATGCCAACGCTCGGCTTGCGAGGCTGGCGTTGCCAGCAACGTTTGCTCCAGACAGGCAGGGCTATAGCCTAGAAAACGGGAGAAACCCTCGGCGCTGGCGGTATTGCCGCGTTGCAGCATGGTGATGCTTTGCTTGTTGAGTACGGGCTCATCCATGATCGCGGCAAAAGGGCTAAGCGCGGCGAGCCAATGGCTGGAAATATGCATGGGATTTAAGCACCGCCCCAGCCGATTGGCCAGCAAGCTCAGCAGCGTTATAAAACGGATTGGCTGGGGACCGACCGCGTTAATAATCTGCCGGGCTTGAGTCTGTGGCTTTAACGCCGCTAACACGGCTTGTTGCAGATCGTTTACCGCAACCGGCTGCACGGCTTGCTGGCCGTCATCCATGACCGGCGTTAGCGGTAAAGCGGCTAGAGCGGTCAATAAGCCCATGCTTTTAGCGCCCGGCCCGAACACCAGCGAGGGCTTGAAGATAAACCAGTCCAGGTCTAACGATTGCAATAGCGCATCGGCTTTGGCCTTGCTGATGAAATATTCAGTCTCCGCATTAAGCTCTGCGCCTAACGCGGAAATTTGCACGACTTTTTTTATCTGCATTTGTTCGCAGGCTTTGAACAAGGCGCAGGGCGCCAGATGATGCAGCTTGTCAAAGCTGGCCTGACGGGTTTCTTGAATGATGCCCACCGCATTAATGACTACATCGATCTGAGCCAAGTGCGGCAGCCAATCGTCGCTGTCGATGGCGTTTTCAAAATCGAGCGTAGGGACTTTCAGCTCGGGAAATTGGCGTAGCAATCGTTCGGGGTGTCGACAGCAGACAGTGACTTGATGATTCTCGGTTAATAAGGCGCGTAGCAAATGTTGACCAATAAAACCGGTCGCGCCGGTAAGTAGTATATTCATATTGTTTGTACCGTTATTTCTGAAATTAAAGAAATTGATGCGCGCAAGGCGGCCTTAAAAAACATCCTCTTGCTATTTGTTGGCAAACGGCAATAACTTGACCACGGCATCACCGAGTTTAACCAATTGCATTAACGTGTTATTGGGCAGTTTTCTAAGTTGATCGTACCAACGGGTCATGATCTCCAAAAAGTCCAGCATATCGGCGATGCGTTTTTTAACCTCGGGGTCGGTTTCAGTATCGGCATCCGCCTCGATACACAGGTCGCGAAGTAACGTCAGGGTGGGGTCAACTTCCCGTTTTCTGCGGCCTTCAATCACTAAATTGAACATCTCTTGCACATCTTTAATGGCTTCAAAATAGTCGCGTCTATCGCCTACCACCACATGCGTGATTTTGATCAGGCCAAAGCTCTGCAATTCTTTCAAGCTTGAGGAAACATTGGATCGGGCCAACACCAGAGTGTCGGCAATTTCTTCTGCGTTAAGCGGTTTGGGAGACAGGTAAAGCAAAGCGTGAACTTGGGCAACGGAGCGGTTCACGCCCCAACGGGTGCCCATTTCGCCCCAATGCAAAATAAAGCGTTCCATAGCGGGGGTAAGTTGCATGTTAATTCTCCTATTTCTGTTAAGACAGAAATTAAAGAATTAAGTGGAGGTTGTCAAGTTTTTTACGTGGAGAAAAAGGAAGGGTGCGAAACTGTGAAAGTATTATCCAAATTAGGCTAAAAACATTTTTCACCACGAAGACACGAAGGACACGAAGTTTTCAATGCATTGAATTAAAACGATTGTTTTTCTTTGTGTCCTTCGTGGTGAATTCTTTAATTTTTTCTAAAAACGAATATTTTCACAGTCTCGTACACTCTGCGTACCCTAAACAACCCGGTCAGGAAGAGGGGTTCCGGCGAAGAATGCGGCCAAGTTGGCTAATACTTTCTCGCCCATCGCTGTGCGCGTCCCCAAGGTGGCGCTGCCCAGATGCGGCAGTAGCGACACATTATCCAAGGTCAGGAAGCCTTCGGGTACGTTGGGTTCTCCTTCATACACATCAAGACCGGCGCCGGCGATTCTGTTGTTTTTAAGCGCGTCAATCAGCGCGACACTATCGACGACATCGCCTCGCGCAGTATTGATTAAATGCGCTGACGGCTTCATCAGGTTGATCATGTCGGCATTGATCAAATGCCGGGTTGTTTCGCCGCCGGGGCAGTGCAGTGAGACATAATCAGCCACTTGCATCAGTTCTTCTATGGATTCGCAACGGATGGCGTTAAGGTCGTCTGTTACATATTCGTCAGCCGGGCTGGGTTTGAAATAGACGATTTTCATGCCGAAGCCGTGATGGGCCTTTCTTGCCATAGCCTGCGCGATACGGCCGAAGCCGACCAAACCTAAGGTAGCGCCGGTGACATCGCTGCTCAGCATATGCGTCGGGCACCAGCCTTGCCATTGTTTGCTGCGCACCAGACGGTCGCCTTCTGCGCCGCGGCGTGCGGACATTAACAACAAGGTCATCGCAATATCGGCGGTGCTGTGCGTTAAAACGCCGGGGGTATTAGTAATAATCAAGCCTTGCGCCTTGGCGGCATTGATGTCGATATGGTTGTAGCCGACACCGAAGTTGCCGAGTATTTTGCAGCGTTTGTTTTCGACGTTGATCACGTCGGCGGGAAATGAGTCGCAAACGGTGGGGCAAACGGCATCGTAATTTTGCAGCGCGGATTTGAATTCGTCCGCCGTTAAAGGCCGGTCATCTTCGTTTAAGGTGACGTCGTAAAGGGTTTTGAGTTTTGCTTCGACTGAGGCAGGCCACTTGCGGGTAACAAAGACTTTGGGTTTGCTCATGGATTATCCTCCCAGTGGTAGGTGTTGGAATAAAATATATCACCACGAAGACACGAAGAGCACGAAGAAAAAATAGAATAAAAATTTCTTGTCTGCGTACCGATTGAACACGCAGGTTTTCTGTTTGAAGCATAACACCATGATAAAAACACGAAATAAAAACTTCGTGTCCTTCGTGCCTTCGTGGTGAATTTTTTACTTAAATTGGTGTGTACGGGGTACGGGGCGCGTTGTACACGCCCCGTACGGTGTTACTGTGCTGTTGAGCGGTAGTATTCAATCGCTGCAGCAACGCCGGAGCCCGGCTTGATGTCAAAGCCGCTGTCGAGCATTGCCATTTCAACGCCTGCAATACAGCCCAGCATCGAAACGTCGTTCATGTCGCCGACATGTCCGATACGGAAAGCTTTACCGGCCAATTCGGATAAGCCGGCGCCTAAAGAAATGTCGTATCGGCTGAAAGCGGTGCTGATCACGTTTCTAGCATCTTTGTCTTCAGGAACCATAACCGCAGTTACAGTGTCGGACTCGAAACCGGGTTGGGCGCAGATCGTTAATCCCCAAGCGGCAACGGCTTTACGGACGCCTTCGGCCAAACGGTGATGACGTGCGTAAACATTTTCCAGGCCTTCTTCCTGTAACATATCTAACGCTTTGCGCAAGCCGTATAAAATAGGCAGCGCTGGCGTGTAAGGTGTGTAGCCATCTTTGTTGGCGTTCATCTGGTCTTTTAAGTCCAGGAAGCAACGGGGATAGGTAGATGTTTCAACGGCGTTTAAAGCTTTTTGGCTGAATGCCAGAAATGCGCCGCCGGCAGGCATCATGAAACCTTTTTGCGAGCCGCTGATGGCTCCGTCAACGCCCCATTCGTCCATACGAAAATCCAAACTCGCAATAGAGCTGACGCCATCTACGAATAAAAATGCCGGATGGCCTGCCGCGTTCATAGCTTTACGAACGCCGCCGATATCGCTGGTAACGCCGGTAGCGGTTTCGTTATGAGTCGCTAAAACAGCCTTGATTTCGTGGTTGGTGTCTTCTTTTAAGCGGGCTTCCAATCTATCCAGAGGAATACCTTTACCCCAGACTTCTTGATGAATTTCAACATCGAAGCCCAGGCGTTTTGCCATCTCAGCCCATAAATGGCTGAATTGACCGAAGCGATAGATTAAAACTTTGTCGCCCGGGTTTAAGGTGTTGGTCAACGCAACTTCCCAGCCTGCTGTGCCAGTCGCCGGAAAAATAAAAGCTTGCCCGGTTTCTGTTTTAAAGATTTTTTTCAGATCTTGTAAAAGAGGTGTCAGTAATTTAGGAAACGCAGGAGAACGGTGGTCTTCCATGGTGACATGCATAGCGTTCAGGATTTCATTTGGCACATTGGTAGGGCCCGGAATATATAGATGGTTACGACCAGCCATTGCATTGCCTCTTTGTAAGTAGTTGAGTAATTAACGCAGCTTGGACATTGAAAAGCCAAAGTCCAAAAACCAGCAATAATGACATAGCCGCCAAAAATCGGCAAGGGTGGATTAGGGCTTGAGCTGAGAAACGCGCGGTACCTACAGGGATGTAGGTAAGGGGCGTGAGCACGACTGCAAGGATGCAGGAGGTAGGCAGAAAACCGCTCCTGCGTTTTCTGCATTCGCCACATCCCTGTGGTTTAGCAACGCAGGAGCAATTGCCGAGGCGCAGCTTCCGCTCCTGCTCACGCTGAGTACCTACATCCCTGTAGGCAACGCAGGAGCAGTTGCCGAGGAGCGAAAGCTTTAAAAATTGACTTTGAGGCCTCTCGAAGTAAAATGTGCGGTTAATTTAAGTTCGGCTTAAGCAGCGTAGTTTGGGGTTGCCCGGCGCTGGTTACGCAGCCGAAAAATGTCGGGTTATGCTAATCTGACCGGATTTACAACAATGAAATTAGGAATGTACCAATGAGCCACACCTTATATGCAGCGTCCGTTCAACGAGTTCAACGCTGTGAATTAGCCGTTCCGGGTTCTAGCCCTGAAATGTTTGAAAAAGCAATGAGAAGTGGCGCTGATTTTATTTTTCTGGATCTTGAAGATGCCGTTGCTCCGGATGACAAATTGCAAGCCAGAAAGAATATTATTGAAGCGATTAATGACCTGGACTGGAAAGGGCACGGCGTAACCGTTTCAGTGCGCATCAATGGCCTGGATACGCAGTATATGGTACGCGACGTGGTGGATCTGGTCGAGCAGTGCGGCGCAAAGATTGACACAATTTTGATTCCTAAAGTCGGCGTGTATTCCGACGTTTATATGGTTGAAGCCATGCTTAACCAGTTGGAAATGCAGCAAGGCCTGAAGAACAAAATCGGCATTGAAGCCTTGATTGAAACAGCATTGGGCATGGCGAACGTGGAAGATATTGCCCGCAACGGCGCATCGGGCCGTCTTGAAGCCTTGCATTTCGGCGTGGCTGATTACGCGGCCAGCAACCGTGCCCGGACCACTAATATCGGTGGCTTAAATCCTGATTATCCCGGTGACCAATGGCATTTCGCGATCAGCCGGATGACGGTTGCCTGTCGCGCTTATGGCTTGCGTCCTATTGATGGTCCTTTTGGCGACATTAAAGATCCCGAAGGTTACAAATTGGCCGCAAGACGGGCGGCGGCTCTAGGCTGTGAAGGTAAATGGGCGATACATCCAACGCAAGTGGAATTAGCCAATGAAATATTCACGCCGCCTGCGGCTGAAGTTGAAAAAGCAAAACGCATTCTGGCTGCTTTAAAAGAAGCGGCAGCTCAAGGTAAAGGCGCAGCAGCATTAGACGGCCGTTTAATCGATGCGGCATCGGAAAAAATGGCGAATAACGTGGTTAGGGCTGCCGAAGCTATCGCAGCAAAGAATCAATAGTAGAAAAATGCCGGGTTAGACTACGCTAACCCGGCCTACATAATTCAATAGAAGGAGATGCTGTGGATATTCATGAATATCAGGCGAAAGAAATTTTAAGCGGTTACGGCGTTAAAATCGCCGAAGGCGGTATGGCCTACAGTCCGGAAGAAGCCGTGCAACGCTCTAGAGATATTGGCGGGCATATCTGGGCGGTGAAAGCGCAGATTCACTCCGGTGCGCGCGGTAAAGCGGGCGGTATTAAAATCTGCAAAACGCACGACGAAGTTGAGGCGGCGGCAGAAGCTTTATTAGGCAAAAGACTGGTCACCCACCAAACCGGCCCTGCCGGCAAAGTATGCGGCAGATTGTATGTCGAAGCCGGAACCGAAATCGCTAAGGAAATGTATTTCTGTTTTCTGGTTGATCGCAGCTCAGAGCGCATTGTCATGGTCGGCTCCGCACAAGGCGGCATGGAAATCGAGGAACTGGCTGAAAACAATCCCGAGGCCATTACCAAAATTTACATCGAACCTGCCGTGGGTTTGCAAGATTATCAGGCGCGTGAAATGGCCTTTGCCCTGGGACTGGACCCGGAATTGCTGAGCCACGCGGTTAAAACTATCCGGGGTTGTTATCGCGCTTTGCGTGAGCTTGATGCCAGCATGCTGGAAATCAATCCGCTGGTTGTTACGCACAGCAACGAACTGGTTGCGCTGGACGCCAAAATGGGCTTTGACGACAATGCTTTGTTCCGCCAGCAAAAAATATCCGAACTGCGTGACAAAACCCAGGAAGATCCCCGCGAAATGGCGGCTGCCGACCGTGGTTTAAGCTATGTCGGCCTGGATGGCGACATTGGTTGCATGATCAACGGCGCCGGCTTGGCAATGGCGACTATGGATATGATCAAACTGGCCGGCGGCGAACCTGCCAACTTCCTCGACGTAGGCGGCGGCGCATCGGCCGAACGTACTGAAAAAGCTTTCCGCTTGGTGTTGGCTGATCAGAACGTAAAAGCCATGCTGGTTAATATTTTTGCCGGTATCAACCGTTGTGACTGGATTGCCGAAGGCGTTGTCGAGGCGGTTAAGAAGATCGATATGAAAATTCCGTTAATAGTCAGATTGTCAGGCACTAACGTTGAAGAAGGCCGCCGAATTATCGCGGACAGCGGCTTGCCTATTATTACCGCGGAGACATTGGCCGAAGCGGCTGAAAAAGCGGTGCAGGCGCGCAATGAAGCGGTTGCAAAAGAAGCGGCACAGGGAGCATAAAAATGGCTATTTTAATTAATGAAACAACACGCATCATTGTTCAGGGCTTTACCGGAAAAATCGGCAGTTTTCATGCTCAAGACATGATTAATTACGGTTCTAAGGTAGTCGGTGGCATCACCCCCGGCAAAGGCGGCCAGACCCATTTGGGCTTGCCGGTTTTTAATACCGTCAAAGAAGCCGTACACCAGGTTGGGGCTGAAGCCAGCATTATCTTTGTTCCGCCTGCCTTTGCCGCCGATTCGATCATGGAAGCCGCCGATGCAGGCATTAAATATTGTGTAGCGATTACCGACGGTATTCCGACACAGGACATGATGACGGTTAAAAACTTTTTGCGCCGTTTTCCCGTCGAGCAGCGGATGATACTGACCGGCCCCAATTGCGCGGGCACTATCAGTCCGGGCCGAGCCATGCTGGGCATTATGCCGGGGCATATTTACAAGCAAGGCAATGTCGGTATTGTCGGGCGTTCAGGCACATTGGGTTATGAAGCCGCTGACCAGATGAAACGCTTGAATATAGGCATTTCAACCTCGGTCGGTATCGGCGGCGACCCGATCAACGGCAGTTCGCATCGTGATATTCTGGAAAAATTTGAAGCTGATCCTGAAACCAAAGTGGTGGTTATGATTGGCGAGATCGGCGGTCCACAAGAAGTTGAAGCCGGGATTTTTGCTAAAGAAAATATGAGTAAACCGGTCATTGCCTATATCGCCGGTTTAACTGCGCCGGAAGGTCGGCGCATGGGCCATGCCGGCGCGATTATTTCATCAGCGGGTGAAGGCGCCGCAGAAAAGGTAGCTATATTGAAAGACTTGGGCGTCACTATCTGTCCGACACCGGCAGCTATGGGTGAAACGGTAGCGGCAGTGCTGGCTAAGATGTAAGCGAAAGATACGAAAAGACAAAGGACAAAGGACAAAGGGCGAAGGGCACAAGGTTTTTTATCTTTTGTCTTTCGCCCTTTGTCTGCTTTTATTTTTTAATACTCGCAGGGCGAAAATGAAAATACTTATTCTTGGAGCCGGCGTTACCGGTTCATCGGTTGCCGGGGCGCTGGCAAGCGAGGAGAACGATATCGTAGTTGTCGATTTCAGGACGGAGTTGCTCGACGCGTTAAAAGAGCGTTTCGATATTGCCACGGTTGCCGGTAACGCGGCACACCCTAGGGTGCTCGAACAGGCGGGAGCCCGGACCGCCGATATGATTATCGCGGTTACCGACAGCGACGAGACCAATATGCTGGCGTGCGTGATCATTAATGCGCTTTACAGTCGGCCTAAAACGATTGCCCGGGTGCGTGCTGTGGATTATCTAAAAAATCCGCAACTGTTCGGCCCGGACGGGATTCCGGTTGATATCGTTATTAGCCCGGAACAAATCGTTATGGAGGCCATCCGTAATTTGATCGAGTTCCCGGGTGTTCAGCATATTTCCGACTTTGCTGATGGACAAGTGCGCCTTTTTTCAGTCAAGGTGGTGGCGGACGGTTCATTAACCGGCAAAAAAATCAAAACTCTGAAAGAACGACTGGTCGGCGGTAAGATTCGCGTGGTGGCTATTTTTCGGCAAGGTATTCCGATCATAGTAAATGGCGAGGCCGTTATTGAAACGGGCGATGAAGTTTTTTTTGTGGCCCCTCGTGAAGAAGTGCGCTGGGTATTGAAAGAGTTGAACAAGCTGGAGGCGCCGTTAAAGCGCATCATTATTGCCGGCGGCGGGCATGTCGGTAAGCGTTTGGCGCTGGCGCTGGAAAAAGACCACCAGGTGAAAATCATTGAAAAAGACCCCAGACGCGCCCACAAGATATCCGATGACCTTGATCATACCGTGGTGCTTCTGGGCGATTGCTCCGATGAAGCGATGCTGCTTGATGAGTCTATCGACAGTATCGATTTGTTTTGCGCGATTACTGAAAATGATGGAGTCAATATCGTTTCCGCTTCCTTGGCAAAAAGTTTGGGCGCACGCAAGGCTATCTGCCTGCTAAACCATGTTTCATACAGCAAACTATTGCCTGGAACAGGAATTGATGTTGCAGTGCTGCCCAATCAGGAGACGCTCGGCAGTATTTTGAAGCATGTGCGCCGCGGTGATGTGGCGCAAGTCACTTCGCTATGCGGCGGTACCGCCGAGGCTATCGAGGCTATTGCCCATCAAAGTAACGACTTGAATTCGGTTGTTGGACTTCGGGTGGATTCTATCAATTTCCCTGAAGGCATTGTGATGGGAGCGCTGATTCGTAACAAGCAGGTCATTTCGATTCATCATGAGACGGTATTTGAAGAAGGCGATCATGTCGTGATGTTCGCGATGGATAAAAAATTGGTCGTAAACATCGAGAAAAAATTCCAGCCTCTTTAAAAGACGATTAAGTATCAATGTCTTTCCGTTGTACCTTGCTTAAGCCTCAGGCGCGCTCATGAATGTCATCTTTACTATCATCAATATTTTCGGTTTAGTCACCATCGGATTCAGCGGCTTAATGGCCACTTGTTTGTTAACCTCTTTCATAGCTGATGACGGCGCCACCAGTGCTTTTTACCAAGGCTCCCTGGTTACTGTATTGATGGGCGGGTTGATGTTTATTCCGACACTACGCATACCAAAAAAGGTGACACGACAAACAGGTTTTTTATTGGTAGCGATTACGTGGTCAATAATACCGGTATTTTGCACCTTGCCGCTGATGATGTATCTACCGGAGCTTAGCTTTACCGACGCTTATTTCGAGACTGTTTCCGGCCTTACTACGACCGGTGCAACCGTATTCAGCGGTATTGATCAGCTGCCCATGTCGATTAATTTGTGGCGGCATGAGATATGTTGGATAGCGGGGATGGGCATCATTATTTTTGCGGTAGCTATTTTGCCTGTTCTCGGCATCGGTGGTATGCAACTCTATATTGCGGAGTCGCCGGGAACGGTCAAGGAATCGGACTTGCCGCCGCGTATAGCGCAAACTGCGAAAGCTTTGTGGCTGGTTTATGCAGGTATCACCCTGGTCTGCATCATATCCTTGCGTCTAGCCGGTATGGGATGGTTTGATGCGATTTGCCATGCCTTTTCGGCAATGAGTTTAGGCGGATTTTCCACTCATGACAGTAGTGTCGGATTTTTCAATTCGCTTTCTATCGAGATGGTGTTGACCGTTTTCCAACTGTTGGCAGCGATCAATTTCGCCACTCATTTTGTGGCTCTTCGGAAAGGCTCATTCAATCCTTATGTCGATGACAGAGAGGCAAGGGCTTTCCTTGTTTTGGTGTTGGGGAGTTGCCTGCTAGCGGCATCGGTGCTGTGGCATGCAGGTACCTATCCAGACTTTTTTACCGCGTTACGCCATGCCACATTTAACCTGGTCACTATTGCTACCGATTGTGGTTTTGCTACTCAGGACTTTAACCAGTGGCCCATTTTCGTGCCGATGTGGATGTTGTTTTTATGTTGTGTTTCAGCGTCTTCAGGCTCCACCGGCGGTGGTATTCGGATGATTCGCACTATTATCCTGATGAAGCAGGCGCGCCTGGAGTTGTTCAAGTTTATTCATCCTTTTGCGGTTAAATCGATGAAAATTGGCGATACAGTGGTAAGCAATAAAATTGTTGCTTCTGTGACCGGGTTTATTTTTCTGTATTTCATCAGTATCGTGATACTGGTATTCATGTTGTTGTTGAGTGGCATGGACTTTATCAGCGCGTTCTCGGCTATTATCGCCTGTTTTAACAATGCGGGTCCTGGTCTTAACCAGGTAGGGCCTGCGACAAATTACGCCAGTTTGAGCGATGTTCAGACCGGTATTTGTACCTTTGCGATGCTCTTGGGTCGGGTGCAGATATTTTCCATTATTATTTTATTTGTGCCGGAATTCTGGAAAAAATAACTTGCTCCAAGTGAAGACAGCAGAACTTTCTAAAGATGCTTCCAGGCTTTTTGAGGGATGAGAGAGGATTGTAGGGGCTTTAAGAAGATTAAGGCTGAGTGTCAAGACTGACGGAATTGGCTGGTAAGTACGCCTTTGCGTCTTGCTGCAAAGAGAAGTAAAGGTAATAAAAACAAAAAACCCAGCTATAAGCTGGGTTTTTTGGTGCTGCCAAAAGTTCTATTTACAGTTGAATAGAGCTAGAGACTTTTTGCTTAGAATCATCTGGGCTGTCGATGCAGCCAGTTAAGCCAACAATCATTAAAGCCATCGCTATAAGAGATAAAATTTTATTCATACGAATATTCCTCCAAAGGGGTTTGAATTATTTTTATTAATTTGCGCCATTAAATTAAAGCACATGCATTTTATATCATGACTGAAATGATGATGCAATAATAAAAATCGAATAATTTTCCGACCTGTTAAAGCTGATTGATATTATCAGGCAAATCAAAATATATCTGGTTATTGATCCATTTTGCTGTTCCGATAGTAGTCCACGGAGAAGCAAAGTTTTTGTGCAACTGATCATAAACCCAGTAAGAGGGGGCATTGATTTTTTTAAGTTTTATATTGAATACAGCATTTTTGAAATTTAAACCACAATCCATGCCCCAGAAGGCAGTAACTTTCATGATAAATTTATGCAAGCGCTTGTTATCAATGTTGGGCGTTATGGCGATATTGGCCCACATGGAATGAACACGTCCCCAGTTGGGGGCAAGAAGACGGCCTTCTTTATTAGCAAAAGGCAGCCAGCGCTCGGTGCCGTTTTGATCGGTATAGGTGATCGCCAAGATATGTTCATAGCCTGCAAAGTGGTCGTGTAGATAAAGGGCATGGGGAGTAATGCCCAGAAAAGTTTGCGAGCCCATTAAAACGGCATTGCTGGCTTGCGAGATGGGATTTTGAGGGTTATCAGCATTAAGCCTGTAAATAAGCCCATAGTGAATGGAGCTGTTTAATTGCAGAACGAGTAACACAATCAACATTTTTGAAAGCTTTCTGGAAAATGCATGCGGTTTTTGTGCGGCAATATCTTCAAAAAAGTAATGGTAGAGAGTAGTGTCCGGCAGGGCTTGAGGTGCTAGGCAAGCGGAAGAGCACGGGATACGGCTACGTGAATCGGCAATGGAACGGTATTTTTTTAAGGCAAACCGATGAACTCCCGGAAGGCTCAAAATAACACCAATAGGAAATAAATAACGCATTTTTATAAAAATCTGGGCATAAGTGTCAATGCCCGAGTAAATGCGGTTGTTGCGATCCAGTGCGTATAAATCGGTTAACAGGGTCTCGCTGTTAATGGAGGCAAGCGCAGGATAATGCGGTGCATGTTCCTGAGCGCTTTTAAAATCTATGCAGTTGAATACATCGAAATGATTGAGTGTTAAAACAGTACGGTTACACAAAGGGCATAGCTGGTCATAAAGTACAGTAAGAGTCGGTTGCTTTGCCGAGGCTAGCTGACCGATACATCTCCACCACTTAAAGGGGATCATTAATGTATAAAAGCTGAGCATCCCCAGGCCAAAAGGGTAAATATTGAAAGACAAAGTGATGCCAAGATGAAGCCCAAGGCCGACCAATAAATAAATTACGCGTAACTGACGCCGGGCAAAAAAGAAGATAAAGGTAAATTGAAAAATTAAGATGGTATAGCCAAGCATGTTTTGCAAAAGCTTATTGTTTAGCAAAGGTGACATGTCAATGACTGACACATAATAAGGCTGTGTTGCGGGTAGCCAAGTGCCGAGGCCGTTGCGCCAGTGTTCGGCGAACATCTTGTGTATGGCTGAGTCAAAGTACAAAAAGCCGAGACAAATAGCCACGGGCAGTGTGTAGGCAAGGGCTGAGACGGTTGGCTTCGGATAGGTGCTGTAATGAGCAAAAGGCGTGCTCAGCTTTCTGCGAAGTTGATCTATTGAAAATGCCCGATCTCCAGGCATGAAAAGCAGGAAAAAGCCCGCTCCGATCATAAATAAGTCAAAGCCCCCATCAAAATCCCGTTGCATGGGCGTGAAATTAACAAAAATGATCCAGATGATGTAATTGCAGGTCACTGCAAATTGGTAGCGGTAGCCGACCGTAACAAAAGTGGCAATGATTGCCCAAAGGCATAAGAAAAAAGGAATCATCGGGAATTCGACGTCTATATACGGGATAGGGTCGAAAATCAGGTGATTGAAATACAACAGGAAAATAATTTCCTGCAAGGTGATTAGGCCGTAAAGAATACGGAATAAGCCTATGCCTGTGGCAGGGGCTTGCTTGGAATGAAGTTCTAGAATTTTAGGGGATATAAGTTTATACATTTCATGATTCAAAAAATCGAAAGAATGTATAAATTATATAAGAAATGTAGGGTTAATGTATTGAAATGTGCAGACAGAACAAAGGCCGCATCCAGCTCATAAAGAGTTGAAGTGAGCGGCCTAAGTTTGGACTAAATCGGTAAACGACTTATTTTTCGTCGTCTGGGTGTTCGGCAAATACCCACTTAACGAGGGCGTAGCCAGCAGCTATAACTACAACTGCGCCGACCATACCAGCTGGTTCTTTTAACATTTCGGTGATATCTAAGATCGCTCCCATGGGATGTCCTACCTATAATTTGTATTTTAAAAATATTGCTAATTGCATAGCAAACGGAATGTGCATAATACTTTAGGAAAAGTTAAAGTCAAGGCTTATGTTGTATGTTTTTACTGACGAGATGTAACTATTGTTCCCGGTTGAAATTTATTGCTCGATAGCCAATGCGGGATAGTTTAAAATCCAATTTTGAGCTGATATGTTTTTAGATAAGGAATAATGATGAATAGATGCGTTAAAATGTTACCACTGGTCGCAATTTTCTTTACGTTATCAGCAAATGCTGACGTTCAACTAAAAGATAATTCCGAAATTTTAGGAAAATGGGATCTTCATGACGAAGCAGTTACGTTGACCGGTCAAAAGAAAGCCATAAAGCAGGAATGGGAATTTAAACCCGATGGAACCCTTATTTCATCGGCATCTGATGACGCTGGCAGAATCAGTGCTTTGAAGATTGCCATTAAATACTCCGTCGAAAATGGGGAAATTAGGAAACAGACGGCTCCCGGACGAGAAAAATATGAATCCTGCAAAGTGATTGAAAAAGAGGGGCCAAACATGATATTAAAGTGTGCTTACTTCTTCTTTCTAACAAAAAAATAATTTTAAAAAAGGATATAGCTATGATAGGTGGCGTTGTAATGATTTTAGTAGCTCTCTGGATTTACCAGTCGGCTATGAGAGCAAAAACAAATAATGTAATGATGTGGGTTGCGATTGGCGCAGTTGCCTTTTTTGTAGTGCAGCTGGGATTTATCGATATCAATCTCTATATTTTGGAGTCAATCCGAGGCGGCGAGGGCGGTAGTGATTATGAACGCGACCTGACCAGCATTGGCGATAGAAAAAATGAAGGCGGTTTTCAGGGGCTTGGAGGCATTTTGCTTTCATTGTATTTGGAATTGATGCCATCAATCGTTGGTGTTTTGGCGGCTGCGTTGATTCGGGTAAAATTCATTACCAAAGAACCAATTACAGTTGGCAACTTATTCGGCGACGTTAAAGAAATGTTTCAAAGCATTAAACAAAGTTTCAAAACATCGTCTGAAAAATAAGACATAAAGTTGGTTACAAAAAAGCCCAAGTGACGCTTGGGCTTTTTTTATGGCAGTGCTTTTAGACTATAGGTAAAGCGCTACTTGCCTAAAATCAGAGAAACAACATAGACAAGGCCGGAAATAAAAAGCACGGTAAAAACCAATCCTCCAATGATATACATGGAAAGATGTTCCGGTTTGAAGTCTCTTTGGCTGTTTTCGTCGCTTTGCACGCCAATGGCAGCAGCCAGAACGCTCTTTATGACTTGAATAATCGTCGGTTTTGACATGCTCATCTCCAGCAAAAATAGTGAAAAATAATAGGGCTTGACGCCTTATTTAGCAATAATTATATCCCAATCAATAACCCCTTGACCTTTCCTATGAGCAACACAGAATTATTAAAGAAGCAATTATCACAGCGCATTTTATTTCTCGATGGCGCGATGGGAACGATGATCCAAAGCTACAAATTGGAAGAAAAAGATTATCGTGGTCAGCGTTTTGCGCAGTGGGATGTCGATCTTAAAGGCAATAATGATCTGTTATCGATAACCCAGCCGGACATTATTAAAGCGATTCATAGCGCTTATTTCGAAGTCGGTTCTGACATCGTAGAAACCAATACCTTCAATGCGACCAGCATCGCGATGGCCGATTATAAAATGGAATCGCTGGCCTATGAAATCAATGTCGAGGCGGCGCGCGTGGCAAGGCAGGCGGCTGATGAATTCACCCAAAAGACGCCGGAAAAGCCGCGTTTTGTTGCCGGCGTATTAGGCCCAACCAATCGCACGGCCTCCATGTCGCCCGACGTTAACGATCCGGGCTTTCGCAATATCTTTTTCGATGATTTGGTCGTAGCTTACACAGAAGCTACCAAAGGCTTAATCGACGGTGGTGCGGATATCATCCTGATTGAAACCGTTTTCGATACGCTAAATGCCAAAGCCGCCATTTTTGCGGTTGAACAATATTTTGAACAGATCGGCTACAAACTGCCGGTGATGATTTCCGGCACCATTACCGATGCATCCGGCAGAACGCTTTCCGGTCAAACCGTTGCTGCTTTCTGGAACTCGCTGAAGCATGTCGAGCCGATCTCATTCGGCTTTAACTGTGCGTTAGGCGCGACAGAATTACGCCAATATATTGATGAATTATCGAGCATTGCCGATACGCATATTTCCGCCCACCCTAATGCTGGCTTACCTAATGAGTTCGGGGAATACGACGAAACGCCCGAAGCGATGGCCGCAGAGCTGGCCGATTGGGCTAAATGCGGCTACCTGAATATTATCGGCGGATGCTGCGGAACTTCGCCTGCGAATATCAAGGCAATCGTCGAGGCCGTACAAAAATACAGTCCCAGAAAAATTCCCGATATACCCAAACAATGCCGGTTATCGGGGCTTGAGCCGCTGAACATCGGCCCGGATTCGTTATTCGTCAACGTCGGTGAGCGCACCAACGTGACCGGATCGGCAGTGTTCAAACGGTTGGTTGTTGAAGGTAACTTTGAAGCGGCGCTGGATGTAGCCAAACAGCAAGTCGAGAACGGCGCGCAAATTATCGACATCAACATGGATGAAGGCATGCTGGATTCCAAAGAAGCGATGGTGCGTTTTTTGATGCTGATCGCGTCGGAGCCGGACATCGCCAAAGTGCCTATTATGCTGGACTCCTCCAAATGGGAGATTCTGGAAGCGGGGCTTAAATGCATCCAGGGCAAAGGCGTGGTCAATTCCATCTCGTTGAAAGAAGGTGAAGAGGCTTTTATCAAGCACGCCAAACTGGTACGCCGCTATGGGGCTGCGGTTATCGTCATGGCGTTTGATGAAGACGGGCAGGCCGATACCAAGGACAGAAAAGTCGAGATATGCCAGCGAGCTTACAAAATCCTGACCGAACAAATCGGCTTCCCGCCCGAAGATATTATTTTCGACCCCAACATATTTGCCGTTGCCACCGGCATCGACGAACACAACAATTACGGCCTGGATTTTATCGAAGCCACCGCCGAGATTAAACGCACCTTGCCTTATGCACTGATTTCCGGCGGCGTATCCAACGTCTCGTTTTCGTTCCGCGGCAATAACCCGGTGCGGGAAGCGATCCATGCGGTGTTTTTATACCACGCGATTCAAGCGGGTATGGATATGGGGATCGTGAATGCCGGCCAGTTGGCGATTTATGAGGATATCCCCAAAGATTTACGCGAAGCGGTTGAAGAAGTCATATTAAATACTCACGATGGCAGCGGCACCGATAAATTGCTGGAACTGGCCGAGAAATATCGCGGCGACGGCAGCAGCGCAACAAAAGAGCAGGAACTGGAGTGGCGCAGTTGGCCGGTCGGCAAGCGGCTGGAACACGCGCTGGTTAAAGGCATCACCGATTACATCGACGAAGATACCGAGCAGGCAAGACTGGAAGCCGAACGGCCCTTGCACGTTATCGAAGGCGCGTTAATGGACGGCATGAACGTGGTCGGCGACTTGTTCGGCGCGGGCAAAATGTTCCTGCCGCAAGTGGTCAAGTCAGCGCGGGTTATGAAAAAGGCCGTAGCTTATTTAATGCCGTATATGGAGGCTGATAAAGCCGCAGGCGACAGGCAAACCAACGGCAAAATCCTGATGGCGACCGTCAAAGGCGACGTGCATGACATCGGCAAGAATATCGTTGCGGTGGTTCTGCAATGCAATAATTATGACGTGATCGATTTGGGCGTGATGGTGCCGGCTGAAAAGATTCTGCAAACTGCGCGCTTGGAAAACGTCGACATTATCGGTTTAAGCGGCCTGATTACGCCGTCGCTGGATGAAATGGTGCATGTCGCCAAAGAAATGCAGCGCCAGGGCTTTACCATTCCGCTGATGATAGGCGGTGCGACAACCTCGCGCGCGCATACCGCAGTCAAAATCGCCCCGAATTACGACGGGCCGATCGTTTACGTGACCGATGCGTCGCGCGGCGTCGGCGTTGCCAGCAACTTGCTGAGCGCCGATTTAAAAGACGAGTTCGTCAAAAACATCAGCGAAGAATACGAAGAAGTCCGGGAACGGCACAAAGGCCGTGAAGCCAAAACCAAGCAGCACCCATTAGAAGAAGCGCGGCGCAATAAATTCAACTGGGGCCGCTACGAACCGGTTAAACCGTCGTTTCTGGGCATCAAGGTCATCGACCATTTTCCGTTGGATACGCTGGTCTGGTACATCGACTGGTCGCCGTTTTTCCAAACCTGGGAAATGGCCGGAAGCTATCCCAAAATACTCGATGATAAAGTCATCGGCACCGAAGCCAGAAAGCTGTTTGACGATGCACAGGACATGCTGAAAAAAATCATCACTGAAGAGTGGATAAGCGCCCGCGCCGTGGTCGGGTTTTTCCCGGCCAACAGCGACGGAGATGATGTCGTTGTATACGCCGATGATACCCGCAGCCAGAAAAAGGAAACCTTGCATCACTTGCGTCAGCAGAACGTCAAAGCGCCGGGCAGGCCGAATTACTGCCTGTCGGATTTTATCGCCCCGGTTGACAGCGGCAAAGCCGATTATATCGGCGCTTTTGCGGTAACGACCGGCATCGGCATAGAGCAAAAGCTGCAAGAATTTGAACGGGATCATGACGATTACAGCGCGATCATGCTGAAAGCCTTGGCCGACAGATTGGCCGAAGCGTTTGCGGAATACATGCACCAAGTGGTCAGGAAAGAATACTGGGGTTACGCCAAAGATGAAGCGCATGAGGCTGAGCAATTAATCAACGAAGCCTATCAAGGCATACGTCCTGCACCGGGTTATCCTGCGTGTCCCGATCATACCGAAAAAGGCAAGCTGTTTGAGCTGCTCAATGCGACCGAACATACCAGCATAGAGCTGACCGAAAGTTACGCAATGTACCCCGCATCGGCGGTCAGCGGCTGGTATTTTTCCCATCCCGAGTCGCAGTATTTTAATGTCGGCAAGATAGACAGAGACCAACTGCAAGATTACGCCAAGCGCAAAGGCATAGCGGAAGAAGTTGCCGAGCGCTGGCTGGCGGCGCATCTGCATCATTGATATGCGCTTAATGCTGTTCGGCACATCCGGCTGCCATCTTTGCGAACAGGCGGAGGTTATTATCAATGCCTGTGTGCCGGATGGCGTTGAGACTGTGGATATTGCCGAGCAGGAGCAGTGGCAGGAACAATATGCGATACGCATTCCGGTATTGTATGACCCGGAGACCCAGCAGGAACTGGGTTGGCCGTTTGATCAGCCCGAGGTTGAAGCGTTCATCGGTCGTTTAACCTGCAAGTAGCTCAGTAAAATCGAGGAAGATTTTGGGGACATCATTCACTTCGTGTCAAAAAAAGCTTGAACGTCTAACAACGAAAAACTTTTACCGACCTACGTTTCTCGTCATTCAACCATATTTCCGGCCTGTGAAGGAGCAACCCCTTTAAGCCATGTGTTAACCGTCGGTTCCTCGGCTTGTCCCGCCTGATTGATAAAAGTAAACGGCACGGAAACCAGCTCCATTCCCTTGTTAACCTGAACCGCGAAATGCAAATGCGGGCCTGAGGTAAAGCCGGTGTTGCCCGAATAGCCGATCAATTGCCCGGCCATTACTGCCAGGCCCGGATAAACCTGTGCTTTTTCCAGTTCCAGGTGGGCATAAATCGCCATAGAACCGTCATCGTGCAGGATCCTGATGTTGTTGGCTTCGGAGCTGTAGGCTTTGTTGGTGCCGCCTTTATAATAATCATCCTCGGCTTCCAGGACGATGCCAGACCGGGCCGCATAAACCGGTGTACCAACCGGCATGACTATATCAACGGCATATTTGTTCTGTTCGTCAGTATGGCTGAAATTGCCGCCGAAAGCCTGGGAAATTTGAAACGACTTGCCAGGGGCTACCGGCGGTAAATAGCCCGTCGTTGAGCTGTAACTGGCTAAGGGTTTGCCGATGATGTAGCGGTATCTAAGGGCAAGACGCCAGGATTCATGCTCGTTGATGCCGCCTACTTCAAAAAGCGTGTCGGATTTTCCGGGCTCGATAACAAAGCGTCCGGGCAGGTCGGGTGTAGCCCGGACATTGTCCCGTTCGGAAAATTCGACTTCAACTTCCACCGGGCCGGCATAATCGTTGCGGATATAATATTGAGGGTGCCGTTCTTCACCCGATTGCAGCAGCCAGACTAACTGCTTGGGTGCGACTTTCATCTGTCTGACTTCAACCTTTAGATCGATTTGACTTTGGCTGGACGGGATAGGCTTGTCGGTAAAATGCCATATGCCTTGCTTGTCCTGAAATTTATAGAGTTTTTGTCCAACGGCGTTTACCGAATGCACCAATAACAGGATAAAAATGGATAGCAAAATCTTTTTACACATTATCTTGGTCCATTAATCTGCGGCTAAGCGATTATGGGTTTGTGTTGGATTGCGAAGCGGCAGGAAAAAAGTACTCATTGATCAAAATGGGCACAAACAACGCAATCATTACCGCAATTGCAACAAAAGCAGGATTAATAATATCCGCTAGCCAATAAGCGACTAAACTTCCCCATACCATGCGCATGGGTCTGGGTATCTTAACAATCTTCAAAATATCTTCCTTAGGGTAAACAGAGTCATAGAAAACGCCTGATGTTAACGGGTTTCCCGCTTACCGCGGGACAAGCCTTGAACTACTCCACGGCATCTTTGCTATTATGACAGCCTTAACGGGTGTTCATTTATAAAGCACAATCATAAGCCGATTTTGAAAATAAAACATGCAATATTCAAACAGTAAGTATTGGGATTTTGGCGCCCCAATCGCCGGTATTTTGCTGACTTTATCTTTTGCCCCCTTTGATTATTCCGGTTTTGCTCTGGTAGCGCTGGTGTTTTTGTTCGCCTGCTGGCAGGGCATATCGGCTAGGCGCGCGGCCTTGCGCGGTTATTTATTCGGCTTGGGCGCGTTTGGTTCAGGCGTGTCCTGGGTTTATATCAGCATGCACGATTTTGGCGGAGCCGGTGTGTTTGGGGCCAGCTTGCTGACCGCTTTGTTCGCTGCTTTCTGGGCGATGTTTCCGTCTTTGGCCGGATATTCGTGGGTAAAAACGAATCCGGGAAATAAGCGGACGGTGCGGATTATATTGCTGCCGGTCATTTGGATACTCGTTGAGTATCTCCGCGGCTATTGGGTGCTGAATGGCTTTCCCTGGTTGCATATTGCCTACTCGCAGTTGGAGGCTCCTCTGGCCGGATACATACCTGTATTGGGCGTTTACGGTACCGGTTTCATGGTGGCGTTAACGGCGTCGGTTGTTTTGGAAATTTTTGATGGGGCGATACGGGCAGAAAGACCGGCCTCCCCCAAATTCCTGCGGGGCTTTCGCCTTGAGCAACTCATGCTAATAATGATGCTTGCCGCTTTGTGGGGAACGGGCGGCTGGTTGCGGGATGTAACGTGGACGCATGAAACAGGGCAGCCCCTTCGCGTATCCTTGATTCAAGGCAATATAGCGCAGGATCAAAAGTGGCGGCCGGAAAATAAAATCAACACGCTTTTAAAATATAAAAGAATGACGGAAGAGCATTGGGATTCCAATGTGATCATCTGGCCGGAAACCGCGATTCCGGCCTATCTGGACCAGGTTAAAGACGGCTTTTTAGTGCCGCTGGTTAATGAGGCCCGGCGGCGCAATACCGACTTAATCATCAGCGTTCCGGTACAGGAACGCGCTCCGAAGAAGAACTTCAATGCCGTGATAACGATGGGCAAGGAAGAAGGTATGTATCGTAAAACCCATTTATTGCCTTTTGGCGAATACTTGCCGCTACAGCCTTTATCGGGTTTTGTGCTCAACATGATTAATGTAAGGCTGGGAAATTTTACGCCCGGCGCAGTAAACCAGCCTTTGCTGAAAGCGGGTGGTTATCCATTTATAACCTTAATCTGCTATGAAGACGTATTCGGCGAGTTAAGTGTCCGAGGCTTACCGGACGCGGCTTATCTGGTTAATGTGACTAATGACGGCTGGTTCGGTGATTCGATAGAGCCGCATCAGCATCTGCAAATGGCAAGAATGCGGGCGATAGAAACCGGGCGCTTTTTGCTTCGGGCGACCAATACCGGCGTGACGGCTGTGATTTCGCCAAAAGGCGAAATCGTCAATCAGGCGCCGTTGTTTCAGGAAACGGCGCTGACCGGAACGATTACGCCGATGGGCGGTATAACGCCTTATGCCGAATGGGGCGATCAGCCGGTTATTGGGGTATTGGTTATTTTGTTGTTAGGTTTGTCGGGGTACGGTAGGTTTTTTAAATTAAAATGCAAGACGTATTAGCGTAGCGTAATACGTAGAACGATGGCTGAAAACTATTCGAATGCACTAACGTTGTTCGAGAGATACTCAACTCTGACTTCGCCCATGCCTTTGAGGCCCAATTCTTTTGCGGCGCCACGAGACAAATCAATTAATCTGTTTTTCTTAAATGGACCCCGATCATTAACCACGACATCAACGGAGCGGCCATTGTGCAGATTGGTCACCCGCACTTTGCACGGTAAGGGCAAGGTTTTATGAGCGGCCGAGAACCCTTGCGGCCTAAAGCGGGTTCCCATAGCGGTTCTATGGCCTGATTCCGAACCGTACCATGAGGCGACACCCTGTTCGCTGTAACCCGCCGCTGAATCCATTGGATAGTAGGTTTTTCCATGAACCGTATAAGGCTGGTTATAAGACGGCTTGCTATGGCGATAAACCTGCTGGTTTGCGGGAAGCGGCAACGGAGGCTCGGAAGCGCAGCCGCTCAATAAAGCGGCCAGCAGTGCAATTAGCCCGAACAGTCCGGAACGGGATTGATTGTTGCTATGAAAATGGAAGGCCTGTAGATAGATCATCGGAATGCCTGAATGGGTCATATCAACTTTATCGCTGCTTTCTAATGCGCCGGTAAGCCAAAAGCGCGGCTGACAAACTGTCTGCTTAATTTTATAAGCCCAATTAATACCGTAAATCCTTAACAACGCGCACCACTTCCTGATCATCGGCAATGGCTTCAATACTGAAGCCCAGCTTGGTCACCAGCGACAACATTGGCTTGTTAATAGCCAGCACTTCACCTTCAAAGAAGGATACGCCTTTGGATTTGGCTGTTTGCAGCAAGGCTTTCATCAGTCGGGTGCCTATGCCCATGCGCTGGCAATCATCGGCGACGACCAGTGCAAATTCTACCGAATGACCGTCCGGGTTGGCCATATAGCGGCCTACGCCTAATTCATCCGGCATGCCCTCATCTTCGGCTACCGCAACAAAGGCCATTTCGCGGTCATAGTCGATCTGGGTGAAACGTACTACCATTTCCGGTGTCAACTCCTGCAAGGCCTGCATAAAACGAAAATATTTGGTGCGTTCGGACAAGCGATGCATAAAATCTTTTTCCAGGCCGGCATCCTCAGGGCGAATAGGCCTGATCGTAATATTGGCGCCGTTCGATAATTGATGACGCTGAATTAGTTGGTGGGGATAAGGATGGATCGCCATATGCGAATAAGAATTAAGCTGATGCGATGTTTCCGCTTTAATCCGGGCGTCAACCGCCATAACGCCGTTCTCATCGACGATCAGCGGATTAATATCCAGCTCCAGAATTTCCGGCAGCTCGCTAACCATGGTGGATACATTAAGCAACGCATCCACCAGGGCTTGCTTATTAGCAACCGGTAACTGGCGGAACGCCTCCAGGTATCTGGCCGCCTTGGTTTTGGCGATCATCTGCTCAACCATATAAGCATTCAGCGGCGGCAGGGCGACGGCACTGTCCTTTAAAATTTCCACCATCGTGCCGCCCAAGCCGACGCTGATCGCCGGGCCGAATACCGGGTCCCTGACCACGCCGATCATCAGCTCGCGGCCGCTGACGGATTTAAACATCGGCTCAACCGTCATGCCGACTTCGGTAATTTCAGGATATTTTTGCTTAATGGCCGCTTCCATTTCCATGAAGTTGTGTGAAACTCCCTGAACGCTGTTGATATTAAGGCGCACGCCGCCGATATCGGATTTATGGCTGAATTCTGCCATATTGACTTTTAATACCACCGGAAAGCGCAGCGTTTCAGCGGCAATCATCGCATCCTTGGCATTGGCAACCTTGATAGTCTGGTTGACCGGGATATGGAAGGCGGCCAGGATGGCTTTGGATTCCTGCGCGGTTAAAACCTGGCGGCCTTCCGAAAGCACCCGTTCGATAATCAAGCGTGCGCCTGTAACATCGGGCGCCGCCAATTCATCGCTTGGCGAGGGTATTTGTTTAAGCAGGATCTGGTTCTGGGCGTAGCTGGCCAGGAATGAAAACGCATCAACAGCGATTTCCGGCGTACTAAAGTGAGCCACTTTGCTGTTGGCAAAAAGCCCGCGGCCTTCGTGAACCCGCGCGCCGCCTGTCCAAGACGCCAACACCGGTTTATTGCTGGCTTTTGCGCCTTCGATAATGCATTTGGCAACCTCGGTCGGATTGGTCATGGCCTGAGGGGTCAGAATGACCAGTATGCCGTCGATATTGTTATCGTTAAGGCAGATCTCCAGCGCTTTCTGATAGCGTTCAGAGGTCGCATCGCCCAGAATGTCGACAGGGTTGGCATGAGACCAATGCACCGGCAAAACTTCGTCCAGCGCGGCAATGCTGTCAGGACTCAGTTCCGCCATCTGTACGCCGACATCTTCCGCGCGGTCTGTGCTCATTACGCCGGGGCCGCCGGCATTGGTGATAATTGCCAGCCTATCCTTTTTGACTACATAGTTGTTTGCCAAAACGCGGGCGGCGGAAAACAGTTCATTGATGCTATAGACCCGAACGACGCCGGCTCTTGCAATCGCGGCATCGAACACGTTGTCGCCGCCGACCATGGCGCCGGTATGCGACATCGCTGCCTTGCTGCCCGCTTCATGACGGCCGGATTTAATCAGGATCACCGGCTTTAGCCGCGCTGCCGCTTTAAGGCCGCTCAAAAAACGGCGGGCATCGCGTATGCCTTCAACGTACATCAAAATGCCGGTGGTTTTACTATCCGTCGCCAGGTAATCCAGCACCTCGCCAAAATCGATATCCGCCGCGCCACCCATCGATACGACTGTTGAAAAGCCGATGTCCTGGGATTTGGCCCAGTCCAGAATCGCCGTGCATACCGCGCCTGATTGAGAGAGCAGCGCCAGATTGCCGTCTTTAACCGTGCCGTCACCGAAGGTTGCGTTAAGCTGCCCGCTGGGACGAATAACGCCCAGGCAGTTAGGACCGATGATGCGCACGTTGTAGCGATGTGCGATGTCCAGGACTTCCTGCTGCAGGCGTTTGCCTTCCAGACCTAATTCGCCAAAGCCTGCGCTGATGATGATGACGGAGGTGACGCCTTTTTCGCCGCAGTGGCGCATAACGCTGGGAACGCTGGGCGCCGGTGTGGCAATCACCACCAGGTCGAGGTCATCTGGAACAGCAAGGAGATCGGGATAGGCCTTTAAGCCTAATAACTGATCGCGTTTATTGTTAACCGGATAAAGCCCGCCTGTAAAGCCCGCCTCCTGCATGTTAAGCAGTAGTCGGTAACCCACGCTTTCCACTCGTTCGGATGCGCCAACGATGGCAACGGTTCTTGGGGTGAAAAAACGGTTTAGATAATGGGGTCCCATTGATGCTCCGGAAATAACTAAAGTAAATGCGCTTTGCAGCCAAAATTCTAACACTGTCTGCCTGTTGAACTGATAATTTTTAACGGCGGGAGGCGATAAGCTGCGCCATAAATTGATACACTAATCTTTTTGACTTGGCGGAAAGTATTTTGAATCGTTTGATAACACAACTACTGATCAGCACGCTTTTTAGTTTAATGGCTTATAAATCGGCGTTTGCCCATGCCGGAGTAGATCACGACAATAGCTGTTTCCTGACCGTGGGCGACACCCAACTGCGCATAAGCGGTTACCAGTTTCAGCCGGAGCTGGAAGGTAAGCATTTTTGCCATTTTTTTCCTGAGCTTGGGCAGGTCGTGCTGGCGGTGGAGCCGTTAGCAGAGGAACGAAGCCTAGTCACGCTGGAGCTGGCGGCATTGGCGTCATGGACAGACCCCGACCGGGCATTTACCGTGATTAAACAGCAGCCTGAACAGCCGTTGAATTCAGGTCTTGCTTCAATTTCACAAACAATTCGGCAGCGCGGTATCTACAGGCTAAACGTTACGTTGAAAGACGATTCCGGTAACAGCCGGCAACAGCGGCTTCTGTTTCTGGTGGGATTTCCGGTGACCAAGATAATGGTGATAATGGCCGGACTGCTGGTTCTGGTGCTCGGTTTTGCCGGGGTGCGGAACTTTAAAAAGAAAGAGCGATAATGCTGTCGGTTTGCTTCTAATGAGGCAAACCGTTGACCTTATCCCAGCCTGGAGCGTAGCGTAATGGGCCCATCCCATTGCGCTATGCGCAATTATCGTCTTTTAATTGTTTTCAACTTCCCAACCTTTGCAGGCCAGGGCAATGTGATACGGAACAGGGCGAGCGCCGGTTCCGTATGAGCTCATGGTGCGCGTGGTCATGCCTAATGCTTGGGCGGCACCGGCCAGGGACAGTCCGTTACGTAGACGCCAGGCGAGGAATGTGCGGGTATTTTCGTCAGGGGCATTTTGAAGCAGCGCTTCCAGCCACAAGGTATCCGCACCGATTTGAATGTCAAAGTCTGCCCATTCGATCGCCCAACCAATGCTGTTAGTGAGCCGAACCTTGCCAAAAGCGGCTGGGTCGCGCAAAGGCTTGAGACCGGGCTTGGCGAAAATAGTTTCGCCCTTATCTACGGTCATGATGCAACCGTTGATAAAAGTCATTTTTAATCGATAGTTCGGTAAAGGTTCAACCGCTGATAGTCGGGGACGCTTCATTGATGCCACTTTTTCCATTCCTTGATCAATTCGTTACGGTTTGCCATAACCCACGCCATGACTTCATCGCGCAAGCCATGCGGAAAAGTGCCTTCACAGGCGAGGGTTTGTAAGTTAATTAATACATCAAAACTGCCGCCGACCAGGTGCGCATGCATAGGCGGAGAGTCGTCCTCTCGTATCTCAAGCCGGTATTTGTTGCGAAAGCTCTGCTTCGTAGCCATATTGTAATAATATGGAATAATTGCAATATGTCAACCGCCTTGTAGTGAGAGAGGGAAGTTAAACGTGCGCTTTAAACCAGGGTAAGCGCAGCTCTATCAATAGACATGATCGTCATTCTCTGTAGATTTCATGTTAATGCCTGTGCAAACAGAGGAGCCGAAGTTTGGGGCTATGACTTAGTTGAAGCTGCGTTTCTCACTCCTGCATAATTGCTTTGGCCTGAAGATCGGCATGATACGACGACCGAACCATCGGCGCGCTGGCGACTTGTTTAAAGCCTAGAGTTTTGGCAAAGGCGCCGTATTCATCGAATTGTTCCGGGGTGATGTAGCTTTGAACCGGCAAATGGGCTTTGCTGGGTTGCAGGTATTGTCCTATGGTCAGCATTGAACAGCCGTGGGCTAACAAATCTTTCATGACTTGGTGGACTTCATGCTGCTGTTCGCCCACGCCAAGCATCAGGCCTGATTTGGTCGGCACTTGCGGCTGGGCTTGGTGGAATTGTTGCAATAAATTCAGCGAGCCTTGGTAATCGGAGCCGGGACGGACTTGTTTGTACAGCCGGGGCACGGTTTCCAGGTTGTGGTTGAATACATCGCAGGGTTGTTCGGCTAATATGGCTACGGCTTTTTCGATGCGTCCGCGAAAGTCGGGCACCAGGATTTCTATTTTAGTAGCGGGCGTTTGCAGACGGATTTTTTCGATGCATTCGGCAAAATGCCCGGCGCCGCCGTCTCTTAAATCATCGCGGTCTACCGAGGTGATGACGACGTATTTCAAAGCCATGGCCTGTATCGCATCGGCCAGGTGTTGTGGCTCGTCTTTGTCCAACGGCAGCGGCTTGCCGTGCGCGACGTCGCAAAAAGGGCAACGGCGGGTGCACAAGTCGCCCATGATCATAAAAGTGGCGGTGCCATGCTGGAAACACTCGCCCAAGTTAGGGCAGGCGGCCTCTTCGCAAACGGTATGCAGGTTGTTTTCGCGTAATAATTGCTTGATGCGGGTGACTTCGTCGCTGGCTGATATTTTTATGCGTATCCATTCCGGTTTGCGCAAAGTCGTTTCAGCAGGCTCTACCTTGATTGGGATTTTTGCCAGCTTTTCGGCATTGCGCTGGTGGGAATCGGGCGTGGAACGGGAGGGCGCTTGATAAGTCATTTTTGTAATGCCGTCATGATAGCTTGGGTAACAGGGATGGCGAGTTCAGCATTGCTGACAGTCACGCCCAGATCGGCCAGTTGGGTTACTTCAAGTCCTGAATAACCGCAGGTGTTGATATGGTCGAAAGGGCGCAAATCCATACGATTGTTGATACTCAGGCCATGATAACTGCAATTTCTTTTAATGCGTAGGCCAATGGAGCCGATTTTTTTGTTATCGACATAAACGCCAGGTGCATCGGCTCTGGCTACCGCGGTAATGCCGTGCTGCGCCAACGCAAAGATCATGGCTTGTTCCAGCACTGTGACCAGTGACCGGACGCCCAGATTCAGCCTTTTAATATCGATCAGGGTATAAATAACCAGCTGGCCGGGGCCGTGGTAGGTGACCTGTCCACCCCGGTCGGAATTAATAACCGGAATTGCGCCGGTATCCAGCAGATGCTCACGCTTGCCGTTTAAGCCCAGCGTATAAACGGGCGGGTGCTCTGTAACCCAGATTTCATCAGTAGTGTCGGCAGTGCGATTTTGGGTGAATCGCTGCATGTCTTGCCAAGTGGATTCATAGGGCTGGATGCCCTGATTGCGGATGGTTATTGGCATAAGACCGTTAGTGCAACGGCTTTATAAAGCCATCAAGATATGCGGATGGTCGCTTAATTCCTGATAAATAGCATCCAGTTGCGGCTTGCTGGTTGCCTCGACAATGACTGTCACGGCGATATAATTGCCGCCTTTGCTGGGGCGAGTAGTAACCGCGCCTTCGCTAATGTCGGGGGCATGGCGTCGCACGATTTCTATGACCAGCAGGTCGAGTTCAAGATTGGCTTTGCCCATTGCCTTTATCGGGAATCGGCAGGGAAATTCTAAAAGGGTTTCTTCACTCATGATCGGATTGCTTGTAAGCTTGGAATAATTGATTCATGGTTCTCCATATGGGGCCGGGTTTGCCGTTTGCAATGGCTTCATTATCAAGTTGAACAACCGGTACGATTTCGCGTGTAGAACTGGTTAGCCAGATTTCGCTGGCTGTTTTCAAAGCGTCCAATGAAATAATGTCTTCACTGTAGGGAATATTGTTTTCCCTTGCGAGTTCCAGAATGACATTGCGGGTTATGCCCGGCAATATCTCGCGACCTATGGGCGGCGTAATCAGGATGCCGTCAACCACGGCAAATATATTGCTTGCGGCGCCTTCGGTTACATAGCCGTCCTTGACCAGAATGGCTTCTGCACAGCCTTGTTCTACAGCCTGTTGTCTAAGCAAAATATTGGCGAGCAGCGTGGTGGCTTTAACATTGCACAGTTCCCAGCGACTGTCGTCGACGCTGAGGGCTTTTACGCCGGAATTCAAACTTTCAAATGGCACGATGTTTGAGCACATCGCAAACACAGTCGGCGTGATGTTTTCCGGAAAGGCATGGTCTCTTTTGGAGGCGACGCCACGGGTAATTTGCAGGTAAATAGACTGATCCAGATTTTTATCCAGCAACGGCGTCAAAATTTCCAGCCATTGCGTCCGATCATGCGGATTAGGCAAGCGGATCGAAGCCAGGCTGTTTTCCAGACGCTCCATATGGTCTTGAAAGTGGAACATTTTGCCCGAGTAGGACGGGATAACTTCATAAATCCCGTCACCGAACAAGAAGCCGCGATCCATAACCGATATTTTGGCGTCGCAAAGCGGCAGATACTGCCCGTTTAAATAGACAGTTTTATTGTCCATCCGGTTTCTCCAGCATCATCATTGCACTGTCATAGAGACGTTGAATAATGTTGCCTTGCTCTACCGTTTTCAGGGCGATCAGGTCTTTGTTGGCGATCACTTCATCTTTAAGCGTGACGTTGACAGTGCCAACTTTTGTCCCTTCTTTAACAGGCGCGGTAATTTTTTTATCGATGTTGATAGCGGCTTTCAGGTCAGCGTAATGGCCACGAGGAATCGAAGCATAAAGATCTTCAGCTAAGCCAAGCGGTATGTTTTTAGTGTCGCCTTTCCAGATTCTGGCTTCGGCCAGGGATGTTTTTCCCTGATACAATTTGTGCGATTCGAAAAAGCGAAAACCGTAGTTCAGCAGGTTTTGGTTTTCGTTAGCCCGGGCATTAGGGCTGCTTGCGCCCATTACCACGGAAATCAGGCGCATGTCGTTTCTTAATGCAGAGGCAACCAGACAATAGCCGGCGGCATCGGTAAACCCTGTTTTAACGCCATCCACCGTCTCATCGCGAGAAAGCAGCTGATTGCGATTATGCTGAACGATATTGTTGAAGGTGAATTCTTTTTGTGAAAACCAGCGATAGTAATCAGGAAATTCTTTAACTAAAGCCTGGGTGAGGATGGCCAGGTCGCGAGCGGTGGTGTAATGGTTTTCGATGGGTAGCCCATTGCTATCTTCAAAATGGCTGTTTTTCATGCCCAGTCGTTCTGCATGTTGATTCATCATGGCCGCAAAAGTGGCTTCATCACCGGCGATATGTTCAGCCAAGGCAACGCTGGCATCGTTGCCGGATTGAATAATGACGCCCTTTAACAGGTCTTCAACTTTAACCTGATTGCCGACTTCGACAAACATGCGAGAACCGGGCGTTTGCCAGGCTTTTTGGCTGATAGTGACCAGGTCGTCTAAATGCAAGTGACCATTGCTGATTTCCCGGAACACCACATAAACAGACATAATCTTGGTAAGGCTGGCGGGGGCAAGCTTAACATCGGCGTTGTTTTCGGCTAGTACTTTGCCGGTGTTATGGTTCATTAGGATGTAGCCGCTGGCAGCAATAGTGGGTGCGGCTGGGGTCGTGATTTCGGCGACATCTGCATTTGCCGAGGTTGTGGCGATCAATAAGCTAAAAAATACTAAAACAGGAAAATTTCTAAAAAGGATCATTGCTCTAACGGTGTGGACATAGGATGGGCTGAGGCACGAAGCCCATCAATCGTGAACGGATAGGCTTTCTTCGGCTGCCCATCCTATAGGCTTATTGTATCATGGAGATTTGTTTTTGATCGGTTTCCGTAACAAATTGGGTCGTTGTTATGCCGAGCTTTGCCAACTGTAGATTCAGCTTGTGCGCGCTCTCCGATGATTCGATAGGCCCCATTTGAACCTTGTAGAGAGTAGAGCCTTGATGAGTTGAGGGTAATATTTCAGGCTGAGGTAGTTGATGGGCGGCAATTTTGTTCTGCAACTTCAATGCCTTCTTTTTGTTGCCGAAGGTACCTACTTGCAAATAGACGCTTTTTTCTTGTTTTTTGGCGGTGTTTTGAAGTTGTGCTAATGCTTGTTCCGGGGCAATCGCCTTGATTTCGACCTTTCCTATTCCTGCCTCGTCAATATCCAGTTTTTTTGCGGCAGCATACGACAGATCCATAACCCGATCGCCGTGATAAGGGCCACGATCATTGATGCGGACAATGACGCTGCGCTGGTTTTCCAGATTGGTGACGCGGGCGTAGGATGAAATAGGCAGTGTTTTGTGCGCGGCTGTCATGGCGTACATGTCGTATATTTCGCCGGATGCGGTTTTTTTGCCGTGAAAATCGGGGCCGTACCATGAGGCTATGCCTTGTTTCAGGTAACGGACAATGCGGGGGAAGAGGTTTTCTTGTTCGTTGGAGGCGTTCTGTTTATCAGAACTTTCGACATTCAATATTGAATGATGTCTGGAGGAAGCTGTTGTAACCGATGTTTGGCCGGAGGTGTTGCTGGTTTTAATTTGTTCGGCGGTACAACTGCATAAAATAAGAATTAAAAGTATCGGTATGGTTTTATTCATGGGAATGCGCCTTTTTTACTTAAAATAGATAGGCTTAACTGGTAAACGGCCATGGCGTATAAAGGACTGTGGTTGTAGCGGGTAATGACATAAAAATTGTCTAATGCCGCCCAGAGTTCTTTGCCTTGTTGCTGTTCAAAGCTAAGCAGTTTCACTTTACTGTCTAAAGGTAATTGCCTCGAAATAATTAAGTTGAGTGATTCTAACTCGGCAACCCTTAAATCAGGCTTAAGGCTATTTTTGAGAGCTGGTTCAAAGTTTTCGCCTACAGGACGTGGGCGAGGGGCGTTAGCAGGAGCGGAAGCTTTGTCTTTGGCTGTAACGGGAACGGCAACAGGCTGACCAGTTTGCCAATGATGCTTAGCAAAATAATTTGCGACACTGGCTATGGCATCGCCACTGTTGTGCCAGATGTCGCTACGCTTGTCGTTGTCAAAATCAACGGCGTAAGTCCTGAAACTGCTGGGCATGAATTGCGGTATGCCCATGGCGCCTGCGTATGAGCCTAATGGGTCGGCCGGGCTGATGTGCTCGTCACGGCAGAGCAGCAGGAAGTTTTCAAGTTCGCCGGTAAAAAATTTACTGCGCGGCGGATAGGCAAAGGCCAGTGTCGATAAGGCATCGATAACGCGGTGGTTGCCGGTGTTTTTTCCGAACAGGGTTTCAACGCCGATAATGGCGACAATAATTTCGGCGGGAACGCCGTATTTCGCTTCCGCGGCGGTGAGCGCCGGCTCATTATCCCGCCAGAATTGCACACCGGCGTCGATGCGCGCGTCGGTCAGGAATATTTTGCGATATTTATACCAGGGCAGACCTTCCGAGGGTGAACTGATTCTTTTAAGTATGTCCTGCTTGATCTCGACTGTTTCGAACAAATCATCAAGTTCCGATTCATCGAACTGATGCTTGGTCGCCATTTGTTCGATAAAGGCATGAACGGATTCGGTGTCTTTTATGTTGCTGGTGCAGGAGATGAGGAAAAGGCACAAGACGAAGGGCGAAAGGCGCAGGGCGCAGGGGATGCTTCTGAGCCGGGATATAAGGTTGTATTTGTGCATCTTTTTAGCCTTGTGTTTGAGCTTGTTTGGGGTTCATAAGTGAAACAGAAATTTTAAGGTATCAATCAGAGATAAAGGCTCATAATTTTTAGCCTTTAGCCTTTAGCCTTTAGCCTTTAGCCTTTAGCCTTTAGCCTGCTGTTTACGAGTGCGGCAGAAATTTTTTATGGGTATGAATTGACATAAGAATGCCGAAACCGGCCAGCAACGTGACTATCGAGGTGCCGCCGTAACTGATTAAGGGCAATGGCACGCCGACCACAGGAAGGACGCCGATTACCATGCCGATGTTAACAAAAACATAAACAAAAAAGGTAAAAGCCAGGCTGCTGGCTAGTAAACGGCTGTAACTGTCCTGGGCCTGCGAGGCAATATACAGGCAGCGGCTGATAATTAGCAGGTATAAGGCCAGCAGGCCTACGCAGCCGAATAGCCCGAATTCTTCTGCAAAGACTGCAAAAATAAAGTCAGTGGAGCTTTCCGGTAAAAAGTCCAGTTCCGACTGGGTACTGCCCAGCCAGCCTTTGCCGTAGATACCACCGGAGCCGATAGCGATTTTCGATTGAATAATATGGTAGCCTCTGCCCAGAGGATCGGCCTCCGGATTTAAGAAGGTGAGGACCCGATCGCGCTGGTAGGGGCGCATAAAATGCCAGAGTATCGGCGTCAGCCCTGCCAGTACAGCGCTGATCGCCAAAATAAAGCGCCAGGAGAGACCGGCAAAGAACAGCACCGCTGCGCCGGAACTGGCAACCAGTAATGCGGTGCCCAAATCAGGCTGTTTTGCGATCAATAAGGTCGGAATAATGATCAGTATGCTGGCGATCAGCAATTGTTTCGGCCTTGGCGGCAACGCGTGTTCCGCCAAATACCAGGAGATCATCATGGGCGTGGTGATCTTGATCATTTCCGAGGGCTGGAAGCGAAAAAAGCCAAGATCTAGCCAGCGTTGGGCACCTTTGCCGATTTGTCCCAGAATCAGCACCGCGATCAGCAACAAGATGCCAAAGCTAAACAGCACTGCCGAATAGCGTTTAAATTGGTAAGGATCGACATGAGCCAGCACTGTCATTAGCAAAAAAGCCAATCCTACTCGTGCAGCCTGACGCATTAGTACATCCATGTCCTGGCTGCCGGCGCTGTAAAGAATAACGAAGCTCAGCAGGGAGATAAGCAACAAACCGATGAATAAAGGAATATCTATGTGCAGTTTTCTGAGAATATTGCCGATAACTGATGGCGGATGGAATTGTTCGCTGCGGGTTTCGGTTTTCATTGTGGCCCCTCTAAATATTGCTTGATAACTTGCCCCGCGACAGGCGCTGCGACTGAGCCGCCGTGGCCGCCGTTCTCAATGACGACGGCAATTGCAATTTTCGGATCATCAGCCGGGGCGAAGGAAATAAATAAAGCATGGTCGCGTAATTTGAAGTCGATTTCGTTCTCGTTGTATTTGGCATCCTGCTTAATGTTAAAAACCTGTGCGGTCCCGGTTTTACCGGCGATTTGATAGCTAATATTCTTGCTGATGCCTTTGGCTGTGCCATGCGGATCATGAATAACATTAACCATGGCTGAGATGATGCTATTAATATTTTCCGGCTTAACCGTAATGTCGCTTGCTGGAGGTTCTGTGTCAGGCCCGGTAGCGGCCGCAGTATTTTTCACCAGAGAGGGCGTGACCACTTTACCTTTATTTGCCAAGGTAGCGGTGGCCTTGGCCAGCTGTATCGGCGTAACCTGAAGATATCCCTGGCCAATCCCGGTAATCAGCGTTTCTCCCGGATACCAGGCCTGGTTGCGGTGACTGCGTTTCCAATCGCGCGAAGGCAATAATCCCTGCTTTTCCCCGACCAAATCAATACCGGATTTTTCGCCAAAGCCAAAGTGTTGCAGAAAGTTATGCATGCGGTCTATACCCAGCATTGACGCCAGGCTGTAAAAATACACGTCGCAGGATTGAGTAATGGCCTCGGTCATGTTAACCGAACCATGGCCGCCTTTTTTCCAATCCCGATAGTGGTGGCTGACATTCGGCAACTGATAAAAGCCCGGACAGAACAGTTTATGCTCGGCGCTTATCGCATTGTATTCAAGTCCGGCCAGTGCGATAAACGGCTTAATGGTTGATCCCGGTGGGTATAAGCCCCGTAGTGCGCGATTATAAAGCGGCTGGTTCTCGGAAGATTGCAGGGCCTGATACGCATCATTGGCGATGCCGATAACGAAAGGGTTAGGATCAAAACCGGGGCGGCTGGCGAATACCAGTACGCCGCCGGTTTTAACATCGATGGCGACGACTGCGCCGTTGAAGCCATCTAATGCATCGTAAGCCGTTTTTTGCAAATCGATATCCAGGCTCAGATAAAGATTTTCGCCCGGAACAGGGGGGACTGAGTTCACCGTGTTGATGGCGCGCGCCTGGACATTGGTTTCAATTTCCGCATAGCCGGTCTTGCCGTGCAGCTCGGTTTCATAGGTGTTTTCTATGCCTATTTTGCCGACATGGGTCGAGCCTCGATATTCGGCGATAGGCAGGGATTTCATTTCCGCTTCGTTGATGCGTCCCACGTAACCGACCACATGAGAGGCCAGTTCGGCATAGGGATAATGCCGAACCAGGCGAGCCTGGATGTCGACGCCGGGAAAATACGGCCTGACTACGGCAAACTTGGCAATTTCTTCGCCGGTCATGCTTATTAACAAAGGGGTGCTGACGAAGCGTTTTTGTCGTTTGCGTTGTTTCTGGTACTGGTCGATTTTTTCGTCAGAGATATTGAGTAGCTTTTGTAAGCGCAATAATGTGTCGTTAAGGTCGCTGATTTGCTCGGGAATTAGCTCCAGACTGAAGGACTGCGTATTGTCGGCCAGGACTTTGCCGTGCCTGTCGTAAATAATGCCCCGGGTCGGTACCAGCGGTTCAATTTTAATACTGTTGTCTTTTGCCAGCGTCGTGTAATGCTCGTGCCCGACAATTTGCAGGTAAACCAGACGTACTATCAGTCCGGAGGTTAATAACAGTATGAGGATAAATGCAGCAATAATGCGATTAAGAAATAGACGGCTCTCTACTAACTTATTTTTAATAGTATAGATACGAGACATAACAACTACGAAAGCTTTATTTAGTGCGACGCGACAAACGAATGTGGCGCAGTGTTGTATAGATCAGAGGCCAGCATAGTGTGCCGGTGAAGACAGGCAGCCAGAAAGAAGTATGCAATTGAACGGGGCGCTGAATGTTATTTAACCAGAAAAGCAGCATTTGGGAAAATAGCAGGCAAAGGAAAATAAACAAACCTTGTTGAGGTAATGGAAATTGCCGCAAACGTTTATGCATGATCAGGCAAAAATAGATGATTAATGAATAGGCCAGTGCGTATTGGCCGAACGCTCTCCCAGTCAACACATCGATCAGTATCCCGATTGTCCATGCATGAAAGATACCGATGCGTTCAGGCACGGCAATCGTCCAATAGATAAGCACCAGAAGCACCCAGTCTGGGTTTATGCTGGCCAAAAAGCTGGGCCAAGGCACAATAATTAAACACATCGCCATGATGATCGTCAAAAAAATGCGACCAAAACTGTAGTAGTTATTCATCGCGGGCGAGTCCCTGTTCGTGCCCTTTCGGGCTCTTGGCGTCCCAATTCGCTCCCGGCGGGTTGGTCGTTAGGGTTCGACACGGGCGCTTTTTCGTGCGTTGTGCCAAGGGAAACGGGGGATGAGTCGCTCCAGACGATCAGCAGTTCTCTGTTCCGGTCCAGCATGGCTTTTGGGGTTGCGGTAATGTTGACGAAAGGCTTGTTGGTTATCGGGGTGAAATCATCTACCACGGCAACCGGGTAACCTGACGGAAAAGTACCGCCTAAGCCGGAAGTTATCAGTAAGTCGCCGGGGCGAATATCGGCATTATTAGGCAAAAAAGGCAAGTTAAGCCGGTTTAGCTGGCCGCTGCCTACCGCAATGGTCAGCAGGCCGTTACGATTGACCTGCACCGGGATGGCATGGTTCGGATCGGTAATTAGCATGATTTCGGAGCTGAACGGCAAAGCACGAAAAACCTGCCCGACCACGCCGTTCGCATCCAGCACAGGTTGTTGGGGGTGAACGCCGAAGCGAGTGCCTTTGTTGACTACGACTATATTTTCGTAGGGCGCGGTATTGATCGATAATAATTCCGCAATCAGCAGTTGCTCGCCGAGTTTAAACGAGTTTTCCAATAACGCGCGCAGGCGAATATTCTCTTTTTCCAAAGAGTCGAACTTCAGTAACCGGGTTTTGTCGATAAATTGTTCTTCGCGTAAGCGGGTATTTTCTTTTTTTAAGGTTGAATAGGAGCTGACAGAGTCGGCGGCCTGCTCGAACACTACTGTCGGTAAATCGACCAGATATTTTATCGGGTCGACAGCAACTGATAACGTGGCTCGAAGTGCGTCCAGTCGATGACTTCTGTGTTCAGTTATCAGTAAGGCAACTGAAGCAATTATCGCCACAAGCAGACGAGTGTTAATAGAAGGACCGGTAGCAAATAAAAGTTTTATAGCGGGATGCCTCTTATCCAGTTTAAAAATATGAGTAACGCGTGGGTCGAGTTAGCGTAGCTTATGTAACTTGATAAATCATTGTCGCACCTGTTGAGTTGCGGTGCAAAAAGATGCGCCTCGGGATACCGCGGCGCTGCTCCTGCATAACCCACAAGGATGTGGGAATGCAGGTTAAAACTTCTGCCCATGCGGCGGTAACTCAACCTACGGACTTTGTTACTGCCAAGATAATGATTTTAAAGAACGAACATCATTATTCTAAGGAAAAAGTGGAAACTCCTTTTTTATCGAGCATTTCCAGAACCATACCGCCGCCACGGGCCACGCAGGTGAGCGGGTCGTCAGCGATATAAACAGGCAGGCCGGTTTCTTCGGCTATCAGCCTGTCGATATCCTTCAATAACGCACCGCCGCCGGTTAAGAATATGCCGCGTGTGGCAACGTCCGAACCGAGTTCAGGCGGGGTTTGCTCCAAAGCCAATTTTACCGCACCGACTATGCCGGATAACGGCTCTTGCAGAGCTTCCAGGATTTCATTGCTGTTCAAGGAGAAGCTGCGCGGCACACCTTCGGCCAGATTGCGGCCTTTAACTTCTATTTCCCTGACTTCGCTGCCGGGATAAGCCGTGCCGATTTCATGTTTAATTCTTTCCGCGGTGGATTCACCGATCAATGTGCCGTAGTTTCTACGCACATAATTGATAATAGCTTCGTCAAAGCGATCGCCGCCGATACGGACAGATGAAGAATAAACGATGCCGTTTATTGATATGACCGCCACTTCGGAGGTGCCGCCGCCAATGTCCAAAACCATTGAACCACATGCCTCCTCAACCGGAAGGCCTGCACCGATAGCCGCCGACATGGGTTCTTCAATCAAATAAACTTCGCGTGCCCCGGCCATTGCCGCAGACTCACGAATGGCGCGGCGTTCAACCTGGGTTGAGCCGCAAGGCACGCAGATTAAAATGCGTGGACTGGGGCGCAGTAATTTGCTTTGGTGGACTTTCTCGATAAAAAATCTCAGCATGCGCTCGGTCACGGCAAAGTCTGCGATTACCCCGTCTTTTAACGGGCGGATTGCAGTAATGTTGCCTGGTGTGCGGCCCAGCATGAGCTTTGCATCAAGACCGACCGCAGCAATGGTTTTTGCGCCACGGATTCTGTCTTCCTTAATAGCAACGACTGATGGCTCATTAAGCACGATTCCTTGCCCGGGAATGTAGATCAAGGTATTGGCGGTTCCTAGGTCAATAGCGAGATCGTTGGAGAAAAGGCCGCGAATTCTTTTGAACATTTTAAACTGTATCCTTTGGGGGAATAAAAAATTGTATTACTTTATCAATCAAGCGAGTGTTTGGGCAAGATATAAAGTATTATAAACGCATTAATATTAGAATCTCTGAAATTTTTATAGGAGTTAATAGTGTCTTTAACGGCGGATGAAGTGAAGAAAATAGCGCATTTGGCGCGACTGGGAATTGATGAGCAAGATGTTGTTTCTTATGCAAAGGATTTGTCCGGAATGCTGGATTTGATGACGCAGATGGGCGATCTTGACACTGATGGTGTTGAGCCGATGGCTCATCCGATGGATCAGGTGCAAAGATTGCGGCCCGATGCGGTAACCGAACAGGACGGCCGCGAAAAATTCCAGGCTATTGCGCCACAAGTTGAAGCGGGACTTTATCTAGTACCCAAAGTAATTGAATAAAGGGAAAAATAACAATTATGTATAACAAAACAATTGCAGAATTGGCTAAGGGATTGCGTTCCGGCGAATTTTCAAGCGTGGATTTGACTAAGGCTTTTTTAGCCAGAATCAAGCAACACAACTCGCTTAATACTTATATAACCGTCACCGAAGAGTTGGCCTTGCAGGAGGCCCAAGCAGCAGACGAGAGGCTGGCAAAAGGCAATGCGGAGCTGTTAACCGGCATTCCGGTTGCCCAAAAAGACATTTTTTGTACTAAAGGCGTTAAAACAACCTGCGGTTCAAAAATGCTCGATAATTTTATAGCGCCCTACAATGCAACGGTGGTGGAAAAATTCAATAACGCCGGTGCTGTGATGCTGGGTAAACTCAATATGGACGAGTTTGCGATGGGTTCGTCCAACGAAACCAGTTATTATGGCGCCGTCAAAAATCCCTGGGATATAAATGCCGTCCCCGGAGGTTCCTCGGGCGGCACGGCAGCAGCTGTTGCAGCGCGGCTTGCAGTCTGTGCGACAGGCACCGATACCGGTGGCTCGATACGCCAACCGGCTGCCTTTTGCGGCATTACCGGCTTAAAGCCGACTTATGGCCGGGTATCCCGTTACGGCATGATCGCTTATGCGTCCAGTCTGGATCAAGGCGGGCCGATGGCTCGCAACGCCGAGGATGCGGCTATCATGCTGCAAACCATGGCTGGCTTCGATGATAAAGATTCAACCAGCGTCGACTTGCCTGTTCCTGACTACATGGCCGGTTTAGGCAATAGTCTCCAAGGTTTGAAAATCGGTTTGCCCAAAGAATTTTTTGGTGACGGGTTAAACAGCGATGTGGCTGCCACGATTGAAGCCGCTGTCAATGAATACCGGAAACTGGGCGCTACAGTAACAGAAGTGTCGATGCCTACGCTTAAGCTGGCCATTCCCGCTTATTACGTTATTGCTCCGGCCGAGTGCTCCGCCAACCTGTCGCGTTTCGACGGCGTCCGTTTCGGCTATCGCTGCGAAAATCCGGCGGACTTAACCGATCTTTACACCCGCTCGCGCGGCGAAGCTTTTGGCAAGGAAGTTAAGCGCCGCATCCTGATGGGGACTTATGCGCTGTCGGCAGGTTATTACGACGCTTATTATATAAAGGCGCAAAAAATCCGCCGTCTGATCAGCGATGACTTCAAAAAAGCGTTGTCGGAAGTCGATGTGATTATGGGGCCGGTCGCGCCGTCCACCGCTTTCGGCATCGGCGAGAAAATCGGCAACCCGATTGAAATGTACTTGTCCGATATCTATACGATAGCGATCAATCTTGCCGGCCTTCCGGCCATGTCGGTTCCCGCAGGATTTGTCAAAGGCATGCCGGTAGGCTTGCAGATCATCGGCAATTATTTTGCCGAAGATAAATTGTTGAATATCGCCCACCAGTATCAACAAATCACCGATTGGCATACCTATACACCTAAAGGTTTTGAGTAAGGAGCAAAACAGATGAGCCAACAATGGGAAACAGTAATCGGCTTGGAAATTCATGCCCAGCTCGCCACCAAATCAAAAATATTTTCCGGGGCATCCACCGCTTATGGCGCGGAGCCCAACACCCAGGCCTGCGCGGTCGATTTAGGTCTGCCCGGCGTGTTGCCGGTATTAAATGAAGAAGCCGTGCGCATGGCGGTTATCTTCGGCATGGCAATTGAGGCGCATATCGCGCCTTATTCGGTATTCGCCAGAAAAAACTATTTTTACCCGGACTTGCCCAAAGGCTATCAAATCAGCCAGATGGATCTGCCTATCGTCGGTGTCGGACATTTGGATATCGACGTTGACGGTGTCAGCAAAAGGATCGGCATCACCCGCGCGCATCTGGAAGAAGACGCGGGCAAATCATTGCACAGCAGTTTTCATGGCATGACCGGAATCGACTTAAACCGCGCCGGCACGCCGCTGCTGGAAATCGTGTCCGAGCCGGAAATGAGCTCGGCCAAGGAAGCCGTGGCCTACATGCGCAAAATGCACGAGCTGGTGCGCTATCTGGGCATTTGCGACGGCAACATGCAGGAAGGCTCGTTCCGTTGTGACGCCAACGTGTCGGTGCGCCCCAAAGGCCAGAAAGAATTCGGCACGCGGACCGAGATCAAAAATATCAACTCGTTCAGATTCGTCGAAAAAGCCATTAATCACGAAATCGAGCGGCAGATCGATCTGATAGAAAGCGGCGGCACCGTGGTTCAAGAGACGCGGCTGTATGATGCCGACAAGGATGAAACCCGTTCCATGCGCAGCAAGGAAGAGGCCAACGATTACCGGTATTTCCCCGATCCCGATCTGTTGCCGGTGCTGATTGATGAAGATTTTAAAGCGCAAATAAAAGCCCAATTGCCGGAATTGCCGCAGGCAAAAAAGCAGCGTTTTAAAGATGACTATGTGCTGGACGAAGAAAGCGCCACGATACTGACCTCATCCCGTCCGCTGGCTGCTTACTTCGAGGCTGTGGTCAAGGAATCGGGCTGCGAGGCGAAGATGTGCGCCAACTGGGTCACCGGCGATCTTTTAGCCGCGCTTAACAGGGCTGACCTGGACATTACCGATTCGCCGGTCAGTTACGAACGCTTGGCCGGGTTGTTAAAGCGCATCAGTGACGACACCATTTCCGGCAAGATCGGCAAGCAGGTGTTCGAGGAACTGTGGCAAGGCGCAACATCAGCCGATGAAGTCATCGAAGCCAAGGGGCTAAAACAAATCACCGACACCAGCGCAATAGAAGCCATTATCGATAAAATTATTGCCGATAACCAAGATCAGGTTGAGCAATACCGCAGCGGTAAAGATAAAGTCTTCGGTTTTTTTGTCGGGCAGGTGATGAAGGAAATGCAGGGTAAGGCCAACCCTGGCGAAGTGAATAAAATGCTTAAGGCCAAGTTGCAGTAAACCGGTAATTAAAGTGGCGTAGGCGGGGTTGCGGAAAGATATGCTAACCGTAGAGGCTTTAGCGACCCAGCCTACTCGGCTAGCGTAAGTAATCGAACTTAAGTTTTCGGGTATTTTGGAGCGCAAGCTCCGCTTGCAAAGCCTGCACTCCGCCTTTAAACAAGAGCTGAAAACTTATATTCAGGTACTTACCTTTCGCGGGTGAGCTAAATGCCCGCTTGAACTTGTTATAATTTACGCATTCCACTATTCAGAGGAAAAACAGCTATGCAAGCCATCGAATTGCCCGTAGAAATTGACTGTAATCATCAAATTCATTTGCAATTACCTAAAACCATTCACGCGCGTAAAGCCAAAGTTATTGTTATCTATGAAGAGTCGGAGCAGCCTGTAAAACCCATAACATTGGGTTTATTTAAAGGGAAAATACAGGTGAGTGATGATTTTAATGAACCCTTGCCCGATAGTTTTTGGTTGGAAGGTCGGTAATGAAACTATTGCTTGATACGCATGCCTTTCTTTGGCTTAACGATGATGCGGCGCAACTTTCCGACACAGTGAAAGCGTTATGCAGTTCGGGCGAACATGAGTTTTATTTAAGCATGGCTTCACCTTGGGAGATGCAAATTAAAAGTCAACTGGGTAAATTAACGTTAACCATATCCATTGAAGAATTGGTGAACAAAAACCGGCTGGAAAATAACATCCAAATATTGCCGATAGAATTGTCGCACATCAGTTATCTAGAAAAATTGCCTAAGCATCATAAAGACCCGTTTGACCGCATTATCATTGCTCAGGCAATTATTGAAGACATGATGATTGTTACGGTCGATCATGTTTTTTCTGATTATCAGGTGCGGGTTGTGTGGTGAATCTGATAGGTATGACAAGTTGTTCAGTATGCGCCGTTAAGTCAGGCGCATCGATTGAATCTGGGCTTGCGCAATCGAATGGCCCAATGAAGCCGCCTTGGCAATCCACATAACGGCAAGGTTATCGTCTTTAGGTAAGCCATTGCCCTCTAAATAACAGCAGCCCAGCAAGTGCATCGCATCGGTAAAATTTTGTTTTGCCGCCAACTCCAGCCAATACACGGCGCTTTTCAGTTTATTGTATTCTAAAAAAAGCAACGCCAAGTCGTTTTGCGCCTTGGCATCTCCGGCGTCGGCTGCTTTGACAAGCTCAATATCATCAGCATCAAGCGCAATGCAAATATCGTGCTTGATCGAATCGAAACAGATCATGGTCTTGTAATGAGCCCCGTTATCGGCGGCGCATTTTAAAGACCCATCAGCAAGGCGGCGTCGTATAGTGCGCTCGCTCCATTCGGTTAAGGTAGTGGCGGCTTGAAGGCTGACGTGTTGCATGTTACATACTCGGATTTAAATGAGTTAATGCGCTTGGCAAGGCTTTTGAATCGGCATAGTTATCTTGGCAGGCTTTTTTGACCGGCATTTTAGCATGGCAGCGTTTTTAGGCTGACATTTCCGGCGCGGCGTTTTTCAGAACTGCGAAGCCGGTTTTGTTTGAGCGGAATATTTTTGCTTGAGTGCGGCGGCCTGCCTGCTTTGGCAGTAATTATGAGGCATTGCCAAAGGTCAAAGGAAAAACTTGGCATGAGTTCTGCATATGTCTTGTTGAGGTTTATTTTAATTTAACGAGGATTGAATCATGAACTCAATGTCTATGAAAAAAGTACAACAAGGTTTTACCTTAATCGAATTAATGATCGTTGTTGCGATCATCGGTATTTTGGCGGCAGTGGCGATCCCTGCTTACCAGGATTACGTAGTCAAGGCAAAGTTAAGTAAAGTTGCTACCGCAGCCGATCCAGTCAAACTTGCTGTTGCTCAATTTGGTCAAGAACATGGCGGTGCAATGACTGGATTTACTGCGGATAATTGGACTTCGCTCGGTTTACAAGGAGCTCCTACGGCAACGACGGAGGTATCCGGAATTACAGTATCGGCAGCGGGGGCTGTCACAGCGACCATGAGGAATATTACAGCTAAGGCTCCGGCTATTGATGCTACAACAGCAACATGGACGCCAACTTTTGGTAATACGGCTGTCACCTGGGCAGTTACAACCTCCGGAACCAACCCACTTGTTACACAGGTACTAGATAAATAATAGATCTACTCAAGTGGGGCGGGGCACTTAAAATTAAGTGCTTCGACTCTAGCCGGCCAGAGTTGTCGTGATCCAATTAGGCACTAAAACCAATAAACCGCTCTGGGTAATCCTTGGGCGGTTTTTTTGTGTGTATTGGAAACATTAAGCTATATACCCCTTAATATCCCTGTTTATGTGCTTACGTATCTGACTGAAATAAGTTAACTTCATGAGAACTGTATTTTCTTTATTCGCTTTATGTCTCCCAGTCGCTTTAATTTACAGCTATTTTTTCTGGAATCCCGTCGTCTTTGACGACATTCATTTTTTCGATGGCTCGGTGCACGAGCAATATTTGGGTAAGGTATTCAGTTTAGATTTGCGCTGGTTGCCTTACGCTACCTTTGAATGGACTCGAGTGTTGCTAGGTTTGGAGCTGATCTGGTTTCGTCTGGGCAATCTTGCTTTACATCTTGCTACCACAGTTACTCTGTTTCTATTCTTGCATCGATTGTTTGAACGGGTTCTTCCCTTTAATAATGAAAGTAGCCAAACCCTGTCGCCGCACTGGCTGGCCTTTTTTGGTGCCTTGATCTTTGCCTTGCATCCGGTTTCCGTTTATGCCGTCGCCTATTTAATCCAGCGCTCCACTTTGATGGCGACATTATTTGCCTTATTAACCTGGCGTTTGTTTCTTGAGGGGGCGATTAGAGAAAACTCTGGTTGGTTGTTGGCCTCCGCTGCTACTTATTTTTTGGCGGTATTATCTAAAGAACATGCGATCATGACGTCAGCGGTAACGATAGCGCTGCTGTTGCTAGTCGATAACCGCCCGAACCGGCAACGATTGATGATGGTGTGGCCAACCTTTGCACTCTATGGCTTGATTGGTGGATTCGTAGTTCTCCAGATCAAAGCTAGTCATATATTGGGGCAGGCTTATGAGCCAATAGCCGCAAATTATATGTCCTTGCTGGGGCCAGACTTTGATATGCATTTTGCCTATCCATTGTCTATACTGACGCAGTGTTTCTTGTTTTTTAAATACTTATGGGTATGGATTGCTCCAAGTCCGGCGTGGATGTCAGTCGATATGCCTCAACACTTTGCAAGGAGTTTGTGGTCCTGGCCGGAAGTTGCCGGTTTGATCGGGTTTATACTTTACCCCATTGTTGCGATTCGGTTGCTGCTGCAAAGTGGGGTAAATGGTTTGCTGGGTTTTGCGCTGCTTTGCCCGTGGCTGTTATTTGCCACTGAGCTTTCAACTATCAGGATTCAGGAGTCTTTTGTGCTTTATCGAAGTTATCTGTGGATGGCCGGCGCTTTCGCAGCGTTGCCTTTTTTGTGCCAAAAGCTGAGCGCCAAACAATCGGCCGTTACTCTGACCTTTGTCGTACTATTGATGATGCCTTTATCTTGGCTACGATTGACGACCTTTTCTCATCCGTTGTTACTTTGGGATGATGCGGCTCGACGGGTCGAGAATATTGAAGAAAAACGCCCAAGCATCGATAGAATTTTCTACAATCGAGGTAAGGAATTAATCGGGGTAGAACACTATGCCGAAGCGATAGATGATTTAAGCAAGGTAATCGGGCTAAAAGGCCTCTATGTAGGATATGCCTATCAGAACCGCGGCTCGGCCTATTTAGGAAGCCGACAATATCAGCTGGCCCTAAACGATTTTAACAAGGCAATCGAACTAGTGCAGACGAATAAAGCAAAACTTTTTATGGGTAAAGCGCGTACCTTGGAAGAGCTTAATGATTCTCCGGCCGCCATGCAAGCATATAAACAGGCTTGTTTGCTGGGGATATCAACTGCCTGCCAAAAAACGGGGCAAACCGCGGCTCTGGTTAAGCCGTTGACCGAATATCTTCTGAGTCCATAAAACAAAAATGCGTTTCTATTTTTCAACAGGGGTAGGAGGAAGGCGCTGTCCATACAATGCATAAGCCTAGCAAATCACACCCAAACTCAAGCCATCCAATCTCTACGTGAATGGATGGCTTTTTTATGTATGCTTTCTAATATTATTACAGTCACGTAATAATATTAATCAGAAATGGCTCATAATGGATTCCAGGGAGCTACCTGACAATCAGCTCCAGCAGTGAACTTAATAAAGCTTTGCCGCGTTTTTTTGCGTTATGCACAAACTCGAAAAAGCCTAAATAAATCGGTAGATAGGCTTGGGAAATCCCGCGA
>Ga0208117_100073_pt1 | contig 83833 bp, 76 predicted proteins | sample LakWasMet26_LOW6_2_FD_183870 | JGI IMG/M metagenome (GOLD analysis project Ga0208117, IMG submission 183870) | Freshwater sediment methanotrophic microbial communities from Lake Washington under simulated oxygen tension - Sediment Metagenome... | ecosystem: Environmental > Aquatic > Freshwater >...
TTTGAGCCGCTCATCCGCCCGGTCGTCGAGTTCGAGCTGACCACCCCGCTGCACACCATGATCGAGCGCTTCCGCCTGTCGCGGAGCCATCTCGCCGTGGTGCTCGATGCCGAGAAGAAGCTGGCGGGCATCATCACCTTTGAGGATGTGCTGGAGGAGATCGTGGGCGACATCCGCGACGAATTCGACATCGAGAGCGGCCCGATCTACGAGCGCACCGAGAACGCCATCGTGGTCAGCGGCGGCCTGACGCTGCGGGAACTGCAGGCGGAAACGGGTTGGCCGCTCGAAGGCTCGGTCCGCGACACCGTCGCCACCTGGGTGCAGAAACTGGCGGGCGGCCCGGTCAAGCGCGGCGGCGAATTCATCACCGGCGAGTACCGGCTCAACGTCCTCGAGGCCAACGCCGAGCGCGTCCGCCGCGTCCGCGTGACCCGCAACCTCCCGGGACTCACGACCCCGCCCGTCTGAGCCGGCCCGGCGCCCCCTCGACCCCGCGCACACCTCCCCCTCGGAGCACTCACGCGTGCCCAGTTACGAGCGAATACCGCCGATATTTGTCATTTAATGAATGACAAATATCGGCGGCACTGTCAGCTTGTCTGGGCATGAGGGCGCTCTATCAACACCCTGACGTGATTGCTGGGCTGGCCCAGTATCTCCTGGAGACGGCTTGGGAAAACCTGCGCAAACAGAAACACACCGACAGGCCCGAGCGGCGGATCCGCAAAAGGGGGGTCACGCTACAACCCGGGGTTGATACCCCGGTTTGGAACGAGCTGGTGCGGCAAGCGGTACCTTACCTGCGGAAACGCGGGGACAAGGTCCGGCTGGCCCGTTTACTCGGGATATCGCGCCAGCGGTTGCACCAACTGTTGGTGGCCCGGACGGCCTGTGCCGATGCGGAGCGCACCCTGTTGTTGCTCGCCTGGTTGCAGTCACGCAGGTCAGGACGCGAATGGGTGTGAGCCCTTTGTCATCCAATATATGACAAAAGGGTCGGGTCTGCCTGGGGGTGGTTGGACCGGTTTGCGGTCGGGGAGGGGCGAGGGATTGGCTGGTAGCTTACTTCCCGCGTTGGAACATCGCGGGTGAGACGACGAGCACGGAGGGGTTTGCGGACTTGTTCCAGACCAGCAGCAGGCCCCTGGGCTCGTCGAGGACGACGTGTTCGAAAGTCTGGCAGACGAAATCCTGGCCGGCAAAGCGGTAGGGCTCGCCCGGCTTGACGACCCGGAGCGTCTTCGAGCCCTCGAAGGGCGCGAGCTGCGAGTCCATGAAGACCTGGGCGTCGCTGTCGTGAAAGCGGGCGCGCTTGTGCGGCTTGAGGCCCTCGGCAATGGAGCGTCCGTCGGCGTTGAGCGTCACGGTGTAGAGCAGCTGGCCGTTGTCGCCCTCGAAGAGCCAGAAAAGGTTGTCCTTGCGCGACTCGAGCTCGGGCCGGCCGAAGCGTTTCTTCAGGTCCGCCGCGGAATCACCGAGGCGGGCGTGGGCCGCGATCGGAGCGAGGGCGGCAAGCAGAGTAAAAAACAGGAAACGAGAGCGAATTCTCACACCTGGCAACAAACCGCTCTTTGCGAACGAGGCAAGCCGTTGGAGCGGCTTGCCTCGGAAGGATGATGTCTGGGTCGCGATGTGGCACCGGCGCCGGAGGGAGCCGCTGTCGGGCGACTGGTCGGGAACCCGCTGTTGATCAGAAGGTGACGCCGAGGCTAACCCGCAGGGAGCGCGGGGCATTGAAGATGTCGCCGTAAAGCTTCTGGTCGTCGAGCAGGTTAAAGACATTCAGACGCAGGTCCCAATAGTTCGCCCCAATCTTGCGTCCGTAACCGAGAAGCAGATCCACATTGTACTTCGGCCGGGAGGGCTCATAGCGATCGGCGTTGCTGGCGGTGCCGGCCGGGTTGGTGTAGGCATAGTTGATGCCTCCATCCACGGTGAGGCCGCCGGCGGAATAGTCGCGAGCACCCTCATAGCGGACACCCGTGCCAACGAAGAAGCCCTTGAGGACGCCTTCCTCGAACTTGTAGTTGTTCCAGAGCGTGTAAGTGTCGGTTGGGGTGTCGTCGAAGGAGAGACCGACACCAAGCGAACGATCATAGGTCGAGGTGTCCTTGGGGTCGCTGAAGTGTTCGTTAGCCGGACCAAAGCCGTATTGTCCCACCGGTCCGATGGCGTTCGCGTAGTAGACGGCGAATTCGCTGTAGGTGGTAGCCTTGACGAGCTTGGGGCCAAGGGTCACGGAACGCTTAACATGGGCATAACCCAGTACAATCTGCCAGGACTTGGTGGGAGTGAGGATCACCTGCATATCAAATCCCTTCGATTGGTCATTGAGGGGAGTATATGCCCCGTTGGGCGGGAAATTTACCGCCGAGCCGCCATTGTAGAAGTAGTAGGGCGGCGGGGCGGTGACGTTTGGCGCATATTGACTGTCGAAAAGTGTCTTCAGCAGGGCGTTGTCTGCGGGGATATTCTCATAGTAGGGCACATTGTTGAAGTAGGGCGCGTACGAGATGGGGCGCGACGGATCAAACAAAGTCGTGCGGTACGGTGCTGGTGCGTACCAAAAGTACTGGGGAGCGTCGGTACGCTTGATGTGATAGACACTGGCGGTGCCGGAGATCTTGCCGTCGAAGAGATCGACTTTCACGCCGGCTTCCAGGCTGACGGCCTTGGTTGGAACGAATGGCACACCTGCGCCGTCCACCTTGTCATCGTTGGGCGTGAGGCCGGTCGAACGGAGGGCGAAGATGGAAACTTCGTTGGTGAGCGCATAGCTGGCGCCAACCTGCGGGCTCCACTTTTTCGTGGCCTTGCCGGTGATGCCACGCTGCTCAGATGTGACCGCACCAGTACCGAGATCGTGCATGATCGTCGCGGCATCGGCGCGGTCATGGCGAAGCCCGCCAAGGATCTGGAGTCGGTCGCGGAAATACTTGCCCTGATAAACCAGGTAGGCGCCTTGGTCCCACCGCTTCAGATCCATGTTCTGATTCTTCGTGACGGGCACCTGGTTGTCCGGATCGTAGCGGAAGTAGCTGAAATCATCGACGGCCTTCCAGTTGTAGGTCTGCGCGGGAAAGGACTTCGTGGAAGAGCCCTGTTGGGTGCGGATGCGCTGAAGCATGGACATGCCGGCGAGCAAATTGTGGGATGACTTGCCGATCTTGAAGCGGTAGTTGAGCTCCGCTCGGGTTTGATCGGTATCGACATCTTCGTCGGCCATTAGCCAGATGTAGGCGAGGGCGGCGGAAACGTTCAGGCGGGGGAAAAGGCCTTGCGGTTGAAACGAAACAAGTCGTCGAAGGGCGACCGGCGAGGCCGTGGTGCGGTCCAGCCGCGCGCGGACATCGCGCCGATCGAACTTTACCTCGGTGCTCTGGGCGCCGATGAGCAGGTCGAGATTTTCACCCAGCTTTTGTGTCACTTCAATGCTGGCGTTGAAAGTTTCCTCGTTCAAGTAGGTGTCGGGGCCGCTCCAGCGGAAGGTGCGCCGGTCACGACCGGGAGTGGGGAGGAAGCCGGTTTCCTTGCGACCGGCCGACCCGAATACGGCGTCGCTGGCGCGCGGGCTGAGGAAGCCGATCCCGTTGCGTTCGGAGGAGCCTACCTCGATATCGACGAGCACACGTGTATCTTTGAAGGGTTTGAAGGAAAACGCCGGCATGACGAAGAACGTCTTCCGCTCCTTGAACTCCGTGTAGTCCTTTGTCTCATCGGTGGAAGCCACCAGCCGGTAGGCCATTTCCATTTTGTTGCCCAGGGGGCCGGTGAAATCGAGTTCGCCGCGAAGGTAATCCCAGCTGCCGGCGGTGGCGCGCACCTGATACTTGGCACGGCGTTGCGGTTCCTTCGGCAGGTAGTTTACGATACCACCAAAATTGCCTATGCCGTAAAGGAGGGCCGAGGGGCCTCGAACAACCTCGACGCGCTCGATTGCGATGCTGTCCGTATAGCTGGCGCGGCGAAAACCGCGACGGAGTGACTCGGTGGTCGAGAAACCGCGAAGTTTGATGGAGGTCTGCTCCTTGGTGCCCGTGACCCCCTCGGCGCCGTCGTCGAGATCATCCACGCCGCGGCCGAAGTCACCCTGCGACTGCAGCACGACGCCCGCGCTGTAGGCCAGGGCCTGCCGGAGATCCTGCGCACCCGTGTCCCGGATAAATTCATTGGTGATGATCTCGATCGGCATCGGTACATCCTTGATGGGCGTATTGAGACGAGTGCCGGAGATGCTGTTGGTGGCACGGTACCCGGTGTCATTGCTGGCATCGATCTGGAAAGGCGAAAGTACCAGGATCTTGTCGGGGTCGTAGCTGTTGGTATCGGCGGTTTTGGCCTTAGGGGTGGTGGTCTGGGCCAAGGCGGCGGTGGCCACCATGGAACCGATCAGCGAGGCGCAGGCCAGGCTGACCAGAGAAGCTGTACGGACGGGTGAGGTCATAGGATAGGGGTGTTGAGGATAGCCGGGGGGGCAGGATTGCGAACACCGGGCGAAGCGACGCCTCGCCCGGTGCGAGGGTAATGCCCCACAACGGCGGCTGGTTGAAATAGCCGGCACGTTCAATCGCTTGAGCGCAGGTTCATTCAAGCGTCCCCCTGAGCCGGGTCTCCAGCCACCGTTGGGCCTCCTCATATTGGGCGGGGCTGACGGTGTGGCCGGCCTCGGGAGCCAGCGCGAGGGTGCGCGGGGCGGGGCAGGCGTTGTAGGCGCAGTAAACCGAGGTGGGCGGACACACCTCGTCGTTGAACCCCCAGGCAAAGTACCCTGGTACCTTAACTCGCCGGGCAAAATTCACGGCGTCATAGTAACCGGTCACTGCGATCTTGGTCAGGGTGGCGTGTGCGTTGGGCGTCCCGTTGCCGCGCGGCCGGAACAGGTGCGGCCAGCCGCCAGCGCGGTCGGCCCCGCCGGCGGTCACGGGGAGGTAGGCGGTGACATCACTGTAGGCGGGGTGGATGCTGACATAAGCAGACACGCGCGGATCCAGCGCGGCCACGACCAAGCTCAGAAGGCCGCCCTGGCTAGAGCCCATCACACCAAGGTTGCGCCCGTCGTATTCCGGCCGGCCGCAGAGAAAATCGACCGCGCGCAGGCAGCCGAGAAAAACGCGGCGGTAGTAATACTGCCGCCGGTCATCGAGATTGAAGAATTGATAGCCATTGAGAGCGCCCGACCGGAGCTGGGCATAGGTTTCAGCGGGTAGGTTCACCGGAAGACCGTGAATGCCCAGTTCCAGAGTGATGAAACCCTTGGCAGCCAGATCCGTGGAGGCAGAGCTTCGATAGACCCCGGCGCCCGGCAGAAGGAGCACGGCCGGATGCGGCACACGTTCGCGCGGCACGCACAAGGTGCCGTACATCCGGGAGTATCCGGGGGCACCATCCAGACGGATGTTTTGAAAGCTGATATGAAACACCTCCACCCGGTCCGTACTCCAGTCGGGTTGCGGGGTTAGTTGCGGGTCGAGCGGAATGTCGGCCAATTCGGCTTTTCCCGCCGACCAGAATGCATCGAAGTCGGGTGGATTCACCTGCGTCGCCTCCAGGCGTTCGGGATCAAAGCCCACCGTTGCCATGCCTCGGGCGGAGCGGCCTTCGTGGCTGCAGGTGACCGTACAACGCAGAAAACCAGGCCGATCCAACGTGCCGCCCGTGATCGCGAGGCCGCCAGCGGGCACCTCCGCCGTCAGTTCTGGCGCGGGCTTTTGCTCTTCGCCGACGGTGTAGCGGACACTGGCATTGGGCAGCTCGTGGCCGTTGTCGGTCACGCGGACCGTGAAGACCACCGGTTGTCCCGTCGCATAGAGCCAGTCGGCGCGGTCGGGCTGCACCTGCACCTCAAGGGCGGTGGCAGCCACGCCGGACACCATCAGCCAGCGGGCCACCCACGTGGGCCATCGCCGGGTGGAGCGGGTGGGAGGGCATGACGAAGGCCGGACGTTCATCACAGGCCCTGCATGAACGCGAAAATGCTGTCATTGACGCCCGGCAGGTTCTCGTGGCCGTAATCGGGAAGGACGATCATTTTCTTCGGGGCACGGATCTTGTTGAACGCCGCAAACTGCGTGCTCGGTGGACAGATGGTGTCCATCAGGCCGGTGACCATCAGCACTTCCGCCGAAATACGCGGGGCGAGGTGCTGGCAGTCGATGTAACCAAGCCGCGTGAAGATCTCCTGTTCTCGTTCGTGCCGCGGGTCGAACATCCGGAAAAAATAGCGGAGTTCGTCGTAGGCATCCTTGGCGAGGTCCATCTCCCAAACCCGCTGGTAATCGCAGAGGAAAGGGAACACCGGCGCTGTCCGTCGGATGCGTGGCTCGAGCGCGGCGCAGGCGAGGGCAAGGCCGCCGCCCTGCGAGCCGCCATGGCAACCGACCCGGGCCGGATCCACCTCAGGGAGGGCCATCACGACCCGCGCCAGTTGCACGGTATCGAGGAAGATCTGACGAAAGAGCAGGTGGTCGGGGTTGGGATCATCGAGACCGCGCACGATCTGGCCGCGCAGGGTCGTGCCCAGCACGCCGCCGTTGTCCTCGGAACGGCCGCCCTGCCCGCGGCAATCGAGCGCGGCGCAGCAAAAGCCTTCCTGCACCCAGGCGAGTTTTTCCATCCATTCGCCGCTGTGCATGCTGTAACCGTGAAACAGCAGCATGGCCGGATGGACGCCGCCGCCCTTCGGCCGGAGGTATTTGGCATACACGCGCGCGCCGCCGACGCCGGTAAACCACAGATCAAAGCACTCGGCATGACTGGGCGTGCAAACCGTGCTGGGGCGCATCTCGGGCCGGGGGGCGGTGGCATCGAGCTCGCGCAGCGCGCGGGCCCAGTACTCATCGAAGTCGGCGGGCCGGGGATTGCGACCGGCGTAGGTGAGCAGTTCGGCGTGGGGTTTGTCGATCAGGGGCATGGCGGGAGAAAAAGGGATCGGGCCGCATCAGCGAGGCCAAAGACCGAACGGGGTGCAACGTTTCGCCGGGTTTCCCCGGTTCAACCGCTTGAACAAACGGCGGACTCACGCGGTTGAATCGGCCGGTCGTTGTCGCGACGGCGAGGGTGTTCATCGCTCCCCGCCGCCACATGACCACTGCCTATGCCTTTCCGCCCGGGTTCGCCTGGGGCGTTGCCACCGCCGCCCCGCAGATCGAGGGTGCTGCCTTGCTCGATGGCAAGGGGCTGTCCATTTGGGACCAATTTGCCACCCGCCCCGGCTGTATCAAGGATGGCAGCAACCCTTCGGTAGCCTGCGACCATTATCACCGCTATGAGGATGACTTTGCGCTCATGCGTGACCTGGGCGTCCGGCATTACCGGCTTTCGCTCGCTTGGCCGCGGTTGTTTCCCGACGGGGATGCTCGGGCGAACCCGGCGGGTTTCGATTTCTACGGCCGGCTCATCGACCGCCTGCTCTCTCACGGCATCACGCCTTGGTGCACCTTGTTTCACTGGGATCTGCCGCAGGCATTGGAAGCGCGCGGGGGGTGGCGTCACCATGCGGTCACCGATGCCTTCGAGACCTACGCGAACGCGGCGGTTGGGGCTTTGGGAGACCGGGTGAAGCATTGGTTCACGCTGAACGAAATACCGGCGTTCATCCTGCATGGCTACAAACTGGGCCTGCACGCGCCCGGGGCGACCGAGTCGCCCCAGGTGGTGAACCAAGCCTATCACCACGCGTTGGTCTGTCACGGATTGGCCGTGCGCGCCGTGCGTGCCCGGGGCGGCCCAGGAGCGAAGGTCGGACTGGTACACAATCCCGAGATCTTTGTGCCCGTGACCGAGACGCCCGCCGACATCGCGGCGGCCCGGACTATCTTCGCCCAGACCAACGAGCATGCCCTCGCGCCGGTCTATGCGCAGGGTTATCCGGCGGCTTATCTTGCGCGCTGTGGCGCTGACGCGCCGGTTTTCACCGATGAAGAGATGGCCCTCATTGCCGCGCCTGCGGATTTTCTGGGGCTCAATGTCTATCGCGGGCACTTTGTCCGGGCTGGGGCAGACGGCCGACCGGAGCAGTTGCCGCTCCCGGCAGCGTATCCACGCGCGGAGGCCACCTGGCTGCACCACGTGCCGCAGGCCATGTATTGGAGTCTGAAATTCTGTCGCGAACTGTACCAGGTGGCGGAGTTCCATGTGGCGGAGAACGGCGTCGGCTACCACGACAGCCCGGGCATGCCGGCCCACTTGGAGTCGGTGCACGGTTGGAGCCAGCCGCCGCGCGATCTTTCCGGAGAAATCCTGGACCTGCACCGCTGTCAGTTTTTGCGCACCTACCTGCAGTCGCTGCACCGGGCCGTGCAGGAGGGCGTTCCGGTCGCGGGCTATTTCCTGTGGTCCTTGCTGGACAACTTTGAATGGGCGGACGGCTACACCTCACGATTCGGACTGGTCCATGTGGACTATGCCACGCAGCGACGCACGCCCAAGCTCAGTGCGAGCTGGTATGCCGAAGTGATCAAAGCCAACGCCGTCGTCTGAGGCGCCGGGTCAGGCCGAAGTGGCGAATGCTTCCGCCGTGAGCTCATGCCGCAGCGGCCGGCCGGTGGCGTATCGTTCAGCCTCGTCAGCCACGAGCTGACCGAGCAGCTGTCGCTCCCGACCGATGCTGCCGGCGAGGTGGGGTGTCACCCAAACATTCGGCAGCGCGAAAAGCGGGGAGGTGGCTCCCGGGCGTTCATCCTCGATGACATCGAGCAACGCCACGAGATCGGGGCGGCTTTGCAGTACGGTAAACATTTCCGCTTCGTGCACGACCGCCCCGCGGGCGGTGTTGATGAAGACGGCGCCCGGTTTCATGGCGGCAAAATGTGAACCACGGATTAGCCGAGTCGTTGCCGGGAGCAGAGGCAGGTGGCAGCTGATGACATCCGCGCCTGTGATTGCCTCGTCGAGGCCAACCAACCGGACGCCGTGTTCAGCGGCCGTGGCCGGGGCGACGACCGGGTCGTAGGCCAGGACCTCGACCGACAGGTGGCGGAGCCGTTCCGCCACCAGCCGGCCAATGTGACCGAGTCCGAGGAGGGCAACCGTGCTGCGAAAGAGTCCGGCGGGTGGGAGATCCGGGTGGACGAAGCGTTGCGCCGACCGCACCTGGCCCGCAGCGGGCCACGCCTGTTTGAGGCTGAGCACGATCTGCGCGACGACGAATTCGGCGACCGGTCCCGCATTCGCGGCTGCGGCTGTGACCACCCGGACCGGCCGCTGCCAGGATTCAGAGGTGACCTTATCACGCACGCTGCCGGCCGCATAAAATAACATTCGCAGGGCCGGCATACGTTCGAGCAAAGCGCGATCTAGCGTCGGCAGTCCCCAGCTTCCGATGAGCACTTCGACTTCTTCGAGCGGCGTGGGCAGGGTGACGAAACTGCTGGGAGGGCACGGTGGGGCGACGAAACGGAGGGAATCCTCAAGCCGCGCCCAGTCGGACGGAGCAAAGAGTGAGGCCAATAGATCGGGTGCGATCAGGCAGAGGGCGGTGGGCTTCATGCGAGGGGGCGTTTTTGCGGCGAAACCTCAGGCCACGGTGTCGGCGAGCGATTGCCAACGCAGGACGCGCCACAAGGCGGCTTTGGTCTGCGGCAGCTCGAAATCGAGCTGCACCGTCTTGGTGTGGCCGGGGTACAGATCGAACCAATTGTCGCTGCAGCGATGCGCCACGGCCGGCAGGTCGAACGCCAGTCGGTGTTGGAAGACCGGTGAGCGGAAAGTCAGGGTTGCGGCCTTGGCGCCCTGCATCCGCAAGCTTACCCGGGTTTTCGGCCTGGGCAGGGCCAGAAACCGCGGGGGACTGAAAAGGGCGGTCTCCTCGCTCACCATCCGGCGACCGGTGCTGAGTGCATAGCGCAGATAGAGAGAATCGCGACCGTGCTGCTTCAGGGGTCCGGCAAAATCCAGTGTGACCTGTCGCCGGCTGGTCCCGGGCTGGAGGGTGACGGATTTTTGCCCGCGGCGAAGCAGGCGGCCGTCAAAGTGTCGCAGTTCCCAGTCCAACCTCGCCAGCGTCGCGGTGGGTGCGTCGCTGGCGGTGTGCAGCACGACCGTGCGGACCGTGCTGCTACGGTAGTTGCCCAACCCGGCGGTTTCGTCACCGGGCACATGAGCGCTGAGCAACAGCGGCGCGAAAAAGCGTCGCGCGACATGGTGGAGCGCCTTCCAGCGTCCGTTGAATTCGAGTGAGCTCCAAGAGGTCGCAGGCCAGCAGTCGTTCAATTGCCAGTAGAGCGCGCCCATACACCGGGGCATGTTGCGCCTCCAGTGTTCGACCCCCGTCTGCATGCAATGCGCCTGATTGAGCTGTGAAAGATAGATCAGCGCGGGTTGATTCTTCGGGAGGCCATAGCGCCGGCTGATGTAGTCGAGAATGATCTGGTTGCCGGCCGGATTCTTCTGGTGGTTCTCCATGGTGGCGCCGAAGAGATTACCGTCGCCGGGCGGACAGAAAGTCTCGTTGGTGGCCGGAGAACTGTAGCTTTGCATGCCGAACTCCGAGCAGAAGCGGAAGCGCCATTTCTCGTAGGCTTTCACCGGATGCCGCGCATGCCAGACATCCCAGAAATGCGTGTCACCACGTTGCTCGCCGGCCGCGGGCGAATGATCCGAATCGCCGCGCCACGGCGAACTCGGCCAGTAGGTAGTGACTCCGTCGTCAGCTGCCACCGCGGCAGGCAGTATCTGGTGGAAGATCGCCTGGTAGGCGCGTTGGCGGGCCGGTCGTTGCAGGTGCGCGGACTTGAGCTGGTGGATCTCGTTGTTGCCGCACCAAAGCGCCAGACAGGCGCGGTGTTGGAGGCGCCGGACCTGCTGGCGGGCTTCCTCCTTCACACTGCGCAGAAATGCGCGGTCGCCGGGATAGAGGGAGCACGCGAACATGAAGTCCTGCCAGACCATCAGGCCGAGCTCGTCGCACAGGTCGTAGAAATCCTCGCTCTCGTAGATGCCGCCGCCCCAGACGCGGATCATGTTCATGTGCGCCTGCGCCGCCGCCTCGAGATCGCGGGTATAGTCGGCGCGGCTCAAGCCGGCCACGAAGCTGTGGGCCGGAATCCAGTTGGCGCCTTTCGCGAAGATGGCCCGACCGTTCACCACGAAACGGAAGGATTCGCCCCAACGGTCGGGTTTGCGTTCCAAGGCCACGGTGCGAAGTCCGATGCGTCGCGTCCAGCGGCCGGTTTCGCAACCGGTGGCATTGCGGGAGATGAGAGTGACCTCGTATAGTGACTGCAGACCCTGACCGTTGGGCCACCAAAGGGCGGGCCCGACGATGCGGGCCTGCAGATTCTCGATCCGAGCGACCTCCCGGCCGGCGTGGACCACCCAGCCTTCGAAATGCACGAGAGGATCGGGCCGCGCGAGCTCGGGCGCGAGGGTGAGGGTCACCGTGCCGTTGCGCGCGTGCTGTTGCGTCACGCGTACATGGACGAGCCGGTTGTCCGCCGATTGCTCGAGGCGCAACCCGCGCCAAATGCCGGCCGTGACCAGACGCGGGCCCCAGTCCCAGCCAAACTGGCACTGTTGCTTGCGCAGTTTGGTGCAACCCCCGATCGGATCGTTGAATTCCAGTCCGCGGTGTCCCCGGCGGTGGTGGAGGACAAAATCGCGCGCGCTGGCAAAATGGATGTGCAGCACATTGCGGCCGCGGCGCAAACGGGAGCGCACCGGCCAACGGTGGGTGAGGAACATGTTGTCCGTGCGCGCGACGATGTGCCCGTTCAGGGTGACGGTCGCCAGAGTGTCGAGACCGTCAGCCACGAGGTCTACGGGGCCAGTCTCCGACCAGGTCTCCTCAAGGAGGAATTCCGTTTTGTATTCCCAGGCGACGGTTTCAATCCACTGGAGGTCCAGCTCGTTGGTGCCGTAATAGGGATCGGGGATCAGGCCGAGCCGGTGCAGATCGGTGTGAACGCAGCCCGGCACAGTGGCGGGTTGCCATGCTGTGCGGGTTCCAGCCTGACGAAATCGCCAGGCGCCGGCGCGGCCAAGATCGAGCGTGAGTCTCATAACGTCCGCTTTTTCGAAGTACGTTGCGCCAACATCCAGCGATACAACCGTTCGTCTGCGTAAGTCTGGTCCCAGGCATTGTGGCCGGTCTCCGGATAGACGGTCAGGCGTGGGTGTCCCCCGGCCTTACGCACAGCGCGGATCATTTCGCGGGAGCGTTGCACCGGAACGGTGAGGTCCTTCGCCCCGTGAAAGGCCCAGACCGGGGTGCGGCACAGGGCCTCCGCCTGGCGCACTTCTCCTCCGCCGCAAACGGGTACAAGCGCGGCGTATCGGCGGGGATTATGCAGGGCGGTGGCCCAGGTGCCGAAGCCACCCATACTGAGACCGGTCAGATACACCCGGCGCGGGTCGACGGCCAAGAGCTGCTGAATCCGGCCGGCAAAGGCATCGACCACGGCGGCATTCCACCAAGTGTTGGCCGGACATTGCGGCGCCACGAGAATGAACGGGAAGGTTTTCCCGGCCGCCACGAGTCGCGGAAGGCCGTGCCGCCGCACCCGGGTGAGGTTGGCGCCGCGTTCACCGATGCCGTGGAGAAACACGACGAGCGGCCAGCGCTTCTTTTCGTTCGCGTGATATTCCGGAGGAAGGGCCAGCAGGTAGGAAAGCTCCGCTTTCACCTGGACGGTGAGACGCTGCGGGCTCAGTGCGTCGGGCCGGACCGGAATGCGAGGCGTGCGAGGGCGACCGGATGGGCGGGCCATGGAATCATTCTGGGGCGACATAATGCGCCAGGCCACCGAGCCGACGAAAATGTGCGTAGGTGACGAGGCCGCTGGCGACGGCAAGTACTGACAGACCGGCGGCGGTCAGGTAGGTGAAGCGGTACGCATGGCTCGTCAGATCCATGACCCAGCCGAGGACCGGACCGACCAGCATCATGCCGAGACTGGTGACCAATGCGCGTGCCGATTCATATTGGGCATATTTGGCCTGCGGCAACAGCCGCATGGTCAACGAGGCCGCGGCGGTCTGCCAAAGTCCGGCCAGCACGCCGCAGATCACCAGCATGATCGCGAAACTCTGCCGGTCGGTGATCAGCAACCCGCCCGCGCAGGTGCCCGCGCCGTACAGCGCCATCGTGATGAGCGCCAGACGCAGGGGATGGAAACGGTCGACCAAGACACCGACAAAATAAGACAACGTGAATGAGATTACATACGTCAGCGCGAGGCATTTGCCGTAGGCGTCGAAATCCAGGTCCACCTGCTTGGCGTAAAGCAAGTTGAAGAGACTGATCGACATGAGCGCCATCCAGGAGAGCGCGACGGTGGCATAGACCCAGATATAATACGGATTCGTGAAGCATTCGCGGGCATAGGTCCGGATCGCCGCGAACACGGCCGTGGGACCGGTGGGGGTGGCCGGCGGGGGCGGTGGGTAGACCCCCTCGCGCACTTTCAGGCAGAGCGCCGCGAATCCGAGGGTGTAGAGCCCCCCCACCGAGATGAAAATCCAGGCGTAGTGCGTCTCCACCTTGCCGAAGAGCCAGAAATTGAAGGCGACGGCCACGGCAAGACCGAGCGAGCGAAAGAGCCCGTAGAAGCGGCCGAGCACGGCTTGTGGCACCACGTCGTTGATCAGGGCAAAGAACACGGTGTTGGCGATCACCGACGCCACCTCAAACACGGTCCAGAAAACACCGAAGACGATCAGCGTGCTGTCGTTGAGTCCCGGTGAACCGGTCCCGAGCATCGCGTGCAATCTGATCCCGATTTCTGGACTGAAGGCCAGGCCGAGAATGGCGAGACTCGCGAAGGGAGTCGTCACCGCCAGATAGGGGATCCGTCGGCCCCATCGCCCGCGGTGTCGGTCGGACATGTAGCTGACTATCGGCGTCAGGAGGAAAGTCATGGCGTGAGGCAGGCCGCCGATCAGCGTCCCGACGATGGTGTCGGAGGCCTCGAATTTCTTGAGCATCAGTTGCACAACCCAGATCACGGACCTTTCCTTGATGGACCAGGAAAAATCGCCCGCCAGGAGCCAGCAAAAGAGGACAGCGAGCCCGCCTCCGGTATAAACCAGCGTACCCGTTCGCCAGGTCCGCACGTCACCGCCCGTGGTCGGAGTTGCGGCCGGAGGTGCTGCGGGGGAAGAAGAGTCAGCCATGGGGTTGGTGCAAAAGTAGGGCACAGGACTCTTTTCACACGGTTGGTGCAACTCAAGCGTATGAATGCGAGGACCGATGCAGGCGATTGCCTTGACGTCGGGGATGCGATGGCGTCACGGCATGTCTCCCAACCAGAATTGCCGCTCCTTTATCGCTGCTGGCCGAATTGCCCTTGTGGCCGGCCTTGTTGCCGTGGGCGGGAGTGCTTTGCTGTCGGCGAAAACACACCTGATCGAAGCGGCGACCCGGCGCTATGATGCCGTCGCAGCCGGAGTGGAGCCGGGAGACACCGTGCTCATCGCCGCTGGCGTGCGGGGCCCGCTGAGGATTGCCGGACTGCGCGGTGATCCTCGGAACACGGTGGTGGTGCGTCCGGCGGGGGCTCTTGTAATCAATGGCGGCAAGGATCACTACGCGATCGCCTTTGCTGATTGTACGGACTTTCACTTTACGGGTCTGGTTGACTCCGCCAACCCGTCCGCCGGACGATTGCGTATCGAGTCGGGGCAAAACAGTGTGGTGGTCACCGGGTTTTCCTCGGGGATTGAGCTGAGCCATCTGGAGGTGGCGGATTCCGGCTTTGCCGGCATCATGATCAAGCAGGATCCGACCGACGACCCGCGTACCTGGCGGGATGCTTTTGTCATGCGCCGGGTGACCGTGCGCGACTGCGTCATCACCCATACGCAGGGCGAGGGATTGTACCTCGGCAATTCATTCTACGCCACCGGGCATCCGGCCGGGGAGGCCGGCAAACGCTGGGCCCACACGATCGAAGGGGTGCGGGTTTTCCGCAACCGCACTTACGACACCGGTTGCGAGGGACTGCAGGTCGGCTCCGCCACGAAAGACTGTGAGATCGTCGGCAACACCATTGAAAAGTTCGGACAGCGGCCCTTCGGTCCCTGGCAGGACAACGGATTGCAGATTGGCGAAGGTACCGGCGGTCTCGTGCAGGACAACGTCATCCGGGACGGCCCGGGCAATGGAATTGTGCTGCTGGGGCTGGGTGACAACCGGATCATCGGCAACCTCATCGAGCAGGTCGGTGGCCGAGGCATCAACGGCTATTCGCGCGCCGGAGCCATCAGTGGTGATGGGTACCACATCGAGGGCAACGTCATCCGGACACCGGGTGGCCACGGCATCGCGCTCGGCGCCCCGGAGCTGAAGGCCATCGTCATTTGCGGAAACCGGATCATTCGCCCCGGCCAGACCCCCGCCATCGCCTTGTTGGACGGTACCAAGGCCGACGTGCGGGATAATCGCATTGAGTGAACCGCCCCGCCTAGCGGGTCATCCTCATTCGATTGAGTGAGCGGGCGGTTTCCGCCTCACGCCGGAATGTTTTGCTGCTGGCTCATGTCTGACCCCCGTTCGCCCGCCCCGACCAGTGACTCCCGCCGCATCGCACCGCACCGGGTGACCTTTGCTCCGCAGTGGTCGCAGCCGGGTACTCCGTTTCGCCATACGTGGGAGTCGGTCGCCAACATCGATCAATTTCGCTGGCTGGTGCGTCGTGATGTCCAGGATCATCTGGCGGTGGCCCGGCGCGAACTCGGCATCCAGCATGTCCGGGCGGTTGGCATGTTCGACGACGAAATGCGCGTTTACCGGCCCAGTCCGGCCTCGTTCATGGGGACGGAGCCGCGCACGCCTCGTAGCAACTGGCAGACGGTTGACTATGTCATGGATTCGCTGCTCGAGCGCGGGCTTTCGCCGATGGTTACCACTTCATTTGTGCCCAGCGCAATGACCTCGGGTCCCACCACGGTTTTCACGACCAAAGGTCACACCAGTCCGCCGGACGATTGGAACCAGTGGTCGTCCTTGGTAGAGGATGCGACGCGCCACGCCCTCGATCGCTACGGCCCGGCAGTGGTCCGCAGCTGGTATTTTGAAGTCTGGAACGAACCGAACCTCCACGGTTGGTTCTGGGGCGGGGATCAGGCGCAGTTTCTCAAGCTTTGGGAGGTGACGTATCGTGCGATCAAGAGTGTTGACGCGTCTTTGCGCGTCGGCGGTCCGTCCTGTGCCAAGGCTGGCTGGATTGATGAACTGCTGGCCCATGGGGAAGAGTATGATTGTCGGCCAGACTACCTGACCGCCCATATCTACAACAACGACAGCGTGATTGGTGAAGCGTTGGCTCCGTTTGCCGACCAGGCGGCGGCGCCGGCCAATCAGTCGCCCGACTACGCCATGGAGGTGATCCGGGGCGTCCGAGCGCAGGTGAAGCGGCACGGCTTCCGCGGAGAATTGCATTGGAACGAATGGGGTCGCTCCTTCCATGGAGTCGATCATCGGCGGGAAACGGCGGCGGAGGCGGCGTTCATCGTTCGCCTGCTGAGCGAGGTTTCACAGGAAGCGGAGGCATTTGCGTATTGGTGTCTGAGCGACATCTACGACCAGGTCGGCTATGGCCGCGAAGCTTTCCATGGCGGGTACGGACTGATGAATCTACAGGGCCTGCGCAAACCGGCGTATCACGCCTTCCAACTGCTCTCGCGGCTCGGTACGGAAAGAAAAATCATTTCGGGTATCCCGCCCGGTGGGATGGTAGGAGCGATCGCCACCGTGGATGCCAAGGGTCGGGCCCGGATTCTCGTCTATGCGTACCAGCATGACGATGCACCGGTGCGGCAGTCGCTGACGGTGACAGTCGTGCTGCCCCCGCGCAGCCGGCCAGGGGCGGTGTACCGGATCGATCACCACGACAACAATGTGCTCACGCAATGGCGGGAACTGGGTGCGCCGGATTATCTCTCACGCGGGCAGCGGGCGGAGCTTGCCGCCAACAATGAACTGCAACCTGCCAGTCCCGGCGCCCAATGGACCAACGACGCCGGCCGCAACCTCGCGCACTTCACCATGGAGAGCCCTGGGGTGGCCCTGTTGGAGATCGAGCCGGCTTGATCCGGATGCCGGTCGGGCTGCGTGCATTTCGCCACCGGTCAGGCGGCTTCGATCAAAGCCAATTCCCGACAGTTTTAAGGCGGCCGGTCGGAGACCGGCCCTACTTCGGTCAGGCGGCTTCGATCAAAGCCAATTCCCGCCAGAGGCCACGGATCAGCAGGGTTTGAGCACAATCGCTCGGTCCCTTTTCAAAACGTTGGATCTTGGCCGTCAGACGATCGATGGCGGCTGTGCCCACCAATTCCAGCCGTTCGTCCAAGCCGGGGGCGTCTGCCAAGCCGATGCCGGTCTGCAAATCACAATAGATCGCATTTCCCGGCCGGAGATCCGGGCGGAGGTTCCGGCCCAGCACGACAGCCGGCTGGTAGCGGTCAAACCAGGATTGGATTTCACGGCGGGCCTGCTCCGGGGCATCGGCATGGAGGCACACCGGCGTCCGGGCGGTCATCGGCAGCTCGTGCTGATCGTGCAGAAATCTCGCACGCATCAGCCCGCTGCTCGCCTGATCAAAAGAACGGGGCAGCACCAGGCCAAGTTGGCCGGGGTCGCGGCCCAGCCGGGTCAGAGCGAGATCGAGGTTGTTGTAATAATCGGGACAGACCTCGTCGATGCCGCTGCCATGCAGGCGGCCGTTGAGCGCGATCAGGCTGAAATCTTTCCAATCCGCCGGATCGAAGGTTGTGGCCAGCCCGTCCAGCGGCAGCAAAACGCCCTGGATGCCGCGCGTGCGGAGGATTTGGGTGAGCCGGCGGGATGTCATGCCCGGCTGGTGCAACCAGTGTTCGTCAACGTAGTAGCCCAATGCGGCGGCCCGCGCTCGGCAGGACTGCAGCAGGCGGAAACCCACCGGATCGCAGCGCCAGAAATTCTCGTGCGCATGCCCATTGATCCAGGCCAGCGGCAGTTGTCCCGAGCCATCGCGGGCCGTGCGCAACATGGCGAGGTTGCGGGCCGCGGCGTTGGGCCGGTAACCAAGTTGGGCGGCGAGCTGCTGGATGCGTTGCCTGGTCGAAGCGGGGATAGCGGGAGAGTTACCAAGTGCCAAGCAGATCGTGCTGGGATGCACGCCGCAGCGCTTGGCCAAGGCCCGCTGGGTGAGGGGGGCGGTCAGTGGCATGGACTTTGTGGCAACCATGGAGCAACCTTAACAGATAACTGAGCACGACAGAATGCATCGACTGGGAAATAAACATGTGTTTACTGGTATGACCATGCCCGTAGACCCCACGATCAAGACTCGGTTGCTTTCCCGGCCCGTGCGCTCGCGATTGGGCACGCTCCGGCTGGCGGGCCTGAACAAAGGCGGGGTCGGCGTCGGCATGGGCAATGACTCGCAACGCCAGCTGACTCACTACGCGCTGAACTACGTGCTCGGCGGAGAGGGCACCTATCGGGACGATGCCCACCCCCTTGGTCTGCCTGTGCCGGCGGAGAGTCTCGTGCTCTACTTTCCCGGCACCAAGCACAGCTGTGGCACGACTGCGGATCATTATTGGGATGAATTGTGGTTCGAGTTTGAGGGACCGGTGTTCGACCAGATGCGCACCAGCGGACTGCTGGATCCCGCCCGGCCTGTCAGCCGATTGAAAGGCCGGGACTATTGGTTGCGGCGACTGACGGGGATTATTCCGCCGCCGCATGAGCGGCAGCAGACCCGCCCGGAGGTTACGGTCCTGCATTTTGCGCATGTCCTCGCCGATATGATCCAGTCGGCCACTGCTTCGCCGACAGCGAGAACAAGCGAGGATTGGGTGCATCGCGCCTGTCAGTTGCTCGCCGACGACGAGGTGCCGGCGGCGGCCTCGGAGCCTGCGCAGGTCGCCCGGCGTCTGGGCCTCTCGTACGAGAGTTTCCGGAAGAAATTTCGCGAAGCGATGGGGCAAGCCCCTGGACGTTACCGGTTGGAGGCGCGCATGGACCACGCCGTGGCCCTGATTTATCAAGGGCGGAACACCTTGAAGGAAATCTCGGAGCGGCTGGGCTTCTGCGACGAGTTCTATTTTTCCCGGCTGTTCAAACGGCGTTTCGGCCAGTCGCCACGCTCGTTCCGAAAATCATCCCGCGGACACTGAATGGCTCAGCCCAGGAGGTTTTTCAGCGCGGCGAGGTACTTGGCCTGCGTGCGGGTGATGACATCCGCGGGCAGTTTTGGGGCCGGGGGTTTTTGGTCCCACTTGATCGCCAGCAGGTGGTCGCGGACGAACTGCTTGTCGTAGCTCGGGGGCGAGCAGTCGGGCCGGTACTCGGCGGCGGGCCAGTAGCGGGAGGAATCGGGCGTGAGCACCTCGTCGATGAGGTAGAGGTTGCCGGCGGCGTCGGTGCCGAACTCGAACTTGGTGTCGGCGAGAATCATGCCGGCCTGCTTCGCGCGATCATGGCCGAACGTGTAGAGGCGGAGACTGACCGCCTTCACCTGCTCATAGAGGGCGGCGCCGATGGCGGCCGCGCCCTGGGCGTCGTTGATCGGTTCGTCGTGCTGACCCTTGGGCGCCTTGGTGGTGGGCGTGAAGATCGGGGTCGGCAGCTTGTCGGCCTGACGCAGGCCGGTGGGGAGGCGGATGCCGCAGACTTCGCCGGTTTCCTGGTAGGATTTCCAGCCGCTGCCGATGAGATAACCGCGGGCGACACACTCGATGGTGAGGGGCTTGAGCTTGCGCACGATCATGCTGCGCAGCTGCAGGTCGCGGCTCGTGATGCTGCGGCGGGCGAACTCGCCGGCCTGGTCGGGGAGGAGGTGGTTCTGGATCACGCCGCTGGTCTGGGCGAACCACCAGTTGCTCATCTGGGTGAGGATCGCGCCCTTGCCCGGGATGCCGTCGGGGAGAATCACGTCAAAGGCCGAGAGCCGGTCCGACGCCACGAGGAGCAGGGCGTCGCCCAGGTCGAAGATCTCGCGCACCTTGCCGGAAGCGACCCTCGGGAAGGGCAGGCCGTCAATGGAAGTGACGGCGGACGAGGGAAGGGCGCGGGAGATTTCGGCAAAGTTCATGCGAGGCTGGGATGAGAACGCAAAAGGCTTCGGGCGGTTTTGGCAACCACCGGCGTGTCAGGCCCTGATTTTGGCCGCGCCCGGGCGGCGTTTGGCTGCCTGGCGGGGTGGGGCGGTGCGGCCCGGCACCCAGTACCCCTCGATCATGCTGTGAACCGGCCGTTGCGGCAACCCGAGCTCATGATGATAGAGCTGGCTCGCGAGGATATCGATTGCCGTCGCGCCGATGAGCGTGAGGTTCTGGTTGATCCCGGTCACCGCGTCGACGTGATCGAGGGTGGTCTGCTCGACATCCAGGGCCGCGAATGCCAGGCCCTGCGGGATCCGGCAACCGGCCTGCTCAAGGGCGAGGAATTGCTTGGGTCCGAAACCGATGACGGCATCGGGCCGGGCCTCGGCCAGCCAGGCCTTCAATTGGGCGTCCTCATTGCCGCGGGTGGTGAGCAGCGGTTCCAGGCGCGTCGCCTCAAACGTGTTTTGCGCGGCGAGGTAGCCGCCCAGCCAGCCGTAGTTGACGCGGCGGTTCTGGTCGTGATCAAGCATCAGGCCGATGCGGCGGTACCCGAGCCTGGCCAATTCCTCGTAGGCTAGGAAGGACCCGCGGAAATGATTGTGCGTGGCGCGGTGCAGGGCGCGGTGGTTGAACACATAACCCAGCCCGACGCAGATCAGGTGGGTCCAGTCGAGTTCGTGATTGTAGACCGGGACGGCGAACGGCGTGATCAGGTTTCCCCGGATGGCCCGGGCGCGCAGCATCCGGCAGGTGGCGGCGGAATGGGCTCCGCCCGGGCCCAGCCAGAAAGGCTCGAGCCGCATCCCCAGCTGCTGGGCGCGGCGCCGGGCGCCATCGTAGAAACCCACGCTGGCCGAGTGGTCTTTCCATTCATCGGGCGCCGGGCCGCCCGTCAGGAAGCCGACGACCTCGGGTCCCGATTTGTGCTGCTTGAGCCGCACCTGGCTCATGAGGGCGGAAACCAGCACGTTGGAGCGGTAGCCGAGTTCGTCGGCGAGCTGGCGCATGCGCTCCCGGGTTTTCTGCGGGATGGAAGGGTGGTTTCTCAGGCTGAGCGAAACCGTCGTGTGGCTCACGCCCGCGCGCCGGGCGATCTCACGCAGGGTGGGCGGGTTCGCTGTCGCTCGGGGTGCGGCCATGCGGGGCAAGCTGCGGATGCGCGGCCGCGGGGCAATTCATTTTACGTGGAAAGTAGCCGCGGCCTTGGCCCGCGTGCGGAGCGGCGGCAGGTTGGCGCCGTCGGTTCCGTTTGCGAGCCGCACCCCGACGAGATCCTGCGGTCCCTGCCGCGTGGTCTGGCCGGCGCACCCCACCCCCACACCCCTCAAAACCATGATCAAGTTGTCGTCTGTGCGAACCCTGCTTCGCCCTGCCCACGCCTCCGCCCCGCTCGGGCTTTCCCTGTTGCTGCTGGCCACCGCGCTCCCCCTGGGCGCACAAACCGCCGCGACGCCTCCGCCGAAGGAGGATACGGTCGTGCTTTCCACCTTCACCGTCTCGGCCGATTCGGCGGACCGCTATCGCGCGACCGACGCCATCTCGGCCGTCCGCGTGCGCGCGCCCCTGATCGACACGGCCAGTTCGATCTCCGTGCTCACCCGGGACATGCTCGACGACATCGGGCCGAACCGGGTTTTCGACGCCACCCGTTATGTCGCCGGTGTGCAGGAGGGTCGCGGCATCCAGTTTCAGGATCGCATGATCATCCGCGGATTCGAGACGCAGGGCGGTGCCCGCACCGTGGATAATTTCCTGCAGTCGGCCGACTCCGACAACGTGGTCGAGTCGGTCATCGATCGCATCGAGGTGACCAAGGGCCCCAATGCCATTCTCTCGCCGGCCGGCGCTCCCGGCGGCTCGCTCAACATCATCACGAAGTCGCCGACCTTCAAGCGGCAGCAGAGCCTCAACCTGCAGGTCGGCCAGTTCGATGCGCAGAAGTACATGCTGGATCTCGCCGGCCCGCTCGGCCACAGCGGCAAGTTCGCGTACCGGCTCATCCAGTCCGGACAGGATTCCGACCGCTACTGGGATGATTCCTACATCCGCAACCGCTCCCTCGCGCCGATGTTTGCCTGGCGCATCAATGAAAAGACCCTGCTGACGGTGAAGATCATCGGCGCCGAACAATGGATCTCGCGCGAGCCCCTGCTCATCCTGGATCCGAGTGTCACGGCTGACACGAAGAACCCGTTCCTCGCGCCCGGCATCAAGCCCGACGCCAACAACGGCATCCAGCCCTGGAGCCACACGGAGACCCACAGTGCCGACCTGTTCGCGACGCTCACCACGGAGGTCAACAAGAACATCAGCCTGCGCGTCGCCGCCAACGGCCGCTTCATTCTGGAGGACCATGACCAGAACTTCCTCTCCACCAGCCTGGGCATCAACCGCTACAATCCCTACACCGGCGTGCTGACGCAGGATTCCACCTGGGCCCTCGCCAACAGCGCCCTGCCGCACGATGCGTCGACCAACCGCTACGTCCCGACCGCCTCGCCGTTCTTCAACCCGAGCAGCATCCCGAACCGCGGTGAAATCCAGTGGACACGGCGCAAGACCGCCAACTTCCAGACCGACGTGGTCGGCAACTACCAGCTGGAAGGCGTGAGCTCCCAGACGGTCGCCGGTCTCGGTTACTCGCGCCAGATGGCCGACAGCCACGGCAAGAACGGCACCATGCCCAACATCGACCTGAACAACCCGAAGAACGCGGCCTATCCGGTTTATCCGACCGCGCTGAGCTTCCACAATGTGAGCTCGTACACCAACCTGCAGCTCTACGCCAACCAGCGGTTCGGGTTCCTGGACAACCGCCTCTACCTCACCGGCGGCCTCCTGCGCTATGCCACCGTGACCAAGGCCTGGAACCGCCTGACCGGCGCCGCCCCGAGTGTGCTGGACGACAGCAAGAACCTCTGGAACGGCAGCCTGCTCTACAAGGTCCGGGACAATGTCTCGCTGTACTACAGCCACTCCATCAACGCATCCCCGACCATCGCCAACAACCTCCCGCTCTGGCGCGAGGGCGGTCAGGATGAAGTGGGCTTCAAGAGCGAATTCTTCGGCCAGAAGCTCGCATTCAACGGCGCCTACTTCGAGATCGCGCAGACCAATGTCACCGTGCCCAACCCGGCCCGCCAGACCGACCCGACGGCCCCCCAGACGCTCGTCTCCGACCTGGGCAACAAAGGCTACGAGTTCGAGCTCATGGGCCGGGTGACCGACAACCTCTCGGTGATCGCGACCTACTCGCACCTCAAGATGCGGGACAGCCTCGGCCGCATGATCCGGGCGGTGGCAGACAACAACGCCACGATGATGATCAACTATCGCTTCACGGACGGCCAGGCCAAGGGGCTCTCGGTCAACTATGGCGTGGTCTACAACGGCCGTCGCGCCGGTGATGCCCCGGGCAACGGCACCAGCTACACGCCCTTGGGGGTCGCGACCCAGAGCAGCTTCTACCTGAAGCCCCAGTATTCGACCACGCTCGGATTCGCCTACCGCTGGAACGAGACCTACTTCACGCGGCTCACCATCGACAACGTCTTCGACAACAAGAATTATATCTCGGTGGCCGGTGCGCGCTTCTCCGGGGCGGGCCTCACCACCATGACGGGACGCAACATCCGGCTCTCGGCCACGATCAACTGGTAAGACCGATACCCGAGTCACCCGAAGCCCCGGCCTTGCCCGGGGCTTCTTTTTGCTCTTCATCTCCACCCGGAGCCGACCGTAAACCACCCAACCCATGTACCCGATCCTGCGACGCCTGCTGCTACTCCTCGTTATCACCGCCGCCGCGGGATGGGCCAGCGGGGCCGGCGATCGGTTCTCCGTGCGCGACTACGGCGCCTCGGGCGATGGACGCACGCTCGACACGCCGGCGATCAACGCCGCGATCGAGGCGGCGGACCAAGCGGGGGGTGGCACGGTCGTGCTGCCGGCGGGCGATTACCTCTGCTACAGCATCCGGCTGCGCAGCCGGATCACGCTTCATCTCTCCGCCGGCGCCACGCTCATCGCGGCCGAGCCGCCTCCCGCCGGCCAGCCCGGCGGCTACGACGCCCCCGAAGCCAACGCCTGGAACGAATACCAGGACTTCGGGCATTCGCATTTCCGCAACAGCCTCATCTGGGGCGAGGACCTGGTGGACCTCGCCATCACCGGCCCCGGCCGGATCTACGGTCGCGGCCTGTCCCGCGGCAACGGTCGCCGCACGGCCCTCGCGGTCGGCGAGCTGCTGCCGCTCGTGCCCGGCGAGGAGCTGCCCGACGTGCTCAAGGCCGAGGGACCCTTCGAGCCCGCGCCGCGTCCCGACCTCGTGCCGGGCCCGTTCAACTATCCCAACGCCCGTGACGCCCTGCCGGCCGGCGTCGCCAACAAGGCCATCGCCCTCAAGAACTGCCGCAACGTCACCTTTCGCGACTTCTCGGTCCTGCACGGCGGGCATTTCGCCATCCTCGCGACCGGGGTCGACAATCTCGCCATCGACAACCTGCTCATCGACACCAACCGCGACGGGATGGACATCGACGCCTGCAGCAACGTCCGCATCACCAACACCAGCGTCAACACGCCGTGGGACGACGGCATCTGCCTGAAGGCCTCCCATGCCCTCGGCCAGGCGCGCGTGCTGGAGAATGTCACCATCAGCAACTGCTTCGTCAGCGGCTACGACGAGGGCACGCTGCTCGACGGCACCCGCACGCGCCGGACGCAGCGCTTCGGCGGCGTGATGGGCCGCATCAAGCTCGGCACGGAGGCCGGCGGCGGCTTCCGCAACATCACCATCAGCAACTGCGTGTTCGACTACTCGCGCGGCCTCGCCCTAGAGCAGGTGGACGGAGGCGTGCTGGAGGACATCACCATCAGCAACATCACCATGCGCGATGTGCAGAACGCCCCGGTCTTCATCCGCCTCGGCGCCCGCCTGCGTCGCCCGGCCACGACGGAGCCGGGCACCGTGCGCCGCATCTTGATCGACAATCTCGTGGCGCACAACGTCGCGCCCCACCACGGCCTGTTCATCGCCGGCCTGCCCGGGCATCCCGTCGAAGATGTCGTGTTTGCCAACATCCAGATCCACTACGCCGGCGGCGGCACGGCCGAGCAGGCCGCGCGCGAGCTGCCCGAGCTGCCCAAGGCCTATCCCGATCCCGATGTCTTCGGCGAACTGCCCTCGTGGGGCCTGTTCGCCCGGCACGTGAAGAATCTTACGCTGCGCGGCGTCGAGCTGCGGGTCGTCACGCCCGACGCCCGCCCGGCCATGCACGTGGAGGACGCGCAGGGGGCGCGCTTCACCGACACCGTGATCTCCGGCGCCGACCGCGAGGCGCGCTGGGTGCTGCGGGATGTCACCGGCCTGCACGTCCGCGACGTCACCGGCCTGGCGGACACCACCCGCTGAGCGGGCGCGTCAGAGCGGTGCGACGTAGTTGCCAGGCCCGCCGCGCAGCCTCACGTGGTGCTGCACCCGGTTCAGGCCGAACAGGGCCAGGCCGTAGCAGAGGCCGAGCATGAGGTTCACAAAACGGTAGGGGCCCAGCACCACGTCGCCGACGCCCGGCACGGCCAGCGTATGCGACCAGCCCTTGAGGGCGTCGAGGATCCCGCCGCAGGCCGGGCTGATGACCAGCGCGATCAGAATCGACTGCACCACGGTGTTGGCCCCGGCCAGCTGGCTGTAGCGCTGGGGATGGAAGACCTCCTGCGTCAGCTTGAGCTGGGCCATCATCACGACCCAGAACGCCACGCCGGTGACGATCGAGGAAACCAGGAAAGTCCTTGGTCCCACGACGAGGAAGAAGGACAGGAGGTATCCCGCGGTGATCATGACCAGGCCCAGCCTGAGGACATGGGCGGCCCCCCGGGTGTCGACCATCCGGCCGACCGGGTAGGCGATGACGACCCAGATCAGCGCCGGCCAGGCCAGCATCTGGCCGACCTCGGCCAGATTCATGCCCAGCTCGTACTGCGGGAAGAAGATGATGAAGCCCGAGAGACCGAGCAGAGCGCCGTAAAGGAACACGCGGGTAAAATAGAGCCAGAGGTACACCGGGTGGCGGTACGACTCCCGGACAAACGTCCGCACCGCCGCCCCAAGCCGGGCGCCGCGACCCGCGTTGGCGATCACGGGGTCCCTGGCCACCGGAGGGTAGTCCCCCTCGCGCACGAACCAGCAGAGCGCGTAAAATCCCACCAGGTTGAGCAAGGCCACGCCGATGAAGATCGGTTTGCTGTGCGTGGCCGTGAGGCCCAGCAGCCAGTAGGTGATGATGAACGTGCCGGCCGCGCCGAACACGCGGAAGAGGGCGAGGAAGCGGCCCATGTGTGTTTCCGGCACGACATCCCGCAACAGGCCGAAGAAGCAGACGTTGGTCATGGTCTGCACGGAGCGGTAGAGGACGACCAGGACGGCAAAAACGAGAATCACCGGGGTGACCGGCAGGGCAGACAGCCAGCCGCCCACGCGCTCGAAGCGGGTCAGCCAGGACGCGATTTCCGGGGCAAACGGCGTGACGGCGAGGAAGAGGGCCACGAAGGGCGTGGCCCAGAACAGGACCGGGATGCGGCGGCCCCAGCGGGTGCGCAGCCGGTCGGAGTAGTAGCCGAGGGGCGGCATGATGACCAGTTGCAGCACGGCGTTGAAAGAGCCGACAATGATGGCGATCTGGGTGTCGGTGGCGCCGTGGAGCTTCAGGAGCACAGGCAGGACCTTGGGCTCCAGCATGTCGATCAGGGTGAAGATGATTTCCGCGCCCAGGAGCCAGGCAAAGACGGCCCGCAGCCCCGCGGCGGAATAGACCAGCGTGCCAGCACGATAGGCCACGGACGGCGCCGTGGGGCGGGGAGGAGGGGGTAACATGGGGTGGGGGGGTCGGGTCAGACCCCGAAATCCAGGGCAAACTGGACGATCTTCCCGGTCCTTAGATCCGGTGTTTTCCCGGCAAAGTGAACCCCGGAACGGAGCCGCGCTGTGCTAACGGTTGACTGGAAGCCACGGGCGCCGGGCGGCGGCAGGCAGAAAACACTTGCGCGACAGACCTCAGACCGTAGCTTCCCCAATTCCGTGCTGGGTCCCCATCGTCTAGCCCGGTTAGGACACCACCCTTTCACGGTGAGAACCGGGGTTCGAATCCCCGTGGGGACGCCAATCTTCAAAAGCCCGTAGCTCTCGCGAGTTACGGGCTTTTGAATTTTCGGCGACCGTGAAGTAAGAATGCCAGTAAGAATAGATTCGTCAAGGCGCGTCGACGTTTGGCGATGACGTGGAGCTTGCTTTGGCGGCTGCCGGTCCAGCGCTCGCAGCGCAGCAAGCCGACGAAAAAATACCGCCCCGAGGTTGCCCCCGGGGCGGCTGGCCCGTGTGGCAAAACCGTTGGCCGAAATGAGTCGGAGTCAACGCACGATCCGCCCGCGCGGTATTGTGGATGTTGCGGCAAATGGGCATCACAGGATGCCCGCCGCACGGAAGGAATAGTGTCCGATGCCGTGCGGATCGGCCTTCGGATCACCGATGATGACGTGGTCCATGAGGTCGATGTCGATCACCTTGGCGGCTTCACGGAGTTGCCGGGTGATTTGGACATCCGCAGCGCTCGGGGCCGGGTCGCCGGAGGGGTGGTTGTGAGCGACCACGAGGGCAGAGGCGCTGGCGAGGATGGCACCGCGGAATACCTCGCGGGGTGCGACCAATGTGGATGTCGCTGTGCCCAGGGTGACGAGATGTCGGCCGATGGGGTGATTTTTGCGGTCGAGATAGACGCAGTAGAACGCCTCCTGCATCGGGCTTTCCTCGAACGCGGAGCGGAGGTAATCGGCAACCTTCTCCGGTCGGTCGAGACGGACCTCTTCGCCGAGAGAAACGAGGGAGTAAACGATCTTGGCTTCGTAAACGCGCATGGTGAGCGCTCGCGCGAGCCGCGTTTCCCTTTCTCGACTTGGTGTCGAGTGATCGCGGGTGCTGCCCGGTTGAGCGCCCGCTCGGGATGGGCGAAAGTCAAAGCGCTGGGTGGCGCGCCGAGGCAGCGTCCCGCGCAGCGGGACCAATCGAGGGGGAAGCGGAACGTTTGCGCGTGGTGGAGGCCGCAGGCACTACCTTGACCGCCCATAAAATGGGGCGCTACCGGACGGGGCAGAGCTAAAAGAATTCGAGCGCAGCGAGCGTCGGATCATTAACGATCAGCTGTCGGGTTCCAGCTGCGCCCGTAGCATCTTGCGGGCGCGATAAAGCCGATTTTCGACCGCCTTGGCCGTGCAGCCGAGGGCGGCGGCGATCTCGCCCATCGACTGCTGTTCATACTCGAAGAGTATCAGCGCCGTGCGCAGATCGAGGGGTAGGGCGGCGACGGCAGCCTGCACCGTTGCGATCCGTTCGCGCCTAACGGCTTTGTCCGATGCTTGTGCCCCCGTCGCCGTTTGATCAGCGGCGTCACCGCCCGAGTCCATCCAGGCATCGAGCGATAGCACCGGCCGTCGTTTCCACCAGCGCAGCCGGTTCTTCGCCAAATTGGCGGCGATGGAAAAGCACCAGGTCGAAAACTTCGCCCCCAACCGGTAGCTGCTGCGCTTGGTGTAGATCCGCACAAAAACCTCCTGAGCCAGGTCCTCCGCCTCCGCCGCGTTGCCGACCAGACGGAAGATGAAGCGCTTGAGCGGCACCTCCCAGCGCTGCATCAGTGGAGCGAGCGCGGCTTCGTCCCCCGCCTGCAGCTGGGCCATCAATTCCTCGTCGCTGGGGCCACCCGCTTCGGTTTCCATGTCCTAGTGTTGGTGCCGGCTCTCCAGCTTCAGATCCGGTGCCACCTGGTGATCGAAATCCGCGATCTTGGGCAGCACGAGCGCAAGATAACGCTTGCCGTCCGCGGGCGACATCACGGCCGCCACCTGATAGACGTGGGTGGTGATGGCCGACTCGCACGTGGCGCGCAACTGCTGCAACGTGCGCTCCGCTTCCGCGGCGGCGACGAGGTCATCCCCGTTTGTCTTGCGGAGGGCATCGCGCGCTTGGATGGCCTCCTGAATCATTCGGCAGTGTTCCTCGCAGGAGGGCGCGTAGTTTTCGTGCAGCCGCTGGATCTCGGCAAACTGGCGCTCGTCGAGGTTGAAGTCCGTCCGGAGCCACGCCATGGCATCGCCCTTGCGGACGGCCGCGTGCAGCTCCGGAGCGCTGTTCAGGTGATAGCACATGAAGCCGATGGCCGCGGCGGCGGCTCCTAGTCCGAACAGGGTGCGCAGCAGGTGTTTCATTGCTTGAGGATGGCCTGCGCGCGCGGATCCAATTCCACAAGGTAGGAGACCACCATGGTTTCGCGGTCGGCCTCTACGCGAGCCTGGGCAAGGGCGCGACCGGCCACACCCGCCACACTAAAGGTTAGGACCGCAGCCACCGCCCAAGCGGCGGTATGAGCGCGCAGATATGCGGACCAAGTGGCTTCACCTTGCTGCCCGATGCGCCGCCAGACGGCAGCGCGGAACCCGGGGTCGGACGGCGGCTTAACCCGCCAGTCTTGCAGGATCTCAGATAGCTTATCACGGGAAGTATTCATAGGGATTGCTAGGGGTAATACACCGCATCCTACCGAATCCCTCACGCTAATTTTTCTCGAATACCCTGAGTGATTCCTAGCCCGCGGGTGTATGACTGGAAGACAACCGGGCAACCCGCACGGTTAAGCGAAACCAAACCCACTATCTCCATGAGAGCTGCCAAACTTCTGCTGACCACCGCCTTCGCCGGACTTGCCTCGCTCGGCCTTGCGGGCCCCGGTCCGGAATACTGGGCCCGGATGAATGCCACTCAGAAGAAGCCGTCCGCCTACCCATCCATCTGGCGGATCAAGGACAACGGCGAGACCAAGGCCAAGCCCACCGCCGAAGTCGCCGCTTCCTGCACCGCCTGCTCGGGCTGCCAGACCAAGAAATCCTGACCGACCCGAACCCCCGCCAATCCAGCCGCCGCCACAGCCGCCCGGCTGGATTCTTATTAAGACCCGATCCGACCGAACGCTCCCGCGTAACAACCTTACTGGCTCCCGCCCCATCAAATGCCTGTCATGAGATACGTGCTACCTGTTCTCACCGTGATCTTCATGCTTCTGCTGTCCGGCTGCGTATCGGCCTCGCCCAAGGAGCAATCCGCCCGGGAGCGGCTTCAGCAGACCGGAGACCTCCTTCAATTGCCATCCTCGCGCCCGGCGCAGCCCGCGCCCGATGCCGATGCCCCGCTCACCGACTATGCTCGCTATGCCGTGCTCCGCCATCCGGCCGTCATCGCGGCCTGGCACGACTGGCGCGCTGCCGTCGCCGCCATCGCTCCGGCCCGCGCCCTGCCCGACCCGCAACTCACCTTCGAGGCCGACATCACCGACACGCTCATGACGCTCATGCCGGGGTTGATGTTCGATTTCATGACGCCAGGGAAACGCACCGCCATGGCCGCGGAAATGACCGCCGGCAGTGAGGTCGCCTATCGTAACTTTGCCGACACGGTTCTGCGCACCGCCGCCGACGTGCGCCGGGCCTGGGTGGAACTCGCCTATGCCCGGGAGGCGGGCGGCCTCTACCAAGCCGCCATCGGCAATCTCGAACAGGGTCTCGCCCTCAGCAACGCCCGCTACACCACCACGGGGATGATGGCCTCACTCGAGCCCCAGGTGCGGCTGCAAAATCAGATCGCCGAGCACCACTCGCACCACCAAGCCATCACCGACCGGATCGCCGCAGCCCGCGCCCGTTTCAAGTCCGCCCTCGGACTCCTGCCCACCGATCCCGATCCGGCCTGGCCCGATGCGGCCCTGACCGTCACCCCGCTTCCGTCGGAGGAAGAACTCTGGCAGCGCACGCTGGCGTCCAATCCCGGTCTCGCGCGGATGCGCGCCATGGTCGAGATGACGGTGGCCAGCGTCGCCGTGGCCCGCAAAAGCGGCACGCCGGATTTTACCCTCGGGCTGATGACCGACGTGAAGGCCGATCCGTTGATGTTTCGCCCCACCGCCACCGTCAGCCTGCCCGTCTGGCGGGAGAAAATCGCCGCCACCATCGCCGCGGCCGAGGCGAGGCGCGACGCCGCCGCAGCCCGGGTCACCGCCGACCAGCTTACCATGGCCGCCGAACTGGCCCGGATGCTTTACATGGTGCGCGAGTCCGACCGGATGCTCACTTATATCGACAACACCGCCCTGCCCAACCTCACCCGCATGTCCGCCATCGCCGAGGCTGGCTACCAATCCGGCGCAGGCGAGGCCGGCATGATCACCGACGCCCGGCACATGGCGACGCTCATGCGCCTCGAACGCCTCGCCGCCCTGCGCGAGCGCGAAACCGCGGTGACTGATCTGCTGCTCATGACCGCCGACGCCGGGCCGGCCGGTCTTCCACTGCTTTCCAATTCCGCCCCGACCGCCAATTGAATCGCTTTCACTTCGGAACCATGAAATCCAATCTCTCCTTCCGCCTCCTTGCCGTTGTCCTGCTCGCCGGCCTGTTTACCGTAGCGGCCATCGCCGCCGAGCAGCTCTACACGTGCGGGATGCACCCGCAGATCATCAAGAAGGAGCCCGGCAATTGCCCGATCTGCGGCATGGCTCTCACGCCCATCCGCGCCAACGCCGCCGCAGCCTCCTCCGGCGAGCGCAAGATCAAGCACTACCAGTCCACCATGAACCCGGGCGAGGTCAGCCCGCGCCCCGGCAAGGACTCGATGGGCATGGAGATGGTCCCGGTTTACGAGGAGGGCGGCGCGCCCTCGGCCGCCAACGTCATCCATATCGAGCCGGGCATCGTCCAGCGCATGAACCTCAAGACCGATCTCGTCACCCGCGGTCCCGTCCGCCGGGAGATCCGCAACGTCGGCACCATCGCATACAACGAGGAGGGCCTGCGCGACATCACCACCAAATACGAAGGCTGGATCGAGAAGCTCCACGTCAACGCCACCTGGACCACGGTGCAGGCCGGCGACCCGCTCTTCGAGATCTACTCGCCCGATCTCTACAACGCCCAGCTCAACTACCTCGTCGCCCTGCGCACCGAGGGTGCGGAAGGCGGCCCGCTCACGCGCGCTGCGCTGGCCCGGCTTCAGTTGTTCGACATCTCCGACGATTTCATCGCCAACCTTGTGCGCTCGGGCGAGCCGAGCCGCACCTATCTCTATCGTGCGCCGTCCGCCGGCGTGGTCATAGATAAAATGGCCGTCGCGGGCCAGATGATGAAACCCGGCGAACGCATCTACCGGCTCGCCGATCTCTCCTCCGTCTGGGTGCTGGCGCAGATTTTCGAAAACGACCTGCCCTTTGTGCAGGTCGGTCAGTCCGCCACGGTGCGCGTCACCTACGGTCGCGAGCGCGACCTGCCCGCCACGGTCGCCCTGTTGCTCCCTCAGATCGAGGAGCAGACCCGCTCCGCCACCGCACGCCTCGTGCTTCCCAATCCCGACGGCGAACTCCGCGCCGGCATGTTTGTCGATGTGCGCCTCTCGGTCCAACCCGCCGATTCCGCCGTGCTCGTGCCCGAGATCGCTGTGCTCCGCAGCGGCGAGCGCAATACCGTTTTCCTGGCCAATACCGACGGCACGTTCGAGCCGCGCGAGGTCACGCTCGGCGCCCGCAGTCATGACGGTCGCTACGAGGTCCTCGCCGGTCTGGCCGAAGGCGAGCGCATCGTCACCTCCGGGCAGTTCATGCTCGATTCCGAGAGCCAGCTTCGCGAAGCGATCCAGAAAATGCTCAAGGCGGCCCAGGGTGATGCGGCCGCACCCGGCACTCCGCTACAACCGATGACTGCAAAGACCGCCGCGACTCCGGCCGAAGCCGCTTCCCTGCCGCCCGCCGCCCTCGCGGCCCTCACCAAGCTCGCGTTCGCCTTGGCCGACGCCTCCACGCCGTTGGCGGCCGACGATCTTGCGGGTTATCGCAAGCAGCTTCCCGTCATCACCGCCGCCCTCGACGTCTATTTCCAGGCCGACGCCCACGCCGCCCATGGCCCGTTGGCGTCATTCAAGTCAGGCCCGCCCAGCCCCTCGGATCTGGAATCAGCCCAGCAGGAATTCGCTCCCTTCAGCACGGCCGTGGCCGATCTGGTCCGGGCGCAACACATCCACCACCGCGAGGGCCTGCATCTTTTCCAGTGCCCGATGGCCCCAAAGATCGGCGAAGGACGCTGGCTGCAGCGCGACGGCATCCTGAAAAACCCGTTCTTCGGCTCCGGCATGCTGACCTGCGGCGACGAACTCGACGCCGCTCCGACCAAGACCGACCCACACAGCGGCCACGGCGGCATGACCTCGCTCCCGGCCGGTCATCCTGCGCTGGATGTCGCCACCTACCTGGTCGCACTGAACAGCGCATCGGCCGCACCAGCCGGTGGCTGCTGCGCCGGCCACACCACAGCCCAAGCCGCCGCCTGCGATCACTCCCGGTAACCATCCGCCCCCCGCCATGCTCAAGGCCATCATCGATTTCTCCCTCAAGAACCGGTTTCTGGTTCTGATCGGCACCGCGGCCCTCGTGCTGGGCGGCATCTACGCGCTGAAGCGGATCCCGCTCGACGCGATTCCCGATCTCTCCGACACGCAGGTCATCATCTACACCGAGTGGCCCGGCCAGGCCCCGCAGATCGTGCAGGACCAGGTCACCTACCCGATCACGACCAAGATGCTCTCGGTGCCCGCGGCCAAGGTCGTGCGCGGCTACTCCTTCTACGGCTACTCCTTCGTCTATGTCATTTTCGACGATGGCACGGACCCGTATTGGGCGCGCAGCCGTGTGCTCGAATACCTGAGCGGTCTCTCCGCCGATCTGCCGAAGAATGTCACCCCGCGGCTCGGTCCCGACGCCACCGGCGTCGGCTGGGCTTTCATGTATGCGCTCAACTCGCCGAAGCATGATCTCGCCGAGCTGCGCTCCATGCAGGACTGGTTCATCCGCTACCAGCTCGCGAGTGTCGAGGGCGTGGCCGAGGTCGCCTCGGTCGGCGGCTTCGTGAAGCAATACCAGATCACCGTCGATCCGCACCGGCTGCACGCCTACAACCTTTCGATCAGCGACATCGCGATGGCCGTCGAGCGGAGCAATGCCGAGGTCGGCGGACGCTCGATGGAAATGGCGGAGAAGGAGTTCATCCTTCGCGTCCGCGGCTACGCGCAGGGCGTCGAGGATTTTCGCAAGATCGCGGTCGGCCGCGGCCCGGGCGGCACGCCGATCCAGTTGGGCGACGTCGCCAACGTCCAGCTCGGCCCGGACATGCGCCGCGGCATTGCCGAACTCAACGGCGAGGGCGAGACCGTCGGCGGCATTGTCGTCGTCCGCTACGGCGTGGACACCCGCGAGGTCATCTCCGCGGTGAAAGCCCGGCTCGACCAGGCGATGAAAAGCCTGCCTGAGGGCGTTACCTACACCGTCGCCTATGATCGCACCGCGCTCATTGACCGCTCGGTCGCCACCCTCACCGGCACGCTGGTCGAGGAGAGCATCGTCGTGGCGCTGGTCATCATCATTTTCCTGATGCATCTGCGCACGGCCCTCATTCCGATCATCATCCTGCCCATCTCGGTGCTCGCGGCTTTCATCATCATGCACCTGCAGGGCATCAGCTCGAACATCATGTCCCTGGGTGGCATCGCCATCGCCATTGGCGTGCTGGTGGACGGCGTCATCATCCTGGTCGAGAACACCCACAAGCATCTGGAGCAAAACGCCGGACGCAAACCGCACTGGGAGGTGATTCGCGAAGCCGCCGTCGAGGTCGGGCCCACGATCTTCTTCGCGCTGATCGTCGTGACTGTGGCGTTTCTTCCCGTCTTCGCGCTGGAGAATCAGGAAGGCCGACTGTTCCGCCCGCTGGCGTTCACCAAGACGTATTCGATGACCGCGGCCGCATTTCTCGCGATCACGCTGGCGCCGGTTCTCGCCGGCCTGTTCATCCGCGGCAAGCTGAAGCCCGAGGAAAAGAATCCCCTCAACCGCTTCCTGATCGCGGTGTATCATCCGTTCATCGATTTTGTGATCAACTGGCGCAAGACCGTGGTCGTGGTGGCCGCCGTGCTGGTGGTCTGGGTATTCTTCCCCTGGAATGCCTGGATCGTGCAGCCGTTGCCCGAAGGCAAAGCAAAGGAACTGGCCGCCAAGTTGAATCCGGCGTTCCCCTATCAGAATCTCGGCTCGGAGTTCATGCCTCCGCTCTACGAGGGCGACCTCCTCTATATGCCGACGACCTTCCCCGGCATCTCCCCCACCAAGGCGAAGGAAATCCTTCAGCAGACCGACGCCATCATCCGCACCTTCCCCGAAGTGCATCACGTCTTCGGCAAGGTCGGCCGCGCCGAAACGGCGACAGATCCCGCGCCCATGGACATGATCGAGACCACGATCATGCTCCGGCCCGAGAAGGAGTGGCCCGAGATCGATATCCTCGACGCCGAAGGAAAGGTCGTCGCCCACCGCCGTCGCACGGTGGCCGAACTCACCGACGCCCTCAATTCCGCCGTGCAGATCCCCGGGCTCACCAACGCCTGGACGATGCCCATCCGGACGCGCATCGACATGCTCGCCACCGGTATTAAGACCCCCATCGGCATCAAGGTCGCCGGCCCCGACCTCAAGGAACTCGAACGCATTGCCGGTCAGATCGAGGCCGTCATCCACGGCGTGCCCGGCACCGGCAGCGTGTTCGCCGAGCGCGTGATGGGCGGCAACTACGTCGAGTTCGACATCAACCGCGACGCCATCACCCGCTACGGTCTGACCGTCGGCGACGTGCAGGAGGTCCTCCAGGTCGCACTCGGCGGCATGCCGCTGACCACCACCGTGGAGGGCTTGGAACGCTATGGCGTCATTCTCCGTTACGACCGCGACTACCGCGAAAACCTCGAGGCGCTCCGTGATATCGTCATCCCGGTCAAGATGGGCGGCACCAACAGTGCTGCCGGCATGGGTGATGCCGGTGCTCCCGCGCGTATGGCCCAGATCCCGCTCCGCCAGCTCGCCGACGTCCGGGTCGTCGCCGCCCCGATGGGCGTGAAAAGCGAAGCAGCCGTGCCCAACGCCTGGATCTATGTGGACGTGCAGGGCGTGGACATCGGCCGCTATGTCCGGCTCGCCAAACAAACCGTGGACCGCGCCATCGAGACGGGCGAACTCAAGGTGCCCACCGGCTACAGCATCTTCTGGAGCGGCCAGTTCGAATACATGGAGCGGGCCTCGCAGCGGCTGCTCATCATCGTGCCCGTGACGCTGGCCATCGTCGCCCTGCTCATCTTCCTCAGCACCGGCTCCTACATCAAGACCGGCATTGTCTTCCTGGCCGTGCCGTTCTCACTCGTCGGTGCGTTCTGGATGCTGCACCTGCTCGATTACAACATGAGCGTCGCCGTCTGGGTCGGCATCATCGCCCTCGCCGGCTTGGACGCGGAAACGGGCATGGTGATGCTGCTCTACCTCGACCTCGCCTACGACGAAGCCAAGCGCGACGGCCGCATGCGCACCCCCTCCGACCTGCGCGAGGCCATCTACCACGGCGCCGTGCGCCGCGTGCGCCCCAAGATCATGACCGCCGCGACCACTTTCATCGGCCTCGTGCCGATCCTCTGGAGCACCGGCACCGGCGCCGACGTGATGAAACGCATCGCCGCCCCCATGGTTGGCGGCGTCGGCACCTCGGTCTTGATGGAGCTACTCGTCTACCCGGCGATCTTCTTCCTCTGGCGTCAGCGCGGCCTGTCCGGCCCGACCTCGCCGCCACCGGTCACGTCCACGCCGGCCGAACCCCAGCCCGTCACATGAGCGCTGATCCCTCCAGTGATGAGACCTGCATCGTTTGCGGCAAATCGACCGAAGGCGCCGGCGGCTTCGCGCATCTCTATCACGAGGGCCGGCGCTTTGCGCTTTGCTGCCCCATGTGCGTCCAGATGTTCGAGCGTCATCGCGACCGCTTCACGCACGGTGACCGGCCGCAAAGCCTGCTCGATGAACTCACGCAGGAGATCACCTGGAAATACGCCCCCAGTGATCGACCAATCCGCAACTGTCACCTCCGCCGCTTTTCACCATGAAAATCCACCACAAACTCCTCCCACTCCTCGTCCTCGTCGCCGGCATTGCCGCCGGCTCTGTCGCCTTTGCCCACGACGGTAAAGATCACGCCAAAAAGCCCTCACCCGCCTCCTCCGGCTTGGTCGCTCCGACCGAGCACGACGCCGCTTGGCTCGCCAAGGCGCGTGAATCCTATCCGCTCAAGATCTGTCTCGTCTCCGACGAGGAGTTCGGCGGCAGCATGGGCGAGACCATCGACCGCATATATCGGGAGAAGGGCAAACCCGACCGCCTGGTCCGGTTCTGCTGCGAAAGCTGCCTCGATGATTTCAAGGCCGAGCCGACGGAGTATCTCCCAAAGCTCGACGAGGCCGCCAAGCCCAAGGCCAACCCCTCCAAGCACCAGCACTGAGCCCGGAATCAGGACACTTTCGCAGGCCGTCAATGGCGTGATTGTCATCTGGGTTCCCGGGTGTATGCTGAAAACATGGCCCGCCGTCCCGACCAGCTTGCCATCGCACTCAACGTCCACCGGAACACCTTCAAGGCATTCCTCGCGGCGCGCGTCGGCAGCGAGGCCGAGGCGGAGGACATACTCCAGAATGGCCTCCTCAAGGCACTCCAGAGCGCCGGTGAACTGAAAGACGACGCCAAGCTCACCGCCTGGTTCTACCAGCTGTTGCGCAACGCCGTCGTGGACCACTACCGCGCCCGCGGCTCGGTTCGCCGGCGACACGATGCGCTCGGCGAAATGATCGCCACCCTCGGCGAGGACATCGCCGCCGCGCCGAAGGGTTGGGAACCACAGCTCTGTGGCTGCCTCGCCGGCGTGGTCGACACCCTCAAGCCCCAGCACGCCGAGCTGCTGCGCCGCGTGGACCTGAACGGGGAGTCCGTGCAGACTGCAGCCAAAGCGCTAAGAATGACCGCGAACAACGCCAGCGTCACCCTGCACCGCGCCCGCAAGGACCTGCGCGCGCGGCTTGAGACCTTCTGTGGCGATTGCTCCGACGGTGCCTGCCTCGACTGCGACTGTCCCGAGCGGGACGAATCCTAGCCACACGCTGTAAGATTCTCCGGTGGGCTCCGTCTCCGGGATGAAACCCATTTCATCCCATGCCCAAAGCATCCGCCAAAAACGCCGTTCCGCCCTGCGGCTGCAACCGCTCTTGCCGCTGCCAAAGCGGGTATCGCTGCCCCAGCCTCGACACCAACGCCCTGCTGGCCCTTGCCCTATGGGACTACAAACGCGCTCTTCGGGGCCGTCGCCCAACCTCAAACTGACCCTCCTATGAAAAACTCCCACACCCATCAGCACGGCGACCATCATCATCACGACGCGAGCGTCCAACCCGCGAAGGATGCAAAATACTACTGCCCGATGTGCGAAGGAGTGGTGAGCGACAAGCCGGGCGACTGCCCCAAGTGCGGTATGGCTCTCGAGCGCAACCCCGCCTGGGTAGCACCAGCCGCTGGCAAGACCATCTACACCTGCCCGATGCACCCGCAGATCGAGCAGGACCACCCCGGTGACTGCCCGATCTGCGGCATGGCCCTGGAGCCGAAGACCCTCCAGGCCGACGATGCCGGCGAGCAGAATGCCGAACTACGTGACATGACTCGCCGGCTGTGGGTCGGCGCCGCCCTGACCCTGCCAGTATTCGTGATCGCCATGGCCCACCTGATCCCGGCCTACAGCCATTTGGCCAACGGAAGCCTGAGCCGGTGGGTGCAGCTACTGCTATCCACCCCGGTTGTTCTCTGGGCGGGCTGGCCGTTCTTCGTGCGCGGGGCAAAATCCTTGCGCTCCGGCCACTGGAACATGTTCACCTTAATCGCGCTCGGTGTCGGCTCCGCGTGGCTCTACAGCCTCGTCGCGTTCTTCCTGCCCGGGTGGTTCCCGGATGCCATGAAGGTCCACGGCGGAGTGGACCTCTATTTCGAGGCCGCCGCCGTCATTGTCGTGCTCGTGCTGGTCGGACAGGTGCTGGAACTGCGCGCCCGCGCTCAGACCTCCAGCGCCATTAAAGCCCTGCTCAACCTTGCTCCGCCGACCGCCATCCGCGTCGACGGGTCAGGCGAGACGGAAATCCCTCTCGCTGATGTTCACGCCGGCGACCGGATCCGGGTGCGCCCCGGCGCCAAGGTGCCGGTTGACGGAGTCATCGAGGAGGGCTCCTCCTCGGTCGATGAATCCATGATCACCGGCGAGTCCCTGCCCGTCGAAAAGAAACCCGGCGACCGCGTTACCGGCGGCACGGTCAATGCCACTGGTGGGTTCATTTTCCTGGCGGACAAGGTTGGCGCGGACTCTCTTCTTGCGCGCATCGTGAAAATGGTCGCGGAGGCCCAGCGCAGCCGCGCCCCAATCCAAGGCCTGGTCGACCGGGTCTCGGCCATTTTCGTGCCGGCCGTTCTGGCGATCGCTGTCGGGACGTTTCTGATCTGGTTTTTCGCCGGCCCGGAGCCGCGGCTGGCCTATGCCATCGTCAACGCGGTTGCGGTGTTGATCATTGCCTGCCCCTGTGCCCTTGGGCTCGCCACTCCCATGTCCATCATGGTCGGCGTCGGACGCGGGGCCCAAGTGGGCGTGCTGGTGAAGAACGCCGAATCACTCGAGCTCCTAGGCAAGGTCACGTCGCTCATCGTGGACAAGACCGGCACCCTGACAGAGGGCCGGCCGGCGCTCACCGATGTAATTACCGCCGGGAACGTTGACGAGGCTGGCCTGCTCACGCTGGCCGCAGCTGTTGAACGCGCCTCCGAACACCCGCTGGCGGCCGCGGTGGTGCGAGGAGCAGAGGCTCGGAAGCTCACGCTGCCGGCCACCACTGATTTCCGCTCCGTCACCGCAGGCGGCGTTGCCGCCCGTGTGAACGGTCAGACCGTGCTTGTAGGCAAACTGAAGTTCCTCGCCGACGAGGGCGTTACCATGCCGCCCGCGCTCATCGAACGCGCCACTGCTCTCCAAACGCAGGGCAAGACCGTCCTCTTCGCCGCCGCCGATGGCACTGCTGCCGGCCTGCTGGCCGTGGCCGACCCAATCAAGGACTCTACGCCTGAGGCCATCGCCCAACTGCATGCTCTCGGAGTGAAGCTGATTATGGCGACCGGCGACAACCGGCCCACCGCCACCACCGTCGCCCGAGAGCTCGGTCTCGATCAGTTCGAGGCGGAGGTTGAACCTGCCGACAAGATCCAACTTGTCCGGAAGCTACAAGCCGACGGTTCCCGGGTCGCAATGGCCGGCGACGGAATCAACGACGCTCCCGCGCTTGCCGCCGCCGATGTTGGTGTCGCCATGGGCACGGGCACTGACGTGGCGATGGAAAGCGCAGGCGTGACGCTGGTGAAGGGTGACCTCCGTGGTATTGCCAAGGCGATCCACCTTTCCCGCGCCACGCTGCGCAACATCCGGCAGAACCTATTCTTCGCCTTCATCTACAACGCCCTCGGTGTTCCGATCGCCGCCGGGGTGCTCTACCCGTTCTTTGGTGTCCTCCTAAACCCAATGATCGCCGGACTGGCAATGGCCTTCAGTAGCGTCTCGGTCATCGTCAATGCGCTACGTTTGCGAAAGCTCAAGTTGTGACGGCATCTGCAGAGTCTCAGCGGGGTTATCACACGAAGTATTCATAGGGAGTGCTACGGGTAATACATCCTACCGACCTAATCCCTCACGCCAATTTCGCCGGATAACCTGAGTGTTTCCCGGTCCCCGGGTGTATGACTGGTAGACAACCGAGCAACCCGCACGGTTCAAAGAAACCCAAACTCACTCACTCCATGAAAGCTACCAAACTTCTCTTCGCCGCCGCTGCCTTCGCCAGCTTCGCCTCGCTCAGCTTCGCCGGTCCTGGTCCTGAATACTGGGCGCGTATGAACAAGAATCAGAAGCCGGCCTCGTATCCGTCCATCTGGCAGACCAAATCATCGACCGAGACCAAGGCCCAGGCCACCGCCAAACCCGCGGGCGAGAAGGGCATGGCCTGCGCCGATTGCCAGGGCTGCGCCAAGAAGTCCTGACCGCTACGCCATCGGTCATCGTCGATCCAGCCGCCGCCACAGCCGTGCGGCTGGATTTTAGCCAAGCCGTCGGCGCAACCGCCGCCTCGCCTCCTGTTATCTCTTACCGCCGCCATCGCCTGGCAACCGTGGAAGCCGCCGCTCTTTTCCCGCAACCACGAGCGGACAACCCAAACCCCAAAACCGGATAAAACATGAAAACCAAACTGACAGTGCTCCTCCTCGCCGGTCTCCTGACTGGCGCGGCCACGGTCCTCGCGGGCCCTCCCTCGGGAACGTGGCAAACGTTGAACAAGCCCGCCCAGTTCGAGAAGCTCAAGGCCGGCGACAAGATACTCTACGTCTGCAACCAGTGCCAGACCGTGACGGAAACAACGGTTCAGAACACCGCCGCGGCCATGGAGCACTGCAAGGAGGGCGCCACGGTGACCTGCCCGTCCTGCAAAACCAAGGTCCGGGTCGTCACCAAGGGTCCACCCAAGAACCCCACGCTGGCCCGGGAAGTGACCTACGTGAACGAGAAGAGCGAACCCTGCTTCTTCATCGCAAAGCCGGCGGAGAAATCCTGAACGAATAGACCTCCAAGGTGTTCTCGCCGTCCGTGTCCCCGCCCCGGGCGGCGAGTCCACCGTCCCGCAACATGAACCTCCCCCGGGTATTTGTGGTGCTCCTTGGGCTGATTGCCGGCGCGGCGGCACTCTCCGTTTACCTCGGCCGCGCAAAGGTTGGCGAGTCCCTGACCACCCGGGCTCAGTTTGAGCAACTTCGCCCCGGCGACCGTATCGTCTATGTCTGCCGTCAGTGTGACGCCAAACGAACGGTCACGCTCACCAGCGTGGCCGAGGCTCTGGAATATTGCCGGGAAGGGGCCATGTTGAGCTGCCCCGGGTGCAAAGACGAAATGCGGGTGGTGCTCAAGCAGGCCCCGGGTGCCACCGGTTCGGCAGTCGAGGTTCAATACGTCAACAAGAAGGGGCACGAATGCCTCACCATCGCCAAGGCGCTGCCCGAGACCTGACCGCTGCGGGCGCTTCTCCACATGAACGCTGAAGACACCAAGGCTGAAACCTGCATCGTCTGCGGCAAGGCCACCGATGGCACGGCAGGATTTGCCCACCTTTATCACCAGGGGTGCCGCTTTCCCCTGTGCTGCCCCATGTGCGTCGATGTTTTCCAGCGGCATAGCGACCGCTTCGCCCGGGGTGAACGACCCCAAAGCCTGCTCGATGAAACCGTCGCCGAACTAACGTGGAAAAATCCGCCGCACTGAACCCCGCGCGATCCGGGCCAAATACCATGAGCAACCATTCCCGACTAGCTCACCTCTTTGCGCTGGGATCTGCGGCATTGGCCGTGCTCTTGGCCTCCGGCTGCACTACGCCGTTCCGCCCTCCGGCTGACCTGGCTCACGTCAGACTTCACGGCGTGGATTCTCCCGTGGTCCGGATCGAAAAGATTTGGCTGGAGCGTCGGAATGACCAACTCGCCGTGCGGGGCTACGTCATCAAGCGATTGGAGGCTACCGACACCACCCGAACGCACCTCGATGTTACCCTTTACGATGCAGGCGGGCGGGTGTTGCGAGCGAGCAGGGAGAGCTTCTCACCCAAACAGATTGTGCGCCGCCATCGCAGGCCCGACTATGCCAGCTATCGCGTCGTGTTGGATCCCCTGCCACAGGGTGTGGCCCGGATTGAGGTGCGGGTTGATGAAACGGGGCATCCCTGAACCCGCAGAAGCGGAATAGGATGCGGAGGCCGAAAAAAAGCCAAAATAGTATGAGGGATTGCCAATACCTGCGGTGTATGTGTGCCGAAACCTCTCTTCACCCATTACCATCCACCCATGAATACCCGTCTCGCTCTTCGCTCCGGCCTCGCCGGTCTCGTTCTGGCCTTTGCCGCTGCCGCATCGGTCGCCATTCCCGCCCAGGCCCATGAGGGCCACAAGAAGGACAAGGAACAGGCGAAGGACCCGGCCCAAGCCGTGGCGGATTATCCCGTCGATTACTGCGTCGTCTCCGGGGACAAGCTCGAGGACGGTGACATGGGGCCGCCCATCAACTACACCTACAAGCAGGATGGGAAGCCCGACCGGCTCGTGCGCCTTTGCTGCAAGGGCTGCGTGAAGGATTTCAACAAGGACCCCGAGAAGTTCCTCAAGATGATCGACGATGCCGCTGCCGCCAAGGCCAAGGGCGAAAAACCGGCGGCGCCTGCCGCCCAAGGGCACGGCAAGCATCATTGATCGGCCTCCGTTTCGTTTGATACCGCCGGCCGGAGTATCCTGCTCCGGCCGGCCTGTTGTTGCCACGCAGTCTTCGTCCTCCACCGCCATGGATCTCTCCACACTCTTCGGCCGCCTGCACCCGCTGGTGCTCCATTTCCCCATCGCGCTGCTGCTGCTCGCCGCCGCCCTTGAATTGGTTCGCTTGAAATGGGACCGTCCAGGGCTCGGTCGGACTGTTACTCTGCTCATGGTCGTCGGTGCGGCGGGGGCCCTCATGGCAACGGCCACCGGCTGGGTGTTCGCGGTGGAGTCGCATCCGCGGCCGTCGCTGCGGTGGATGCTCCAATGGCATCGTTGGTTGGGCGTGGCCACCGCGGTTCTCGCCAGCATCGCCGCATGGTTGGCCTACCGCCTCTCGGAGGCACCCAACCCGGGGACTCGCTGGCTGCGGCGCACCGCGATCTGGCTGACCGGCTTGATCCTGATCGGTGCCGCGCACCTTGGGGCCCTGATGGTCTGGGGCGAAGATTACTTCGACCCGTCTTCCTAAGGCCCCGCCATGCCGCTCCGCCGTATCACCATCCTTTTCCTCGGTTTGGTTACCACCGCCTCCGCCTGCGATGAGTGCGGCGGCAAACTCAAGGATACCTGGGCCGAGCGCGAATCGGAACCGAAGGCTTCCACGCTGTATCCCGACGCCAAAATCGTCGAATACACCCTGGATGTCACCGAGGTCCTGCTGTCGCCCGCTGGCAAGCCGGTGCGGGCACTGGCGCTGAATGGCACTGTCCCGGGTCCAACACTGCGCTTCCGCGAGGGCGAAATCGCCCGCATCCATGTGCGCAACCGGCTCAGCAAGGAGGAAACCTCCACTCACTGGCACGGCCTGCTCGTGCCCAATCTGGAGGACGGGGTCCCCTATGTGACCACCCCGCCGATCAAGGCGGGCGAGTCCCGGACCTTTGAATTCATGCTCAAGCACGCCGGCACCTACTGGTATCACAGCCACACCGGCCTGCAGGAGCAGCGCGGGGTTTACGGCAGCATCGTGATCGAACCCCGGAAAGACACCCCGGCACGCACCGATCTCCCCCGCATCGCCCGCGAGGAAGTGGTCGTGCTCTCGGATTGGACAAATGAGAATCCCGCCGAGGTGATGCGCACGCTCCTGCGCGGCAGCGAATGGTATGCGATCCGCAAGGGCACCGCCCAGTCACTCTGGGGTGCATGGAAGAGCGGGCACCTGCGCGACTACCTGGATCGCGAAAAATCCCGGCTGCCGGCAATGGACGTGTCCGATGTGGCTTATGACGCCTTCCTGATCAACGGCCGGCCCCGGCAGACCCTGGCCGCGCGTCCGGGCGAGACGGTCCGCCTGCGGATCATCAACGCTTCCGCCGCAACCTACTTCTATGTCAGCGCCGCGACCGGGCCTCTCACTGTCATAGCGGCCGACGGCATTGATGTTGCCCCGATTCAGCAGCGGCGCCTGCTCATCGGCATGGCCGAAACCTACGATGTCCTCGTGACGGTGCCGGCCGATGCCCCGCCTGCGTCATGGGAAGTTCGGGCCACGGCCCAAGATAACTCCGGTCACGCCTCCCTTTATCTGGGGGAAGACAGCGCTCCGCCGCAGCCTGCACCGGCTCCCGGTCCGCTCAACAGTTACAGCATGGATGTGGCCCTGGGCGCCGTTCTCAACGAAATGGACGAATCCGGCGACGTGACCGATGCCGAGGCCCTGGCGGCGGAGATCGACCGCCCGTTGCCTCCCTACAAGCGCCTTCGTGCCACTCAGTCCACCGCGCTGCCCCCGGAGGCGCCGGTCCGGGAAGTCACGCTCCGCCTCACCGGTGACATGTGGCGCTACCTTTGGTCCATCAACGGACGTTCGATTGATGAACTGAGCACGATCCCGGTGAAAAAGGGCGAGGTGCTGCGCCTCGTGCTGGTCAACGACACCATGATGCACCACCCGATGCACCTGCACGGGCATTTCTTTCGACTGCTCATGCCCGACGGGGCTCCGGCCGGCCTCGCGCCCCTGAAGCACACGGTGGACGTTCCACCCATGAGCCGCCGGGTGATCGAGTTCTACGCCAACGAGAATCGTGACTGGCTGTTCCACTGCCATCTGCTTTACCACATGATGTCCGGCATGGCGCGGGTGTTCAGCTACCCGGCGGGCATCGGCATGTCGCCACAGGAGGCCACAGGGGCGGCGATGGGCACGCCGGGGGCGCTCAAGTCCACCGGCGCCACCTACCGCCCCATGCTCGGCGAGCATGCCCATCCCCACACCTACGCCTGGATCGACGGCAGCATGCAATCGCACCTCAGCGAGGGTCTGGCCACGATCCAGCGCGGTCGCGAAAACCTCAACCTGGCGTGGGAGCTCGGCTGGGAACGTGTGCCCGCAAGCACCTACGAAATCGAGGCCACTTATTCGCACTACTTCAACTCCCGTTGGACCGCCTTCGCCGGGTATCGCACCACCAATTCGTCCGGGGGGCGTGACGGGGCCATCGCCGGCGCGACTTACCTGCTGCCCTACCTGTTCACCCTCACCGGCTCTCTCCACAGCGCAGGTGAGGCCCGCCTCACCCTTGGTCGCGAATTAGCCCTCACCAGCCGGCTGAGCCTGCTGGTGAACGCCCAGTATGATACCGCCGAGCAATTCGACTGGCAGGCCGGCGTGAGCTACACGGCCTCCAAGCGGCTGTCGCTCATCGGCACATACGATGCGGACTACGGCCTCGGCGCCGGAGTCGGCTTCCGTTTCTAAACACTTCCTCCCTTCACTCCATCAGCCATGAAACACCATCCCACTACGTCCACCGTCCTCGCGTCGCTCGTCCTCGGCTTGCTCGTCGCAATCGTCGCTCCTGCGATCAATGCGGCCGAAAAACCGAAGGAAGCGGTCACACCATATCCCCTCAATGTCTGCATCGTGACCGACAATGACCTCGGCTCAATGGGCGACGAGCGCACCTTCGTTTACGAGGGCCAGGAGATCAAAATCTGCTGCAAACCCTGCGAGAAGAAGTTCCTGAAGGATCCGGCCCGCTACCTCAAGAAGATTGCCCCGGCTCAGGAGAAGGAGGCCGCTGCGCCTGCGACCACCCAGACCAAATCCTGAACTCCCGCACCCCGTGAAAATCCCCAAGACTGTCTGCACCTTGGCCGTCATAGGCGGCGCACTGTTGTTATCGGGTTCTCTCACTGCCCATGAAAAAGGGAAGCACGGGACCGAGCCCGCGCCCGACAGTTTGTCCGCCGCGATGACACAGGACGCTTCCGAAGTGGCGGCCGTGAAGCAGGTGCTTTCGACCTACAAGGCAGGCTTGGAAGCGCTCGACGTGTCGGGACTGACCGGTTTGTTCACGGCCGACTCGGAGATTTGCGAGTCAGGCGGGGTGGAGGGCAGCTTCGTCCGCTACCTGAAGCAACACATCGGACCGGAACTGGACGAGTTCAAAGCGTTCTCGTTCCGCGACTACGCGGTCAGCCTGTCATTGTATCGTGCGAGCACGCCATCGCTGGCCATTCCGCGTTAGCCTGTGCGGGTTCTGCGCTCCAACGACAGCTCCTTCTGATCCCAGCATTCGTCCTTTTGGCCTTCACCAAGCCCGCGATGTCCGCCTCCATTCTCCATATTACACAAAGTCTGCACTCCCCGAGCATTGTCATCACCGCGAGACGGATCCTCATGATGGTGGCGATGGCTTGCGCCGCTTCTGGGTCTCCCATGCACGCTGCCGACGAATCTCTGTCGCTCACTCTCTCTTCCGGTTTGGCTTCAGACCATGTTGATCGCGGGATCGAACGGGCGGGCACCAGTTGGCAATCTTCTCTTTACGGCTCGGTGTCCGGCTGGAAGGGTCGCGTGTGGTATGGCAGGCCACTTGACGCAGGCGGCGTAGAGGAGGTGCGCTCGTCCCTCGGCCACGACTGGAAGTTGGGCAAGGCGACCGCGATTGAGGTCACCGGCACCCATTTCTGGTATGTGGATCAGCCGGTTTCTGGTGCGCCAGCTCACTCTTTCGAGGGTGCGGTGCGCTTCTCCTCCATAGCGCCCGAACGATGGAACCCTGCCATCGAGATTGCTTACGACATCCGCTACCACGCTACCGCTGTCGAGCTGTCGGTTGAGCGCGAACGGCTGACCGGAGTGGGAGCCTGGTTGCTTAGGGCCTACGGAGGGCAGGTGTCCGCGCGGGACGTTTTGCCCGACGCCATTGGCGCTCCCCTTCGCGATAGCTACACCTATTACGGGGCATCCATTGGACTTCGTCGGAGAGTCAGTCCGCACTGGAGCGTGCAGGGAGTGGCGGGCCTGGCCGGTTCCTCCAGTCAGAATTCGGCTTGGTCAGACCTGCCGCCCCAAACCGCGCGCGGAAGATTCGCGCTGAATTCGCTCTACCATTTTCAGGCTCGGCTGACTGTTCGGATAACGAATCACCGGCCATGGCTGAATCCTGCTTAATGTTGTGCGCATGGTCCTCGCATTTGGAGCGTGGCCGCCGGGGATTGCGCGAATTTAGTTGGTTCTCTCGGTCGCGCCAAGTTACACAGCGACAATCAGAAGGCACGCCATGTCGGTCGAAGGGAAGATCGCGACGAGTCAGCGTGGCCAAGCTGCGATTGACAAAAAATGCGCAATGCCGATCACTAGAAACAGTGTCCACGCTCCGCCGCATCATTGCAGTTGTCCTCCTGGCCCTTTGGTTGCCGGCGACGCAGTATTGCACTCTGGTGGCGGCGGGGGTTTTTGCCGACGAGACTCAGGCCTCCGCGGCTGATGATTGCTGCAACACGAACGACCGCTGCTCCCGCGACGCCTGTAACCTTTTGGAAAACGGTGTAATCAAACCGGCAAACGAAATGGCCAAGGTGCTCGCGCCTGACCTTTCTGCCTGTCTCTGTTTCATCTGTTTGAGGTTTGTGCAGCCGGGTGTGGCGGATGAGTCCGCCTTGATGGTCTCGGCTCCCGAGCATCCACTCGATTGGGAGTCCACTTGGCATTTCGTGCGCCGCGCCGCGCCGCTGGCGCGTGCTCCCTCGCTGGTTGGTTGATCGGTCCCTGCGCGGACTGATCGACCGTTTCTAATTCGTTCCCATCGCGGGATGCTTTTGTGCGTCCGCCGATCGGGGAGTTTTCCCGTCCATTCACCTTTCATGAAATCACCTTTTCCTCGCCGTCATCGTTTCCTCAGTCCCGCTTGCTCGCTGATCCTATTTGGCGTGGTCGCGGGCTTGCGGGCCCAGCCTTCACCGGCAGAGCCCGTTCCCGCGGTTTCGCTCTCCGCGCTCGTCAGCGAAATCATCGCCAAGAATCCCGAGCGTCAGTTCTATCAGGAGGAAATCACTGCCGCCAAAGCCGGGGCGCGGGTTTCATCCCGCCGGAACGATCCCGAACTCTCTTTCGACATCGGCAACAAGCGACTCAAGGATTCCACCGGCGCGCGCATCGACGACGGCGCGGTCTGGTCGGTGTCGGTCACGCAGACTTTTGAGTGGCCCGGTCGCCTGTCACTGCGCAAGGCCATCGCCAATCGGCAGGTCGAACTCGCTGAATTGGGCATCGCACGCTTCGAAAGCGCCTTGGCCACCCGCGCCCGCACGCTCGCGTTTGGGCTTTATGCGGCAAACGCCAAGGCGGCTGCGATCCGTGAAGTGTCGGACCGTTTCGCCGCCCTCAAGGAAACCTTTCTCGCGCGCGATCCGGCGGGCGTGACTCCTCTCTTGGAGACGCGGGTGATAGAGGCTAGCGAACTGACCCTCCAGCGTCGTGCCACCGAGGCCGAACTCGCTCTTCAGGGTGCCCTCATCGAACTGAACCAGCTCCGCGGGGTGGCAGTCGATGCACCGCTCCGCGTGGCTGCTCCCTCGCTCATGTTCAACACCGTGCCGGACACGGCTGCGCTGCTCGCAGCAGCCCGGGAGAATAATTTCGACTATAAGATGCGTCGCGTGGAATTGGAACAGCAGGGTTTCGCGGTGAGCCTCGCCCGCAACGAGCGTTACCCCGGCGTCAGCGTCAGCCCGTTTCTCTCCAAGGATAACGTCGGTGAACGCGAGACCATCGTTGGCATCGGGTTGAGCGTCCCTCTGCCTATCTCCGGTCGCTCGGGAGCCACCGTGGACGTGGCCGACGCCCGCCGTCGGCAGGCCGAAACCGCCGTGCTCATCGCGCAACGCGAACTCGACCGCGAGGTGCTCACCGCCGCCCTGGCGTTTTCCACGAAGCTGGGCGAGACGCGCCGCTGGTCGCCCGAATCGATGCAGAAATTCCGGGAAGCGGCCGAACTGGCGGACCGCCACTACCGCCTCGGGGCGGTGCCCATCGCCACTTACGTCGAGATGCAGGCCGCCTATCTCGAAGCCGTCGAGGCTCTCCTCGACACCCAGCGCGAGGCGATGGAGGCCGGCCTGCGCGTTCAACTTCTCACCGGTCTCGACTTCAACGCCGTTCAAATCTCCCAACCATGAAAACTCTCTTCGTTGCCTGTGTCCTTTCCGTCCTCTCCCTTGCTCTCACCGGATGCGGTGAGTCCCATGCCAGTGTGACTGCACCCGAGCCCATGCATGCCTCCACCTACAAGGCAGGCCACGGCGTGCAGCTCACGAAAACCGCCCGCGCCTTTGTCGGCCTTGAAACCGGCGAAGTCGCTTCACGCGCTTTTGCCGGCGCGGCCGAAGTCACCGCGATCCCGGCGGACGCACTTTTGCGCACCGTCAAAGGCGACTTCGTGTATGTCGCCAATGGCGACTGGTTCCTTCGGACTCCGGTCGTCATCGGCGCGGCGGATGCGTCGCACGTCGAAATCAAGGACGGTCTCTACGAAGGAGACACCATCGTTGTCAAAGGTGTGCGCGGCCTGTCGCTCGCGGAAATCCAGGCTCTCAACGGAGGCGTCGGCTGCGCCGACGGGCACTGATGCTTGAATGGCTGATCGATTTCTCCCTGCGTAAACGCGGCCTTGTTGTCTGCTGCGCGTTGATTCTCGCCGGTGTCGGGCTCTGGTCGGCCTCACACCTGGCGGTCGATGCCGTCCCCGACATCACCAATCCGCAGATTCAGATTAACACGGAGGTCGCCGCGCTGGCGCCCGAGGAAATCGAATCGCTGGTGACGGTGCCGGTGGAGATGGAGATGGCGGGCCTGCCCGACATGGTGGAACTGCGTTCGCTCTCCAAGTTTGGGCTTTCGCAAATCACGATGACGTTCAAGGACGGCGTGGACATCTACCGGCTGCGGCAGCTCGTGACCGAGCGATTGAACCGGGCTCGCGACCGGCTGCCGGGCGGTGTGACCCCGGCGCTCGCTCCGATCAGCACCGGCCTTGGGGAAATCGTTTACTACACGTTGCGCTATGAGCCGGGCGCACCCGGCGCGCCGACCGATCACACGGAGCAACTGCGTCAGCTTCGTCTGCTTCATGACTACACCATCAAGCCGCTGCTTCGTGCCACGCACGGTGTGGCCGAGGTGAACGCCATCGGCGGCTACGAAAAGCAAATCGTCATCGCGCCCGATGCCGCCAAGCTGGCCGCGGCGGGGGTTAGCTTTTCGCAGCTCGCCGAAGTGGTGCGCAACAGCACGGACAACGCGGGGGGCGGTGTTTTGGAGATGGGCGGCGAAGCCGTCGTCGTCCGCGCGGATACCCGCGCCAAAACGGCTGAGGACTTGAGCGGCCTGCCCGTGAAATTCGCCGGCGCATCGCGCCCGCTGTTGATTCGCGACCTGGCTGAGGTATCCATCGGCTCCGCCGTGCGCACCGGCGCCTCCACCGAAGACGGGGAGGAAACGGTCACCGGTGCCGCGATCATGCTGGCAGGTGAAAACGCCCGGCTGGTCGCCCAATCGGTCGTAGCGAAGCTGAAGCAAATCCAGGAAAAGCTCCCGCAGGGCATCGCGATCCGTGTCGTCTATGATCGTTCGGACCTGGTGAATGCCACCATTCGCACCGTCGAGAGGAACCTGTTTGAGGGTGCGGTGCTCGTGGCGGTCATCCTGTTTGCCTTTCTGGGCAACTGGCGGGCGGCCTTCATCGTCGTCTTGGCCATCCCGCTTTCCTTTCTCTTCATGCTCACGGGCATGGTGGAGGCGAAGATCAGCGCCAATCTCATGAGTCTCGGCGCAATCGACTTCGGCCTGATAGTGGACGGGGCCATTGTGATGGTGGAAAACATCCTGCGGCACATCGCTGAGAAACAGCACCAGCTCGGGCGAAAGCTGCTGCCCGCAGAGCGGTTGGCGGAAGTGCGTCGTTCCGCCCATGAAGTGGCCCGCCCGATGTTCTTTGGCGTGCTCATCATCACACTCGTTTATGTGCCGATCCTCGCGCTTGCCGGAATCGAAGGGAAAATGTTTCGCCCGATGGCGGTTGCCGTGATGTTCGCGCTCGTGGGTGCGCTCGTGCTTGCGCTCACCCTCATGCCCGCGCTGTGCTCTTGGTTCCTGCGCGGCAACATCAGCGAAAAGGAAGGCTTTGTCGTGAGCAGCGCGAAGGCACTCTACACGCCCTTGCTCGCGGGAGCTTTGCGACTGCGGTGGTTGGTGGTGGCCATCGCCCTTTTCCTCTTCGCGGGTTCCGGTTGGTTGTTCACCAAACTGGGGGCGGAGTTCATTCCGCAGCTCGATGAAGGCTCGATGTCGATCCAGATGATCCGCGGCAACAGCGTTGCCCTGGGCGATTCTGTGGCGTTGCAGCGCGCTTCCGAAAAGCTGCTCTTGGAGAAGTTTCCCGAGGTGAATCACGTGTTCTCCCGTATCGGCACGGCGGAGATCGCGACCGATCCGATGGGACCGAATGTTTCGGATACTTATGTGTTCTTCGCTCCGTTGGAGAAATGGCGCGAGGTGGACGGCCGCAAGATCAAGAAGGCGGAGCTGGCCGAACTCATGCGCCGGGAACTTGTCGCGGCGGCACCCGGGCAGACGTATCTCTTCACCCAACCGATCCAGATGCGGTTCAACGAAATCATGGCCGGCGCGCGCGCCGACCTGTCGTTGAAAATCTACGGTGACGACTACGCCGAACTGGAACGCCTTGCCACTGCCGCGCGCGATGTGCTGCGCGGCGTTGCAGGTGGCGGCGACGTGGAATTCGAAGCGCTCGGCCGCGTGCCCGTGCTCGAGATCACGCCGAAGCGGGACGCACTCCAGCGACTTAATCTGCACGCAGATGAGATCAACGCCGTCGTCAGCACCGCCCTCGGCGGCGAGGATGCGGGTTCGATGATCGACGGCAGCAAGCGCTACCCGGTCGTGGTGCGGCTGCCGGAAACGGAGCGCCTGAACCTGGCCGGCTTAAAGAAGCTGCCTGTTCTCGGCGAAGGTGGCGTGCAGGTTCCGCTGGAACGTGTCGCGGACATAACCGTGGCGGATCGCATCGGCACGATCAATCGCGAGGATACACAGCGCCGCGTCGGCATTCTCATCAATGTGCGCGGTCGCGATACCGAGAGCTTCGTCCTGGAAGCGCAGGCGAAGATTCGCGAACAGATCAAGTTCCCGCCCGGCTACTTCTTCGAGTTCGGCGGGCAATTCGAAAACCTGCAGGCGGCGCGTGCCCGGCTGATGATTGTCGTGCCCGCCGCGCTCGCGCTGATCTTCGGGCTGATTTACGCGAGTTTCGGCAGCGCGCGTCAGGCGCTGTTGATTTTCCTCTGCGTGCCGCTCGCCGCCACCGGCGGTATCGTCGCGCTGTGGCTGCGCGGGATGCCGTTTACCATTTCCGCCGGCGTGGGGTTCATCGCCCTCTCTGGCATCGCCGTGCTGAACGGCATCATGCTCATCAGCTTCATCAACCAGCTCCGCGGCCAGGGCCGGAACGTGCGCCAGGCGGTGATTGAGGGCACCCTGACCCGTCTTCGCCCGAAGCTTATGACCGCTCTCGTGGCGTCCCTCGGTTTCGTGCCGATGGCCATTTCCATGGGAGCGGGCGCCGAGGTGCAGCGGCCCCTGGCTACCGTTGTCATTGGCGGTGTCATCACATCAACTTTCCTCACCCTTATTCTGCTGCCCGTGCTCTATGAGTGGCTAGAAGGCCGTCAGGACGCATGATTCTTGTTGCGCGCGTCCAAACCCTTTCCTCCAACCCAAAATCCAATGAACACTAAATACATCCTCATCACTGTGGCCGCGCTTTGCTCGGCTGCACTTCTTCATGCCGAGAAAATCATCGGAGGCCCGAAAGGAGGCCGTTTGCTTGAGGTAGAAAACCAAAAGGCCGAGTTCTTCATTACACCGGACAAGAAGGTCGAGATTACCTTTTACGATGCCGGCCTCAAGCCGATGGGTCCTGGCGAACACGTTGTCGCGGTCACGGCCGAGCCCAAGTCCGGCAAGGCCAAGGTCGAGCTGGAGAAGACCGCAACCGGCTTCATTTCCCAATCGCCGCTACCGGAAGGTGCCCCCTACCGGGTCGTCGTGCAGCTCCGGGCGAAGCCTGACGCCAAGCCACAGAATTTCCGGGTCGATCTCGATCTACAGACGTGTGATGGCTGCAAACGCGGCGAATATGCGTGCACTTGTGACGAGGGCTGAGGCCTGTCATGAGCGACTGCGATTGCCATTTTGAAGCACGCGACGCCGAGCAGCGTCGCGTGCTTATTCGGCTGCTGACCATCAACGGCACGATGTTCGTTGCCGAGATAATCGTGGGGCTTTTGGCGCAGTCGACAGGTGTGATGGCTGATTCGCTGGACATGCTGGCGGACGCCTTGGTTTACGGCATCGGCCTGTATGCCATTGGCCGTTCTGACTTGGCGAAGCAACGGGCGGCTGGTTGGAGCGGCATTTTCCAGATCGTTTTGGCCGCAGGCATTCTGGTCGATGTGGTCCGCCGTGGAATCTATGGCAGCGAGCCGCACTCCGTCCTCATGATGGCCGTGTCGGCGGTCGCACTGATGGCCAACGCCTATTGCCTGAAGCTACTGCATAAGCATCGGGAAGGGGAAGTTCACATGCGGGCAAGCTGGATCTTCTCCCGCAGCGATGTGATCGCCAACGCAGGGGTGATCATCGCCGGAGGCCTAGTTGCGGTTTCCGGCTCCCGCTGGCCGGACCTAGTTGTCGGTGCCGTGATTGCCTTGGTTGTGTTGAATGGAGGAAGGGAGATTCTGCGCTCTACTCGCGCGACCAACGGCGCAAATAGTAATGTGGATTCTTGAACGGATCGTGCGGCAATGGGCCAAGGAAACGGCCGGTGCCCGTTGGTTTTCTAGAAAAGAAAGCCCGCTCGGATGAGCGGGCCTCATTTGGGTTCCAAGCGAAACCATTCACCTGGCGTGTGCCTTTAACCGAACGCTCAAAACTTTGATGTCGATCTCGGCGCTGACGACGGTGGCGCGGGCTTTGGCGAGGCGGACCTCGGCTTTCATTAGCTCGCGTTTGAGGGTATCGAGTTCTTCGGTGGTGGTCGTGGTGCGGGGGGTGCGAGTGGTGGCGGGCGCTTCGGAGGTTCCGTTATTCATGGGCGATGGCGTTGATTGTGAATGCGCCGGTCAGCGGAGTGCTGACCGGCGCCGCTGATTTCCACACCTACTACATCGAGATGGTGAGCTGGTTGCACGCAGGCCAATGAAGCCGCGGTTTCCGGCGCACAGCGCGACCCAGACCGTTCGGGTCCGGGTCGCGCACCCTCTTTACCAGCAGCTCGCCAAGCTGGTGTTTCACCGCCATCCGCAGCGCGAATGGGGCACTTATTTTCGCTTCGGCTACCGTCGCACGGCCTGGGGCCTGTCGCTGAGTCTGGTCGACCTCCTGCCACCGCAGCCGGGGGAACTGGCCCGCAGCAGTCCCATCGTTTCGTTTTCTCCCGAATATCTCGCCCGTGCTGCCGAGGCCCGGGAGTCGACGCCGCTGGGAGTTGGCTTCGTGCATTCCCACCCCTTGGGCTGGGGAGTCGTGCCGAGCGCCAGCGATGACGACATGGATGAATACTTTGCGCGGCTCAGTGTGCCCTATGGGTCAGGGCAACCTTACCTGAGCTTGATCGTCAATCGCGACGGTGACGGCCGACCCGTGTTCAGCGGGCGGGTCTTTGATCGAGGCGAATGGATGTCGGTCACTCATCTTCACGTCGTTGGTTCGGACCTCGAGCGTTATGCGAGCGCCCTGCTGCCCGTTCGCCCTGAGTTGGCCTCGGCCCAAAGCCGCGGCGTCCTGGCTCGCTGGTCGAATCTGTTGGGCGAAGATATCGCTGACCGCTGCCGCGGAGCCACGGTTGGATTTATTGGCTGCAGTGGCACGGGCTCGCCAGCTGTCGAAGTATTCGTGCGTGCCCAGCTCGGCCGCTTCGTCCTCGTGGATGAGCAACGCTTCGCGAGTTCCAATCTGGAACGGATGCACGGCTCGGAGGCCGCGGATGTAACCGCCGAGCCGGCGGCCCACAAGGTGGCGCTGATGGCACGCATGATCCGGAGCATCAATCCCACGGCCCAGATCGTTCAACTGGTCGGCAACGGGATGGATGACGCCGTCCTCGACGAATTGCTGCGGTGTGATGTGATCCTCGGTGGAACCGACACGCTGCATGGACGAGCGCTGCTCGGCGACCTCGCTTCGCTCTATCTCGTGCCCTCGATCGACATTGGAGTCCTGCCGCGAGGGCAAAATGGCCGGGTGACGTCCCAGCTGATCGAAATCGCCCGTTACGGCATCGGCGAACCCTGCCCGTTCTGCCAAGACCGCATTCCCGCCTTGGGCCTGCATGCGGAGTTGATGCCACCGGAAGAGCGCGCCCGATGTGAGGCCGCGGCGGCCGCGGCCATCCGGCGGGGAGAGGACGGCACGGCTTACTGGCAGGGTGGGCCGCCCCAGCTACCCGCCGTCGGCTATCTCACGACCACGGCCGGGGCCATGGCCGCTGGCTATGCCCTGAATTGGCTGCTCGGCACCGCCACGATGCCGCATCAACGGATGCAGTTCGACCTGGGGGCGGCGGAATTCGGCTTTGTGAGCGCGGAAGTGAACCGGCGCCCCGGGTGTGGCTGCGCGCGGTGGCACGCTTACGGCGATCAAGGCGAAAGGACGGTCACCATGCCCGCGCATTTTCCCGCCGCGGTCCGCCTGACATGAACGCCGCTCGCACCAACTTCTGGCTGGAATGCGGGGGTCGGGCTTCTGCTTCGGTTCTCAAGGATTGCTTGACATCGCAAGCAACCGAACTTTTGTTCGCCTGCATGGATCTTCCCCTGCTCGGAAAACAATTACGCGAAGCCCGCACGGCGTTGGGCTGGTCTCTCCGCGAAGCTGAGACTCACACCAAGGTGTCCAACGCCTATCTCAGCCAACTGGAGGGCGCCAAAATCAAGGCGCCTTCTCCCAACGTGCTGCATAGCTTAAGCGAAGTTTACGAACTCTCCTATGCGATGTTGATGGAATATGCCGGCTACCCCGTGCCGGCCGAAGCCCAGATCACCGGCACTGAACAGCGGTTTATGTCCCGCCTCGGCCGCACCTCCCAGTCCGAGCAGCAAGCGCTGCTCGAATATCTCCGCTTTCTTCGCACCCGGAAGCGCTGAACGTCATGTGGACCGTCTCCGAAGCCAAACTTTTCCGCCGCTGCCAAAAGCAGTGGTTCTACAAGAATCGTTTTGGCTCGGCACTGGCGACCAAGGTGCCCGCCCGCCGCGAGGCCTTTGTGCTGGGCACCTTTCAGACGGTGGAGCAGTGGCGCGGGCAACTAGTCGACAATGTCATTGAGGAGGTCGTGGTGGAGGCCCTGAACAAACGTCACCCTCTCACTCTCACGGAATTGCTCGGGGAAGCCGACCGCCTCTTTGATCTTCAGCTGGCCTTCGCTCGCGCCAACCGGACACGGGAGCCGGGCATGACGAAGACCGCCGCCGGCACGAGCTTCGCGGCCCTCCTCGTGGTGGAGGAAGAGGGTGGAATTGCGGATGCCGATGTGACGAGGGCACGGACCGAAGTGCATCGCGCCTTGACCAACTTGACGCAAATCCCCGGCCTGCGAGACGAGTTACGGGCGGCCCGACGCGTGGTCGCCCAAAATACGTTTCATTTCAAATTCCGAGGGGAACCGGTCGGAGCCATCCCGGACTTGGTTGCTTTCTACCATGATCGCCCGCCGCTCATCATTGATTGGAAGGTCCATTTCTTTGGCCTGCGCGATGCGCGCGTTCAACTGCTGATTTACGCCCTGGGGTTGGTCCGCAGTGGTAAGGCCGGCGCGGGTGCGGAACGTGCATGGGCGGAAGGCGACATCCGCACCATGGAGGTGCAATTGCTGACGGGCGTGGTGCGACGCTTCACACTCGATGCCGCGGCCGTCGCTGAGATGGAGGAATATATGTTTTCCAGCATGCGCGCGATTGCCAAGGCCGGCGGTGACAAGGAATGGGATCAGATCGATCCGTCCGAACTCACCGGCATCCTGAGCGAGGACGGCTGCATCACGTGCGGCTTCAAACCGATTTGCTGGAAGGAAAACCATGAAAACCGTTGAAACGAACATTTTCCCGATCCGTGATTTCGGTGGACTGAATGCCGTCTACGACATCGTCGCCATCGACGGGTTGAGTGCCGACCAAGACGAGTATCACGAGAACTGCCACCGATTGCAGCGGCGCGCAACGAAGCTGTGCAATGCGGCCGGCATTGTCTTGCAACGCGCCACCGGCCCCGTCCTCGCTTTGCCCGAAGGCGCCTCCTCGAGACTGCCGGTTTCGCTCGTGCTCGCTCGCGCCAAGGTCAACTTCCGCCCCTCGACGGAAAAAGTGCGGGTGGATTTCAAGAAGCTCACGCCCGAGACCGAGCGGCTCGCGATCCGCTATCTGCAGACAGCCGTGCGCGACTCCGTGCGTCAAAACGGCCAGCTCTGGCAGCCGGATTCCCGCAACCTTTTCTTCGAAAAATCCCCGGTGGAAAGTAACAACCTCCTCGGCATGTATCGGGGATTTGGCGTCACGATTGCCCGTCTGCCCGATGGTGGCTTCGGGCTCATGGTTGATGTCCAGTTTAAGTTCATCGCCCTGCGGCCACTGAAGGCACGCCTGAGTGAGCCGGAGTTCAACTCCCGCCACCGCATGCACACCTTCGTCTATCATTTCGGCGATCTCTGGTATGAAGTGGAACTCGTTGGCTGGACCTCGGCGGAAGTGGCCACCTATCGGTGCGGTGAGTCGGATGCTCGCCGCTCTTTGCTGAGCTGGCTGCACGACCATTGCCCGCGGCCACTGTCCGCTGAAATCGCCCGTCTCGATAAGGGTGGCAATGTGCTGGAATATGCCAACGCGGACAACGAGACGCGCGGCGTTCCTGCACAGCTTTGCTACCGCATGTATGACAGTGGCGCTCCGGAAATTCAGGATGTGCACCGCTATGCGACGCGGTTCCCTGATGAGCGGCGGGACGACGTTGCCCTCATCGTCAGGCAACACCTCGCGCGATTGCCGATTGGAGGACAGGTGGTCACGGTGGATCCGACCCCTTGGCGCGCCCTTCACACCCGGTTCGATCCGCCCGACCTGCGTTTTGCGAACAATCGCATACTTTCCGCCCGCCTTACGCCCGGAAGCACCACTTGCGGAGTGGCCGACTACGGCCGGATGCGACTGCGGATGCTGGAAGATCAAAACGCCGGTCCCCTCGTCCGCGACGGCTTGTGCCAGCAATACTTGCTCCTGCCCAAGACGGTTGAACATACTTGGGGAGCGGTTTTCGAAAAGGACTTCGTGGCTGCGGTAAACCATCTTTACCCCCATGAGCAGGGCTACGATCCCAAGGTTATCTTCTTCGATGACACATCAGCTCGGACCTTTGTCGATCAAGCCGACGCCATCGCCCAAGCCGTGGTCGAATGCCGGGACGGTTACGCCGTGGTGATGTTGCCGGATGCGAAGGTGCGGACGCCCCAGCGCGAGGATGAGCTGGCCGCCTGCACGGCGGAACGTCTCGCGGCTAATGGAATGATCGCTGCGTTCGTCCACGCGACCTCGGCGCAGACATTTTACCGGTATCAATCTCAGAATCGCGTCTGGGAGGCGCCAAGCGACCATCGTCTTATCGGTCGGTATCGGAGCTATCTGCGCTTGGCTGCACTGAACAAGGTGATGCTGACCGCACGCCAATGGCCCTTCGCCCTAGCGAACAAGCTGCATGCCGAAGTGACCGTCGGGATCGACGTGAAGGGACACACGGCCGGCTTTACCGCCGTCTGCCCCACCTCCACCAAAGTCTGTTGCGACACGAGCGAGACCAAACGCAAGGAACGGCTTAGCCGGCGGAAGTGTCGCGAGATGCTAGTTCGTGTTATCACTCGCCTGACGCAGGCTTCAACCGGACTGCTACCCGCCACCATCGTCGTGCAGCGCGATGGACGCATGTTTGAGCCTGAAATCGAAGCCGCCAAAGATGCCTTGGAAGAACTTAAGCGCGAGGGCGTCGTCGCCGCCAATGCCGTCCTTACCTGCGTGGAAATCCCCAAGAGCGGCGGTGCAGCCTTTCGCTTATTCGACGATTTCTTCGACCGTGGTGTCCGTAAATTCCGTAACCCGGAATACGGCACCTACTGCGTCCTCGGCGCCAATGAGGGCTTTGTCTGCAATACCGGGCTTGCGTTCCGGGTGCCGGGGACAGTCCGTCCGCTTCACGTCAAACGGGTGCTCGGCTCGATGCCGATCGAGCAATGTCTAGAGGATGTCTTCCACTTGGCTTGCCTGACCTGGAGTCAACCCGAAGGCTGTTCGCGCCACCCCGTCACCGTGCGGTTGAATGACCGCCAATTGGTGGATGTGGCGACGCCCTTCGATGATGAGGATGACGAAGCGCCGACGGTGGCCGTTCGCGGGTCGGAAGGGGGTGTCCTGTGAATAATGCCGGCCTTGAATCCAGCATTTACGAGCAACTGCGCGGGTATTCCGAGGCGCTCAATCACTACCTCGTGAAACTGAAGACCGATTCGCCTTCGCCGCGTTTCGTGCCGCCTCGCGAAGTGGCGGACCTGATCCGGGGCTTGGGTGAATCGGTGCCCGACGAGGTTTCCGTGCAATTGCTGTCCAGTGGCCTGCAGGAACGCGGGGCGTTCCCCCCCAGCGTTGTGAAACGCCTGCGGGCAGCGCTCGACTCCCAAGCCATGGCCAAGGAAACCGTCGGCGACCTTGAGCAGCTCGCCCACTATTTGGGTCGACACCAAGCCGGCGCGTTCGCCCGGTTGCGTCGGATGCGATGAACGAGAGGCACTTTCATGCGACCTTGACCCAAATCGAAGAGCGGGCACGACGCCTCCTCGGCGGAATGCCGCTGCGCGTAGACGGAATGGACGCCCTGGCGGAATCCTGCCGGCGGGATCTCGATTCGGTAATCTACAGTGCCCAGCAACTGCGCGACGATGCCCAGTTCAAGCATGAGGCGGTGCAGACCGAACGCCTTCAGCTGCTGCGCAATCTATTCGGCCAGCTCGATGTCCTTGAGTCGACGGCGGTAGCCGCGCTCCAGCGCATCAATGACGAAGACCGCCGCATGACGCGGACCGTCCAGGCCTTGGCGGACGAATGTCATTTTCCGCTGCCGGCGCCGGTGGTGAGCTGCACGTCGCAGGACTATTTCAACATAGATACCCGCCTGCGCTTGGTGCAGATGCCGCTTACGGACGGCCGGCACCTCTTGCACCTGCCGGATTTGGCGCACGAAATGGCGCACATTCTTCTCGCGGACCTCAATAATCCCAAGAGCAGTCCCTTCAAGCAAGCGATGCGCGAGGTTAAGGCCCGGGTCATCAAACATTTTGACGCTCGAGGCAAAAACCTCGCACTGGGCCGGTCGCCCACCGCGCTCGTGGCTCGGATTCCCGTGTGGTGGAAGAGTTGGATGGATGCTTGGGTCGTGGAGTTCTTTTGTGACCTGTTCGGCGTGTTCTCGGTGGGTCCCGCGTATGGTTGGGCGCACCTCCACCTCTGCATGCGCCAGCCCTCCGATTCTTACCATTATCCCACCTTCAACACGACATCGCATCCCGCAAATGCAGCCCGCACGGCGGTGATCATCGACGGCCTGCGCTTGGCCGGTTTCAACTCGGCAGCGGATGAACTCGCGCAGGCGTGGCAGCAGCTATTGCGCATCACCGGAGAGAAAGCGGATTCCGATTTTGCCGAGTGCTATCCGCCCGAACTCATGCGCAGCACGGCCGAGTTTGGTTTCAAGGGCTATCGCGATATCGGTTGCCGGGTGATCACGACGGCTTCGATGGGCACGTGCCAACGGCTCCTGAATGAGGCTTGGAATCAATTCCGCGCGCAGCCCGAAAATTATCCGGCGTGGGAAACCGCGGCGATGGGGAAGTTTTACGGGCAGTGATCGTCATTGCTTGACGATACGTCTTAAGGGCCAGCGGGAGCCGGCACGCAGACGATGATCGTGCACCCAAAAATATCCAAATACTGCCACGGCAAGGGAAGGTATGGCGCGGCGTTGTTCCGATCCGAATGCACCACTGTGAAGTTATTGGCATCCCAGCCGTGGACGCGCCAGCAGTGATAGCCGCCGTGCTGGCCATTTTGATGATTCATCGTATAGAGAAAAATCCCGTCCGCGAGGCTCGCCATTTGCGCCTCCAAGTAAGGCCGGCCAATCCCCAGTCGAAAATCCTGCGCCAACCCCAAGTCTTTCAAGGCGTGCAGGAATTCCTGCACGCCCAAACCGCCCTCGACCGTGTGTAGGCCGTTGGGATGCATCTGTCCTTTGCGAGTCCAAACGGGATACCGCTCAATGAGCTGAGACTGCGTGTATTGTTGTCCCCCTTTGTCGATCTTGAGCGATTGTATCGCCGCGAGGACGCAGCAGTAGTCTGTCAGGGCTTTGGCAGGTGCGGCCATTCACCACTTTCGGCGGACTGTTCAGGCGAATCAGCTATATTCTCCCCCGCGAGAATAAGCTTGGGTGTTGTAACGCGGACTATTGCGACAATCGCTGGCCTCGTTTTTGAGCTATACTTGCTGCAAGACGAAGGCCGGTCTCGTGGCGCTCTGCTACTTGCGCTAGCAGCTTTTCGGCTCCGGAAACGGTGCCAGATTCAACGAACACTTTCACCTCGTGCTTCGTGCGGATGTGGTCGGCAGGTCCCATTTCCTTCACCCGCAGGCGCTCGGTGATAAGCCGGACGGCGTCGTCTTCCTTGCGGAGGGCGAGCAGGGTTTGGACAGTGATTTCAGGGCTCTTTTGGGGGTTCATCGAACGAAGGTGTAGTATAGGCGATTAGGACGGCCGGAGGGAGACTTTTTTGAAGCCATTCGTGCAGTGACGCACAACCGCTGTGTGGTCGGGCAGGCTCCGGAACTCGTGCGGCTTGATCCGATACTCCTCCACCCGCTGATACGTGTGGGCCGTATGGTCCAAATGCACGGTCCGGGTGGCACGCTCAACCCAGTGTTTACCCAGCGCATTCGCACACCGGAGAGCGTCGACCTCGGACGCGGCCCGATACATCACGAGGTTCTTAAGATTGAGGGCCAGAACCTCGGCTTGTTCCTTGGTTTGAGGCGGAATCAACGACTCGAAGGCCTGGGCGGACACGACCAACATGAGCATGCAGTCGCGGAGCCGGTCGATGACGTTGAAGTCGCTGGTGCCGTCGTGACTGGCGGTGATGGCGTTCTGGAACTCGTCGCCGACATAGACGAGCTGGTTCAGCGCATACTTCTGCCAAGGGGGTAGCGCGTAGCGCCGGAGGGCGTGCCGGTAGAGCAGAAGCTTGATGACGGTGAACACATACTGCCGCTCCGTGGTGTAGTCCTGGGGCACGTCGATGCAGAAGATTTTGCCCTTATCGACGTCAGCCATGGTGCAGGTGTCGGGCTCGTTGGAGCTGAAAATTTCAGCGATCTCGGCCGTGCCGAGGTATTCGAGGTAGTTCTGGGAGGTGCCGATCTCGCCGGCCCGTTGCTCCTTCGCCTCGTGCTTCAGGTAGGTCTGCTCCAAGGTCTCGGCGAGGCGAATACGGCGCTCGGTCGGCTCCAGTTCCGTGAGCTTTTCCAGCGCCGCCTTCAGCTCCCTTTCCGAGGTCAGCAGGTCGTAGGCGTTGGTCGCGGTCGTGGGCCGGCCGATGTCGGCGAGCAATTCAAAGGCCCGCCCGATGTGGGCGGCGCCCTTCACTTTGAAGAAGCCTTTTTCATCTTTCGGATTCAAGGCGGCGGCCGTATCGACCAAAATCCGCGCGCGGGTCGTGAACGGCAGCCGGGCGTCGCCCGTGACGTTCAGACGGTGGATTGCCTTGCCTGGCTCGCCGACCAACCGCGGACGCAGGCGGATGATGTCGTGCTCGCGGCCATACTTCTTCGCGAGCCATTCGAGGTAAAACCACTCATCTCCCTTGTTCGCCATGACCACGCCGCCGAGCGTGGGATTGCGCCGCATCAGGTCGGCAAGCAGGCCGTTCATGCCGGAGGTTTTGCCCGAACCGGTGTCACCGGAGAAGAAGAAGTGCCGGTTGGCCTTGTCCCGCGTCCATCTGAATCCGGCGAACGCCAGCACGATTTGCCACCGGTCCGCCACCACCTTGCCGGCGGGGTCGCGCACGTAGCGGCGATGGTCGGCGTAGTAGAATAATCCGCCCGCCAGCGCGCACAGGACGGCCCCGACAACGTATCCCCAAGGTGGGGGCAACCGGATCGCCCCGAACAGACCGGAGGTGGAGATCGCGAGGGCAAAAGGGAGCGCCAGCGGGAGGCGCAACCCCGGCTCGTTGTGGCGAAGATTCCGCTGAATCAGCCATCCCGCGATGCCCAGAAACAGGGCGGAAACTGCGAACGCAGCCACCGTGATGGCCTGCGGATCGTGCAGCCATTGGCGTATCAAAACGTGAGGTGCCGGGAGCGTTTTCATCACCGATCGTGCGGGAAACGAAGCGCGCTTTCGCCGAATCCGCGAGGCAGCGACCCTACCGAAAAAAGGGTAGTTAGGCCGGTCCCGCGCGCGTTTGGCCGATCTTTGGAGGCTCGACGGCCCGATCCCAACGAACTCGTTAGGGTATTGCGTCTGTGGCCAAACAAGCGCGGGGGATTTTCGCCGACCTTCCCGGCTCATCGTAGCCGCTGATGTCCGCCCACGAAGCGGAGGACTACCGCGTGACCGGTAGGCTTGCTACCCCGGAATCGGGAGGGGCGCTCCGTTGAGGTGGGAGACGTGTTCGGGCGTGATGATGGCATGATCACCGTCGGAGTCATTCGGAACGGAGCCACCTACCTTTCGCATCACCTGCGGAAAAATGATTACTGGTCGGAAGGCGAAAAAGAGGTGCGTGGCGAATGGTTTGGCGAAGGTGCCCGAGCGCTCGCGCTGACAGGACTGGTCAACGACAAGCCATTCGAGGCCCTGCGGCAGAATCGGCACCCGGGGACCGGCGAAGCGCTCACCGCCCGGGATCAGGCCAATCGAGTCGCGTTCTTCGATGTGCAACTCTCCGCACCGAAGGACGTGAGTGTGCTGGCGATGGTCGGCGGCGATGAGCGGGTCCGCGAAGCGTTCGTGGAATCCGTGAAAACGGCGCTCGCCGAAATGGAGCGCTTCGCGGCGGTGCGTGAGCGTCGCGGCGAAGCGGCCGGAACGGAAGCCTTCCGCCTCACTGGGAATTTCGTCGGGGCGCTGTTCTTCCATGACGCGAGTCGCGACCTCGATCCGCAGTTGCACGGACATGCGGTGCTCGCGAATGCGACGTGGGACGCCGCGCGCAACGAATGGCTCGCGCTGCAACCGGTCGAGATGTTGCGCGCCTCGGCGTATCTGCGGCAGGTCATGTATCGCGAGTTGGCCTCGCAGCTACGGTCGCTGGGCTACGAACCGTATGAAATGAACTCGAAGGGCTTTGCCGTGCGCGGGGTCGAGCACCTGCGCGAGCGCTTCTCGAAGCGCACCCGGCAGGTGCAGCGCCTGGCGGAGGAGTTTACGGCGAACAAGGGGCGCAAGCCGACGAAGCGGGAGGTCGAGATTCTCGTCCGCGAATCGCGCGAGGACAAACTCACCGAAATCTCCACACCGGCTGTGCGAGCGAAGCAACGCGCGGAGTTGAACGCCGATGAAGCACGCGCCCTCGACGGTCTTGTCCGCGCCGCACGCCAACAAGCACCGCGGATGCAATGGTCGCACGGCAACGCGCGGTCGGTCCTCGAAGCGGCGCTGCGCCATGTTTACGAGCGCAGCAGTGTCGTCCGCGAGGGTGAGGTGCTGAATGCCGCGCTCGAACTGCACCCGGATTTCTACCGCTGGCGCGAGCTGCGCGAGGCGCTCGAAGTCCACCCGGATGCGATTCGTAAGGACGGCGAGATGAGCCTGCGGCCCATCCGGCGCGAGGAGGACGCGGCGGTCCAGCGCGTGCGCGCCGGTCGCAACCAGCGCTTCCCGTTGGGCGATCCGACGCAGCTTCCGCCAGAACTGACCGCCGGCCAGCGTTCGGCCGCGACCGCGCTGCTCGAAAGCCGGGACTTTCTGAGCGTCCTGATCGGCGACGCCGGCACGGGCAAGACGACCGTGTTGACCGCCATCGAACGCGCGCATCTCGGGGCCGGCGGCGCTCGTTTCCTCCCGCTCGCCCCGACCACCCGGGCGCGGGATGCCATGCTGGCCAGTGGCCTCGAACAAGCGGACACGGTGCAACGCTTCCTCGTCAGCGAAACGATGCAGGCGCAGGCGGCCGGCCGGGTTGTATTGATCGACGAAGCCGGGCTCCTTTCGACGCAGCAACTGGATCAGGTCACGCGGATCGCGACCGAGGTCCGCGCGCGGCTGCTGCTCGTGGGTGACACGAAACAGCATTACAGCGTGCAGCGGGGTGACGCGCTCCGAAACATCATCCGGCATTCCGGAACGCCGGTTGTGCGGCTCGCTGAAGTCCTGCGCCAGCGCAACGAGTCGGACCGGCGCTTCAGCCGCCTTCTCGCCACCGGAGCCGTCGCCGAGGCCTTCGGCTTTGCCGACCGGCGCGGCTTGATCCGTGAATCGGCGGACGACAACGCCATGTTTGCCCAGGCGGCGGAGCATTACGTGAGCAATCGGGTGCGTGGGATCGAAACGCTCGTGGTGATTCCGTTCTGGGAGGAAATCGAGCGCTTCAACGCGCAGGTGCGACCTGCGCTCCGTCAGGCGGGCCTGCTGGGCGAAGCCGAAGTCATCCGCGAGGCCGTGAAACCGCTCACGTGGACGGAGGAGGAGAAGATCCATTGGGACCAATACCGCCCCGGCGACCGGCTGCTGTTCGCGCGGGATACGCGCTTTTACAAGCGAGGCGTCGCGGCCGAGGTCGTCGCGGTCCTGCCCGATGGTCTGCGGGTGCGCGGTCCCAAGGGGCGCGAAGCGAAGATCACCCGCAAGCAGCGGGCGGCGTTCGAAGTGGGCCGGGCGCAATCGCTCGCTGTGTCCGTGGGCGACCGGCTCTTGATTCGCGGGCGGGAAGACGAGGCGGGATTTGCGAACGGCGATTTCAAGGAGGTGGCGAAGGTCGATCCGAAAGCGGATCGCATCGTGTTCACCGATGGGCGGGAGTTGCCGCGCACGTTCGCCGCGTGGACCTACGGTCACGCGCTCACGTCCTACCGTTCGCAGGGCAGCACGTCGGAGGAGTCATTGCTGGTGTTGGGTGAAGTAGCCATGCGGGCGCTGGCGCGCCGCCAATTCTATGTCGGCAACACCCGCTATCGTGGCGCCCATGCCATCTATCTTTCCAACAAGGCGCAAATCCTGAGCCGGTTGGCCCGGCCCGATCCGGGCCGGGAATTGGCCACGGAGTTCATGGCCCGGCATCGGCTCACACTCGATGAGCGACTTGCCCCGAGAGCCACGCGCGGCCTGCGGGCCGGCGTGCGGGAAGCCTGGCACAGCACCGTCAGGAAGCTGCGCGGGCTCGCAATGGCTCAGAGTGAAGGGAGGAAGGCGTGATGGAACGCGCTCCGCTCAGAAAACCGAAGCTGTATTTCGATGCGGGCGCGAACCCGAGCCACGTCACGTTCGACGATGGCAAGGATCAGCGCCGGAATCTGCCGTGGATGCACTATGTTGAGGCGCGCTGGGACTACGCGGAACCCGATACTATCAAGATCGAGATCGGCGATTGGCTGGTGATCGTGCGCGGCCACAACCTCGCGCCCCTGTTCCTGGCGATTGAGGAACACACCTTGGTGCGCGTGCGCGCGCAACCGGAGCTGCAAGCGGATCGTGAGCACGAAGCCGATACGTTCGCCGTCGAGATTCGGTTTGCGAAGCCGCTCGCTAGCAATGAGGACAAGCGGCGCGGACAAATCGAGTTTGACCTGGATCGATGACAGCCGGGCGTCCTCATCCTCGGGCGGGAATGATTTCAATCTACCCGTGCCACTGAGCGCGCTCGCCCTCCCGAGCTGACCCGCAAAGCGCACCCCCGCAGGTGTCCGTCATGTCCAACGTCACGCGAAGGGAACCGCCTGGCTTGGCTGCTTTGCGGACTCGGGCCAAAGACAGGTGCGACAAATGAACTTTGAGACGGCGAAACATTTCGAATTGGCCGTCGTCCGGCTTGGTGCCCCACGAAAGGTAGAAGAATCTCTCTTCGCGCTTCCCTTGGGCATACGGACCAAGGAAGTTCGGTTGGCCGTCGACCGCTGTGACTCGAAACGTGGGATGAAATACCGCTCGACCTTGACTCGCAGGGACCACCTCCGCCACGTCACGGCCTTTTTGAATGCCGAGATATATTGGCCCGTGAGGAAGGCATTGGCTCGGCAGGCGCTCGCACAAAACCTCAATCGTTAGTTCGCGTTCAGGCATGGTCGGATACGGTGGTTCGATTTCAGCGTTTCGGTGCTTTTTCCGCACGAGTCATCATTGACCAGAGTGCGGGACAGGTCGCGTCTGTGCTGCGCGCACGGCACGCCTCAACAAGTTCATCCAAATTGCGGCGGAGACGCTTCATTTCCTTCATTCGCCGGTCGATCTCATCCCGTTTGGATTCGAGCAATTGTTTCACCTCAGCGCACGACTCGCCGGGAAGAATTTGCAGATCAATCAACTCCTTGATCTCGCGGAGGGTGAAGCCGAGTTCTTTGACTGATAGGATGAAGCGGAGGCGCCGCAACGCGTCGTCGTCAAAGTCGCGGTAACCGGACCCCGGCCACCGATGGGTAGCGGGAAACAGCTTTACGCGTTCGTAATAGCGCACCGTCTGGACGTTCACTCCCGCTTGTTTGGCAAGTTCTCCGATGGTCATGATGGTTAGTTGACCTTATACTAGGGTATAGGGTGTAAACTGCGTCTATGAAACCGCCAAAGCAATCGTGGATTCTGGCAGGCGGACTCCTGTCTGCTCTGGCGGCCTCGCTGTGTTGCATCGGGCCGCTGGTCGCCGTCGCTTTGGGGCTTGGGAGTTTTGCCGCTGCCGGATGGTTCGAGGCTTCGCGCCCAATTTTTCTGGGAGTCACGGTGGGATTGCTGGTTGTCGCATGGGTTTTGGCCATCCGCGCTCGACGGATGCAGTGTGCCGCGGACTCATCGTGTGCGACGCTGCCACCCAAGCGATGGCCGCTGATGCTTCTGTGTTTTTGCACGCTAGTCGTCGCCGGAGTCGCACTATTTCCCGAGACTGCGCGCACGGTGGCTGATCGGCCCCGCACCGCTTCGACCGCCGCCGTCGGCGGAACGGTGCTCCGGGTGCGCATTCCCAGTATGGATTGTGCGGCATGTGCGATCGGGATTGAGGGCACGTTGCGGGGTGTCGCGGGGGTTCGCTCCGCTGTGGTGCGCTACGCGACCAAGGATGCGGAAATCGCCTACGACCCTTCCATCATCTCGCAAGCCGCGCTGATTGCCCGCATCGACGGCACGGGATTCAAAGCCGAGCTGGTCAAATAACCCATTCTAGCAATGTCCGATTGTTGTTCACCCGGAAAGAGCGCTTCAGCGACGGAGGCCGCCCCGCAATCAAAGACCGGGGCGCTCTGCCCGCAATGCAACCGGGCAGGCCGGCCGGTTTCCACGCTTACGCTCAAACATCAAGTCCGCACGGAGTTTCTTACGGCGGTAAATCATGGGGCGTTTTATTTTTGTGGAACGCCGGAATGCCAGGTCGTCTATTTTTCGGTCGGCGGGCTTACCTTGACGAAAAATAATGTGAGGCGTCCGGTAACGCAGAAGGATGCGGAGCACGCTCCCGTGTGCTACTGCTTCGGCTTTACGCCGGAAATGGTGCGGGCGGAAATCGCGGCCTCGGGAAAGTCCACCGTCGTTGAGCGCATCGCCACCGAAATGAAGGCCGATCTTTGCGCCTGTGAGATTCGTAATCCACAAGGTTCATGCTGCCTGGGTAACGTAAAAGCTGCGGTTAAAGCGGCGCTGGCAGCCCGCGCTTCCTGACGCAGAGAGGTCCCGCATGGAGTGGGGGCCGTCATCGCCGCGCGTGGCGGAGACTCGTCGCGTGTCTGTTCCAAAATGGGGCCTACCGAATTTTCGGTAGCGCCGGTTCCTTGCGACGCAATCCGGCTTGGTCCTTTTGGAGGCCAGCCCGGTTTCACCGCTGTTCACCGGCGGAGAAACACCGGGCGGGATTCGGCCCCCACAAGCGCCGGCATCAAAAACGGAGAGCAATATGACAACCTGGGTCCACCTGACGCCCTATGTGGCGTTCAGCCTCGGTGTGGCGATGATGATGAGGGCGCTGCACCTGTATTCGGAAAGCCGGCCGCATACGCCGGTCAGCTCGTGGCAGAAACTGGCGGCGTGGTTCGGGGCCATGCTGGCCTGGCCGACGCTCGCCCATGCGCAAGCGGTCGATCTGCGCACCGCGACGGAGGCGGGCAACGCGATCATCATGTATCTGAGCGGGACGTTCGCTGCGGTCGGCATCGTGGCGGCTGGTGTCGCCATGATGATGGGCCGGCAGTCCATCGCCAAATGGGCCTTCGCGGGCGCCATGGTGAGCGGGCTCGCCTTTGCCATCGTGCGCACGATGTGGAGCAACATGGGGATCGAAGCCTCCAACGTCGGCACCTTCTCGCCCTGATCGAAACCGGTCCCGCGTCCCATGCACTCGACGCATCTCAACGAGCACGACGCCAATCAGGGCGCGCAGTCCTCCGGCGAGTTCCTCGGAATGACCGGGAACTCCGGCTGGTATCTGTTGGGCTCCGGGGGCGCGACGATCCTGATGGTGATCTTCCTCTGGGGGATCTTTGGGGTATCGCTGCTGTTGTGCCTGCTGGTGGGCGTTGTGCTCTGCGCGCTGTCGGTCACGTATGTGTTCACGCTGAAAAACAACAAGCCGGAGCACTACGATACCGATTTCTTCGAATCCACGTTGGTCGAGTCGGGCTTGCTCTCCTTCCAATTCGGCCCGCGCGCCCGGCGGCCGGCGAATCCCTTCGCTGCCGCTGGGTCGCCGCTGGCCCCTGAGGCGGACGCGCCCGAGCCGGCGGTGCGCTCACACCGCGCGAGTCTCGGAACGGCCCGCCATTCTGGCGCGAACGCTCGCCCGGTTGGGGAGATGACCGGCCACAAGGACGCCGAACAGAAGAAGCGTGAGCAATCCGTGGTGGCGCGCGCCGACTATGATCGGTTGCAGGAGCAACTCACGGTCACGGCGGACATGCTGGAAGACGCTTTGGCAGAACGCGGGGAGGAAGTCGCATGAGAACCGAACCCGCAGACGGCTACTTTGGCGAAGACATGATTGTTTTCGAAGGCCTCCATCGCGGTGGTTTCATCGCGCGTGGATTTGAGGTCATTGCCCCCGACTTGGAACATGCCGATCCGATCCATCACAACGCATTCGAGTCCGACCTGGTCGCGCTGCTGTCGGTGCTGAAACCCGGTTGGCGGATGCAGGTGCAGTGGACGAACGATTCCGACTTCCGGAAACCGCTCCAACGCTACCGGGAAGACACGGCCACGCTCGCGACCAACGAATGGAGCAAGCGCCAGCGCAACGAGCGGTTCGTGCGTTACTGGCGCATGGTTGAGTCTGGCGCGCTGCGGCGGGAACGCCTTCGGCTGTATTTCACGACGCCGGTCGATGCGGCGGTGCTCGGCAAGAACGCCGGCCGACTCACCCGGGAGGCGCTGCTTGGCGCCTATGCCGAGCAGTTCAATCAAATCGGGCAGTTCTTGCAGGCGCTCTTTGGCGGGAGCGGCGGTCAGGTGCGGCCGATGACCGACGCCGATCACTTCCTGCATTACCTGGAGTTTCTCAATCCCTCGCTGCCGGAACAAAAGATCACCGATCCGCTGGAGTTCTTCGATCCCCAGAAATCCATTCAGGAAAACTGCTGGCTCGGCGAAGGCCGCCCGCTGGAGAAGCCCGACACCGGTTTTTATCTCGATGGCTGTTACCACGGAATGCTCGTGCTCAAGTCGCTGCCGAAGCGGACCCGCCCGAGCCTCGCCTACCTCCTGACAAAGCTCGGCTTCCGGGACTACGCTATCACCGTCAACGTCGAGTCGGTCGATGTGGAAGAGCTGATCGAGAAAGAGCAGAAGGAGCTGAACCGGGTCGAAGGCGACTACGAGAGCCTGAAGAAGGTGAAGCTCCTCGCGGCGATGCGGACGAAGGCCGCGAAGATCGCCCGCTACAGCAACGGCGACAGCTCACCCTACCGCATCCAATATATCATCCGCGCGTGGGATCGGAATCGGGAAGACCTGCGGGCGAAGCTGACCGCGCTCAAGGCCGCGGTCGGCAGCATGGAGCGGGCGCAGGCTTATGAGCCCGCCCTCGAACCCTCCGCGCGAAACTTCTTCTACTGCACGTGGCCCGGCTGGTCGTTCAGTCGCTACGATTCGCTCTGGCATGACTACGACGACGCGCTCGTCGCGAACATCCTGCCGTTCTCGTCAACGCCGGTGGGTCACCTGGATCAGGCGGAGTTCATTTTCGAAGGCCCCAACGGGAACCTTGTCGGCGGACGGACGTTTGTCGGCGAGGGCAACAACCAGACGCCGCAAAACGCGGTCGTCATCGGGACCACGGGTTCCGGCAAGAGCGTCAACGTAATCGATATTCTGACTCAGACGGAACCGTTCTACGCTTACACGATGATCGTGGAGGAAGGTGAGTCCTATACCACCTACGCCAAGACGGTCGATCCGGCGGCAGAGCCGATCATCGTCCAGGCGAACGGCAAGCTGACCATGAACTACCTCGACACGCGCGGCTTGCCGCTGTCCGGGTTGCACCTCAGCGCGGCGGCGGCGCTCCCGATGCTCATGGTCGGTCAGTCGAAAGACGAAGACCGTAACAAGCTCCGGCAGGCGCTCCTGGCGAACGCCATTGGCCGCCTCTACGAGGATTTCGCGCGGTGGTATTCTAACCGTCACCCCGAGGAAACGGCGGCCATGGCGCGCCGGGCCTACGCCCTTGACCTGTATCGCCGAACCCGGATGGGGCCGCAGGCGACAGGTCTCGATGCGTTCCTCGAGTTCGCCGAATGGGAGCAACGTCGGGGAGATGAAGCGTCGGCCTTTGCGGCTTCAGCCGACGAAGGTGACGTGGTCCGTTTCGCGAAGGACGGTGCAGGTGCGCAGCAAATCCGCGACCTCGTGTTCGCCCGGCTCACGCCGGCCGAAATGCCGCAACATGGCCAGTTGCAGGAACTGCTTTCCGCCGAGGCCTCTGGCCCGCACGCCGAGGAAATGCGTTACCTCGCCACGCTCCTGGAGCCGTGGTCGGCGGGTGGCAGCTACGGTGAACTCTTCGATGGTGTTTCGAATGTGTCGCTCACGGGCAAGATCGCGCACTTTGAACTGGGCTACATCCCGGAGTCGGCAGAGGAACTCAAAGCGGCGGCGGCCTTCCTGATCGCGAATTATACCCGGTCGCACATGATGCGGCTGCCACGCGCGCTGCGGAAGCGGAACATCTTTGAGGAAGTCGCGCGTTTCTCGCTCGTGCCTTCCGGCAAGAAAGTGCTGCGCGAGTCCTACCAGCAGCTCCGCAAATACAACGTCTGGAACGTCGCGACCGTGCAGAATTACGAGCAGTTCAAAGCGTCCGACATCCGTGGCGCGGTCCTGGGCAACAGCCGCATCCTGTTCCTGCTCCGCCAGAGCGACCGTTCCGACATCGAGGATCTGAGCCGCGACTTCCCGATTCCGGATGCGGCGAAGGATGCCGTCATGAGTCACCCCGAACCGGAGAAGCTGGTCGGGACCAAGTATTCGCAGTTCACCTACTACCACACGGACGAACGCCGTCCGTTGATCGTGACCATGCGCAACGTCGCCTCGCGCGAGATGCTCTACTGCGCGTCGAGCTCGGGCGCGCATTTCGATCAGCGCGAAAAGGCACTGCGCGGAAACGGCAACGTGGTGGACGCCATCATCGCCAACGCCTGAAGCCATGAAAACCAACGAGGAAATCCAACGCGAGGCGCAGCGCATGGTGGTGCTCGGCCGCAGCTATCGGGACGAGCATCGTGGCACAGCCGGCGAGGTCGTGCCGTTGCCGCGCGTGTTGGTGCAGCTTCCCGATGTGCAGGTCACACGCAAACTCGAGACCGGCTCGCCGGGTTCGGAGTCTCAGCGCGTGAACCGTCACCGGCATATCGAGGCCGCCTTTGAAGATGGGGCTCTGATCTTCCGGCTGATGGAGCGGGAGACGGCAACGGGAGAAGCTGCGACCATGGTGCGGTCCGGTGAGCCAACCGAGGTCATGGTCAGCCGCTCCGGGTTTGATCTGCTTCACGCGGGATATGAGATGGTCGAGGAAGACCGCTTGTTCGAACGTCTCGCGCCCTACACGGAGCGCATTGAGGAACGGGACGGTCGCGATCCGTTGGATGAGCGTGAAGTCGCCGAAGTCGAGGCGGTCCTCGAAACCCATCTGCTCCCGCCTTCCGAACGCCTGCGGATGAAGGCGGACGTTGTTGAATTTCTCGAAGGGCGGTTGGAGGCAGGCGTTTTCATCGCCCATGCGATTGACCGGCTGTGTGCGCGCGAGGGCCAGCGCCAAGGCCACGCGCAACGTCACGAACTCAAACTCACGATCAACGAATCCTGATTCTCAACCCAAGGCTACCCATGCAACGATTCTTAGACAGTCTCTCGTTCTCGCAGCCGTATCTGGTCGGCCTGCTGTTCATGGTGGTGGTTGTCCTCTTCATGCCTGGCTGCGCTACCGCAAGCGCCGACTCGGCCGGGCGCACGCGCAACTTTGCCACGACCGCCGCCACAACCGCGGGCGGGGCTTACATCGGCGCCCGGGAGGGCGACGGCAAAGCCAAGAACGCCGCCGTCGGTGCGGCGGCGGGCTTCGTAGTCGGGGAGACCATCAATTACTTCAACAACAAGGCGCAGCGTGAGGCGTTTCTGGCCGGCTACGAAAAGGGCCAGTCGAACGCGGTGAAACAGCAATACTGGATCGCCCGCGACAACCAGCGTCCCTCGCTCGATGACGGCTACGAGGAGACCTACTACGAAATCGACGTGCCCCAAACGGATCGCGATGGCGTGCGGCGCGAGCCGACCAAACGGGTCATTCGCGTAGTCATGCCGAGGGAGGAAACCGGCTCATGAAAACGACGCTCGTTTTGGCCTCGGTGCTGACAATGGGCGCGAGTTCAGGCCTCGCGCAATGGGCGGTGATTGATGCCGCGAACCTCCAGCAAAGCGCGGTGAATTACGCCGCGCTGGTGGAGCAGTTATCAAATCAGGCCACGCAGATCACCAATCAGGTCCGGCAGATTCAGCAGTTCGAAACCCAGCTCAAGCGCATGGGCGACATGGCCAACGTGAAGGACATCGTCGGCTTCGCGCAATTCCGCGCCGACCTGAATCTCCCGACGCAGGTCAAGACCTGGGCGCAGGGCATCGCCCGCGTCGATGGCCGGGGGTTGTTCGGCGACACGCGGGGCGGCATCTTCCGCGAAGTCCGGGCAGATTTCCGCGACTTCGATGGTGCCGTGATCGAACGCGACCCGACCGTTTACAAAGAGTCTCACGACATGGCCGTCACGGTAGATGAATTCAAGGCCGTGCAGAGCGACGTTTACACGCGCCGTGAGGACTTGAAGCGGGCCATCGCCCAAACGAGCGAAGCCCTCAGGGCGGCTGAAACGGAGGCGGAGCAAAAGAAGTTGGAGGCGGTGCTGAACGCTCAATATGGCCAGCTCACGGCGGTCGATGCCGAGGTCGCCCTGAGTGCGGCCCAGGTGCAGGTCAAGGCGGCCGAGTCCACGGCCATGACCAATGCGCAGACCGAGGCCGATGCCGAGGCTCGGCGGCGGCTTGCCCAGCAGGAAGCCCGGAAGCTATCGGCTGCGTTCAAGCCCCGTTACGAGACTATGCTCCAATACGTTATTGAAAAACCTTTCACACGCTGACGGCGAACCTCATCGGGAAAATTCGGTCAAAAAACAGCTATGAAAACGCGACTAAACATCGGAGTAATCCTGGTGGCGCTTTCGATACTGGTGGGATGTGCGGATCGGGAGGCCGAAGCCCGACGGGCGCGTGAGGAAGCGGAAGCCAAGGCGCGCGCAGAAGCCGCCCGGAAAGAGATGAACGCCCTGCCTAAAGCCTTCAAATCGCCGGACTTCTTCAAGCTCAACGAGCCGGACCCGAAAGCGGTGCCCCAGCCCGCGCCTACTCCTGAAAAGAAACAGAATCCCTGAGCTGCGATACCATGCTGATATTGGCCACCATCCTTCCTCCCTCATATTTCGACGGATTGTCGTCGTTGTGGGGTGGGTGCGCCTACATCGGCAGCGCGATAGTGGCGGTAGGCCTCGTATTCAGCACCGTGCGCGGCCGGCCGGATGCCGGGGAGTTCATCTGGCTGCTCGCTAAAGTATTCCTGATCGGAATTAGCACGCTCTTTATCAGGGAGTGGCTGATGCGGCTCAGTGACATCATCTTTGCCTTCGCTGCCATGATGGGAGTGGACCCGACCGCCGTCGATGAGCGATTTGTCACGTTCATAGCCGGGACTAAGGCGACGGAGCCGGACACAAGCATGTGGGACATCATCTGGGGAACCAAATCTATCGGAACTGCAATCTGCTACGCCTTGCTCTGGCTGTTCGGATGGCTGTCCTGGGGCGTTCAGTATGTGGTGAAGTTGGTTGGTGGCGTTCTCCTCACGGCAGGTTGGGCGCTCAGTCCGATCTTCCTTTCGTTCTTCATGCTCAAGCCGATGGCGGGCGTCGCTCAGAAGTATGTCGTCGGACTAGTGGCCTTGGTCTGCTGGCCGTTCGGTTGGGTGATCGCAGCGGTTGTCACAAACGCGATGCTCGAAGCCGCGGCAACGGCCAGTCTTGTTCCGGTATTTGTGGTTGGCGCACCAATTGCCGCGCCTGCCCTGACGGTATTGCTGATCGGTTCGTGGATGCTCCTCAGCTCCGCACTCGCGCCGTGGATCAGCACCAAGATTCTGCTGATGGGTGCCAATCCTGCCGTAGCATTTGCCCAAGGTGTCGGTGGTGTGGCTCAAGCTGCATTTACCGGAGGCGTAGGCGCGGCAGTCGCTGCTGCTACAGGCGGTGCTGGTGCCGCAGGAGTCGTAGCCGCGGCAGCGGGAGGCTCGGCGGCGGCCGGAACCGAGTCCACAGTCCGCGGCGGCGGCTCGGCCAGAGTCACCGGAACGGCGGTAGGCGGTCTTTCAGGGTTTTACGCCGGATCATTCATGCGACGGCATGCCGCTGCCGCAGAGGAGACCGCATCCGCCCAACGACAACACGCTCAAGCAGCGGAAAACTTCGCTGAGGAATTCTCTGCCGAATCAAAACGCAGACGGACGAGTCGAAGCGGATTCGGGCATCAACCACACAGCGAAGATCCAAACCAAGCAGCCATCGACATCGACTCCCATGCCAAATCTTAGCCAAAGAATCGCCGCTGCTTCGAAAGACTCGGTCAATTCGATGCGGCGTATCGCAGTTGCACAAAAGAAAGTCACCGACGCGCTACTCGACGGCTTGCGCCCAGATGAGTCGGAGGGTCGGGAGACGCAGCGTCCGTGCAAGAACGTGACGCCACCCAAAACGAATCAACCCCGGAGGTAACCGCCATGGTCGCCAACGCCGAAACCGCATCCGCGCCCGCTTCCCGCGTTGCGCCGCAGTTCGGGAAGCCGAAATCATCCCTGCTGGCGATTTTTGACCGGCAGCGTCGTCAGTCGTTGATCTGGTTCTTCGTAGCCGTCCTGGCGTGGGTCTGGGCGGTGTGGGACCGTCATCAACTCGTCGAGCAACTGACCCGCAAGCGCGAGGTGGTCATGATCGACAGCCTCGGCACCTACTACGTGTCGCCGGTGGTGGACATTCAGGAAGCGAAAGACCTGCATGCGATGCAGACGAAGCTCGCGTGCAAGGCGCTGTTCGAACGCAACCCGGCGGGTTTGGATAACCCTGAGTTGTTCAAACAACTCTTCCTCCGCGAAGCGGCACAGACCGCGCAAGCGTCGCTCAACCGGACCAAGCCCGAGTTCGAAGCCAAATCCCTTCATCAAAAAGTGGAGGTCGGCGTGCCGGAGATTCTGAGCACGCGCGATAACGCCTTCTACACGTCAGCCGACGTCCAACTGATCCGCGTCGGTTCCTATCAGGGGGCACCGATCACGGAGGTGCTTCGCTACCGGGTGAAATTCAAATTCCTGGTCAACCCGGACCTCACCCGCAACGGGCGGTTTCCGACCGCAGTCGCGGCATTCCAAGTGGAGCCCATCAAAACGTGAGGACGCGCCATGATGAAATCCCTGTCACTCTTCATTGGCCTCGCCTCAGCGCTCGCGGCGCAAACGATTCGCGAGGCCCGGCTTGATCCGAAGCAGGCGGTGGACCTGCCGGTGTCCCGCGAGGTCACCACCGTCATGTTCCCCGGTCCGATCACCGCCGTGGCGGGAGCGGACATGTTGATCGAGGGTGGTAAGCAATCGGTGGAGGTTGAGGAAGGGACGCCCCTGCGTTTCCATGTCTCCCATGCGCCCGGTTCGAACTTCATCCTCGTCCGCAGTCTCCAGCCCGACGCCGCCGCGAGATTGACCGCGATCTACGATGGCTCGGCCTACGTGCTCAACCTTCGCACGGTCGCGGCGGATTCAACCGCGAGCGTTATTTTTCAGCCTGTGGCGCAGGTGGCGGCGGTCCGCGTGGAGACCCCACCGGAGCCCGTGAAATTCTCGCCCCGCATCGGACTCAGCCTGCTGGACCGGGCGCGAGCCTATCCGGTGTTGGCGAAGTCGCTGCCGAAGGCAGTCGAGGGCGTCACGCTCCGGGCGCAGAATCGAAAGATCGAATTGCCCGACGTGGAGGTGACTGTGCAGGAGGTCTATCGCTTTTCCAAAGAGGACGCGGTGGTCTTCTTGCTGCGGCTGAAGAATGCCACGGATCGAACCCTCGATCTCGCCCCGAGCACGTTTGCGGCCCGAGTCGCCAACGAGAAATTCGAGCAGTCCATCGCCAACGGTCCGCGCAGTCTCGCTCCTGGCGAGAGCGCCGACGCGGAGTTCGCCGTCGTCGGCATGCCGGACGGCACGCGCAACGATCTCAGCGCAGACAATGCGTTCACCATTCTGGTCAACACCTCGCGACGTGAGGCCGTCGCGACAACGGAGCCCACGGCACCGGCCACAACGGAGGCACCGAAGTCATGAACCCGCGCAACATCGGCAATTTCTTCAAGAGTAAGTTCGGGTTGTTCATCGTGTTCGTCGTCGTGCTGTTCTCCGGCCTGGCGATTTACGGCCGCCAGCAAGCGCAGGAACGCGAGGCGGCGAAGCTCGCCGCGCAGAGCACGAAAAAGGTCGAACTCGGTCAGGTGCGGGTGCCGTTGGATCAAGGCCTCGAAAGCGGGCTGCCACAGCAAGCGCGTCCGCAGGTGGTCGCCCAGGCAGGCGAGCCCACCACCGCCGGCGGTATTGTGCCCTTCCGTCCGGCGGCACCCGTGGCCACAGGGGCGGCGGGCCAGAAACCGCACATGGCGACGCCGGCCGCTGAGGCAAAACCGCGTAAGGTTCGTTACACCTCGCTGCTCGCGTCCTATGAGGCGCCCCCGGTTCGTCCGGAGCGCGCTGTTCCGCCACCGCCAGAGAAGTTCATGCCGTTCGGCACGCTCTTGAAGTGCAAACTCGTGAACACGATCGACAGCGCGAATCTGGAGACGCCGGTCATCGCGGTGCTGCTCGAAGACGTTTGGCAGAACGGCAAGAAGGTCATTCCAGCCAACACGCTCGTGCACGGCACGGCGCGCGCGGGTCGGCTGCGCGACCGGGTGAACGCATCCGGCACCTGGCGTTTCGTCTGGCAGGACGGGCGCGAGCTGGCGTTCAACGGCGTGGCGTTGGATCGCGAATACGAGCACGACATTGACGGCTACGGAATCACCGATGGTTCGGGCGGCATCAAAGGCCGTCTGATGGCGACGGATGACTTGCAGGAATTGAAGCTGCTGGCGTCCGCCGCGCTCAGCGGTTTCGCGCGCGGCACGCAGGACCGGACGCAGACCGCCTTGGGGACGACCATCACCGGCTCGGTCTCCAACGGTGTGCGTGAAGGCGTGGGCGACGTGTTCGATCTCTACGCGAAGCGCACGCTGAAGGATATTGAGGAAAACGGCTACTTCGTCCGCGTAGCGGCCGGTAAGGAATTCTACGTTTACGCTCTCGAGTCGGTCGATCCGCAGAAGGCGAGCGTGGCGGGGGTGAAATCACCTCAGCCCGTGCCGCCTGAACCCGTGGCGCCCCGGCCAGCTCCTCAACACCCAACCCAAGGCTAACTATGCGAACCCTCTGGTATATTCTTCCCGCGGTTCTCTTCGCCGGTTGCGCGACCAAGCAGCCCGTCGCGATCCAGGCGCCCCCGGTCGCGCCCGTGGCCGCCGTCGTTCCGACCAAAGCGGTCGAGACGCGTTACGATGTGCGCGGTTATCGCGAGGCGGCGAACCCCTCGATTCGCCATGAAGCGCACGCCGTTTATCGCCGCACCATCGTCCCGGCGAACGCCACTGAAGACATGGTAACCGTGCCGCGCACGGCCTATGCCCCGGCGAGTCATTCTCCGCTTTCCGGCGACGCCGAACTCGCGGCGGAACTTGCCACGCAAAAGGCCATCACGGCGGAGCTGCGTGCGATGCAGTCCTCGATGTCCGAAACAGAGCGTCGGATGCAGGCTCAGTATGCGCAACTGGTGCGCCAGAGCACGGAAGCGGCGAAGCTCCGCGAGCAACTGGAGGCTGACCGCAGCCGCCTGCGCTCCGGGGTGTCGCCTGCCGCGTCGGAACCGGTGGCGGCGAATGCCGCGGCCCCCACGGAAGCAAAATGGTGAGGAGGCGTCATGAGCATCGCCGCCGAACACCTCGAAAAGCTCCGGACCTTGCCGGATCGCTTGAAGGCGATGCTCACGGGACAGGATACGGCTATCGATTTGGTCGCCGAGCGACTGCAACACGGTGAGCTTGGACTCACCGTGCCCGGCCGGCCGAAGGCGAGCTTCCTGTTTCTCGGCCCGACCGGCGTCGGCAAGACGGAGCTGACGCTGCGCTTCACGGAAGACCTGCTTGGCCCGGATCGTGTCGTCCGGCTCGACATGTCGGAATACCAGACGGCGGATCGCCTCGGGTTGCTGCTCGGGACCGCCGATGAGCCGGGCCGGATCGCGGAGGGGTTTGATGCGTGCGCTGGCTGCGGCACGCTGCTCTTCGATGAAATCGAGAAGGCGCATCCGCGGGTCTTGGACGTGCTCCTTCAGTTACTCGATGCCGCCCGGCTAACGACGGGCCGCAACCGTGTGCTGGATTTCTCGGCCTGGTATGTGGTGCTCACGAGCAACATCGGGGCGCAACGCATCATGATGCTCCGGAAGTCGAAGTATGAGACAATGGAGCGCCTTGTGCGGCAGGATGCGCAGCGGGAACTGCGACCAGAAATCTTCGCCCGCATCACGCTGACGGTCGTGTTCAACAAACTCGACTACGAGGCCCAGTGCGCCATCGCCGCCGGGCTAGTGGAGAAGGAATGCCGGACGTTGGCCGGGCTTGGCTATCGGGTTTCCTCGGAACCATCCGTGCAAGGAATTGTCGTTAGTCGCGGGTATCATGAGCGGCTTGGGGCCAGGCCGATGCGTGATGCCGCCGAGCTTCTGGTTCGGAACGCGCTCGCTCGCGAATTACTGCGCGGGGGCGACGGCTCAGGCCGTCTGCTGCCGCATTCTGATGGAATGAAACTGCACCTGAACCCTGCCGCCTTATAGCCATGCTGCCCAAAACCGCCACGCCACGCATCGTGGTTCTGAAGGGCGATAGACTTTACGGAGATTTGATCAGCCGCCACATCAAGGATCTCTGGCGGCACGCGGATGTGCATGTGTTTCAACTCGGGTTCGACGCGCTCGATTCCATTCAGGCGCAGGTGCCGGATCTTTTTATCACCGGCGTGAAGATCGATGACATGGACGGCTTGGAGCACTTGGAGCCGTTCATCGAAACGGCGTTGCCGATTCTCGTGCTCACCTCGCGCAAAGAAGCCCGCACCTTCGATCTGCTGCGGAGCTTCCGCTACGATGGGCTTTACGACGGACACGCGGAGGGCATGGAGAATCTGCCGACCGCGCTGCAACAGGTGATCCAACGCCGGCTCTACGTGAGTCCGACGATGCTACCGAATCTGAAACGCCCCAAGAACATCACGCTCGATGCGCTCACTGAGAAAGAGCAAATGGTGCTCTCGGTCATCGGCGACGGCTCCGATGATCAACAGGCGGCGGAGCGGCTCAGGCTTTCGCCCTACACCGTGAACACGCACCGGAAGGCGATCATGGCGAAACTGAAACTGCACCATAAAGGGCAGCTCATGTTGTATGCGCTTCAGAATGGGTATATCTGGGTGTCGGCACAGCGCATTCATTATCCCGGATTCCAGCGCAGTCTCCAGGCGACCGCAGGCGCGGCGAAAGTCGCACCGACGGAGCGCGCGAGCGCATAGCCTGAAACGTGGCGATTACAGAGTGCCGGAGTCGGTCGCCAGATTGCAGGCCGTGCTCCAGGACAGTGTGGCATACTTCCCGTCACCGTCCTTGAGGAAGCGATTGCGCCGAATGAGACGGGCGTCGAAACGGTGCTGCTCATCAACGCGGACAATGGCCAGCACGCTGAAGTTGCCGTTTCGCTTCACACGCACAAATGAACGCTCTTTGTGGGGCGTGATGGTCTTTATCTCGACCAACTCGTCCCCAAGGCGACCGTCGTGGCCCTGTGCGTGGTCGCGGGAAAGCACGACGCCGAATCTCTCGGCGACATAAAGCTCTCCGATCTTACCCCAAAGTGGCGATGGGGTGCCTGGATTGACTTCATCGTGAGATGCGGCCTCCGAAACGAGCCGGCGGAGGGACGGAGCCTCCGGCTGTGGCGCATCCTTAGGAAATTCGACGTGGATCTGCTGCCTCTCTTGAAGCGCTATCTGATCGTTGATCCACGCCCAACTGACCCATTCGCCGTCGTCCCAAATCCCCTCGCTAGAATCTGCGATAGGCAGTCCCGTCATCGAACAACGCATGTATGGATCGCTCATGTGCTCAGTCGAAATCCACGGTAGCCCCGTCATGTCTATACGTCAGCCGAAAAAAGGGGCCGAAGCCCCTTCGTTCAGTCCTCGTAGGGAAGCATGAGGGTGAGGACCGGGGCTGCGGTGTCGCCCGGGCCGATATGCAGTTTTAGGGCCTGCGTCCGCCCGATGATGATGACGCTGAACCGGACCAATTCCGGGTCCGACGTGCTGCGGATGGCGAGCTTGGCCATGGTGGAGATGTCGTGGCAGATGCCGGAGATATCTTGGCCGGGCTGTTGCAGCGCCTCTTCGATGATGGCCCACACCGCCGACGTGCAGGCGAAGGGGTATTTCCAGTGTTGGCGGATGGAGTCGGCCTGGCTCAGGTCAACGAGGACGCCGTCCTCGATGGCTTGGGCGCGGGAGTAGGAATAGATCGTTTCCCCGAACGGATTTTCACAGGACATGGTTTCATGCCGTTCGGCCCGTGGGGCGTGCATCACGTCTCGTGACCTTATCGCCTACTGCCGATTGGCGATTTTCGCCCCACACCCGAAAGTCAAAGCGGTGGACGGAGCGTCGAGGCCGTGTCCTGCGCAGCAGGACCAACGAGGGGGAAGCGGAGTGATTCCGCGTGGTGGAGATCGCGCAGCGATACTACCTTGACCGGGTGTAGAATGGCGAAACCAGCGGCTGGCAGTCGCTAGAAGTTTCGAGCGAAGCGAGCGTCGGTTCGGTGATTGGGAGCGGCGCCGAAGGACACAAAAAAGGCGGCCGGGATTTCCGGCCGCCGTGGTGGCGAGGGTCACTCGCTCTGTTCGGACTTCAGTTCCGCGAGGCGGTCGAAGATGAACGTGTGGGCCTGGTCGGCCAGCTTGGCGACGAGCGGGAGGTCATCACGGCCGAAACTGTCGGTGTCGTGATAATTCTTGGCGTCGTCCACGTAGGTCCGGGCGAAGGTCACGTTGTAGAATTTCTTCTGGTCGGCTTCGTTCTCCCACACGGCGGCTTTGATCCGACCGAGGCGGAAGGTTTTCACCGGCAGCTTGGGGCTGTTGGCGG